>JAABUR0100002586.1_pt1 | contig 27206 bp, 35 predicted proteins | sample 5560091 | NCBI WGS metagenome assembly JAABUR01 (sample SAMN10711879, study PRJNA513375) | rock metagenome | isolation source: Antarctica rocks | place: Antarctica: Victoria Land, University Valley sud
ATGCGTGCGGACCTGATGGAGCTCTTCGATCCGAGTGAGCTGAAGAAATACCTCACCCCTGCGGAGCTTCCGGAATCGGACGGCCATGCGTTGCCTGCCGGTGCGCGCGCTGCCGCCCAGTCAACTTCGGAATCGTCCGCCGACCAGCCGCAAGGAGCCTGACCAGAGATGGCCTATGACGCCAAGTTCCGCGTGTGGCGCGGCGATGCATATGAGGGCGACCTGGAGGACTACTCGGTCGAGGTGAACGAGGGCGAGGTGGTGCTCGACATCATCCATCGACTGCAAGCCACCCAGGCCGGGGATCTCGCCGTCCGCTGGAACTGCAAGGCCGGAAAATGTGGTTCGTGCAGTGCGGAGATCAACGGCCGACCGCGGCTTATGTGCATGACCCGAATGAGCACCTTCGCCGAGGCCGAGACGATCACCGTCACCCCGTTGCGAACCTTCCCGGTGATCCGCGACCTGGTGACCGATGTCTCGTACAACTATGAGAAGGCCCGGGAGATACCATCTTTCGCGCCGCCTGAGGGTGTGGCGCCTGGCGACTACCGGATGGCCCAGGTCGACGTCGAGCGTTCGCAGGAGTTTCGCAAGTGCATCGAGTGCTTCCTGTGCAACAACGTCTGCCATGTGGTTCGCGACCACGAGGAAAACAAGCAGAACTTCGCCGGCCCCCGGTTCCTGATGCGGGTGGCCGAGTTGGACATGCATCCCCTGGATGCCGTCGACCGGCAACGCCAGGCTCAGGAGGACCACGGCCTGGGCTACTGCAACATCACCAAGTGCTGCACCGAGGTCTGCCCGGAACACATCAAGATCACCGACAACGCGCTGATCCCGATGAAGGAGCGGGTCGCCGATCGCAAGTTCGACCCGCTGGTCTGGCTGGGCAGCAAGATCGGCCTAGCCAAGGGCAGCGGAAAGGCTCCGGCGCCGACGACGAAGCCCTGACCCCTCGTTTCACGGTTATGCGCATAACCGTCACAACAGGGCCAGATTCTTCACGGTTATGCGCATAACCGTGAGAGATCGACGACCGGAATCTCAGGTCAGCAGGGGGCGGACGGCCGCTTCGAACTGACGGTTGCCGGGCAGCCAGTCGACGTCGGTCAACTCATCGGCACCGAGCCAGCGCAACGCGAGATGTTGCAGGGCGATCGGCAATCCCCCGTCGAGGTGGGTCAGGACCGCGGACCACAGACGTACGCTCCCCATGCTGTACGGGTTGGTCACCTCGCCGAGAAACCGTTGTGGCGCGATGGTGACGCCGAGTTCCTCCTGACACTCGCGGATCAGCGCCTGGAACTCGGTCTCTCCTGCCTCGACCTTGCCGCCAGGAAATTCCCAGAGCCCGGCTAGTTCCGGCGGGAAACGGCGCTGGGCGGCGAGCACCTTGCCGGAGTAGATGATGGCGGCCGCGACCACGGTGCGAGCGATCGGAACGGCGTCGGTCATCCGAGCGAGGATGCCACGGGAGAGGGCAGCCATAATGCGTGGGTGAGGATCTCGGCGCGAGTGGACTATGCCATCCGCGCCATGCTCGAATTGGCGGCGGGCGGTCCGGAGCCGCTCACCTCGGAACGGATAGCCGCAGCTCAGAAGATCCCGGTCCGCTTCCTGCAGGCGATCCTCGCCGATCTGACCGCTGCCCGACTCGTCGCCAGCACTCGAGGACGCGAAGGCGGCTATCGCCTCGGCCGCCCGGCGGCGGAGATCTCGATAGCCGACATCATGCGGGTGGAGCAGGGCTTTCTCGCCGACATCCACGGGCAGCGTCCCGAGGATGTCGACTACCCCGGCGTTGCCCGCGATCTGACCAAGGTCTGGGTCGCCGCACGCGCCAGCTACCGGTCGGTCATGGAGCGGGTAACAGTGGCCGACGTGCTCGCCAACCGGCTACCCGAGGATGTCGCCGCCCTGCTCACCGACGAGGATGCGTGGGTGTCGGGCTCTGATCGCTGAAGCACCGCCGTACCCGTGGCTGTCCCCTCCGTCCCGGCAAAGCAACCACCGACAAACCCGAGGAGTGAGCTCTCAGTGACGCCTTCGACCGGACCCGGCTTCGCGCTGTTGTTGACCGGATTCTCCGGCGCCGGAAAGTCGACCGTCGCCGATGAGTTGTTGCGCCGCTGGGCATCTCAGCGCGAAGTCACCGTTCTTGACGGAGATATCGTACGCACCATGCTCTCCCAGGGGTTGAGCTTCAGCCGCGAGGACCGCGATCTGAACATCCGGCGGATCGGCTGGGTCGCAGCCGAGGTCGTCCGGCACGGTGGTGCGGTCATCATCGCCGCGATCGCGCCGTACGACGGCGCTCGCGAGGAGGCTCGGAAGATGGTCGAGGCGTACGGCGTCTTCGGCCTCGTGCACCTCTCCACACCGTTGGACGTGTGCGAGGGACGCGATGTGAAGGGTCTCTACGCCAAGGCGCGGGCCGGCGAGATCGGCTCCTTCACCGGGATCTCCGATCCGTACGAGCTTCCCGCACACCCCGACGTGGTGGTCGACACCTCACAGTTGCCGGTCGAGGGATCTGCCGATGCGATCGAGGCATACCTACGCGTCAACGGGGTCAATCTGGCCTAGGCAGATGTCTGCATAGTTCGGTATGGATCTGCATGCGGACCACGCTTAACCTCAATGACGACCTCGTCCGGCAAGCCAAGCAGCGCGCGGCCGCCGAGGACCGCACCCTGACCACTGTGATCGAGGACGCCCTTCGTCGCCTCCTCGCCGAGGATGTCCGGCATGCCGAAGCGCCTTACCGCGTCCCCGTCAACGGTGGGCCGAGAGGTGTGCTTCCGGGTATCGATCTCAGCGACCCGCGGGCATTTCGTGACCTCATGGACGAGGAAGACATCGCCAAATTCCTGGCGGTACGGGCGGAGAACGAGCGGCGTGCATCTCCCTGACGTCAACGTCCTTGTTTACGCCTACAGCCGAGATTCTCCGTACTACGAGGCGTCCAGGCGGTGGCTCGTGGACCTCGTTAACGGCCGCACCGCCTTCGGGCTCGGTGAACTCGTCTGCAGCAACGTCATCCGCATCTGACCAATCCAGGCATGTACGCCGTCCCGGCAACGATCGAAGATGCAGTCGCCTTTGTTGACGGCCTCATGAGCCGCAGGACGTGTGTGCGGATCCGACCCGGAGAAAGGCACTTCGAAATCTTCACCGACCTGTGCCGGCAAGTCTCAGTGCGGGGAAACGACGTGACCGATGCGTACTTGGCCGCGCTGACCATCAAGTCAGGTTGTGAGTGTGTGACTATGACCGCGGATTCGCGCGCTTCCCCCGGTCTGCGCTGGCGGCGCCCCGCGGCTTGACCCAGCGGTGCACTGTTAACTGGCGGTGGTGATGATCCCGGCGCCAACCGTGTTGTTGGTGGCCTCGTCGACAAGGATGAAGCTGCCGGTCGTACGGTTGCGCCGGTACTCATCAGCGAAGATCGGCTGGGCGAGTCGGAGAGTCACCCGCCCGATGTCATTGAGCCCCAACGACTCCACGCCCTCTTCACGGTGCATCGAGTTGATGTCGATCCGGTACTTCAGATCTCGAACGATCGCCTTCGACCAGCGGTGGGTGTGCTTGAGCAGGTAGCGCCCGCCGGCCTGCAACTTCGGCGCCCCGCTCATCCAGCAGACGACCGCCTCGACGGTCTGGCTCATGATCGGCTGGTTCTGCGGCCGGCAGATGAGGTCACCGCGCGAGACATCGATGTTGTCGGTCAGCCGGACCACCACCGACATCGGGGCGAAGGCCTCCTCGACCGGGCCATCCGGACTGTCGATGTGGGAGATCGTGGACTGCATACCCGAGGGGAGCACCTCGATCGTGTCACCCACAGCAAGCACTCCACCGGCTACCTGACCGGCGTAGCCACGGTAGTCGTGATGGTCGTCGTCGCGGGGGCGGATGACGTACTGGACCGGGAAACGTACGTCCACCAAGTTGCGGTCCGAGGCGATGTGGACTTCCTCGAGGTGGTGCAACAGTGAGGGGCCCTCGTACCACGGCATCGAGACCGACCGGCTGACGATGTTGTCTCCGTTGAGCGCCGACACCGGGATGAAGCTGAGGTCACCGACATCGAGCTTGGCCGCGAACGCGCTGAACTCGTCGCGGATCTCGTTGAAGCGGTCCTGGGAGTGGTCGACCAGGTCCATCTTGTTCACACACAGGACGATGTGCGGCACCCGCAGCAACGTGGCGAGGAAAGCGTGCCGGCGGGTCTGCTCCAGGATCCCGTTGCGAGCGTCCACCAGCACCAGTGCCAAGTTGGCCGTGGAGGCCCCGGTGACCATGTTGCGGGTGTACTGCGGGTGCCCAGGGGTGTCGGCCAACACGAACCGGCGACGCGGGGTGGAGAAGTAGCGGTATGCCACGTCGATCGTGATGCCCTGCTCGCGCTCGGCCCGAAGGCCGTCGGTCAGCAGGGCGAGGTCGGCTTGGCCCAGGCCCCGCCGCCGGCTGACGTCCTCGACGTGGGTGAGCTGGTCCTCGAAAATAGACTTGCTGTCGTAGAGCAGCCGGCCGATGAGCGTCGACTTCCCGTCATCGACCGAACCGGCAGTTGCCAGGCGAAGAAGGTCCATCAGAAATACCCATCCCGTTTGCGGTCTTCCATCGCCGCCTCGCTTGCCCGGTCATCCGCGCGAGTCGCACCGCGCTCGGTGATCCGGGTGGCGTCCACCTCGTCGATGACTTCGGCGATGGTTGCTGCGGCCGATAGCACCGCTCCGGTGCAGGTCGCATCCCCGATCGTGCGGTAGCGCACGGTTCGTCTCTCGACTACCTCGTCCTCGCGCGGAGTGGTCCACAGGCCGGCGGCCAGATACATGCCGTCGCGGTGGAACACCTCGCGCTCGTGGGCGTAGTAGATGCTCGGCAGCGGCACCTCGGCGTCACGGATGTAATGCCAGATGTCGGACTCGGTCCAGTTGGACAGCGGGAAGACCCGGATGTGCTCGCCGCGGTGATGGCGGCCGTTGTAGATCGACCACAGCTCCGGCCGCTGGTTCTTCGGGTCCCACTGGCCGAACTCATCGCGGAAGGAGTAGACCCGCTCCTTGGCCCGGGCCCGCTCCTCGTCGCGGCGCGCCCCGCCGAAGACCGCGTCGAAGCGGTGCTCGGTGATGGCATCGAGAAGCGGCACGATCTGCAATTGGTTGCGGTTGGGATCACGCCCGGCCGGCTCGCTGATCCGCCCTGAGTCGATCGCGTCCTGGACGCTGGCCACTTCGAGCCGGATGCCGGTCTGGGCAACGATGCGGTCGCGGTATTCGATGACCTCGGGGAAGTTGTGCCCGGTGTCCACATGCATGACTGGAAAGGGGATGGGGGCCGGGGCGAAGGCGCGGATGGCCAGCCACAGCATCACCGCGGAGTCCTTGCCGCCGGAGAACAGCAGCACGGGGCGCTCGAACTCGGCGGCGACCTCGCGGAAGATGTGCAGGGATTCCGCCTCGAGGGCGGCGAGATGGGTCAGCTGGTAAGTGGGCGCGGTCACCCGGGACTCTCCATGTACTCGGTGGCCAGAACGGCTGACTTTACCGTCCGCACGTGTGGCCTCTGACGTGGCTGGGTCCTCGGGTGCTTCAAGCCGGGCGCGCGAGGTCCTCGACGCTCGTCTCGCGCATGTTCTCGGGGTAACCGGAGGTCGCCACCTGGTGGACGGGAATGCCCAGCTGGGTACCGAACTTGTTGACCACCGCAGCGTTTGGCACCGCTCGACGAGTCCACTCGCCGTCCGAGGCGACGAGGACGACGTTCGCCCCATCTACGTAGGCCTCGACACCCTGGCGCGCCTTGGCAAACTGCAGCAAGTGGGCGCCGGCCCCGCCGCCCTGACCGCCGCGCTTCTTCTTGCGTCCGAACAATCTCACTAATCCTCCTCGGGTCTTCCCGAACATTACCGCCCGTCGAGACTGGTGCTCATTGCACTGCTCACGAAGTGTGCACGCCAGCGCCGTCCTAGACGTTGAACCGGAACTCGACCCGATTACAACGCCGTGCAACAATGAGCTATGAGCGCCACGACGGCAGCAATCTACCTCCGCGTCTCCCTTGACGTTACCGGCGAGCACCTGGCCGTTGATCGACAGCGCGAAGACTGCCAGCGCATAGCCACCGAGCGCGGCTGGGCCGTCACCGAGGAATACCTCGACAACTCCATCTCAGCGTCGAAGAAGAACGCGAAGCGCCCCGCCTACGACCGGATGGTGACTGACTTCGCGGCCGGGCGGTTCTCCGCCCTCGTCTGCTGGGACCTCGACCGTCTCACCCGCCAGCCCCGCCAGCTTGAGGACTGGATCGACGCCGCCGAGGAGAGCGGTCTCCTGCTGGTCACGGCCAACGGTGAGGCCGATCTGTCCACCGACGGTGGACGCCTATTCGCCCGAATCAAGGCGTCGGTGGCCCGCGCCGAAGTTGAGAGGAAGTCGGCCCGTCAGAAGCGGGCAGCCGCTCAGCGGGCGGAACATGGTAAGCCACCGGCTGGGGTGCGCCTGACCGGTTACACGATGGCCGGCGAGACGATCCGCGATGAGGCCACCATCGTGCGCTGCATGTTCGACCGGCTCGTCTCCGGGGATTCACTGCGCGGGATCGCCACCTGGCTAGACGAGCAAGAAATCTCTCCCCGCCACGGTGGCTCGTGGCCGTCATCGTCGGTGCGCACGATGCTCACCAATCCCCGCTATGCAGGCCGCGCCGTCTACTGCGGACAGGCCACCGGCAAGTCGGGTCAGTGGGAGCCGCTGATCGACGAGACGACGTTCGACACCGTGCAGAACATGCTGACCGACCCCCGCCGGGTCACAAACCGGGTGGGCACGCACCGCCGCCACCTCGGCTCGGGGCTTTACCTCTGCGGCGTCTGCGGTGGCCCTGTCCGGTCCCACGGCACACGCTACCGGTGCCCCACCGGCGGGCACATCACGAGGATGCGTGACTCGATCGACAACCTGGTTACGGCGGTTATCCGAGCCCGACTTGCCCGACCCGATCTGGCCGACCTTCTGACCGCACCTGACACCGAGCACACCCAGCGGCTTACTGCCGAGACACGAGAACTACGAGGCCGGCTCGCGCGGATCGAGGCCGACTACGACAGCGGTTTGATCGACGGCCGCCGGTTCGCCGTCGCCACCGAGAAGGCCCGCGCCCAGCTCGTCAAGGCCGAGACCGCCCGAGCACGTACAGCAGGCAGCGGCGCCGCTGGTGTATTGACCGCACCGGACCCGGCGGCAGCGTTCGCCGCCGCGCCACTGGGCGCCCAGCGCGCCGTCATCGACGCCCTGTGCACTGTCACTCTGAGCCCCGCAAAACGCGGTCACAAGTTCGACCCCGCCTCAGTACGGATGGAACCCAGGACGCAGCCATGACCAGCAAGGTACGGGTCATCTGCGATGCCGAGTCGCATGCGCCGAAGGTGGCGACCGTCGCCAAGCTGCGCCTGTACGGCGACGCGATCGGCGACGACCTCGGGACGAAACGTCGCGTCGAGCACCTGATCGACGACCGGCCCGTCTCCAACATCGACGCCCACGCCGCGGCAGGGGCGTTCCGTAACCGGTGGGTCCTTCCGTGCCCCTTGTGCGGGCTGCGGGTGGAGCTGACCGCCGACGAGGCCCACAAGCTCACCCGCGGATTCCTGGATGCTGGCATGTCCCAGGTCACGCTAGCCGCGCTCGCTGCTAGAATCGGCGGGTAGGCGAGCGGTAGCGCCGTCCGGGATTCCGTCCGGGCACCACGGCCGCATTCATCCCGTCATCGCGGGGCCAGGTTCACCCTTGCCCTGAGGACCACCGATGACCGGCACCCACGCCACCGACTGGCGTAACGCCCGCGCGCGGATCGGCGCACTCTCCCGATCCCGCACCCCGGACGACCCCGATCTGATCGCGGCGCGGCGCGACCTGCATGCGGCCATGCTCGAAGAGCACATCAACAAGGTTGTGACCGGCTGGCCACCCCTGTCGGCCGACCAACGCGACCGGCTCGCGGTGCTGCTCCGACCGGGGGACGGCACCGAGTGAAGACCTCGATCCACGTGTCACCCGTGACATCACGCGTGACACCGGCCGTGACCCGCCGCGCCCTTCCCGGCTGGGCAGTCGACCGCATCCACACTGGAGTGTCTAGCAGGGAACTACGAACCCACCGGGCCAGCCGAGCGATCTACGGAGCACTCGTCTCCACGGCGATGTCGGCTATCCAAGCAGGCCACGAATGGCCGGAATGGCACGCCATGCTTACCTCCCCCGAATCCCGCCTCGGTCAGCAAGCCCGACTCGACGGCCGCCGCCGCGACATCGGCCGGGCACGACACCTCAAGAACCTCGAAGACGCCTGGGGCAGAGCCGAATCGCGCATCGCCGAATCCCCCGCGCTCACCCCCGCCGATGTCAGCCGGCGAGCTGGTGAAGTCCTCGCCGAACTGGACGCGGCCGACGGCTGGACCGCGACCACCACCGAAACAGACGAGCACGTCTACAGGCACGCCGTCGCCGAAGCCGAACGACGAGGCCACACCCGACCAGCATTGCCACTCCGGGGGATCGCGGCGGCGACCGGCATATCCAAGTCGGCAGCCGGCCGAAGCCTGCACCGGCTGACCGAAGCCGGATTGCTCAGATTGCACCGGCGAGGCGAACGCAAGGCCGAATCGGCCCGAGCAGGGATCTACGTGGTTCCGGCGCTGGCGCTCCCTACTAGGTCGCTACCCGTAAACGGGTCTATGTCCCACCTGGCCAAGGACTATGTCCCACCCCGAAACGGCCACTGTCCCACCCACGAGGAGAACACCCATGTATGACTTCAGGAAGCGACCCAGCCCCGCCAGCTCGGTCGCCGCATACAGGCTCGCGTCGCTGATGGCCGACCGTCACGACGCTGAGGCCGCGGCCATCCTCGAAACCGCTGATCTGCGGGAGGTCGCGCACGTCCTCGCGGGGGCGTTGTCGGCCGCGTTCTGGCATCAGGACCCGTACGGCTACCGGGACAAGCTGCGCCGCATGGCCGCATCCGAGCTCGCCGCCCGTGAGAAGGGGCTCGTATGAGCAACGCCCGTCCGGCCCAGTCCGACGCCGACAACGCCAGGGACGCCGTCGCCCTGGTCGAAGCCTGCATCGCCGGCGACCTCGAAGCGAAGACCGCGATCCTCCGACACTGCGACCCGGTCGGCCTCCTCGAAGCGGTCATCCGCATGACCATCGGCCTACTGATCACGACCATGAACGCCGCCGATATCGTCCGCTACCTCGACCTGCTCCGGGCCGGCATCCCGCACGCCTTCGACGAGGCCCAGTGAATCCCCCCGATCCGGACGCGCCGCTCATGGACGCCGTCTACTACGACGACCCCGCGCTGATCCTCCGCAACGGCAAGCCGGTCTACAGGTCCGCGGTCCTGCTACAGACCGCCGTCACCGGCGAACCGGCCGGAGTGTTCATGTGCTACCTGCCCGCCTCGACCTGGCCCACCGAGCCCACCGACGGTGACCCGCCGCTCCCCCCGGCCCGGCGATGGTGAGCACGATGACCCTGAAACCGTGCCTCGACTGCGGCCGGCCCTCACCCGGATCACGCTGCCCCGAGCACACCACCGAACGGCGGGCGCAACGGCCACGCGAAGCACGCGGCTACGACTGGACCTGGCGGGCACTGAGCCTCCGAGCCCGCAGGATGCAACCGTTCTGCAGCAACTGCCAGACCACCGAAGACTTGACCGTCGACCACACCGAGGAAGCCTGGCAACGGAAGACAGCGGGCAAAGTAATCAGGCTCCGTGATGTTCAAGTGCTCTGCCGGCCTTGCAACGCACGCAAGGGCGCAGCCCGATGACCCAACCCAACGGCGGGCGTGTCGACTTGACAACCCAGGGGACACCCCCGTCCACCGGTCGCTCTCTCCACTCCGGGAGAGGCGAATGAGCGATAACTCACCCGGTCCTGTTTCGCCCTGGGCGGTGATCTAGCGGTGCGCGCCGGTCCTAAGGCTGCTGCCGATCCTTCGGTGCTGCCGTTCCGTTCTCGAAAGTCCGGGGCTGAGCGGGTGGCCGCGTTCTGCCAGACCTTCGTAACGGTGCCGAAGGGTGCTGGTGCTCGTGGCCGGCTCAGGTTGCGGCCGTGGCAGGTGGACCTGATCGGCTCTGTGTACGACGCCGATCCCCGCCCCCGGCTGGCCGGGTGGATGCTGCCCCGTGGTCAGGGCAAGTCGACCCTTGTCGCCGCCCTGGGTTTGTATGACCTGCTGCTCGGCGATGAGGGCGCGGCCGTCGTTGTGGCTGCGATGGATGAGCGGCAGGCCGGAATCGTGTTCAAGATCGCCGCGAGGATGGTGGAGCTCGACGAGCGGCTGTCCAGCCGGGTGCAGACCTACCACGACAAGCTGACGGTGCCCGAGCGGGGCGCGTCGTTCACCTGCCTACCGGCTGAGCCGAAACGCTTGGAGGGCTTGGACTTCACCACGGCGATTCTGGATGAGATCGGCGTCGTCTCCCGTGACGTGTACGAGGTGCTGGCCCTGGCGCAGGGCAAGCGGGAGACCTCGACCCTGCTGGGGATCGGCACACCCGGTGCTGACCCTTCGGCTTCGGTGCTGGCCGACATGCGCGCCTACGCACGGGCGAATCCTGCCGACATGTCCCTGGTGTGGCGGGAGTTCAGCGCGGCTGAGTTCACCGATCACCCGGTGGATTGCCGGCACTGCTGGACCCTGGCTAATCCCGCGTTGGGCGACTTCCTGCACGCGGATGCGATGGTGGCTTTGCTGCCGCCGAAGACCCGCGAGGCCACGTTCCGCCGAGCCCGGCTCTGCCAGTTCGTCACCGACACGTCGGGCAAGTTCCTCCCGGCCGGGACCTGGGACGCCCTGAGCACCGGTGAGCCGATCCCGGCCGGCGCCGATGTGGTGATCGCCCTGGATGGCTCGTTCAACTCCGACGCGACCGCCCTACTGCTGGCAACAGTCTCCGCTAGCCCGCACATGGACAAGCTCGCGTTGTGGCAGCCACCGCCCGGTGATTCCGCCTACCGGGTGCCCGTGGTCGACGTCGAGGACACCATCCGCGCAGCCTGCCGCCGGTACAACGTGGTCGAGATCGTCGCCGACCCGTTCCGCTGGACCCGGACCCTGCAAGTGCTGGAGGCCGAACGGTTCCCGGTCGTGGAGTTCCCCTGGTCACCGACCCGCGTCTCAGCCGCTACCAGCGACTTTTACAAGGCCGCGATCGACGGAGCCTGCACCCATTCCGGCGACCTCGACCTTGCCGCGCATATCGGTAACGCGATCGTCACCGAGGACAACCGGGGAGTGCGGATCGTCAAGGAACGACGCGACTCCCGCCGGCACATCGACCTGGCCGCGTGCGCGGTCATGGCACATTCCCGCGCCGTCTGGCGCGCCCGCAAACCGACCCGACGAAAGGCCGTGAGTTTCAAGTGACCGACCTGTTGACCACTCTCCTGCAGCGCCTCGATGAGCCCCTTGGCCGGTACGGCGAGCTGGATGCCTACTACCGGGGCGAGCAGCCGCTTAGCTTCCTCAGCCCGGAGGCGAAACTCGCCCTGGGAACCCGGTTCGGCCGGATGGCCAGCAACATTCCCCGTCTGGCCGTCGGGTCGCTGGCGGAAAGGTTGCGGATCACCGGTTTCCAACGAGCCGGGCAGCCCTCGGCTGAACTGTGGGCCGACTGGATCGGCAACGACCTCGACCAGGAAGCCGGGGTCGCGCACCGGGAAGCCCTGACGTTGGGGACCTGCTACGTGATCGTCTGGGCCGACAATGCGGGGGCGCCGAAGGTCAGCATCGAATCCGCCCGGCAGGTTTCCTGTGTGCGTGATCCCGGTACCCGGCGGATCACTGCCGCGCTGAAACGGTGGGAGACCCCGACTTCGACCGAGGCCGTCCTGTACGAGGCCGGCCGGGTGACCCGGCTCCGGTCGGATAATCCGGGGGCGACCACGACCGGTTTCCGCACCGTCGAAGTGCTCCGCAATCCGTTCGGCCGTCCCCCCGTTGTGGCGCTGCGCAACAGTGACCGGTTGCTCGATGACGGTGTTTCCGAGATCAGCGACCTGGTGCCTTTGGTCGACGGGCTGAACAAGTCCCTGTCCGACATGCTCGTGTCCTCCGAGTACGCGGGCAGGCCGCGCCGGTTCGCCTCTGGGATCGAGTTGGTTGAGGAACCGGTGCTCGACGACCTCGGGATGCCGACCGGTGAAACGGTCACGGTCAACCCGTTCCCCGAGGGCAACCGGATGATGGTCTCCGAGGAACCCGGCTCACGGTTCGGGTCCCTCCCGAGTGCGGACCTGGCCGGGTACGAGGCCAGTGTGCGGGTCCTGCTGGGGCAGATCATGGCCGTGTCCGCGTTGCCGGCGCATTACATCGGCGCGCTGACCGACCAGCCCGCGAGTGCTGACAGCTTGCGGGCCGCCGAAGCCAGTCTGACCGCCAGGGCTGAGGCCCGTCAGGCCACCTTCGGCCGGGCATGGGAAGACGTGGGCAAGCTGATGGTCGCCGCCCGGCACGGCACCGACCCGGACACCGAGGCCATCCGCGTGTCCTGGGCGGACGCGGGCACCCGATCAATCGCGCAAGAAGCGGACGCGGTCGTGAAGCTGTACGGCGCCGGTCTGCTGCCAGCCTCCTACGCCCTCGCCCGCATCGGATACAGCGCCGACGACATCCAACGGATAGAAGCCATCCGGGCCCGCGAAACCACCCCAACCACCGAGAGGACCGCACCATGACCGAGGAACAACCCGCTGAGAGCGACGCTGAGACCACAGAACCGGAAGCCCCGACCACAGACACCCCCGAGGATACGGCAGACGGCACAGACGAGCCGGACACATTCCCGCGTGCGGTGGTCGAGGAGTTGCGCCGGGAGAATGCCAGGTATCGGACCCGAGCCGGTCAGGCAGACGCCATGAGCCAGCGGCTCCACCTGGAGTTGGTCCGGGCCACGAACCGCCTCGCCGACCCGTCCGACCTACGGTTCGACGAGAACCACCTCGAAGACGTGTCCATCCTCGACGCCGCCATTGACCAGTTGCTCGCCGCAAAGCCGCACCTGGCCAGCCGCCGACCCTCCGGTGACATAGGCCAGGGCGCCACCGGCGGAAGCGATACCGTCGACTTGGCCGGGATTTTGCGCAGCCGAGCCGGATAGGGGGGGAAGACTGCTTTGCATGGCCAAGCCGTCACGAACCGTTACGCGCAAGAGCTGCGTCACCTGTCAGCGGAAGTTCACGCCGGACCGCGCCGACCAGCGTCACTGCTCCAATGCCTGCCGGGCGCGAGCACACAGGGCACGTGCCCGCCTCGACGACCTTGACCGGGAGATCGAGGAAGCACGCCGCCACTACTGGGGACTGATCCGCCGGAAGGCCGAAGCGCTGGACGCCAGCGAGTCACAGGTCCTGTCGGCTGAGGCCCAGTATGTGGACGGAAACGGCAACGTCTACATGGGTCCGGACAGGACTCACGTCGGACACACAGAGCCGCACCGGCTCGGCTGGGAGACGTGGGGACTTGAAGCGGCGGGCCCGCCCTGGTCACCCCCGCCCGGATAGCCTCGCGCCCGCGCACGCGTGGGACTGACACCCTGGCGGGGTATGCTGAGTGTTGGCCCTGGTGGCCGCCCGCATGTTGCGAGCCCGGCGCTCGACGTGAACCCAACCCCTTAGTCCCCGTGGTGGGACTTTCACGTCAGGAGCCCAACTGTGGCCGTATCAACCGCAACCGCACCGGAACTGACCGCCGTACAGGTGCAGCGCATCCTTGTGCAGCCCCTCGAGGCAGCTTCCGCGTTCCTTGCTTCTGGTCCGCGCATTTTCAACTCCGCTGGCCCGGTCCGTATCCCGAAGCTGGGTGGCCCGGTCACCGATCCGGGCTGGACTGGTGAGAACGAGCTGATCCCCGAGCGGGACGTCGACTTCGACGAGATCACCTTGCTGCCCAGCACGATGAAGTCGGTAAAGGTGTTGACCCGGTTCTCGAACGAGCTGGCCCGTCAGTCCGTCGTCTCGCTGGATCAAGCCCTGCGTGACCGCCTCGTGCGGGACGTGGCCGCGAAACTCGACGCCCAGTTCTTCAGCGCGTCCGGTGACGGCATCCTCACCCCGAGAGGACTGTTCTCCTACCCCGGCACCCAGACGTTGGCCGTCGGTGGCGCCCTCACGTTGGACAAGATGCTCGACGCCGAAGGGATGATGCTAGCCGCGAACGTCGACCCGACCCGGCTCCGCTGGATCATGACCAGCAGGGACTTTGTACGGTTGCGGCAGGTCAAGGACACCACCGGCCGCTACATCGTCCAGCCGGATGCCACCGAAGCCGGCGCCTACCGGCTACTCGGGCACGGCGTCACCGTGACGAACCGGGTACCGAACACCACGGCCACCCCGCCGACCGGACGGGCCGCGCTCGTCGACTTCAGCCAGGTTGCGGTTGCCCGTGACCTGGCCCCGTCCGTGGTCATTCTCTCGGAGACGTTCGGCGACTACGACCAGCAGGCCATCCGGGTAGTTGCCAGGTACGACGCGGCGCCGCTGAACGCTCAGGCGATCGTGACCCTGACCGGTATCACCGTCTGACCGTGACCGCGCTCGACGTGTTCACGTTCCTCGGCAGGGAACCGGGCGAGCCAGCATTAGGCGCCGGCGCCCTGTCGGTGGAGCAGGTCACAGCGCAGCTCGACACGGTGACCGCGATGGTCAAGGCGTACGTGCGCGGCAACGGATTTACCGATGCCGTACCGGCCGCCGATCTGGCCGCGGTCATCGTCTCGGCCACTGCACGAGCTGTGACCAACCCTGCCCACGCCGAGCACCTGGCCGCCGGGCCGTTCACCGTACGACCGGGGACCTTCGACGGGTGGACCCTGCCCGAGCTGGCGATCCTGCACACCTACCGGCGCAGGGCCGCATGATTGCCACCGTCACCATCGGCGTGTTACGGCAGGGTCCACCGACCCGTGACCCGGTGACGAACAACGAGATACCGGGCGCCGTGGTCCGCACCGACGTGCCCGGCTGCCTGGTCTCCCCGCGGTCGAGTTCGGAGATCGGCGGGCCGACCGTCCTCTCCGGTGTTACGGTGCTCACGCCCGAAGGCGCCGACGTACAAGCCTCCGACCGCCTGGACGTTGCCGGCGTCGTCTATCAAGTTGATGGTGAGGTCGGACGGTGGCCCGGAGGGGTCGAAGTCCACGGCCGGCGAGCCTCAGACCTGTAACCGGCGGACAACTGAATACGTGGCGTGAACGTCACCCGGAGGCCGTCAGGCATGGCCCAGCGGGAACGATGGCAGCGAGCGGTCTTGCACTCCTTTCCCCGCAGTGACCTGTCAGCGCCGCCGATGATGCCCCTGGTGCCTGGTTGCCCACCGGGGGCATCGTCACGTCGGCAGCACCCTCTTAGATGTTGCCCCGTGGCGGAACTCCACGACGTCGCCGTCGGCCATCACGTAGTCCTTGCCCTCGATCCGGACCCGGCCGCGCGACTTGGCCTCGGCCATCGAACCGGCAGCCACCAGATCGTCGTACGAGACGATCTCGGCCTTGATGAACCCGCGCTGGAAATCGGTGTGAATGACCCCAGCGGCCTCGGGAGCAGTGGCGCCCTTGCGGATGGTCCAGGCGCGGGACTCCTTGGGGCCGGCGGTGAGATAGGTCTGCAGGCCGAGAGTCTCGAAGCCGATCCGGGCCAGCTGGTGCAATCCGGGCTCGTCCTGGCCGACGGCAGCGAGCAGCTCCGCGGCCTCCTCGTCGGCGAGCTCGGCGAGCTCGGCCTCGATCTTGGCGTCCAGCACGATCGCCTCGGCCGGGGCGACCAGCGCTCGCAACTCCTCGATCGTCGCGGGATCAGCCAATTCCTCCTCGTCGACGTTGAACACGTACAGGAACGGCTTGGCGGTGAGCAGCGACAGCTCGGCCAGGATCTCGAGATCGACCTTGGACCCGTAAAGGACATTCCCGCCATCGAGGACGGCCGCAGCCTCGGTCGCACTCTCCAGCACTGCACGGCGATCCTTGGCCAACCGGACTTCCTTCTCCAGCCGGGGGATCGCCTTCTCGAGGGTCTGCAGGTCGGCCAGGATCAGCTCGGTGTTGATCGTCTCGATGTCGCCCTCCGGAGACACCCGACCATCCACATGCGCCACATCGTCGTCGGCGAAGACCCGGATCACCTGGCAGATCGCACTCGCCTCCCGGATGTGGGCCAGGAACTTGTTGCCCAGCCCCTGCCCCTCGCTCGCGCCACGGACGATGCCGGCGATGTCGACGAAAGAGACCGCAGCCGGTACGAGTTTCGCGCTGTTGTGCAGTTTCCCGAGGACGGGCAGCCGGTCGTCTGGCACGCCGACGACACCGACGTTGGGTTCGATGGTCGCGAACGGGTAGTTGGCCGCGAGGACGTCGTTCTTGGTCAACGCGTTGAACAGCGTGGACTTTCCGACGTTGGGCAGCCCGACGATGCCGATGGTCAAACTCACGAGGGGCCAGGGTACGGCGGTCCGCAGCAGGCTCTGCAGGCGCGGCGCGCTGGCTCTCGTTGCGGTCGTACGACCTCGCTCACCGCCAGGTCCGATTCCCGCCAGAAGTCGAACCGTACCGGTGGCATAGTCCACCGCATGCTCGCCGACGAACGCCTTGATCCGCAACGCTGCTACCGAGCAGTCAGCAGCCGCGATGCCCGCTTCGACGGCTGGTTCTTCGTCGGCGTACACACCACCGGGATCTACTGTCGCCCCAGCTGTCCGGCTCGTACACCGTTGCCACACAATGTTTCCTACTATCCGGTTGCCGCGGCGGCCCAGGCGGCAGGGTTCCGAGCGTGCCGACGGTGTCGCCCGGATGCTGCACCGGGATCGCCGGAATGGAACGTCCGCGCCGACGTCGTCGGACGGGCGATGCGGCTGATCGCCGACGGCACCGTCGATCGGGTCGGTGTTCCGGGTCTGGCCGCCGTTCTCGGGTATTCCGAGCGTCACCTCAACCGGTTACTCGTGGCCGAACTCGGAGTCGGACCGCTGTCGCTGGCCCGGGCGCAGCGGGCTCAGACCGCGCGCATCCTGATCGAGACAACGGGGATGCCGTTTGCCGACGTTGCCTTCGCCGCGGGTTTCAGCAGCATTCGCCAGTTCAACGACACCGTACGAGCGGTCTTCGCCCGCCCTCCAGTCGAGCTGCGCTCGCTGAGTCGGACGGCGCCGGGCGCGCCGGGAGTGATCAGCCTGCGGCTAGCCCACCGGGCGCCGTACGACCGCGCGCCATTGCTCGGATTCTTCGCCGGACACCAGGTGACCGAGGTCGAGGAGGTCGTCGGTGGGACGTATCGGCGGGTTCTCGATCTCCCCCACGGGCCGACGACAGCTGAACTCAGCCCACAGGACACGTTCACCCAGTGTGTTCTGCGGCTCAGCGATGTCCGGGACCTACCCGCAGCGGTGGCGAACTGCCGCCGGATCCTCGACTCCGACAGCGACCCGATCGCCGTCCATGACGCGCTGCGCGCCGACCCGCTGCTGGGCCCGCTGATCGCCCGCCGCCCCGGCCTTCGGGTACCCGGCGCGGCCGACGCGGCCGAAGTCGCGTTCCGCGCCGTCATCGGCCAGCAGGTCTCCGTCGCCGGCGCGAACACGTTGACCTCGCGGCTCGTCGCCGCGCTCGGGACGCCGTTGGCCAATGCCGACCGTGGTCTGACGCACACGTTCCCGGGGCCAGCGGCCATCGCGGATGCCGATCTGTCAGGACTCGGAATGACGACGTCCCGGCAGCGGACCCTGCGTGATCTGGCCGTTGCTCTGGCCGACGGGACGATCCCACTAAACATCGGCGTGGACCGGCGGGCCGCGGTCGAGGCCCTGCAGCAAGTGGCCGGGATCGGACCATGGACAGCGGAATACGTGGCGATGCGCGGACTCGCCGATCCCGACGTATTCCTCGGCGGCGATCTTGTCCTGCGCCGAGCCCTGGACGCGTTGAGCGCCAATCCGACATCGCCGCCGGCAGACGGTCCCGGCTCCGTCGCTCGCCCTCCGATCATCGAGCGCGCCGCAAATGAGCTGGCAAGCGCCTGGCGCCCGTGGCGCTCGTACGCCGTCATGCAGTTGTGGACGCACCAGACCGCAACTCGCAAAGCGCGCACAACCACTGCACCCCAACTCGACAGCCAGCCGAGCCAATCGGCGGCTAGGAGGATCGCATGATGCATAGTTGGACGACCGACACGCCCGCCGGCGCCTTCACCGTTCTGGCCGAGGACGACACCGTGTACGCCAGCGGCTGGACAGAGGACCTCGACTCGCTGGTCTCGGTCATGTCGCCCGTACTACGGCCGCCGGCCATCGAGCCCTCAGCGGATCTCGGTCGGATCAGCGCCGCCGTACAGTCCTATGTGGACGGTCAAGTCTCGGCGATCAACGACATCGTCGTACGGCAGGCAGGCGGCCCGTTCATCAGCCACGCATGGGATGTCCTGCGCGACGTGCCGGCCGGTACCACGCTCAGCTACGGAGCCTTCGCAGCCAAGTGCGGACGACCGACCGCCGTGCGAGCCTCCGCCAGGGCCTGCTCCCGCAATGCAGTCGCTCTGTTCGTGCCGTGCCATCGAGTGATTTCGGCTGACGGTTCACTGCACGGTTTCCGGTACGGCCTGGGTCCCAAGGGCTGGCTGCTCGAGCACGAGGCGCACGCTGCGGCCTGACCATGTTTTGGCCCCGCCCTGTTCACGCCCTCATCATTCTGTTGCGGCGTGGGATGACCGGCAATGTCGTACCCCTCGGGCAGGCTCGCTGGCATGGAACTCAGCGCCCTTGTGCTCGGCATGCTGGTCGGCCTCGCACTCGTCAGTCTGGTCGCTTGGGCAGTGCAGCGGCGCAACCGCATCGGGCCCGCATCGGTGGACGAGAGCACCGCGCTGGCGCTGGACCAGTTGCACGATCACCTGGTAGCTCTGGATCGGGACCGCGCCCAAGCCCACGGTGAGCTCCGGGCCCAAGTGGTGCAGATGGGTGAAACCGCACAGGCGCTGCGGATCGAGACGGCTGCACTCGTCACGGCGCTGCGTACCCCGCACGTGCGCGGCCAGTGGGGAGAGATGCAACTCCGTCGCGTCGTCGAGCTGTCCGGCATGCTCGCGCACTGCGATTTCGTAGAGCAGCCCAGCATCACCGACAGCGAGGGCCGCCATCGTCCGGACATGTTGATCCAGCTCACGGCCGGCCGGCAGATCATCGTGGATGCTAAGGTTCCCCTGGCTGCCTTTCTTGACGCGGTGAACGCGACCGACGAGACCGGCCGGCGCCTGGGGATGGCCGCGCATGCCCGACAGGTGCGCCAACACGTCGACAACCTCGCCAGCCGCGACTATCTCCGGCACGTTCCGGGCTCTCCGGAGTTCGTGGTGCTGTTCCTGCCCTCCGATGCGTTTCTCGCTGCAGCTCTGGAGACCGCGCCGGGCCTGCTGGAGTACGGCTTCACCCGTGATGTCGTCATCGCGACACCGGCGACGTTGCTTGCCCTGTTACGGACGGTGGCCCACACCTGGCGCCAGGATGCCTTAGCCGCCAATACCGCCGAGGTCCTCGAACTCGGCCGCACGCTGCACGGACGTCTCGTCCGGCTCTCCGAGCATCTGTCCAAGCTCGGATCGGCACTGGGAAGCGCCGTGGGCCGCTACAACGACACGGTCGGATCGTACGAGCGCAGTGTTCTGGTCTCGGCCAGAAAGTTCACCGAATTCGGCGTGAGCGGCACTGCATTGCCACCTCCCGACGAGATCAGTGTTCCGCTGCGCGAGTCGAGCGCCGAGCAGTTTCGCCGGATCGGGGAGCGGGAAGGGCACCTGGACACCTACCCGCGAACCGCGCCAGGTCCCACGGCTGACACGGCCTGAGTCGATAGGACCGTAGGCTGGGTCCGGTCGTCTGGTGCCTATGCACCGGCGAAGGATGACTCGAGCAACGGGAGGTAGCGGTGGTTGGTGGCGCCAGTCGGGGCGCCATGACCGGGGCCGCAGCCGGCAACCGCGCTGGCCAGCGCCGAGACGCTAGACCGCCGCCGCCGTGGGACCCACGCCCATCCGGACCGCGCCCTTCGGGCGGGCAACGCGGCACCAGCGCTGAGCCACAATCGGCGCGCCGGTTCACCCTCACCGGCCTGGGAGCCGTGGCCTTCATCTTCGTGACCACCCTCGCCGTGGCCACGCTCGAGTCCGTGCTCGGGATCGGCCTCCGAAGCCTGACCCTCATCGCCCTGGCGGGCTCCACGCTGCTGGCCGGACTCTGGGTGCGGCGCAGCGACATCGCAACGATCGTCGTCGCCCCGCCACTGGTATTCGCTCTGGTGGCGTCTCTGGAGATGGTCCTGGCTCCCACCCTTGCCTTCACCCCCACGGTGCTGGCCTCGCTGCTGGTCCGCGGGTTTCCCACGATGAGCATCGCCACCGCGATCGCGCTGCTGGTCTGCGGCTACCGGATCATCAAGCACCGCTGAGCTGCCCGTACGCAGGGGGCGAGGTGGGCTCAGCTGGGATCGGCGGCTTGGGCTCTGGATGCTTTCTTGAGTTCATGGGGCAACGCGAAGACCACCTTCTCCTCGGCGGCAACCACCCGCTCCACATCGAGGTATCCCCGCTCGGCAAGCCAGCCCAACACCTGCTGGACGAGCACTTCAGGAACCGATGCCCCACTGGTCAGGCCGACGGTATGAACTCCAGCCAACCACGCCGGGTCGATCTGGTCAGCGAAGTCGACCAGATAGGACGCCGAAGCTCCGGCAGCCAAGGCGACCTCGACCAGCCGTACCGAGTTGGACGAATTCGCCGAACCGACGACGAGGACCAGATCACACGCGGCAGCCATCTGCTTGACCGCCTGCTGCCGGTTCTGGGTGGCGTAGCAGATGTCGTCGCTAGGCGGCGCGGACAACCCCGGAAAGCGTTCCTTGAGCTGATCGACGGTCTCTAGCGTCTCGTCCACCGACAAGGTGGTCTGCGACAGCCACACCACTCGCTCGGGATCTCGGACCGCCACGTTCGCGACGTCTTCGGGTCCGTCGACGACCTGAATGTGCTCCGGCGCCTCGCCCGAGGTCCCTTCGACCTCTTCGTGGCCCCGGTGCCCGATGAGCAGGATCTGGTAGCCGTCGCGGGCAAATCGGGTGGCTTCCTTGTGCACCTTCGTCACCAGCGGGCAGGTCGCGTCGATCGTGCGCAGCTGCCGGTCCTTCGCCGCTTGACGGACGGTCGGAGAGACGCCGTGAGCGCTGAAGACGAGCAGCGCACCCTCGGGGACCTCGTCGGTCTCCTCCACGAAGATGGCGCCGCGCTCCTCGAGGGTGCGTACGACATGCACGTTGTGGACGATCTGCTTACGGACGTAGACCGGAGCTCCGTGGGCCTCCAGCGCCTTCTCGACCGCTACCACCGCGCGGTCCACCCCGGCGCAATAGCCGCGAGGGTCGGCCAGCAGGACACGCTTCGTGGGCTGACTCACCGCATCGATCATACGTTCTCCGATGCACCCGCCGGACGGCCGCGGTCAGCGTGGCAGGCTAGTGGAATGCCGCCTTACCCCAACGAACGCGACACCCCGGCCTCGCCGGGCCGCGCAGGCGAGATCCCCGAACCGCTCCGTGCTGTTGCCGGATTGGCCGCCACGCTGCTCGACCAGGCCCGGCACCTGCCGACCGCTATCACCGGACTCCCAGTACGGGCGGCCGGAATTGCGATGCAGGCCTCGTTACGCCTGCAGCAGCGCTACGCCGGCCTGGTCGTGAAGGGTGACGAACTGCTCACCCAGATCAGCCGTTCCGACGACACCGATCCGCCGTGGGCGACATTCGACGACGACATCGTCGAGGTTGCTGACGGGGTCACCGAGAACGTCGGGGTGGACGTGACGACTGCAGACGATTCCGGCACTTCCTCGGCATCGGAGGTCGCCCTCCCGCCGCCGCCCGGCCCGACGCCTAGCCGTTCGCGCCGCAATGCCTCCTCGACCGCCCGCATGGGTCACGCGCCGTCAGCCTTCGACCTCACCGAGGACATCCGGACCACAGCCGACATCCGGGGGACGACGGACGACGGCGGGATGGCCGCAGCGGAGATCGGGTCGAACGGGCACGCCACGACAGCGGAGCAGGCTCCGGTGCCGGGCTACGACTCCTTCACCCTGGCCCAACTCAGAGCCCGCCTGCGCACGTTCGACGGCGCGACCCTGCACAAGCTGCTGAACTACGAGCGCGACCAGCGGGCCCGTACGCCCTACCTGACGATGCTGGAGAACAGACTCAACCGCAGCCGCGAACAGGGATAGGACACAACAACTCTCGATGACGGCACCCTCGACTGCCGAGCAGCCGTGGCCGGTCCGCACCGTGTCGCGCAAGCTGACCGAATGGATCGGGCGGCTCGGTGAGGTGTGGGTCGAAGGGCAGGTAGCCCAGCTCAGCCGCCGAGCGGGGGCGAGCACGGTCTTCCTGGTCCTGCGCGATCCGGTCGCGGACATGTCCCTGTCGGTGAGTTGCCGGCGGGATCTGATCGATGCGTTGCCCGCCTCCCTCGCCGAGGGTGCTCGCGTCATCGTGCGTGCCCGTGCCGATTTCTACGCCGCCCGCGGGACCCTGTCATTGCGGGCCAGCGAGATCCGGGCCGTGGGTGTCGGCGAACTCCTGGCCCGGATCGAGCGGCTCAGGCAACTGCTGGCCGCCGAAGGGCTGTTCGACCCGGCGCGGAAGCGACGACTGCCCTTTCTGCCCGTCGTCGTCGGGCTGATCACCGGGCGGGGTAGCGCTGCCGAACACGACGTCGTGGAGAACGCTCGACGCCGGTGGCCGGCAGTGCGGTTCGCCACACACGCGTGCGCTGTGCAGGGCCCGACCGCAGCGCGTTCGGTCATCGACGGCCTGGGCATTCTTGATCTTGATCCGGACGTGGCGGTCATCGTGATCGCTCGCGGCGGTGGATCGGTCGAGGACCTGCTGCCGTTCAGCGACGAGGGTCTCTGCCGGGCGATTGCGGCCTGCCGTACCCCGGTAGTCAGCGCCATCGGTCATGAGTCCGACACCTGTTTGATCGACCACGTCGCAGACGTTCGCGCGTCGACGCCCACCGACGCCGGCGTCAAGATCGTTCCGGATCTGGCCGCCGAACAGGCCGGACTGGCGCGGATGCGTCGCGCGTCCTACACCAGCCTCAACCGGCGGATCGCCCACGATCTGGCCTGGCTGACCGGCATCCGCCGGCATCCCGCACTCGGCGACCCCGAGAGCCTGCTCGAGCATCGAGGCAGGGAGATCGAGGAGAACCGTGCGCGCGTACGGCGACACATCGCCCACCAGCTCGCCCAGGGTCAAGCCGATCTGGACCACACCCGCGCCCGGGTCCTCGCGCTGTCGCCAGCTGCAACCCTGTCGCGCGGCTACGCCGTGATCACCACTGACGACGGCGAGGTCGTACGCGAGCCCGATGACGTCATAGACGGTCAACATCTGCACATCCGGGTGGCCGGTGGGACGCTCGGTGCACGTACGGAGTCCGAGCCTGCGTCCGGGACCAGCGACAACTCCATGCGTAGAGGCAAAGCCAGGTCCCGGCCCGGCGCCGGACCGGACTCCCGGCGGGGTGGCAAGACCGACCCGCGGGCCGGTCGATGATGCCCGGATTGGGGCGATCAGACCGGCGCCGGCCACCCGAGTTCCCGGACTGGAAGGGTACAGCGATCGAATGCTCGGTCCACGTGGCCCAGCCCCGATAACGTCGAACGATCGCGCAGGAAGCCCCGCAGGCTCTTGCATGCGCCCGGTGCTGGCGCTTCCTGCCTCCAGGCACACGATCGGCGCTCCCGGTGGACCTTGGGCGAGCACCCGCTCCCAGGTCATATCAATCGATCGCCCCCAGTGCAGTGGAGCAGATCGTCCGCAGTAAGCAGCCAGCCGCCTCCCGGACGCCGGGAGCCGTTGACCGACTGGTGCTAGTACCAAGGTGCAGTTGACCGGGTACCTCCAGAGGCAGACGGTTGTACGTAATTGGGCGGGCGGGCGTCTCGTTCACGGGCAAAGAGGAGCGGTTGCGTATGTCCATAGGGGTCGAAACCAATCGCCCTGTCAGTCGATGGCTCGTGGTCGCCGTGCTGGTGGCGGGCTCCGCTATGGCGGTGCAGATCGGCGCCGCGGCGCCGGCCTCGGCTGGGCAGGTGGGGGATGCCGGCAGATTCGACACCTGGACCGGATACGACATCGGTCGTTTTCCGGTCTCTGTAGTCGCGGGCAACTTCACCGGTGATGGTGCCGCGGATGTCGCGTGGGCCCGGCATGACTTCTTCAACAACACCATCTCGGTGCAGCGCAACCTCGGCGACGGCACGATGTCGTCCGTCACGACGTACCCGGCCTCGCCATCGTCCACCGACCTGGCCGCCGGCGACGTCAACGGCGACGGCAACCCCGACCTCGTGGCCGTGTCCGAAGGCGTCACCTTGAACAACACGACGATCGACCTCTACCTTGGCTCCTCCACGGGCACCTTCACGCGGACGGCGGTCGTGGGCGGATACGCACCGCAGCGGGTCGTCCTCGCCGACCTGGACGCAGACACCGACCTTGACATCACCACCAGCAATGGCTGGGGCGCAACCTTTGCCAGCGTGCTGCTCAACTCCGGAAACGGCACGTTTGCCGCCGAACTGCAGATCCCCGTCGGCGCCGGACAACTCGGGATCAGCGCGAACGACCTCGACGGTGACTCACGCGCTGACGTCGCCGTTGCCCGCTATGACTCGGCGACGAACGATCCCGAGATCGTCATTCTCGGCGCTGGTGCCGGTGGCGCTTTCGCGGTGAAGACCCGGCTGCTCCCACCGGCGCCTGACGGGGAGCAGCGTGGCAATCCATAGGTGGCCGCGGGTGACCTGACCGGCGACGGAGTGGCGGACCTGGTGGTCACCGGAGGCACCCCGACTGACCATGTGGTCTTCCGCAACGAGGGTGGCCTGGGCTTCACCGCCCTTGCGCCCGTACCAGCCGGTTTCGGCTCGGTGAACCTGACCCTGGCCGACCAGGATGCTGACGGTGACCTGGACGTCTACTCTGCGACTCAAGGCAGCAGCTTCACCGGCGACGTGTCATTCCTGCCGAACAACGGCGGGGGCGTGCTCGGACCGGCTCAGATCATCGAGTCCAGCCACCAGCCGTACGACATAGCCACGGCGGACTTCAACGGCGACGGTCGTCTGGACATGGCGGTGGCCAACAGCGGCAGCGGTACCGGGGCGATCCACCAGCAGGGGCTCGGCACTGCGTTCGAGGCACCCCCGACGTACCCGACCTTTGCCGCGCCCGACACCGTTGCGACCGCAGACTTCAACGGCGACGGTGCTCTGGATGTAGCTTCGACGATCCCGACCGCGAAGCTGGTCGACATCAAACTGAACAACGGCTCCGGTGTGCTCAATTCGGGGCCGACGATCGCATCAGGGGTGGGCAGCCCGACGTCGATCTGGGCGGCAAACCTGAACGCCGACACCGCACCGGACCTAGCATGGGCGGCAAACAGTTTCCCGCCCACCTACGCCGTGGCTATGAACAACGGGGACGGTACGTTCGGTCCGGCGACGTTCCAGCCGGCCGGCACCTGCGGCATTGGTCGGGTCACCAGCGCGGACAGCAACGGCGACGGGAGCCAGGACGTTCTGGTCGGCTCCGGGCAGTTCGGCGGCTGCTCGGCTACCGACAACAGTGTCGCCGTGCATCTGAACAACGGCAGCGGCACCTTCGCCGCGGCGACCTACGTCCCGCTCACGCGACTGCCCGCCATGGTCTTCGGTGCGGACATGAACGGCGACGGCATCCTGGACCTGGTCGGCGCGAGCCAGGTGGCCAATGAGGACGATCTGGCGGTGGCACTCGGGTCAGGCGGCGGCGCGTTCGCAGCGCCTCGTACGTACAGCACAGGCGCGGGGCATCGCGAACTCGTGGTGACCGATCTCGACGCCGACGGCGATCCCGATGTCGCGACGATCGACGGGGGTAACGAGAACACCGCAGTGCTGCTCAACGACGGCACCGGAGTGCTCGGGGCACCGGCGTTCCTCCCGGCAGAGACGATCAGCAACCTGCTCAACCAGGTCGCGATCACCGCCGGCGACATCAACGGTGACGGCAACGTCGACATCGCGGTGGCCAACCGGAGCGGCAAGGACATGGGCGTCTACTTCGGGCTGGGCGGGGGCGCATTCGACCCGCAGCAGCTGCGGTACGGAATGCACACTGACCTCACTGACATCGCGCTGGCTGACATGAACGGCGACGGGCGGCTCGACGCGGTCGGTCCGACCGATCCCGAGTCGGTCGGTTTCACCGGAGCCGTAGCACAAGGTTTCCGCTCGGCCTCGGGCGGCAGCTCACCCTCGGCGACCGGCGCGGACGCCGAGACCAGCGCGGCCGCCGCGGCGAGTGCGGCAGGGGTCAGCGTGCTCGTGAATAAGTCGGCTGGGACACCCCAGCGGTCCATCCTGACCGTCACCAGGGCGGGATCAGGGTCTGGTTCGGTCACCTCCGCTCCGGCTGGCATCAACTGCGGGCCTGACTGCTCGCAGGCCTACCCCCGCGGCACAGCTGTCACGCTGACCGCCCGCCCCGCAGCCGGTTCGACGTTCCAAGGGTGGACCGGGGCGTGCAGTGGTACCGGGACGTGCCGGGTAGTGATGACGGCGGCGCGTTCGGTCGGCGCGGTGTTCTCCAAGCCGAGCAACGCCACCCTGACCGTCGTACGCAGCGGTTCCGGGGTTGGCCGCGTGACTTCCCAACCGACCGGCATCAACTGCGGGCCCGACTGCTCGCAGGCCTACGCCGTCGGCACCGTCGTCTCACTCACCGCGCGGCCGTCCTCTGGATCCATCTTCCTCGGCTGGACCGGTGGCTGTACTGGGCGCGGGACATGCCAGGTCACGGTCAGCACTGCCGTTACCGTGACCGCCCGATTCGGGCGTGGGTGATGCAGCTCAGGTTTGGTTCAAGAGCAGGACGGCGGCTCCTGCTGGTCCTGGACCAGCCCCGCGGAGCAGGGCCGCACGATCCTCCCTGTCGGTCAGGTAGCTGAACAATAGACTCGGGTGCATGGAGGGGTCGCCCGAGCTCGGTGATGTCAGCGGAGGGCACAACGTCGGCAAGAACCCGAGCTATGAGCAGGC
>JAABUR0100002589.1_pt1 | contig 27200 bp, 21 predicted proteins | sample 5560091 | NCBI WGS metagenome assembly JAABUR01 (sample SAMN10711879, study PRJNA513375) | rock metagenome | isolation source: Antarctica rocks | place: Antarctica: Victoria Land, University Valley sud
ATAGCGCTTGCTGATCGGAATAATGCCCTCTCCAGATACGATTCCGAGTGTTGGCTTTATCGTATACAACGAGGCTCTGGTCGCAGGATGTACAAGGGATCCGAAGGTTTCCGTTCCAATGGCAAGGGGCGTGAGGCCAGCGCTGATAGCAATCGCAGACCCTGAAGAAGAGCCAGATGGAATATATGATGCTTAGGCTAATACTTCAAAGTTTAGAAAGTTCAGAGTACACTGTGGCCAACAACGCTATCTTCCATATCTAGAACTCCTCGTACATAGGCAGACTGGGCTTGCCCAGCCACAGCGGACCATCCACAGCGAATTCCGGTACCTCTTGGTACAATGAGGACGCGTTGATTTATCTTTTGCGAAGTTTTCGAGGACCTTACTTGAAGTACCCTAATTCCTATGCACGAGTAAGTAAATCAACTGGCTTGATCGCAGTCTGCTCACCGACATGGTTGCTTTCCCTTGAATGATTGCACCAGATTGTAGTAACTAAAGATTGTAAGCTGGCAATAGCTAGGCTGTAGCTTGCTTCAGAAGCTTACTTTATCAACAATCGTGGCTGATGAGGCCGGTTCCGCCCCAACAAGGGCCATAGCTCCCCCGGTACGCATACTCGGATGTACGTTGATGTTGTCCTAGAAGAACATGAGCACGAGCATTCCTTATTCAATTGATACGGGCCGTTAACATGCCTTGATGAGTACAGGAATTCCATGTAGAGGCCCCAAAGACACTCCTTTCGCTCTCAAGGCATCCATTTCTTCCGCTCGTTCCATGGCTCCTTGGGCTAACTCATATACGGCGTTCAGGTAGCCGTTTTATGCGCTAATGGTGCGCTGATACTGTTCCACAATCTGTGTGCTTCGAAGCTTACCGGCAATAAGTTAATGCTGCAGGCTGTCTGCTGTTGCTGTTAGAGCATCGAGAAAGGAAGTATGACCATCGGTATCGGTAAATGTTGGTACCAGGCCTTTCAGATTAGAATTCGCGACAGACCGTAATACCGGTTGCGACACCAAAGCCATATTTGACTTTAGACAAAAAAATGAGTAGCTTGCTGGAAAATGGAGATGCGGCCGAGAATAACTATGTAGAGCAACAATAATAATGTGAGGCACGTCCTTACTCGAATGATAAGGTCGGGGATTCTGTCTTGGTTCCGGCAAGTCTGGCAGACGTGCATTACTTTCCAGAACCTCAATCAGAAATAAAGAATATCAATTTCGTTTAATAATGATGTTGAGCTTTCATAAATCTTCATTTATTTTTAGAATGAACAGAATGAATGAGAAATACAAGACTTTGCTAGAAGTAATAAATTTCTTAGAAAGATTCTTGTTTCAATGTTTCTTTATCTTCTGAAGCTTGTTACCTTGTAGAAGAGCATTCAATATGCTCAACATCAAGATGAAACAACATCACTCGTAAGATTTATCTTACGAAAGTCATAAGAGCAATGAATGAATGTGTACGCGTAGTAAGCTGAGAACCTGAGGCAAATGATGCAGAGCCGTAAAATTGTTGTAACTCTTCATATAGTGCTTCGTTATCTTTGACTATTGTGCGTGTCATTCTTTACTGATCTCAGAATTTGTCCCTCATCTTAATTTGTTGCCTAGAAAATGGAATCAGATTCTTGCTGGGACTGGATCAACATGTTTGAAAAGCAGCAGCTATGATATAGCTCGTCCTACAATCAATCACCCAAAAAGACCATTACAGCTTTCATTTCTAGCATTTTCTTGGACATAAGAAGTGTCCATCTTTCCATGTGTGACAGTATTTGAGGTCTTTAAACCTCGATTGCAATTAATGTGGCTCCGGACGAGAGGTCGGTCTTTTGTGCGATCTGAGAAAAGAAAGATAACCACAACACCATTGTACCAGCGCTGTTAGGAATCGAACCTAATATAATATAACTCTCCAACGACTATCTGTGGTTCATCGCTAGAGCTACTTGATAGTAGTGTCCTGCGCAATTACAATCTGGGAATACTGGCCAAAGATCCAACAGAGGTTTGTAGAAATGCCTTTGAATCATAGTCCATTTATCTCGAAGCATCAAATACTCGAAAAGCTGAGATGTGTTCGAAACTGTAGTGGCTCGGAAAGGTACGTCTTGTGGGCAAACCGTAAGCACTCACTTGGCATTTGGCGCTCCCCCTTGTTGGTCTTTAGAGTGACAGTCTTGGCCTAGAACTGGAGGTCTTACCTCAGATTCGTCTGTATCTATCTTTTCACCTACAACATACAACGGAGGCGCTGAGTTTAGATTCGATGCTCGATTCTCTATGCCTACAGAGTGGAGCCGTCTCGATACGTGGGCGGTGTCTACCTGGCGGGTGTTTGAGCCGGACCAAGATTATGGCCTAATCTACCCATTACACGAGTCATGCTTGGATATTATACGCCAGATTGGACTGCGACGGTCTCTTCAAGTCGAGAATGGTTCAAGGATTCCCTCGGGCCTTGGCGACTGTTTCGAAGCACTGCTACGTCTTCACGTGCGCAATACAACAACACCAAATGGGAGGGATATCTATCCCGGATGTACCGCCAACGGGTTGGAGTGGGAACATTACTGCTATGGCGCTCGAGAAATGTGGATGGGGCCATGGGGCGTAGAACGAGGATGGGAGGTCAGTGGTCGCTCCGCTTGGTCTTGCCTACATTGTTATGCTCTAAAAGGATAAGCTGCAAAGTACTGATACTATAATCTGCGTATGTGACAGTGGTTGGTCGCAGATCCCCTTAAGATTCCTAATCTCACCTCCTATATTTTGTCGCATTTGCAGCCTCTCTTTCAGGACTCTTTTCTTAAAAAGCATGCAGTTCGCCTTCTACGGTCGGTGTAGCTTCGCAGAGACCGTCCATAGCAACACTACCTTGGGAGATACTTCACAAAGTCATCTTCTATCTTCCTACCACATCAATCTTTTATTTGCACCGCTGCAGCCAAGCTCTCTCCGCTCGCATCCCCATAGATCAACGGTTTTGGCGCGACCAACTCATTTCCGGCAAGCTCGTTGGGTATCTTTGGGACTTGAATGCTTGGGAATGTCACCTGAGAAAGGTCGAAAGTCATGACAGGAAATTCCTGGCCAAAACATTGATAGGAGAAAGGTTTCTCGAACAGGCATTGCACCAAACACTACATAGTTTAGATAGCAAGTCGATTATTCCATATTACGGTGAATTGGAACGCTCAATCTTCATGACACTGACCAGAAGATGGCGGATCCTCCGATTGGATTGGTGAACCGCTGCAGAATAGTGAGGATTGTGCAAGATATCGAAAGGATAGATAAGCTTGAAGCAGATGAGCCGACCATCCGTTATAGAACCGATTGGTGGACGACGCACAATAAATCAACTCTTACAACGGAATGTATTTTTTTGTTCATAAATGTCGGGTCGCTACGGCGGCCGGATTCAGTGATAGCGCAGGCGACCGTTGATGACTTCATGCCTGCTTTGCTCAAATGAACGTCAGTTGAGCATGCACAGAGACAGCCACCTAACCACGGCATGGCTACTAGGCAAAGGAGTAGCGAAGGCCGCCAGCTCAAAGCCAGCGAGTCAATGGAAGAAGTAGAGACTCCAATAACTGGCAGAGGCCACACCGACACTACTGCGATAAGGCGCGCACGAAACAGGCTGGCGGCGCGCAAGTCTCGGCAAAAGCGGGCTGAAAAGAATGAAGAATTGGTGGAGCAGGTTACACATTTGGAGGAGCAAGTGCAATACTGGCGGAGCGTTGCTCTGCAGCATGGACAAGAAAACGAGCTAGGGGATGAGCGCACGCCTGTTGCGGCCAATGCTCGGACTGAGAGTCCGGAGGAGGATTTAGAGGAGGAAGAGGAACGTTTGCGCAGAGAGCTGGAGCACTTGCATCGCAAAAATCGGGTTATGGATCTACGCCGACAGGTTGCAGATGCACGCCTGCTTTCAGAGAGCGCTGGAGAAGAACGTGCCAGTGGTAATAATCGTACCATGACAGAAGGAGGCTACCGCCAGTCAACAAGTTTACGTAGTTCAGAGGATCATGACCGGAAACCAGAGGTGGCGGCGAAACGCCGAAGAACTGAAGATCCTGCCTTGGCATCTATCACTCCTCAACGCTATCACGGTCAAACCTCTACCGAGTACATAGCCTTTACACAGTCTTGCGAACAGTTCTTTGAGAGTAGATCGGTCGAATATAGGCATGACGAGGAAAAGATTTGCTACGCCCTGGAACGTCTTCCTAATCATCTACAGGCAGCCTGGCGCCGAGAAACTGCAAGACATAGGAGTACCTGGAATAGCTTCAAGAACTTCTTACTTGACGATCTGGAACCGAGTTTTTCTAAAGTGTCGCCGAACTACTTTCGTGCACGTCAAGGCAAGGATCAGACGGTTGGCGACTTTGTTCTTTATCTATGCGGACTGGAGGGACAACTAGGACCATTTACTGACACACAGCGACGTGATCAGGTATTACACAGTCTACGGCCAGAGATCAGCGATGCTATTCGCGAAGAACCTAAGCTTCCGCCAACACTTTCAGAGCTCGTTGACCTCGCCATTGCAATAGAGAATAAAAATAAGCGTCAGCAACAGTTAGCTCCCCAGAACCATGTCAATGGCCGATCTGGAAACACGGCAAATCGCAGTGCCAACAAAATTGGGCTGCCGACTTCACCAAGTCACGATTCACGAAATTCAAAACAACGACCACATTTAACTTGATGACTATAGTCCAGAAGATTTCCAAGCGGTCTGAAATATACTTGAAGGTCACATCTGCTCATGAATACTTCGGTCTATGGTTCTCGGATTCGACGGGGCGGATCCACCCACCAGTGTGGCGACACTATTGCGGGCAAAGATCCTTTCTGCTTAATTTGAGAGCCTATCATCTCTCTCAACGCCAACCAGCATAACTCTATCAATGATCGGTTCCACCACAGCCCCCTAGTGCCAAAGCTTCTGTATGATCACGGAAGAGATCCAAAGCTTAATGTGGAGCGCAACTTTTGAAGTCTGAACATACATGAAGTATAAGCACCGTTAATCAACGCGACGAGAACATAAGTCTGCGCCATCAGGTCCCCGTTCAATAATATCAGAGTGGCTTTTCTATCAACTTTGCCACTAGGCGACTCTCAGTTGTTGCGACTTTGAGTTCAAGAGTCTCGAAAATATTGGAGACAACACAACAGACGGCCTCAACCCTTTCCTATGCACTGAGTACAATTCAGGCATTATAGGTGCTGGAACTGATCATACCCCACAAAGAGGAGCAGTATGGAGGATAACTCGGAAAACAATAAACTGCTACGGCAGTTGCATTCGATAGAGAACAAAATACTCCTACTTTTCAAGAAAGGTTCAAAGCCGACTCTGAAGAAAACAAGGGTGGAGGTTCCAGGGCTCTCACCGAAATCTTGGCCTGATACGAAAGATCTGGCTCTGACTCTAGACGCGAGAGAAAAAGGGCCAGAAACGAGCGGCTAGAAACAAAGACGCGCGCAGATGTAGGTCTGATTGTAGCAGGTCGATCTGGGGCGGCTTGATGCATCTAAGGCACGAATGTCGAAGGAAGGGCCGGGAAGTTATTCGCTTGTCTCCTTGTCCAGCATCACCAGTTTCACATGAAGCCTAAGTTTACCCGTAGAGTAAGTACGGCTATCATCCCTTCTCCGGGCTCGTTTGACTAATAACCCAGCAGGCGGGTCAAAATTCGAAACAAATTCAATTCACTCCAATGACGCTTCCCGCTCATCTCGCGTCGTTAGCAATTCCTTTCTCCTCTAAAATGGGCGTTCTCTGTCATTGGAAGTGGTGTATACAGTCCTCGAAAGCGAATGAGGTAATAGCCCGGTCACAATGTTTGTTCAACATTCCAGCACTCCCAGAATCGACTAGATAATGAATCTCATTTACACCACCAGGAGCGCTCGACCCACCCACTCTTGATAGACATCTCTATCAAGAACGGTGCGAGGTGGTACATAGTGATTGTACCAACGCCTTGTCTCTTCCCTGCTCCTATTTTTTACATGTTTTCTCTCTTTTCTAGCGCTGCTGCAGCTTTAACCTCAGTGGGTTTGCTTGAGTCTAGTCAGTCTCTACTCTATTGTTCACTTCGGACTACTGTATCGCTGAGGTTTGCTAGGTTATCTGTCTTGGGCTTTGGTGTTAGCACTATTATCATCCTTGATACCTATCCGCGATATTGCCCCCTTCCTCCCTTTCCTTCTCCACGCCCCCACTGGAGCCTCATGCAGAATATCTCGAGTACCCTCTTCCTGACGTACGCCTATCACTTTCAATCCACTCACCGCCCTTATCTACCCTTCCGCTTCGTCTTCATTTCCCATTGAGTGTAGACAGGATTACCGTTGGTATTAGTGTCGATTGTGTAAGATTCTTACAAAGGTGGTTTGAGACTGGGAGATTATGGAAACGTTGGGGCGACTTCCATTCTTATGATAAATAGGATCTGGTCCCGTCCAGTCAAGACTGAGGGCTTGCATCTCGACATTTTCCGAATTTTCAAAGCTCACGCTCTCATCCTGTCTCGGCATTCGCTTAAGCGTTGTCCTGGCTTTGGCTACCCCATTATGCATGCCATTCTCATCTCGTGTCGTGATACCCTTATCCGCCGGTATCGGATAGCCAGGACGCCTGCACCCACATTTCGATCTAGCTCTTTTTGTTAAACCCTGGTCTAGTCACGATGTAGGGAATCGTCTACACAACGGACTGAACCTAGCTCTATGCCTATCTCTCTAGGCAACCGTACGCACACTAGAATGTTTCAACACACAAGAGTGGATAACGGAATGGGTCGTTCACATTAGCTACTATGAAGGACACGACTATTCCCCACGTACCATCATGGAGGTTTCTTCTCGATCTCCATAAGACATTAAGCCGCGCAGAAATTCTAAAGCCCGTAGTTTAGGTTTGATGGGATTTGTTGTTTGCGCAACTATATATATCTTGGGACAATAATACACCAGGGCTATTTTGAAAAGGATGCCGCAAACAATATGTATGAAACGCGGATCAAAAATGTTTAAGAGAAACCATGACTACACACGTCCGTCTGGGATCCACCCTATTTATTCCCGGCCCTGCTACAAAAACAACCCTGTGCGATAATCCTGGGTCATCACTCAACAGATTGGCAACAACGGTAAAAGGGCGTTGGGAATCCCCCATTTCCATTGATGTCTGTGTGTGTGTGTCCCTCTCAGACTCAACTCTCTCGATTCAGTGCATAAATTTTGAAGCAAAAGGTAACTACCGAGTTATATATATATATTATATACACCCTAAACTTAGGATTAGAGATTGCCGTTTTCGTTCGGGAAAGGGAGCAGGGCCGCTTTTGAGGGAGCATCGAGGGAGCAAGGGGGAGCATCAATGGAGCAGGGGAGAGCCGTGAGCGAGCACGGGGGAGCAAGTAGGGTTCGGAAAAATACGTATTTTGGTTCAACATACACGTATAATACATCACGTGCAAACAAGACCCTGGAATAAACGTATAATATTAGTAAGCTGTTAGTAAGTTAGCAGATGTAGGAAGCTACCTTCATTTGCTTCAAGATAAGTCTGATATTAAGTATCTCCTCATAAATATTAAGTTCACATCGAAGCTCAGCGAGCTGACAATCCGAGTGATGTGTATATCAGGCAATTCAGTATTATGAACCTGATCATGAATAAAATCAAAGATCAATTGAACAGTGTCAATGTGAATAAGCTTATGCACATCTACATGAACGAAAGAACATTGAATAGATAATTATGATTGATAGAGATCACCTTCAAAGATGATGTACATGGCACACTCTTAATAAGCATCTTTCATTGATCAACTACCCCTGCTGTATCTTCTCAACTTTCACTCGATCAACATACACGTATAATACATGGCCTAATCCGGTTGGTGATTATACTGTACAATACGTTTCCGAACCCTAGGAGCAAGCTGAGCACCTGTAAGCCAAACGTCCAGTAGGCTCCATCCCTGTTATTCGCGGCCAAGGACGCCCTTTTACTGTTCGAGGGGTCCCCCAATATGTTTCTATGTAATCTTGTGCGTTCTCCCTTTTCAAACAAATCTGACTCACGCCGCTTGCTTCTTTGGAACCATGTTCGGCACTTTCCGATACAACTCAGACACAAAAGACGTTGAGCACGTTGAGCTGGAAAGGGCTGATGGGTTTGAGGCTCGAGGCTACAGCAGGACTGCGTGCAATGAATGTCGAACCCGAAAGGTTAATACTTCTAGTCGCCTACTTACACCAAACGCTAACCAAGCCTATATACACAGCTGAAATGTAGTGGTGACGAGAACGGCTGCCAAAGATGCCGCGCTATATCTACAACTTGTATCTATCAATCGAATGCGGACAAGTCTACAGACAAGCGTCGCCGGCAGTCCACACAGTCCTTCACTCATTCGACCTCCATGTCATCACCAGACAATAGTCTCGAAATAGAGCAAACTACCAGGCCACAGTCACGTCAACAACCTGGAGATCAGACCCAGTCCACTGAAACTCCAGACATGGATATCGTGGGCGGCGGACCGCAAATTCAAACGCCATCTGCCCCACCTGTTACCCCTGTGGATCTTTCATGGGCGTTATCACCTCTGCCTGAGGCTCCAGACTTATACTGGGAGTTTCCTAGTGGCGACTTTCAGCACATGATGGACGTTGGCCAAAATTCATCTACCGGTGATAATGTGCCCCGTACGCCAGCCTTTAGCTCCTGTGCCTCACTCACTCATAAGAGCCTTCCGCAAAGCTTGGATGTCGACATAGAAGTCGATAATGACATAGCTGATGTTTCGTATAACTTGGACTCAAGCCACCCGAGCGGTCAATATTTGCATCAACCGGATGAGTCCTTGGTCTCCTCTTCCTCGATGGCGGTCTCGAGGATGCATAACTCGAGCCATTCGTCCTTGACGATGTCTAAACAAGGCAATAAGAGCTTCCCCCGTGAAGTGCCTAGTGCGCAGCTGCATCAGACAGTGGGCTCATCAAGAGGCAGCCAGCCTTGGGACCCCGTCATAAATTTAGCTTCAATAATGGATCCGCCTGTACCGCCCGGGAAGCATTCAAGGCCTGCATCTGGGCTGAGTCGCCTTCATCCGTCACGGACGCACAGTTCACCGGCCATTGCCTTTGTCGCGCCGAATATGACCTCGGTATCTTCGACGTCAGGACGTCCTTCGTTTTCTAGAAGCACCAGTGCCCGGTCTGGTGAGCCGCCTAGAAGTTCTGATACTGGAAGCACGTGTCAGTGCGTGACTATGATGTTGAAGATACTGGAAAACATGGGCGTCCAAGGACTCGGTACGGATGCTCAGGATACAGGTGCAGGCCTTGACGTTATACTCAGCTCACTCGCTCGTGGCATGAACATGACAGAGCAGGTGCTTGCCTGTGGTCAATGTAATGCATGCACTGAAAATGGTATGCTTCTTGCCACAATTGCGCAGCAGCTCGGTACCACGGCAGCGAGTGTCACCACGTGTTTGCCTTCGCAGGAACACCCCTACGAAAGCCATGAATGCACGCATTGGCGCCAGAATCGCAGATTCAGCACTCAAGGGCCCCGATCATCAGATGTGAGAACGATTGACACTGGCGGGTCTGTCCTTGACTCATCAAACAACGACGACCCGGCCCGGAGTACATCCGATTCACTCGAGGGGACAATTTTCTTTGGTCGTTACAAGGTTGATAGTCCAGAAATACGATTACAGCTTGTGTACCATGCTTTGCTTTTGCACATCAGTCAACTACAGGAGATTTTAGTTCGCATAAAGGATAGAGTGGGTTCGAATCGTGGGGCCCGGAAGCTTTTGGTCAATACAGAGTTGGAAGTTAGAAAACGGTGGGATATCTTCCATTCGAAGGTCTCGCACCAACAATAGAGCAGTATTGCTAATGCTACATCTGAAATGACATTGCCACATCAAACCAAGCTTAATTACGTAACTTCCACGGGCAGAAATGTGAGTTGAAGACAATCCTACTTTAAATCATGTGAGAAATTCCTCCGCGTTTGCACAGCTAAACTGATTTATATTTAGAGATTAATTGGGATGCAAGGTTGCAAATGTGCAAGCGCAAGCTCTCTAAGCACTCCGAGTATGTCAAGCCTTCGATGCTAACCTCTCATTCCAGATTCCTGAATCTGCCTTACAAGATTCTGCCTGCTCTGAATCACACGCTCACTCGGCTTCACGAAAGTCGTGGGATACAGTCGTTCCATCTGCACATCACGCACGACGACTTTCGACGCCTTCTTATCTCCTATCTTCTGAGTTTCCACAATACTACCGTTCCCCCATTGGGGTTCGACCAACACTCGAAGAATCACAGCTGCGCACTCTTCTGGCATGAGAGATACATCATCTGCTGTCAACTTCTTGTTCCATTCCGGCTCGAAAATGGGAGTCTAGTCAGGCTGAATCAGTTGAAAAGTCTAATGGGAGCGTGAACGGAGAGTAACAAGAGGCAGGATGGCTATGTCGACTGGAGAGGGACGTACAAGAACTGGACCAGGGCATACGGCTGACATTCGTATGCCAAACAGATCGCGAACCGAGCTTAGCGATTTCACGAAGCTGATAAGCGCTGCTTTACTCGCCATGTAAAATGGTGTCTCGACGGAGTGAAGATAGGCTGCCATGCTCGCCACCGCCAAGTAATTGCCTTGGATGTCTCGATGCTGTGTCCAGTAGTCCATAGCAATCTGCGCTAGTCTGATCGGAGCAATCTGGTTGACTGCGAACGTGCTGTATTGACCAGTGGATGCATCAGCCGGGTCACGAGATTCGGGAGAGATTCCCGGAGGCTTCCAAAAGCTGCTCGAGGGTGGCTCGTAGATTCCTGCTACGCTGACGACGATGTCGACGCTGCCAAACGACTTGATGGCGGTCTCCCAGAGTGACGTTAGATGCGTCCAGTTCGCTACGTCGGTGGGGCGGAATATGGCGCTTGGCGAGCTGGGAGTGGAGGCGGGGTAGTGGTACTCTGCCAACGTCTGCTCCGCTTCGGGGCGGAGCTTGAGATCCGCGAGCACGACTGAGCATCCAGCTGAGAGGAGGAGCTTAGTCAATGCATGACCAATACCCGAGCCAGCTCCTGTCACTATAGCAATTTTGCCGTTGACGGGATATGTAGACATGATCGTGATTCGGATGCTCGGAGGCGGAAAGTGGTTGGCAACAGAAAACAGTCAAAGCATTTGCGCATTTACATGGACTGGCCCGGGCGTCGTAGACAGTTGTACCATGGTATCGATACAACGATACGCTGCAGTAGCCTGGTCGGAAATTCCATTTCCGGAAAAGCCAAGCGGTGTTGATGTGGCAAGCTTATCATGGTAATATTCATTTGATGGAGCTTTACATCGCTTCTGCGCGTGGTTCAAGGACTTTGAACGCAGCAGATTCATTGTTGGGCTCTATGGAATGTACCATCACATCACAGATGATGACGGTGGTATTGCAGGAAAGTATGACAATTTCTTGGAACTCTCAGTCAAAGTGTCTGGGAAGACGACAGCCGAAGTTAGAAGTCGCTTTGCCCGGCAAAGTACATTTCACTATGGAGCGGCAGCCAGTCTGTCCTTCTTTATTGTCACTCGAATGCCGGGACTTTCAGGACTCGGCAGTCCGATGATGCAGTCTCGAACGACATCCACATCCCTTGACCTGACAGTCTCAAACAACTCTATATCGAAACGGGTCATAACGCGAGCCACCGTCAGAAAGAGCTCGGCATATACGAGGCTGATCCAGCTGTCAGGGGAAGACTCCAGAAGTGTTTGGGAACATATGAACTCACTTTATCCCCAAGCAGATCCTAGTCCCTCGGCCAAAACCCATGAAGTATTTGGACTTCAGGTCAGGATCGTCGAGCCAACGTTGCGGATTGAATTCGTAGGGATCTGGGAAAATCTTGGGATTCGTATGGTGTAAGTAGTGGGATTGCATGACGGGTGTCTGGACGGATTTACACGAGTTAGCTAGCTGGCCTGGCTGGTCTTGCAGTTCTTGCTGTGTGAACTTACGCCTACGGGAATCACCCATTGGCCGTACTTGATTTGTTCATCTGGAGCATACCTAGGCATGCGGCTGGACACAACATGAGAAAGCCGGATACCTTCAGTTATAACGGCCGACTGTTGCCGGCATCAGTAAGGAGACTTTTGCCTTGAAGTTGGCAGGCGGGAGTGGCGTGTCAGGCACACAGACTTACGAAGTACGGTATAGCTTCGAGCTCAGCCAGATGCATGGTCGAACCCGATTCCGGCGTATATGGTTTCAACTTCAAACGAAGACGGTCCAAGACCGCCGGGCTGTCAATCAGATGGAAGATAAGCACAGCCAGTGTCCTAGCAGTCGTTTCTGTACCCGCAATCTGAAGTAAATTCGCCTCCGCAGAGAGACGAGCGGGAGCCTTCTCACTCGGCGGCAGATTGCTCTGGACAATATCTTGAAAGATGGTCCGGTGCGGAGCCTTCTCCGTCGAGCCTTCCGCTACAAGAGCGTCCTGAATCAACCCTCGAAAAAAAGCCCGATTCCTGGGGATCAGTGCAGCAGCCGGGTTGATTTTCTCCACAACACTCATTGGCAGCGTCACCAGCACCATCTTGGAGATCCATGCGAAGTGCCTGCCAAAAGGCCCCAATTGGCTCAACTTGCTGTACGCCTCGAGCTCCTTGCCGGCCCAATCCGCCTGTTGCAGCTTCCGGACATCCTTCCCATACGCGTAGACGGAAATAATGTCCATGGTCAACGCTCCAGTGGCGTGAAGCAGTGGAACAACCTCCGCAGTTTGGTGGGCGATGGCGAAGCGCTCAACGAGCTCGTCGACTTTGCCGATGATGAGCCCTTCCAGGGCATGGATGTTGCGCTTGCTGAAGAAGGGACTCAGTGTCGCCCTCCGCATGCGATGGACGTCATGCTCGACTGTCTGGAACAGAGACCACCCAAGCGGGCCATTCTTCTCGGAACGGTAGAACCAGGCATCCCTATTACGTTTGTGTTTGTTGCTACTGGCGTAGATATCGTCAAGGAAGTCTGGGTCGTTGATGTGCAGATGGGCTGGATTGATGCGTACGATGGCGCCGTATTGTTGGTGCAATTTTTCAATTTGCCAAAGGTAGCGAAGTTTGTGAGGGTATAGATCGTAGTACAGCTCGTACAGATATGTTGCTCCTGCAAGTTTCGGCCCGGGGAATTTGGCTAGAGGGTGGAAGTAGAGGCGGTAAATGACTTTGATGATCCAATACAGCAGATATGATCCCAGTAGGAGTACGATGATGCTCTGTGCTGAGCTGTACTGGAGCTCGAATCTGCTGAGTCCGAATCTGCTGAGTTGGACTTTGTTCATCTCGACGTCGAATCCGAATCCGACCCTGTCATGCAAAATCCGACAGCACTACAATACATCATCTAGCAATGCTTTTCAACAAATTCGATAAATTGTGACTATTTCCCCTCCGGTGCACATCATCCGGCAAAATTTCCCGCGGAGATGTCCTATTTTGACAGCCGAATAGAGACTGCAGGATCGAGCTGTCGGAATGCACCGTTTGATGTCAGATCCCTTTTGGGACACTTCCGCCATCCGTCGAACGTGACTAGAAGTTGTCAGAATTGCTACCTTCTCAAATGTAATTTTAGTTATAGTAATATCGTAATTCGGAGTGAAGTCCACAGGTGAATCTGGGATCCTTTGCATTGCCTCAGCGGTCTCTCTTATACGCTACTGCTAGAAAAGATGAATGTCTTGTTCGAACGTCTCCCGTTGAGTGCTCTAGGTCTATTCGCCTTTGTACTCTATGTTGTCAAGCGGGCATATCCAAGGTCATTTCCAGGAATCCCATACAATGCTGCCTCGGCAAGAAGATTCTGGGGAGACGCGGCGGGGCTGCTCGAAGCAGTCAAGGTAACTCAGGACCCAGCCAAATACATCTTCCAGCAGAACAGGATTCTCAACTCGCCCGTCATTCAGATGTTTCTCGCGCCCTTTTCCAACCCCACAATCATCATTGATGACGTCCGCGAGGTCAAAGACATCCTTAGCAATCGCACGCACGAGTTCGACCGCGCTCCCAGGACGCAAGATGCTTATCGCGCTCTTCTTCCGCATTGCAGTTTGGTCAAATTGACTGGGCCTGCATTCAAGGAGCAGAGAAAATTCTGGGAGGGTGTCACTGGTACGCCTTTTCTACGACGCGTCGCTGAGCCCAAGATGTACCAATGCGCCTTGGGACTAATTGAGCTGCTCAGAGCGCAAGCTGAAATGGCTGGTGGCCGGCCGTTTCCCTGCTTTGAAGACTTCGATGTGGCAGCGTTCGAATTGATTTGTGAGGTGGTATTCGGGACTCCTGGCGAGGCCATCAAAAATACACGCAATGAGGTCCTCAGGGCATCTCGAGACACCATCCAACCAGCATCACTAGACTCGCTGGCTCAGCTGCCAGCCATTCGGAAGCCCGAAATGTGCGAGAACGTGTCATTCTTCATAAGTACAGTGGCGAAGTCATTGAAGTCGGTGTTCCCCACCTGGAGCCTTTGGTATCTCAGGCAGCAACCCATCCACAGGCAGAGATTGGCTCGGAAAAACAGTACCATTGATGGGCATATAGAAAGCACCCGCGCGAAGCTAGCAGGACTCTCCGAGGAGCAACTCAAGGAGCTTGAGGAGACTTCTGCCGTGGTCACCGGCGTGCGGCGCCATCTTCTTGCCCGCCTACGTCAAGGGCAGCCTCTGGACGTCAAATTCCCCAAAACAGTTCAAAAGGAGATTCATGATGAGCTGTTCATGATTCTGGTCGCCGTAAGTACAAGACTCATTCCGCCAGAATACCAATTGCAGGGTAGACAGCTGACGTATGAGGTGGTACAGGGACACGAGACCAAGGCCGTTCTGCTCTCTTGGTCTGTCAAGTTCCTAATCGCCAACCCCGAAAAGCAGGAGAAGCTGCGAAAGGCCCTGCTCGACGCCTTCCCAGAACGATCGAAAGGAGAGCAACCATCAGCGAAAGCTATCCTATACACTTCGATCCCGTATCTGGAAGCATACATGGAGGAATCCATCCGCGCGGCAAACACCTCTCCCCGTCTCGTTCGAACAACTTCAACCGATACCCAAGTGCTTGGATATCCGATCCCAAAGGGCACTAGTGTACTTCTCAACCCTTATATTGGTACAAAGCCTCTCGATATTCCCGAGGGTTTGAGATCCGATACCTCACGTAGCTCCAAGGGCAACTTCGAGTCGCACTGGGACCCGAGTGGCATGGATGATTTTGAGCCGGAACGATGGCTTGCAGAAGACGGGTCCTTCAACCCTCGCAAATTCCCACGTCTGGCATTCTCTGCTGGTCCTCGGATGTGCTACGGTATGTCTCATTCCATGTCCTGCTTCACTTGTCCCTTTCTTCGGTCACTGAGTAGATGGGTTCGAAAGCATCTGGCTAACAATGATGCGGTACCTAGGCAGAAATCTCGCATTTATGAAGTTCCGTGTAAACCTCGTGCTCCTGGTCTTGAACTTCAAGTTCGAGCCTCTCCCTAAAGGTTTGGACAGTTTGGAATCTCAACAACGGCTTTTCCGAATGCCAAGACAATGCTACGTCAGGCTCGCTCTGTAAATTCGTCCTTGCCTTTTGACGGGCGCTCCAATTTGGATCAAAGAGACGATCTTACATCAGATACCGAACGGCGGAAAGCTGTTTTGGAGCTTTAGGATTTCGCGAGAGATGTTGCGGGTATCAGTGTCAATTTTGGGTGTAAAGGAAAATGTATCACTGAAATTCCAGCGACTGAAAGGGTGGCTTGGCACGTCTAGCGCGCTAGTATATTTCACGTGATTTCACTCTTGCATAAACAGATATAGATACTTAAAATCTATTGCTATGCTTGATCCATACGAGCAAGACATGTATCAACGTCTTTTGAAATTAATTCTAAGAATCCTTGAGGTTTTTTTCCCAATTGCTCGCCAAGTTTGTTTGTAAACAAATCAAGCTTGGCAAATCTTCTTGTGCGTAATGAGAAAGTGGGATGCGTCGCTGTACGGGGTATGCATGGTAAAAGATGATTCTTTTGTGTTCAAGTAGGCATTGTTCAAAAGATGCCTAAACATGTTTGGATGTAGTGCAGTCTATACAGAATCGGAGGATTCAGCTAGTCTACGACTTTCCCACTTTGCCCTCACCAGCGGCAGGCACATCTCTTCTCTGAACGTCAAGGATCGACTTCCCTGCATACCTGTCCCTGGTGAGCGCCTGCCTTTCTCTCTTCGACGCAAGTATCTCCTCCCGCCACATCCACCCAAGCGCCACGGCCACCGCCGGCCCTGCAATCACACCAGCCACCAAACCCACCGCGAGGATCTTCACCCAACTGTCTTTGACCATCCCGGCGCTCTTGATGTCGTGGAGCAAGAGACCCACCCAGAAGAGACTTGAGAGTAGGATCCCGTGCCGATTCGCCTCGACAAAATCTCCAGGCAAGAGAGAAAGCGAGGAAGCGTCCGAGAGCTCTGCGGATATCCAAGTCGCTGCAGAGATGGCACTGAGAGTATACACGCACCATCGAATGTACGAGAGATCCCGTTTCTGATTGCCCATCGTATCCTCGTGCATGCTGACCTTGCTTAGCTGAGCTTTGACCAGTATCCACTGGATGATCGTGACCATAAACGGTGGTTGCAGTATCCAGTGCCAGTGCCACGATACCTTGTCGACGGTGACAGAGTAGCCTGTTAAGGCCAGGAAAACCGGCGCGCTGATGGAAAGCAGTATCAAGGGCAAGATCGTCCGGGTGTAGGCCACGTTGGTGAGCCTTGCATCAGCCGCTGCGAATTTCTCGACGCGCGAGAATACGAAATGCAAGAAATAGTAACAAGGACTGATGACGCTGTTGGAAACAGGGAACAGTACTGTTACCCTGGTTAGTAATCTCCGCATTTATCCGGCGCTAGTGGATGGGTATTTACCCTTCGCCCACTTCTTTCCTTCCTCCGTATGTTCAACCTACTAGATAGTTCAGTCAATATATCTACATGCCTATCTGCCCTCTTGTCCTCGTATACCAAGAGACGCCTATGCCGAACCTGAGGGCGAGGATGCAGAAGATCGTTGGGAGCTGGGCGAAAGTCAGCACATTGGCTCGACGGTTCGATTCGATCAGCCAGATGGCATAAATGAGACTTCCTTCAACGAGGAAGCGTAAGCTTTGGAGCCATTGCGTTCGTTCATCAATGTGTGTGAATTGTCCTAGCTACAAGAGCTAGTTCATAGAGTCCCCGATACCGCCCGGTGATGTCAATTTCGCCATCCAGTAAGAGAAAATGAGCAATGGTGCGGCGATGGCCGCACGTTTGAGCACGCTTTCGTGCTTGCCGATGCCTTGGTTTGGATTGAAGGGACATGAGCCTTCAAAGGACTGGGTAGGTACTGGCAGGTACTCGAGGATCTCAGCGCCGATGAGCGTGTTGGTGACCAATGTCAGAAGCGACTCGGTGGCATTGGGCAAAACATAGTTCATGACGTAGTAGGCCATTCGACTATCCAGCGCCTGCATCCGGCAAACAGCCGCGGCTTCTTTGACTGTCGCGTTGACGCGGACCCAGCGCTTCTCTTGCCACTTCCGCAACGCTGACTTGATTGTCTGGGAGGTGATCAGCCCATCATCATGGACTTTTTTGAGTTGATTTGCCAGCGCAGCGGCAGACTCGATGGCATTGTTTCCGGCCTGGCCATGATTAGGTGTCATCTTGTGGGCGTTGTCTCCACCAGTCGCTATGCGTCCCCAGCTCCAGGTGTTGAAGAGAGCCTCCTCTAACGGCACCAATGTGTAGGACACACGCTTTTCCCACAGGTCTCCCAGTGTCACAGTCTCATTCACATGTCGCCAGGCGTTCTTAAGTGCGAGATTCTCGGCATCGGCTTTGGAGTATCGCGGGAAGTCTCTGGCACCGACATGGTAAAGTTTGTCCAGCTTCTCGTGGTAGAACCAATATACTCGTCCATGTTTACCGGTAATTGTAAGCATGTTTCTACCCTTGTCAAAGGTAGTGTCGACGTCACCTTCGTTGAGGCCGTCCACGGGGTCAGATATGCCGAAGAGACAATTAAACTCGGCAGTCATTTCTGGGGAAGATCATTAGTTGCAGTTTTTGAGCCGTAGATTCCTGTACGTACTTATCTTCTCTGCCTCTGGGAAGTGTTCTGGATCCTCCTTGCTAGCAAGACGGCACATTTCATTACGGATCAATGCCTTGCTGTTGACACCATCGCACCCAACAACGACGTCTCCATGGTATGATAAGCCGTCTTCGCAATTCACAGTGACGCCGGAATCAGTGTGGTCGATGTTCAGTACTATCTTCTTGAGCAGCATCTTGTCCTTCTGTGCGATTGAGTTGGCCAAAGCTCGTAGAACAAGCTGTCGATCCAGGAACGCTACTCCATAGCCAAACCTAGGATTTTCTTCAATGTCAACACTTTAGGTAAGTGAGAAAGTCACCCATGTCACACCTTGCTTTTAAGATCTGGAAAGTAAAGGCTGGAGGCATGACCAATTTACCGTCGCTGCGATGAACTTTGGATACTTTGACTGGTGCTGTATGCTTGATGATATCCTGGGCAGCCCCCAGCTGGTCCAAGACGCGCATTGCGGCTGCATTGAGCCCAATCGATGCCCCAACTTGCGGGTCTAATCGAGCTCGAGCTTCCAGCAGTACAAAGTCGACATCTGCCTTTTCCAATGCCCCTGCGAGGGTGAGACCAGCCAGACCACCGCCAACAATAATAACCCGCATGATCTGGTGAAGTTTGGTGTTGGGAATAAAATTCAAGTATTAATCTGAGGAGCGGCTGAACGCATGTGAAGACCAATGGAGGCGAGAAATTGGAAAGGACGTGGCATGGTCTGGATGGCCTCTCACTCGTCTGTCACTGTTAACGAGATCAGCGATCCTGATCGAGCATGTAAACGTAGGCTAAACGGGATCACAAGCATTTGGGATACAGTTTGGGAGATTCAGCAAACCGGATCTCCAAGTCTCGAATCGGGAAACATCCGATGTAGTAAGTTCCGAATTGAATGCCGGCCGGATATATCCCGAAGCCGAAGCGGGCCGAGATGCGCCAGCCGGGGAGGCCTGTGCTGGCTGTCCAAATTGGGGCTAGCATGCGCAGCCTTCCAATTTAGCCATGCCGTTTGATCTGCGTGGTAGTCTCCTTCAGGGTAAGGCTCACAGGACTGATGAAAAGGTCTCTGTTTAGCTCGACTGGGATGCACTACGGATAGAGAAACGCGGAAACTAGAGAGGTAGGTTGGGCAGGTCACCTTGGCCATGAATGCATCACATCCGAAATTAATCGCGTAAACAAACGCGACCAGCTGTCAGGCCCACTTTTTGCTCTGAAACTTGATATTGAACCTCTGCCTCGAACAACAGCAACAACAACAGCAACAACAACAACAACAACACACTTTGGCAAACATTGCTGTACACTCCGGCTACATTTTCACTCATTTCTCACTCTCGTGCTTACTCTTCGGCGAGAATACGCCCTCAGCAGCAGCATCGGCGGCATATCTGACTGGGTAGAGCACCGCTCTCACACGCCCCTTGAAGCAACCGCCGAAGCCTCAAAACATGGCGAACTTAGACATGACACAAAAGACACATGAGGGAGACGTGAAGCCTCACACACAAGCAACTGATCTGAGAACGGAAAAGAGGGGCGTGCAGCACGAATCTGCACCTTCCGGAGAGACAGAACCTCAAATGCAGTTAGAAGGAGGTCAGCAAGAGTCCACTCGGGCATCTCAAGAAGCGAAGCCCGTCAAACTTCCCTTGGACACACTGGATTCAACTCCATCAAATGCAGAGATTGATGATCCATTCAAGCATCTACCCGAGCACGAGAAGGAAATCCTGAAGAGGCAGCTGGACCTGCCCGCCGTCAAGGTCAATTACATGACTCTATACCGTTATGCGACAAGGAACGACAAGATAATCTTGGTCATCGCCGGGCTCGCGGCGATCATAGGTGGTGCACTCTTGCCACTCATGACTGTACTGTTTGGAGGTCTTGCAGGCACCTTCCAGGCCTTTACCCTAGGCAACACATCTCCGAGCCAATTCACCAGCGAGCTTGCCAGGTACTCTCTGTACTTTGTCTATCTTGCTATTGGCGAGTTTGTAATGGTATACATAGCCACGGTGGGCTTCCTGTACGCCGGTGAACACATTTCCTCAAAGACAAGAGAGCAGTTCTTGGCCGCCATTCTCCGGCAGAACATTGCTTTCTTCGACGAACTCGGTGCCGGTGAGATCACTACACGAATCACAGCAGACACCAACCTGGTCCAAGAAGGTCTTTCAGAAAAAGTTGGATTGACCTTGACAGCTATTGCCACCTTTGTGGCAGCGTTCGTCATTAGTTTCATACGATATTGGAAGCTCACGCTGATTTTGTCTTCGACCGTAGTAGCCATTGTTGTCACATTGGGTGCTGTGGGCTCGTTCATTGGCAAGCTCAGCAAAACATACATTGCACATTTTGCCGAAGGCGGAACGGTTGCAGAAGAGGTCATCAGCTCCATCCGAAATGCGACCGCATTCCATACCCAAGAGAAGCTGGCTCGACAATACGATACATATCTCATTAAGGCAGAGAAGGCTGGATTCAAACTCAAGTCCACCACTAGTTCCATGATTGGTTTTCTCTTTCTGTAAGTACAGCAAATGGCAAAATGCCCTGCCGTCCGCAAGGCAGTCCCTTAAACCACCTCAAACAACATGATGTTCTGACCTTGTCTGCTAGGTTCATATACCTCAACTATGGACTCGCTTTCTGGATGGGCTCCCGCTTCCTTGTGGATGGATCCGTCGGCTTATCGCAGATCCTTACCATTCAACTGGCCATCATGATCGGGGCTTTTGCTCTAGGGAACGTTGCACCGAACATTCAAGCCGTCACCTCAGCTGTCGCTGCGGCGAATAAGATCTACGCAGTAATCGATCGTGTCTCTCCTCTCGATCCTGCATCGACCGAGGGCAAGAAGCTGGATGCAGTCCAAGGCAATGTGGAGCTTAGGAACATCAAACACATATATCCTTCCCGGCCCGAGGTTGTTGTGATGGAGGATGTAAACCTACTAATACCCGCCGGCAAGTCCACCGCGCTTGTTGGTGCTTCAGGTTCTGGCAAAAGCACTATTGTTGGTCTAGTTGAACGTTTCTACGATCCAGTCGGCGGAAGCGTTTACATCGACGGCCACGATGTCAAAGGTTTGAATCTATGCCGGCTGCGACGACAGATATCTCTGGTGAGCCAGGAGCCAGTCTTGTTCGCCACTTCCATATACGACAACATCAAGCACGGTCTTATTGGAACAACGCAGGAGCAGGAGTCCGAAAAAGCGGTTCGTGAGCTGGTAGAACGTGCTGCTAAGATGGCGAACGTAAGTACAGCTAATGCCATAAAATCCTCCCTCAGACATACTCTCTATGCAAAAACTCTTGATGAAATGATGTTCTGACCTTGTTCTTTCAGGCCCACGAATTTATTACTACCCTTCCTGAAGGCTACGAGACGAACATTGGGGAACGAGGCTTTCTTCTCTCAGGGGGTCAGAAGCAACGCATTGCCATTGCACGAGCTATAGTTAGCGATCCCAAAATCTTGCTACTTGACGAAGCGACATCCGCACTTGATACGAAGAGTGAGGGAGTTGTTCAAGCAGCACTTGACAAAGCTGCCCAAGGACGAACCACTGTGATTATTGCTCACCGACTATCTACCATCAAGCATGCCGACAACATTGTGGTTATGTCTGAAGGACGTATCATCGAGCAGGGCAGCCACGACGAACTCCTCGAGAAGAAAGAGGCTTACTACAACTTGATCGAGGCTCAGCGAATCGCCACTAAGCAAGAATCTAGGAACCAAGATGAAGATCCCATACTGTCTGAAAAGGATGATAACTTGCTGCGATCCGAGTTCGCTGAGAAGAGCAGCAACTCGGGCAAAGAGGCTCATGGAGAAAACCTTGATGATCTTCAGCTTAGCAAGACACAGACAAATAGGACCGCGTCGAGAATGGCACTTGCGAAGAAGCGACAAGAGGACAGCGGCGACAACTATACCTTATTCACACTGGTACGATTCATTGCCGGCTTGAACAAGAAAGAATGGAAGATCATGGTCTTTGGACTTTTACTTTCTGCCATTTGCGGTGGAGGTACTCCAACACAGGCTGTCTTCCTCGCCAAGTCCATCACAGCCCTTTCGCTTCCTCTTTCAGAGCATGCTGAAATACGGCGCCAAGCCAACTTTTGGTCTCTGATGTATCTGATGCTTGCCTTCGTACAGCTCCTCGCTCTTATCTCCCAGGGTATTGCGTTTTCATATTGCGCAGAGCGACTTACCCACCGGGTCCGCGACCAAGCATTCCGATATATTCTACGGCAAGACATTGCCTATTTCGACAAGAACTCGTCGGGTGCCCTCACTTCTTTCCTATCTACCGAGACCACCCACCTGGCTGGACTGTCCGGGATTACTCTCATGACGTTTCTCTTGCTCATCACCACTTTGGTTGCCGCCTCCGCCATTGGTCTGGCCGTAGGGTGGAAACTTAGTCTGGTGTGTATCTCCACCATTCCCCTCCTTCTCGCTTGCGGGTACTTCCGTTTAGCCATGCTTGTCACATTCCAGAAGGAGAAGAAGAAAGTCCACGAAAAGTCTGCAAGCTATGCTTGCGAGGCCACTTCAGCCATTCGGACCGTCGCTTGCTTAACCCGCGAGGATGACGTTTGGAATCACTATCACGAACAGCTCCTCGGACAAAGCCGCCAGTTAGTTGTATCGATTCTGAAGTCATCCGTACTTTACGCTGCATCTCAGTCTCTTCAGTTTCTTTGCATGGCGCTCGGCTTTTGGTATGGAGGTACCTTGTTTGGCAGACATGAATATAGCATGTGAGTAGATGAGATACGTTTTCCAGACATCGTGAAGTCAATTCTGACTCTTATTTTAGGTTCCAATTTTTTCTGTGCTTTACCACGATTATTTTCGGAGCACAGTCTGCAGGAACTATTTTTGCCTTTGCGCCGGACCTGGCCAAGGCCAGACATGCTGCTGCTAGCCTTAAAGCTCTTTTCGACAGGAAGCCCGAAATTGATAGCTGGAGCCAAGACGGCACGAAGGTCCAGAGCATAGAAGGCCATATTGAATTCAAGGATGTGCACTTTAGATATCCAACACGACCGAATCAGCCTGTTCTTCGAGGCCTCAACTTGCAAGTCAAGCCAGGACAGTACGTCGCCTTCGTCGGAGCTAGTGGATGTGGCAAGTCGACCGCGATTGCCCTACTAGAGAGATTCTACGATTCACTCGTTGGCGGGATCTATGTCGACGGTACGGAAATCTCATCATTCAACATCAACGAATACCGCTCCCATCTAGCGCTTGTCAGTCAAGAGCCAACTCTCTACCGAGGCACCATCCGCGAGAACATTCTGCTAGGTACTGATAGAGACAACATTTTGGAAGAGGAAATAGTGCGATGCTGTAAGGATGCAAACATCTACGACTTCATCATCAGTCTACCGAGCGGTCTTAATACTCTTGTTGGCAGTAAGGGCTGCATGCTGTCGGGTGGTCAGAAACAACGCGTTGCGATTGCTCGAGCATTGCTTCGTAATCCCAAGATCCTCTTGCTGGACGAAGCCACTTCAGCTCTTGATTCGGAATCTGAGAAGGTCGTGCAAGCTGCTCTGGATGCCGCAGCTGAGGGCCGCACCACGATCGCTGTTGCCCATCGTTTAAGTACGGTAAAGAAGGCAGATATGATCTATGTCTTCAACCAGGGCCGAATCATCGAGTCTGGCACGCACGATGAGCTGATGCAGGAGAAGGGCGCGTACTTTGAATTTATCAACTTGCAGAGCTTGAGTAAGACGTGAATGTTTTGTGGTGGAAGTTAGCTGCTCTAGCCATGGTCCTAACATTATTCAAAGCTCCGTACATACCACACGACAGTGGTTCGCTTCCTAGTTTAGCCGGTTTTTGCAGCTCTACGATCGGAAGCAGAAGCTCTGCTACACGCGTGTAGTAGACACGAAACAGAAGACAACCTCGACTGATCTCTTGACTGAGCTCGTCATCGAACAGAACAAGCCCTACCGAATGCAGTAGGCATGAACAGAACAAGTCCTATCGAATGCGATAGACATGAACAGAACAAGCTCTGCGACGCGTTGCAGACACGAATCAGAAGACAACAATTGACCTCTTGATTGAGCTAGTCAATGAACAGAATAAGCTCTACTACATGCGTGTAGTAGACACGAACCAGAAGTGAGCCTGCTTCAAAGACGCGTTCGATATTGACCTCTTGATTGAGCTCGTCACCCGATAGTGAGCCTGCTACAAGAGCAGATAACGATTGATCTCGTCGTCGAGCCCGTCACTCGATAGTGAGCCTGCTACAATGGCATCAGAACCCGATTCAGCAACGAACCTCTTACCCGTACCTTCTACGATTTATCTCTATTCACGACATTGACGACAACAGCAAAGATGATATGTACTGCAGACAGAATAGAACGTATACTATATGCCTGAAACCACGAAGATATGAGCTGAAACTCGTTCATCGTTGAATATTTGAAGCTGGATAGAAAGAGCCTGCTTGAATGACAAGAATAGTGAGTCTGCTACAAGAGCAGATAACGATTGACCTCGTCGCTGAGCCCGTCACCCGATAGTGAGCCTGCTTCAATGGCACGAACAGAACAAGCCCTGCGACGCGTTGCAGGCATGAACCAGAAGACAACGATTGACCTCTTGATTGAGCCAGTCAACGAACAGATCAAGCTCTGCTACATGCGTGTAGTAGGCATGAACCGGAAGACAATGATTGACCTCATCGATTGAGCTCGTCACCCGATAGTGAGTCTGCTTGAACGGCACCAGAAGTGAGCCTGCTTCAATGACAAGTCCGATAGTGAGCCTGCTACAATGGCAAGCCGATAGTTGACCTCTTGACTGAGCCCGTCACCCGAAGTGAGCCTGCTTGAACGGCAATCCGATAGTGAGCCTGCTACAATGGCAAGAACAGAACAAGCCCTGCTATTTAGTAGGCCTGAACCGAAAGTGAGCCTGCTTCAATGACACCAGATATCAAGAAGGAATAGGCTTGGAACGCCTAATGGAATGAGCTTGGAACGCTCGATACGACAAGATGGAATAGGCTTGAAACGCCTGATGAAACGGACAAGGAAGAAAGAAACTGATTGAAGCAATGGGGTCATTGCTTGGCTGAGAGGAGGGAGTAATGTTACGAGCGTGCCCAGCCTTCTACTGGAACGCGCGTCCTTTGAGCTAGCCTAAGGCCCTATCGGGCTTAGCGCTCACCTTCCTCCTGTACATATAGCCTTCGCACCTCGATAGACCTTGCTCTTTAGCTTTGAATCCCCCGTTTACTCGTACCTCTATGACTTGCTCTAGGCATGGTCCTAACAATGATGATCGATGTCATCGAAGCGACTGACATTCAAAGAAGTCAAGATCTTGATGCTGATAGTTTATTTCATGACTTTGATTCTCAACATGTATCTTGAAGTCACAAAATCTTGTGTGATGTTGATATTCTTTGACAGTGAGTGTACAATGAGCTTGATGAAGCTGACAAGAGCTCTATTATTCGAAATCTCATCAATGAGCTTGAATATCTATTCTTTGGCCAAAAATCTCTGTGCAATTCTTTTTTGATCAATTTATCAAGACTTGAAAGAGAATGACATGATTCGAGGTGTAAATATAATATATATATAATAAACCTCACCTATTCGAAAACATCAAACATTTCAAACCTCTTCGCGCCCTAACATATTCCCTTCCACAAAAAAAAACTTCCAAAGTCTTTAGCGGCCAGAACAAAGTTCCATAGTGTGAATAGGGAGATTACTTCTTAATGGGGGCAGAAATGGGACGGAACGGCTTTAAAAGCGCGCCCCCCGTCTGTTTTTAAAGTAGTCATATATAGTTTTCTCAAACCCAAGTGATCAGAGATATATATATAAAAAAAAATCAGTCGCGGCGGGGGGGGTGCTCCACGGATTTAACAAAGGGGTAAAGCTGAGCTAATGGCGTTTTTTTTGGTTTCTACTGTACATACCGGTATGTAGATGTAGGTTATAGGGAGGATTTTCCAAAAAAAAAAGGGGCAAAATTGCAATGAACGACTACGGTTAAGGAGTTGAAGGCGAGACGAGCAAGAAGGGTGGCTGCGGCTGGGGGTTTTTTTGGGTCGGGTCGTTGGGGGATTTTCGATGGGTTTGGGGAGATACAGTAGATCTGCGTATGCGTTCATGGTAGGTATTATGTACATAGAAGATAGATACCGGGAGGCGTTGGAAATATACGAGGAACATTAAGGTTTTTTTTTTACGCTGGAGAGAAGCGGCTATAAATTGTAGATACGGCAGTGCTAGACAGGTACGTGTCGGAGATCTATGTCCCTTCCGGCCACCCCTTATAGATGTCCTCCCCCCTCGTCCCTTCAAAGATTGTAGCACCCGCGGGGGGCATTCCAACTACACACCCGAATAGCCGAGCGATTTTCCAAAGCCGACCATCCCACAGCGTGCGCACCTAGGCACAGCACACCCTCCTCAAAAGCTCCCCCTCGGGCAATAGGAATTCCACATCAGCCCTAACCCCCCACCCCTCCTCCCCCTCCCGCACCCTCCTGACCAACCTCTCCAAACTGCCTTCGCACTCGTGAACCAGCACCACCGCGCAGCTCTCGCACAGCCGTAGCCCGCACCCAACGCCACCGAGCGCCTCCTCATCGGGGTCGTGCCCATCCTGCTGCCGCTTGCAGCACCCAAACCCCGCGGGACTGGGACAGACGCTGCACCACTCAAACGGCGCCTCCTCCGCTTTCCCGGGCATAAGGAATTCCATCCACCCCTCCGCATCCCCCGCATCCTGCCCCCCCTCTAACGGTTCGATTTCGTGCGCTCCGCACGCCGCAATCATGAGTCGTTCAAGCGTACATGCAGAGCAGATGCGGCTGGGCAGGTGACCTTGGGCGGTGTGGCCGCCGGAGAGCTCGATATAGC
>JAABUR0100002590.1_pt1 | contig 27200 bp, 21 predicted proteins | sample 5560091 | NCBI WGS metagenome assembly JAABUR01 (sample SAMN10711879, study PRJNA513375) | rock metagenome | isolation source: Antarctica rocks | place: Antarctica: Victoria Land, University Valley sud
TGCCACGCCGCGGCCGCGGCGGGCTCGTCGAAGCACATTTGCCCGGACCGGGGAACGGCGAGGCGACCGTGGCGCGGCGTGGCGGGCACCTCGGCTCGACGGCTCCACGGGTCCTCGGCGTCGAATCCCGCCGCCGCGTCGAGCACCGCGGCCGCCCCGCCGACATCGCGAGTGAGAACGGACACGCAGTCGAGGCTCGCGCAGGCGGGAAGCACTCCGCGGTTCGAGAGCAGCCCACGCGTCGGCTTGACCCCCACCAGCCCGTTGAACGCGGCGGGGACGCGCCCCGAGCCGGCGGTGTCCGTCCCGAGCGCGAAGGCGACCAGCCCGAGCGCGACCGCCAGGGCGGACCCCGAGCTCGATCCTCCGCTCACGCGCTCGGGGTCGAAGGCGCTCGAGCACGCTCCGTAGGGGCTGCGCGTTCCCACGAGCCCCGTCGCGAGCTGATCCATGTTCGTCTTGCCCACGAGCAGCGCGCCCGCATCGAGGAGGCTCCGCACCACACTCGCCGTCTCGGTCGCCATGCGGGCGAGGCCCGGGCAGCCGGCCGTCGTCTCCATCCCCGCGACGTCGATGTTGTCCTTCACCGCGAAGGGCACCCCGTAGAGGGGGAGCGAGCGGTCGGCTTCGTCGAGCCGGGCCGCCGCGCTGCGGAGCTCGTCGTCGGAAACGCGGGCGATCCACACCGGCTCCTCACGCGCGGCGACGCGCTCGAGCACGTCGACGGCGACGCCCGAGGGATCGAGCGCCCCGCTCCGGTAGGCGGCGAGCAGCGCGCCGATCGACTCCGTCACGCGGCCTCCTCGCGGACGCCGACCGGGACGCCCCACGCCGCGCGCTCGGCCGCGAACGCCGCCTCGCGCCGCGTGCGGAACGCGGCGGTCTCCTCCGCGTGGGCGGCGACGAACGCCTCGTATGCGGCGAGGGAGAACGTCGCCGGCTCGGTGGGCGGGGCCCACTCGCCCGCCTCGCTCGCCGCCCGCACCTCTGCCAGCTCGTCCTCGTCGCAGGACACGAAGCGGATCTGGTCGAAGTGACGCAGGCGCCACGGAGGATCCTCCGCGCTGTGCCAGATGGGCGCGGTGCGCCCGACGAGCTGATAGCCCCCCGGGCCCTCCATTCCGTAGACGCACATGAACGCGCCGCCGATCCCCACCGCGTTGGGCGGGGTCCACGTGCGCGCCGGGCTGTACTTGGTGGTCACGAGGCGGTGTCGCGGGTCGAGCGGGACGGCCACCGGCGCGCCGAGGTAGACGTCGCCGAGGCCGAGGACGAGGTAGGCGGCGTCCAGCACGATGCGGCGCACCTCCTCCTCGTCCACCAGGCCGTTGACCCGCCGGATGAACTCGATGTTGTCCGGGCACCACGGCGCGTCGGCCCGGACGGAGGACACATAGCGCTCCACCGCGAGCATCGTCTGCGATTCGCGCCAGGCGAGCGGGAGATGGACGGTCCGCGCTCCGATCTCCAGCGCATCGACCGGAGGGGTCCCGGCCTCCAGGCGCATGACCGTCGCGACGAGGTCGCGCTCGCGTACACGATCGGGGTCGAACTGCACATGCAGCGAGCGGACCCCCGGGGTGAGCTCGAGCACCCCGGCGATCGCCTCGGCGCGCAGCGCTTCCTGTAGGGCGTGCACGCGCACGCGGGAGCGCAGGTCGAGCACGGGCTCACCGAACTCGACGAGCAGCGCGCCCTCACCCGCGCGCCGATGCGTGACGCGGCCGCCCGAGCCGTCATGGGCCTCGAGGACGGGCGAGGCGACGCGGGTCCGCCGCAGCGACGACCCGGATGCGACGGGCACGAACCGGACCTCGTCGTCGGCGCGCAACTGTCCCAGGCGCCACCGGTCGGCGCGGACCACCTGCGCAACGGCGACGAACCCGCCGAGGCTCGGTCCGTCCGGCCCCACGATCACGGCCATGTCCCCGGCCAGCATCACGGTCCCCACGCCGTAGGCACTGTCGAGGATGTTCGAGGGGTGCAGCCCGGCGTCGCCGCCGTCGGCGCGGGAGAACGACGGCGCCGGGCCCACGAGGCGGACCCCCGTCCGGTCGGATTGGTGGTGGACCGTCCACGTCGCGCTCCAGAGCTCGGCGATGCCCTCGGCGGTGAGGAAGTCCGGTGCGCCGTGCGGCCCGGCGACGACCCGGAGGGTCCACGTGTTCGCGAACATCGGCGTGTCCACGGGCCCGTCCGCGACGGCGCCGGGAGGCGGTGGCCCCACGGGCAGCACGTCGCCCCTGCGCAGCCGCCCGCCGCCGAGCCCGGCCGGAGCGAAGGCGGAACGACTGCCCATCACGGCCGGTGCGTCGATCCCGCCCCGGATGAGCACGTACGCGCGCACGCCGGCGTCCCGCACCGTGCCGAGGCGCAGCACCCCGCCCGCCGGGACCTCGAACGCCGTCCACCGCGGCACGGGAACGCCGTCAAGCGCGACGGCGAGCGGCGCCCCGGTGACGGCGATCACCGCGGACCCCGTGAAGCGGAGCTGCGGGCCCGTGAGCGTCGCCTCCAGACCGGCGGCGCCGGCCGGGTTGCCGAGGAGCTCGTTGCCGATCCGGAGCGAGCGATCGTCCATGGGGCCCGACGGGGGCACCCCCACCTCCCACAGGCCCACGCGGCCGGGAAGATCCTGGACCGTCGTGGAGGCGCCGGGCGAGAGGACCTCGATGCCCGTCACGGCGCCGGCCACCCGAGCAGCCGGATCGGGGTCGGGTCGTAGCCGTTGCACGGGTTGTTGAGCTGCGGACAGTTGGAGATCAGGACCAGCGTGTCGCGCTCGGCGCGCAGGTCGACGTACTTGCCCGGCGCCGATACGCCGTCGGCGAACTCCAGCCCGCCGTCGGGGGTCAGCGGCACGTTCATGAAGAAGTTCACGTTGTGGGTGAGGTCGCGCTTGTCGAGCCCGCGCCCCCAGCGCAGGGTCCGGGTGAGAAAGGTGTTGCGACAGGCATGCAAGTGACGCGCGTGCTCGCCGTAGCGCACGACGTTGGCCTCCTGCGAGCAGGCGCCCCCGAGCGTGTCGTGCCGTCCGCACGTGTCCTCCACGATCGTCACGAGGGGGCGGCCGTCAAGCGCGAGGAGCCGCGAGCCCGCGCCGAGATAGGCCGAGCCCTGGGCGCGGATCGTGTCCACCGCGCTGTAGCGGTTGGCGTAATCGTGGGCGTCGAAGAACAGCGTGTCGACGGCCTGGTTGCCGTGCAGGTCGACGATGCGCAGCGTCTCCCCCACCCCGAGCTCGCCCGTCCACCCGTCCCCCGCGGGGACGTCGAGGACGAGCCGGGCCGCGGATGGCGCCCGGTCGATCTCCTCCGCGGCGCTCATCGCCGCGTGTCCTCGGCCGCCGCAAAGGCGCGCTCGTTTTCCGGGCACGCCCGGCGCACCGGATCCCCGCGGCCGGGGGCGGCGACCTCGCGTAGGGTCAGCCCGACCGGCCGCGGGCTCCACTCCGGCGTGGGGTCGAGCGGATGCGGGACGCTCGCGAGGATCACGAGCGTGTCGAGCTCGAAGCGGATCGTGACGCGCCCGCCCGGAGGCGAGTGGCCGGGCACGAAGGAGAGCGCGCCCTCCTCGCCCACTGCGACCTTCGTGAAGAAGTTCGCGTTGGCGACCAGGTCGCGCTCGCCCAGTCCGTGCTTCGCGAGCTCGACGAGCAGCGCCTCCCGCGCGCTGCGCCGCCAGTCGTTGCGGTGCTCCTGGTAGCTCGCCGCCCCCCACCGCTCCGCGACGATCCCAGCGGTGGCGTGGCCGGTGATCGTGTCGTGCCATCCGCAGGTGTCCTCGATGATCGAGGCGAGCACCCGCCCCATGTCGGAGTGGAGCGCCACCCCCGCGGTCAGCCGGCAGCAGTGCTGCGCCTTGAGCGTGTCGGGCATGCAGTAGCGCTCGAGCGGGTCGTCGGCGCGGTAGAGCAGCGCGGCGACGTTCGCCCCGCCCTCGAGGTCGGTGAGCGTGAGCGCGGTCCCGCGCCGGCAGGTGCGCGACCAGCTCGCGGCGGGCGGGAGGACCGCGTCGAGGATCATCGGAGTCACGCCGCCACCGTCACCGGCGGCGGGGTCCAGCTCTCCGGCACGAGGAACGAGAACCCGTCGAACACCGCCTCGCCCACCGAGGTCCCGACGCAGTCGACGGCGGGGCAGAGCTCCACGTCGCCGGCCAGAAGGCCGTCGAGCGCCTCGACCTGGCGCCGGAGGTACTCAGGACCGACCTCGGTGCGCAGGAAGTGCGAGCAGAGGACCCGGTCCCACGCCGGCGACTCCTCGGCGAGGCGCGCGAGCGACGCGCGAAGGACCGCGACGTCGCTGCCCGGCATCTGCACGTACACCGGCCCGGTGTTGACCGTGTCGCCACCGAAGAGGATCCCCTCCCACGCGAGGTCGAGCGAGACCGAGTCCGGCGAGTGCCCCGGCGTGTGCAGCACGCGCAGCGCGCGACCGCCGAGGTCGAGGACGTCGCCCTCGTCGACGGTCCCGGTCGCGCGCACCGGGCGGACACGCCACGGTCCGGGCGGACGCGGGCGGACGCGGTGGGCGTCTCCGAGCAGATGGAAGTACCGCCCATCCAGCTCGGCGTAGAGCCCGAACGCCGCCTCGAGCCCGGCCGCGTAGCGCGCGTAGGCGGCGAGCGTCCCCACCGGCACCTCGGTCGCCAACCCCTGGACGCCGAGCGGGTGGATCAGGACGTCGGAGAACTCGTGGGTGCCGCCGATGTGGTCGAGGTGGTGGTGGGTCTGCACGACGCACACCGGGCGGTCGGTGAGCGCCTCCACCACCGGTCGGATCGGGGAGAAGCCGCAGCCGGTGTCGATGAGGGCCGCGCGGTCGTCTCCCGCCACGAGCCACGAGCAGACGTGCCCGGGCTCCGTGAGCTGCCAGACCCCCTCGGCGAGGAGGCTCACGTGGAACCACCCGTCCATCACACCGTCCGGATCCGCGGGTCGGCCCACGCCTGGGCGAGGTCGACCAGGAAGTTGACGACGACGTAGGCGGCGCCCAGGAGCAGCGCCGTTCCGGTGATCGCGGGGAGGTCCGAGTAGGCGATCGACTGGTCGAGGTAGAGGCCGAGCCCGGGCCACGCGAAGATCTGCTCGACCACTACGACCCCGCCGAGCAGGAGCCCGAATTGCAATCCGCCCATGGTCAGCGCGGGCCCCGAGGCGTTGCGCAGCGCGTGGCGCAGGACGACGGTCCGCTCGCGTAAGCCCTTGGACCGGGCGGTGCGCACGTAGTCCTCGCGCATGACGTGCTCGAGCGAGGTGTGCAGCGTGCGGGCGATCGCCAGCCCGGGCAGCAGCGCGAGCGTGAGCGCGGGCAGGGCGATGTGCGCGACCGCGCTGAGCCACAGGTTGGGCTCGGCGTGGAGGATCGAGTCGATCAGCAGGAGGCCCGTGGGGCCGCCGGGCAGGACGAGCGTGTCGTCCACCCTCCCGGACGCGGGCAGCAGATGAAGTCCGGAGTAGAGGACGAGGATGAGGACGAGGCCGAAGAGGAACGACGGCAGCGACGCGCCGCCGATGAGTGCGATGCGGACCGTCCGGGCCAGCCTCCCGCCGCCGACGAGCAGGAGGCCGAGCCCGAGACCGAGCGTTGCGGCGAGCGCGGCGGAGACGAGCGCGAGCTCGAGCGTCGCCGGGGCGAACCTGCCGAGGTCCTGCGCCACCGGGTTGCGCGTGCGCAGGGAGCTTTCCAGATCCCCGCGCGCGAGCCTTCCCAGGAAGCTCGCGAAGCGGACGGGCAGCGGCCGGTCGTAGCCGAGCTCGTGGCGCTTGGCGGCGACGACGGCTCCCGACGCGCTCGCGCCCACCACGGCGCGGGCCGGGTCGGCCGGGATCACCGCCTGGAGCACGAAGATGATCGCGGCGAGCCCGAGGAGGACCGCGACGAGCGCGACGAGCCGCCGCAGGACGAGCCGACCCATCAACCGCCTCCCCGTCTCAGCGTCCCGAAGTCGAAGCGCCACGGATACGCCGGGACGTGCTCGACGCCCGTGAGGCTCTTGTCGAGCGCGAAGACGTCCTTGACGTTGCCGAGGAAGAACATCGCGTTGGAGTCCAGGACACGCCGGCCGACCTGCTCATACAGCGCGGTCGCACGGGCCGGGGGCGCGCTCACGGCCTGGTCGAGCTCGGAGTTGATCGCCGGGTCCTTGAAGCCGAAGAAGTTCAGGCCGCCGCTCGAGTAGAAGAGGATCCGGGCCCAGGTGTCGGGGTTGGCGGCGTCCGGAGTGTTGGTCGTCAGGAGGAGGTCGGGCGCGCTGCCGAGGCTCTTGACAAAGCCGTAGACCTGCGGGAGCTGGACCTCCTTGAGCGTCACGTGGTAACCCGCCCCCGAGAGCTGGGCCTGGAGGAGCTCGCTCGCGCGCCGCAGCACGCCCGACTCGTCGGAGGTGTAGGCGAGCGTCAGGTTCTTCGTGCTCGCCTTGCCCGCGGCCGCCTTCGCCGCCGCCGGATCCGGCGCGTAGGGCAGCTTCGGCTGGTCGGCGAGCAGCCCGGGCGGATAGGGCCCGGACGCCTGTGTGGCGGTTCCCGCGTAGGCCGCGGAGACGAGCTTGTTGACGTCGACCGTGGAGCGCAGCCCGGTGCGGGCGGCGGCCGCCGAGAACGGCGCCTTGTGCGTGTTGACGTAGAGCAGGAGCTGGAGGAACGAGTCCTTGCGCTCCACCTTGATGCTCGAGGGCAGCGAGCTCAGCTCGGAGGCCGGGAAGGAATGCAGCACGGCGTCGAGATCCCCGTTCTGGAGCTCGAGCCGTTGGGTCCCGATGTCGGGGGTGATCTTGATGAGCACCCGGCGGAAGTACGGCTTCGGCCCCCAGTAGGTGGCCGACCGCGTCAGGACGTACTGACGCCCGCGCTCGAACGCGGTGAGCGCGAACGGGCCCGTGCCGTCCTCGTGGGTGCGTAGCCACTTCTGGGCGTGGTCGGAGCCCGCATGGGTCACGAGCGCCTGCGGGCCGATGATCTTCGGGCCCCAGCTCGAGGCCATGTAGGCCATGAAGGGGTCGACGGCGTGCTTGAGCTTGACGACGAAGGTCAGGGCGCTCGGGGTGAGCATCTCGGCGATCGGCTTGACCATGTACGCCGGGGCCTGGCCCACCGCGAGCCGACGCTCGAAGCTGCGCTTCACCGCGGCCGCGGTGAGTGCCGTCCCGTCGTGGAACTTCACGCCCGGGCGCAGATGGAAGGTGTAGGTGAGACGGTCGGGCGCGATCGTCCAGCTCGTCGCGAGGTTGGGAACGATCCGCGTGGAATCCGGGGCGTAGCGGACAAGACCCTGGTAGGCGGAGAGGATCACCGAGTTGCCCTCGATGTCGTAGAAGACGTCCGGGTCCGGCACGGACATGTCCGCCAGATAGGGAATGCGCAGCACGTCACCCCCGCCCTTGCCTCCCGCGGCGCTCTTCGTCTTCGCCCCGCAGCCGGCCATGGCGACGAGGAGGGCGACGGCGAGCAACGGGGTGAGCAGCGAGCGGGTTCGAGGCATCATCGGGTCGTCCTTCGATCGAGCCGACGATTCACGACGTCGCCGAGCAGGTTGGCCGTGAGCGCGAGGAGCGCGACGCCGACGGCAGGGGCCAGCGGCACCCACGGGTGCCCGAAGAGATAATCGAGCCCGCGTGCGCTCATCGCACCGAGCTCGGCCGACGGCGCCGGGGCGCCGAGCCCGATGAACGACAGGGTGGCGAGCGTGAGGATGAGGTTGCCGACGTCGAGAGACATCGTCACCACCACCGGCGCCACTGCGCCCGGGAGCAGGTGGCGGAGCATCAGCCGCCCGCGGCCCACGCCGGCGAGGCGGGCGGCCTCGGCGTGCGACCGGGCGGCGAGCGCGCGGACCTCACCGCGGACGATCCGTGCGTACCACGGCCACCAGACCACGCTGAGCGCGACGAGGGTGTGGAAGAGGCTCGGGCCCAGCGCGGCGACGACGGCGATCGCCAGCACCGGCGCGGGCAGGGCCAGGAACAGGTCGGTGAAGCGCATGAGGACCATGTCCACCACGCCTCCGAGCGAGCCGGCCACCGCGCCGACGAGCGCCCCGAACGCGGCGCCGACGGCGATCACCGCGAGCGCCGAGAGCCACGACGTCCGGATCCCGAAGAGCACGCGCGAGAAGACGTCGCGGCCGACCTCGTCCGTACCCAGGAACGCCGCACCGCTCGGCGCGCGGAACGGCCCGGCGTCGCTGACCTCGAGCGCGCCGTGCGGGGCGAGAAGCGGGGCGGCGACACAGGCCACGGTGATGATCGCGACCGGCAGCAGCGCGCTCCGCAGCCCGCCGATGGGCCGTGCCGCGAGGTCGGCCGACGATCGGCGCCAGCGGCGCGGCGCGGCGCCGAGGGCCGCGGGAGCGGCCGGGGTGGCGCTCATCACGCCGCCTCCGCCATGTCGGGCACGGCGGCGAGGAGCTCGCGCGTGTACGGATGCTGCGGCGCGCTGAAGAGGCGCCGCGTCGGGCCGTACTCGACGACGAGCCCGTTCTGCATGACCGCCACCTCGTCGGCGACGGCGCGGGCCACCGCGAGGTCGTGGGTCACGAACAGCAACGCGATGCCGAGCTCGCGCCGCAGGTGGCAGAGGAGGTTGAGCACCTGGGCGGCGAGCGAGACGTCGAGCGCCGAGACGGGCTCGTCGCAGGCCAGCAGAGCGGGAGGAACGGCGATCGCGCGGGCGATCGCGGCGCGCTGGCGCTGGCCGCCCGACAGCTTGCGCGGCACGGCCCGGGCCGCGTCGGCGGGCAGGCCGACCGCGTCGAGCGTCGCCGCCACGCGCCGTCCACGCTCGGACCGGGGCACGCCCCCCGCGCCGAGGCGCTCGGCGATCTGCTCCCCCACCGGCATCCACGGCGTCAGCGATGCGCCCGCGTCCTGGAAGACGAGCTGGGGCCCAGCGCCGGCGCCGCAGGACACCGTGCCCGCCGTCGGGTCCAGGAGGCCGACGATCATCCGCAGCAGCGTCGTCTTGCCGGACCCGGACTCGCCCACGATCGCCAGCGCGCCACCCGCCGGGACCTCGAGGCTGACCCCCCCGACCGCGCGCAGCGGCTCGGGCGCTCGGGCGAGTGGATGGCGCTTGGGCCGGGCGAACTCGCAGACGAGGTCGCGCACGACGAGGGCGGGGGCGGCAGCGGCGGATGTATGCGCCGGCGAGCCGAGCAGGCCCCGGTCGGGACGCGCCGCTCCCCGCCCGGCCTCGGGCCAGGCACGCAGCTCCCCCGGGTGGTGGCACTCGTCGTGACGCGGACCGAGGAGGTGCGTCGGCACGGGCTCTGAGCAGCGTTCGTCCGCGCGCGGGCAGCGAGGAGCGAACGAGCAGCCGGAAACCGGGCGTCGCGCGTCCGGAGGACGCCCCGACAGAGTGGCGAGGTCACCGCCGGCCACGTCGCCGTCGAGGCGCGGGCGGCTGGCCAGCAGGCCGACGGTGTAGGGGTGGCGGGCGCGGTGGAGCACGTCCCCGGTGCGCCCCGTCTCGACGATCCGCCCGGCATAGGCGACGGCTATCCGGTCGCAGATGCGTGCCGCCACGCCGAGGTCGTGCGTGACCAGCAGCAGCGCGATCCCGCGCTCGCGCGCCGCCGCTCCCAGCAGCGCGAGGATGCGCGCCTGGACCGTTACGTCGAGCGCGGTGGTGGGCTCGTCGGCGACCACCAGCCGCGGCGAGTGGGCGAGGGCCATGGCGATCATCACCCGCTGGCGCAGGCCACCCGACAGCTCATGCGGGTAGGCCCTGGCCTTGACGTCAGGCTCGGGGATGCCGGTCTGGGCGAGCAGCTCGTGCACATGCTCAGGCCCGCGGCCGCCGACCGCCTCGCCGACCTGGCGCCCCACGCGCATGGACGGGTTCAGCGAGGTCATCGGATCCTGGAACACCGCGCCGACGTACGCGCCGCGCCGCGCCCGCCGCGCCTCCTCGTCGCCCGCGACCATGTCCTCGCCGTCGAGCCGGGCGGTCCCGGTGACCGCCGGTGCGGGATCGCGTGGGAGCAGGCCGAGCGCGGTGAGCCCGAGCACGCTCTTCCCCGACCCCGACTCGCCCACGAGCCCGACGACCTCCCCGGGCGCGATCTGCAGGGTCGCCCCTCGGAGCGCGTGGACGTCGCCCTCGGCCCCCCGGAAGGTCACGTGGAGGTTCTCGACATCGAGGGCGGGCGTGACGGACGCGACGCTCACGCCAGCGCTCCCGCGGGCACCCGGGCAGCCCCGAAGGCTGCGAGCACCTCGCCGCTCCTCACCCAGGCATCGCGCTGCAGATACCGCATCGCCTCCAGTGCCGCGTCGTGGGCGGCACTGGAGGAGCCGCCGACACAGTCCGTGACGACCCGGCAGCGGTAGTCGAGCTGGTGGGCGTCGACGAACGTGTAGTGGACGCACACATCGGTGAGCGCGCCCACGAGCACGAGCGTCTCGGCGCCGTAGGAGCGCAGCACGAGGTCGAGCTCGGTCGCGAAGAACGCCGAGTAGCGGCGCTTGCGGATGTGGTACTCGTCAGCCCGCGGGTCCAGCCCGTCGGCGAGCTCGGTGGTGAGATCGCCCTCCAGCCCGTGCACACCCTCGGTGCCGTCGAGTTCGCGCCCGAAGTCGACGCGGGTGCGCTTGTGGACCTCCTGGATGAAGATCGGCGGAACCCCGGCCGCGCGCGCCGCCGCGACGATCGCGCGGATCCGCTCGTGGCGCTCCTCGCCGCCGGGCATGATCGGGATGCCCGCGCCCTCGGGCATCGTCTCGGCCTTCTGAACGTCGATGACGATGAGCGCTGTGGTGCCGTGCAGTTTCATCGGTGAGCGTCCCCTGAAAAGCGAAAGGCCCGAGAGAGCGATGTCTCCCGGGCTTTTGTCCCTCCGTGTCAGCGCGGCTATGTGCGGTGCCGGCCTGCCCTCTCGGACCAGACCCACCGGACCATCTCCGGCGGCGGAACCCTAGGGTCGGTCACGACGATAGGTCCGGCCCAGCTCGGGCGGCCTAGCCCCAGGGCCAAGATTCGGGAGCGATCATTGGCCCGGCGGTCCAGGTCTCACGAGCCGAGCGGATGCGACCATCCGCGCGTGCTCTACCCCCGCACCGCCCGCGAGGCGCTCAGACACACCGCACGGGGCGATCCCGAGGCATCCCGTCCGCCCCAGGCGGTTGCACCACCCCACCGGGCAGGGCGGCTCCTGCTGCGCAGGATGGGTCGCGCCCTCCCGGCGCTCCCGCGAATGCGGCGGCCCCGTGCTCGGCAGCGAGAACAGCCTGCCAGACCTGACGGCGCTGGCTCGCGCCTCACGGCTCCCCGCCCGCCCCTTCTGTAACTCGAACCACGAGGGGCCAGCGGAGTAGCCTCGGCGGTGCCCAGCCCGGTGGCGCGCAGGAGACGCCTTACGACTGCTTGCCTCTCCGACTGTCTCCGCAGTGAGAACGGAGGGAGGCCCCCTGATGGAGCCCGCGGTCCGGCCTTTGGGTCACGACGGAGAGCACCAGAGGACACTGCCCCGATTTCCCTAGCCAATCTCGGCTGGCATGAATGGCGCCTCCGGGTCCTGCCCTCGGACTATTACCGCGCTCGACCCCTCCTGGCGCCTCATGATCGGATAGGCGATCGCGCCCAGGGCGAGAGCAACTCCGACCAACAGCAACGAGAGGTAGTGCAGGTACCAGTGTGGGTGTCCGGGCGGCGGGTTGTACACCGCCTTGCGCGGCCAGCCGACGTTGATCATGAGGAACAATCCGCCGACGACCGCCACGACGTTCACGGGGACGCCCCAACGTCCGAGCGACCAGTAGCCCGACTCGTTCGAGGAGTCGTATCGGCCACGGAGACGTTTGACGAGAAGGGGGATGGTCACGCCGAGGTAGGCCAGGTAGACGATCACTACTGCGACGCTGGAAACGGCAGCGAATACCTGTGTGTTGCCGAGGTTGATCAGGAGCACTCCGATCGAGAGCAGGCTCACGATCACGCCGGGCAGCACCGGGGTCGAGTGCCTCTTCGAGACGTAGGACAGCTGGCGGGCGAACGGAAGTCGCCCGTCCCGTGCCATGCTGAAGGTCACTCGGGCGGCCGAGGCCGAGATCGCCAGCGTCGCTGAGAAGATCGAGATCGCCACGATGGCGAGGAGGATCCGCCCGAAGGTGTCGCCGAGCTGGGAGGTGATCACGTAGGCGATGCCGTTCGTGGCGAGGTCCCCCGAAGTGAGGCTGGGCGCCGCCATCAGGGTCGCCAGGATCAGCAGCCCGCCGCCAATCGCTGAGGCCAGCATGCAGCGGGTGATGGCACGGGGTGCGGTGGCGCGGGGATCGGTCGTCTCCTCTGAGAGCTCCGCGGCGCTGTCGAATCCGTAGAACACGTAGGCCGCCATCAGCATCGACGCGAGGAACGGACCCACGTAGCTGCCGTGTCCCTGCACTCCGTTGGTGTGCAGCACGACCGCCGGACCGCGGGTGCTGTGCGCGAATAGGAGCACGACGAGCGCGATCACCCCGACGATCTCAAACGTGACGCCGATTCTGTTCAGGTAGGCCATCTTGGTCACGCCGAAGGAGCTGATCGTCATGCAGATCAGGATGCAGATCGAGCCGAGCAGGATGGCGTTCAGCGCCCCGGTGTGGGAGGTGGGCACCGAGCTGCCACCGACGAGCTGGAAGCCACTCCACACGGCGGGCAACACGAGCTGCAGCGCAATCGCCAGTGCCGCGACGCTGATTACGTAGCCGATCAGCATCAGCCAGCCGGCCATCCAGCCCAGGGGATCGCTGGAGACCCGGCGCGACCATTGGTAGACCGCCCCCGAGATCGGGTAGCGGGCGGCCAGTTCGGCAAAGGTGAGAGCAACGCAGAACTGGCCGATGAAGATCAGCGGCCAAGTCCAGAAGTAGGCCGGGCCGCCGAACCCGAAGCCAAACGCGAACAGCTCGAAGACCGTCGTCAGGATCGAGACGAATGAGAACCCGGACGCGAAAGACGCAAACGGCCCGAGGCCTCGATGGAGCTCCTGCTTGTAGCCGAGTGATTCGAGGTCGTCCGGGTTGGCCTCCGCCGGACGCGGCTCAACAGCGCTGGTAGTCATCGGATCACACCCTTCTGGCCGGCCTCGTTGCTCGGCACGAGTCGGAGTCGTCGGCTGACACATATGTTGCGTGCAGGCTGGCCGAACCACCAGGTCCACCGAGGCCAAGATCGACCGGGCACTCTCGGACCGCCGGTCCGTAGAACCGGGGGCCGACGCGCCCTAGCGATCGAGCAGGAAGAGCTTGCGCCAACGCTGTAGCCGGACTGGCCGGCTGAGGGATCGGTCGTCAGCCGCCGCGCGCCAGGACCGCGGATGGCGAGCGCGAGATGCCGCTGAAGAACTACGCGCTCGCGCTCGACGGCCTCAACGCGCTCGCCGATAAGCTCGACCGCTCACGCCCCAGCGCCATCTCGTCGTTGCGCCGTTGCGCCGTTGCGCCGTTGCGCGAGGGCCTGGAGGAGACACGAGCGCTTCTGACCGGACCCCGTTCATGGGTGGTTCGTGCTGTTCACCGCGGCATTCCTGCTGCTGGTGATCGGGCTACTGGCGCGGACGACCCCGTACCCCCGCACCGCCCAGACGCTCGCGCGGCGGCCGGAGGGCGGCCGGTGAGGGCGCTGCTGCTTCGATCGATCCGGTGCGCTGTTGGGTCATGAGCAACGGGTTCTGGCTCAGTCGCAATCCTCCGGGCTTACGATCACAGTCTGGCCTGCCCTGAACTCATAATCTGCCCGGCCTGAGCGCTGCGCTTGCGAGCGTGTCCTCGGGCCTGCTGACCCGCCCGGTCTCATCCCTCCGCTGCGCTACGCCACCCAACAGGCGTCCGCGAGCTCCTCGCGATGCGATCCCGTCGCGAGGTACACGCGGAGCCGGCGACCGTCGACGATGGCCCGGACCTTCTTCGAGGCCTCGCCGGGCGTCTTCGCCTCGGTGGCGAAGACCTCGCGGTAGCCCTCCTCGCCCGGGGCACGCTGCGGGTCGGTGGCGAAGACGAGATAGCCACGACGGGCCGCGCGCTCGGCGTTGACCTCTCGGATCCGCTCGCGCTCGTCTTCGAGCTCTTGAGCCCAGGCGATGAGGTCGATCTGCTCGCCGTGCGGGGTCATCGTGCGCACCATGTCCGGAGCCATGTTGACTCTAGGGCCAGACGGTGCCGTCTTCGTCCCCGGGCACCGGTCCAGATCCGCCGTCGCTGGCATCGAGGAGCCGCCGCAGCTCGTCCATCGTGTCGCCCTGGAAGCCGTCGAAGAGCTTTTGCGGGACCTTCTCATACGCCCACTCGCGGCCCGCGAGGCGGGTCGCGTCCCGGCACCAGCGGCGGGCGCGCCGGTCCTTCAGCGCGACGTCGAGGTCTTCCTGGCCCTTGGTCTCGATGACCAGGCACGTGTCATCGTCGAGGCGCAGGACGAAGTCGGCGTAGTAGTAGCGCAGCGCGCCGGCGTGCGAGATGTACTCGAGGGCGAACCGGGTGTTCATCGTGAGCTTCGCCCAGGCGGTCACGTCGGTGGCCTTGTCGAGGAACTTCGCGAAGCGGGCCTCGAGGGTGTTGTCGACGGGAGTGAGGTTGAAGATCGTGTTCTTGCCCTCAACCGTCTGCCGCGACCACGGGAAGGGCGGCGTTTCCGACACACGCATCGCGTTGTCGGTGATCGTCGGCTCACGCTCGGCGATCGACAGCAAACGGATCGCGTCTCGGAACGCGTTGGTGACGAGGGCCTGGGCATCGGCCTCGGCGAGTCGCCGGAGGATCACCTTGTCGTCCAGCTCCACGGAATCGGTGAAGATCCGCTCGCGTAGGTAGTCGCGGACCATCGGAGCCAACGTCGCGAACGTGCCGGCCAGGCGCTGGACACCGGCTTCCTTGGACACGCGGTGCGTGTAGTAGGTGATGACTCCTGACGGATCCTCGGCGTAGGGGACGAGGAACTCCATCTCCTCGATGACGCCCTTGCTGATCAGGTGGACACCGCGGTAGCGCACGTACTCGTCGGGGGCGACCCGTGGCACCTCGAGTCGCGTCTTGGGATCGGCGATGTCCTCAGGCGTGAGCTGGGCGAGCGGGCTCTCCGCCTGCGAGATGGCCCGGGTGAGCTGGGGTATGACGATGTCGTAGCGGCGCTTGCCCTCGTCGGGGAAGATCGTCACCGCTCCCGGCTGGATCTTGTCGGCGTCCTGCCTCTCGACGACCAGACCACCGTCGAGCTCGTCCTTCCACAGGTCCCGGAACGCCTCGTGCTCGATGACCACCACCCGTTCGTCGAAGCCCGAGCCCGGCGGGGTCATCCGACGCAGCCCTCGTCCGAGCGCCTGTTCGGGAAGGATCTTGTTCGCCGCGGTGAGCGCCCGCATGGTCACGACGACGCAGACGTTGCGCACGTCCCACCCCTCGCGCAGCATGAGCACGCTGACGATGCAGCGGATGGGACTGTCGGGCGCGTCGACCTCTCGCGCGGCGCGTCGCGCGACGTCGAGGTCGTCCTTGGTGATCTCGCCCGAGCGGTTGGTGTGGATGACGAGCAGGCGGTCCCCGGCGAAGTCCGGGAGCTGGCGCAGGTAGTCGCCGGCCTCGTCCGCGGCGAGGGTGTCCTCGCACATGACGAAGAGAACCGGGCGTTTGCCCGAGGGGGTGAGCTTCTCGTGGAAGGCGCGCCACCGGCCGACGGCAACGTCGAGCCATTGTCGATTGCGGTGGAAGGCCGACTCACCCAGCTCGACCTTGGCGCCGCTCACCTCGCCGATGATCGGCGTCTTGACGATCCCGTCGGCGACCGCCTGCGCGAGCGGGTAGTCCACCACGACGTGCTTGAAGATCCCGCCCTTCTCGTACTTGGGGGTCGCGGAGAAGTCGAGCTGGGAGACGACCCCGGCGCCTGCGTCGTCCGGAGTGCTACGGCGCAGCTCCCCGTGCAGCCGCTCGATCGACTGGTTCCACTTGAGCTTCTCGTCGTGGACGTGGTGCGCCTCGTCGTTGACGACCATCACGCGCTCGCGAGTGGCAATCCGCGCGAAGATCTCCTCCGCCGACGACGCGTCGACGTCTCGGTTCACCCGCGGCCCGAGCATCGCCTCGACAGCGTTGGGTGGGGCCTTGCCCTTGCCTCGGGTCGCCGGCTCATAGAGCCGCTGGACGTTGGTGAGAAAGAGCACGCCCCGGGTCGTCACGGGCGCCGGGTCGTCTTGCAGGAGGACCGTCAACTCGAAGTCCTCGCTCCACTCGGGCGGGACGAGGGGATCGCGGCGGAAGGTTGCGGCGTCCCCGAAGTCCGTCTTCAGGCGTTCGAAGACGATGAGGTTCGGAGCGATGACCAGGAAGGAGGCCGTCATCGGCGAGTCGGTCTCGCGCAGTGCGTGGAAGTAGGACCACACGATCGCCAGGCTCATGGCCATCGTCTTGCCAGAGCCCGTCGCCATCTTCATCGCGAGCCGCTGGCGCTTGACATCGCCGGGCTCGATGAGCATCCCGTGCTCGGCGTATTCGAGGAGGTCGGCGAGCTTGCGGACCGGCTCGATCTCGGTCAGGTAGATGAACGTCTCGACCGCTTCTCGCTGGCAGAAGTAGAAGCGGAACGGACGACCGTCGTCCGTGCGGTGCTCGTCGGCGAACCAGAAGGCGAGGAGCCGCTTGGTCGTCTCACTCGCCCCCACGTAGCCCTGTGCCCGCCAGGCATCCACGGCGGCGCGGACGCCGTTCACGACGTAGGTGTTCTCGCTCGGCTTGCGGCGTTCGGGAACCGCGTAGGGATCGCTCGGAATGACCGCCGAGGCCTCGGGCGCAGCGCTCACTTGATGCGGACCTCGGCGAGCTTCGTCGTGTCGTTGCCGAAGATGTCGATGATCTTCACGACGATCGAGTGGTCTCCAGGCGCCTCATACCCATGCCAGTCGCTCTGCGTGGCGAGCTTCGGCTCCTGCCGGGTCCGGTAGGCCTGCCACTGGTTGTGGAAGACGTCGTCGGCGTATGCGAAGTCGACCGCCCAATAGTCGATGAGGTCCGACCAGGCGGTGATGCGCTCCCGCACCTTCGGAGGAATGAGGTTCTCGCTGGGGATCACGAAGTCCTTGAGGACCACGCAGGCCTCCCGGCCCTGCCGACGGACATCCAGGTCGACGTGGGCCAGCTCGAAGAACCGGACCGCGTCAGCCTCGGTGACCTGCCGCTCCATGACCTCGCGCGGGATCTGCCGCGGCCGGAGATCGAGCCCGCGCCGCCGCGCGCGCTCGGTGATCGTGTCGTGGAGACCCATCTCCCACTCCCAGCCCAGGAGATCACATGCCTCGATGCCGTTGTCGGCCATCTCGTCCATGACGTCCTCGGTCTCGTCGATCGTCACGGGCGCGTCGGTCGCTCCGACGTGCACCATCCGGCCGGCCTTCCGGCCGTGGAGGTGCTCGAAGCCCTCGACCGGTTCGGCACGGTAGAAGGCGAGGATCGTGTCGAGGTAGGCGCGGAGCGCACCGTTGCCGGAGGCCTGTTGCCAGCGCTGGCGCTCGTAGGCGCCGAGGTTCTTGATGTCGAAGGGGCGGCAGTCGGGGATGTCGAGCAGCCGCTTGCGAGTGGTGTGGATCGCGAAGCGACCAAGGTCACAGCCGAGCCATCGGCGGCCAAGTCGCTCGGCGGCCACGAGCGTGGTTCCGGACCCGCAGAAGACGTCGGCGACGATGTCGCCCTCGTCGCTCGATGCCTCGATGATCCGTTCGAGGAGCGCAAGGGGCTTCTGTGTGTCGTAGCCCGTCCGCTCGACGGCCTGGGAGTTGACCGGTGGGAGATCGTCCCAGACGTCGTCGACGAGATGGCCCTCATTCTCGGCGAGATAGCGCTTGAGCTGTGGCCGTTTCGTCTTATCGCTCGGCTTGAAGATCCGACCGTCAGCGTCGAGCTCGCTCATGGTGGCCACGCTGTATCGCCAGCCCTTCGGTGGGGCGGGAAAGCCTTGCCACTCGTACGTCATGTTCGGGCGGGGATTCGGACTCGTGAGATTGTCGAGCCGATAAGGACCACGACCGTCCCGGTCGTCATGGGTGTACTTCGTGCCGGCGTAGCCAGGGTCGAGAGGCTCGCGCGGACGGTTCCAGACATAGGCCCGACCTTTGGAGTACTGCAGGATCACCTCGTGGACGGGTGACCACTTCTTGGCATCCCCATGCCCCGAGACCCGCTTCCACACGATCTCGGCGCGAAAGCGATCGGCGCCGAAGATCTCGTCGCAGAGAACCTTGAGGTAATGGCTGACGTTCGGCGCGCAGTGGAGGTACAACGACCCGTCGTCGGCCAGAAGCTCATGAAGGAGGGCCAACCGCCCGTACATCATCCGTAGGTAGGAGCTGCGGCCGCGACCCCACGTATCGCGATACGCGTGCTCTTCCAGGATGCTGGGCTGCTTGGTCAGGCTCATGTCGCCGACGTCGACGCGAAATGAGAAGTCGGTTCCCGTGTCGAAGGGCGGATCGATGTAGACGAGGCGTACCTCCCCCGCGTATCGCTCCAGCAGGCTGGCCGTGACCAGCTGGTTATCCCCCCAGGCCAGTGTGTTCGGCGGGACGCTCGGCAAACCCGCTCCCAGGAGGGAGTCCCTGTCGCGCTCCCTCGTTGCCCGAGACGCGTTGATCGTCTCGACCGTCTGAAACGGCAGCGACAGACGCTCGACGTGCTGCGGCTTGTCCTCCCATTCCAATCGAAGCGCCAAGGCGGGCATCCCTTCGTCGCACGACTAACCGGCGCGGGAGGCTAAAGCGGTAAGCGGCGGCGGACCGCGGATCGGGAGAGATTTTCCGCGCCGGCCGGTCGCTTGCCCCAAAACAGAGGAGTACGAGACGAACTCGGTAGGCGTGGCATGGAGCTTCCGCTACTCGCGACCAGGACGCCAGACCAGGCGAGGCCGACGGCGACGAAATCGGATGCGATCGGCGAGCGTCACGCCTCCTGAGACCATCCCCCGCGCCGACGGTCTGCGAAAACGTCTTTATCAAAAGATGGCTGGCTTATCGATCACCTAGACGATTCCGTCCGGATCTCTTCGATATCATGCCCGGAGTCAATGCTCCACAGGATTCCCCGCCTTGACGACGTGCCCGACTCGATGTCGCCAGCCGAATTCTGGCAGCTCTTCGGTCAGATGGAGCACGAGGGGTTGGACTTCAAGCAGTCACCGAACCACCTGACCGAGCCGATCGCCGCCATGAGCATGACAGAGGGCGGAATTCTTGCCATCGGGGTGACGGACCGCCGGGAGCTGAAGGGCGCGACGCTCGATCAGAAGGCGTTTGATCGCATTTCGCGAGCGGCGAGCGCATGCAATGTGCAGGTGGCCAGTGTTGCCGTCATTGTCGGTGGGACACCGCTCATCCTGGTCGGTGTTCCCGACGTGCGGGGAAGGGTCGTCACGACGCCGGATGGGCGCCTCCTCCGACGGATCGGTAGCGACAACCAGCCGCTGATCGGGGATGCGTTAGGGCGTTTCGTCAGGCAGCGCGAGGAGCGCGCGGCAGAAGATGAGCCGCTTTTCGGCTACCCGCTCGGAGACGTCGATCTCGATCTCGTTAACGCCGCCTTGAAGGGTGATGAAAGGCCGAGGGCGGCTCGGCGGACGCTCATGCGCGCGCTGATCGATCTCGGGGTGGCGCGCGTCGGAGACCCTCCACTTGGCGATCACGTGCTGCGTGCGGCAGTGCTGCTGTTCGGCCGCCGTCCCGACGAGGTGATCCCTGGGGCCACGGTTCAGGTCGTGCGCCGAGTGGGTGTCGGACCCGGACCGGGCGCCGTCTCGAGCAGGCGCGAGGTCTCCGCCCCGCTGCCGCGTCTCGTCGAGGATGTCCTCGCCGAGATCGAAGGGCACACGAGTCGATACGAGGCGGTCGTCGGCGCACACCGTGAAAGCTTCCCCGAGTACCCGACCACGGTCCTTCGCGAGGCGGTCCTCAACGCCGTCGCCCATCGTGACTACGGCCTCGAAGGCGCGACCGTCGACGTGACGATCTGGGACGACAGGATCGAGATCCAGAGCCCTGGGCCGCTTCCCGGCCACATCACGGTGGACAACATGCGCGAGGAGCACTACTCGCGCAATCGCAGATTGATGCGCGTCCTCAAGTTGCTCGATCTCGTCGAGGAGTACGGAGAAGGTGTGGACCGGATGTATTCCGAGATGGAGTCTCGTTTGATGGACCCCCCGACCTTCGCGGCAACGAGCGCCTCCGTCACGGTGGTGCTCTACAACCGCTCCTCGCTCTCAGTAGATGATCAAGCGTGGCTCGCCCTGCTCGGGCACATGCCGCTTTCGCCAGCAGAACGACGCTTGATCGTGCTCGCGCGACACGAGGGGCAGGTCACGCCTCGCCGCCTGCGAGCCGCACTCGGAGAGAATCTAGATGTCGACGCTCTCATCGCCACGGCGGTCGCCAAGGGGCTGGTGATTCGCGAAGGTCGTGGAGGTGGAGCGCACTACGTCCTGTCTGACGAGATCATCGTGCGAGCCGGCGGTGGTGGGCTGGAGGCTCGAAGCAGGAAACGGCAGATGCTGCTCGACGAGCTTCGCCGGCGAGGCAGTCTCTCGACGGCCGAAGCGGTGGTGTGGCTACGTGATGAGGATCGGACATTGGTCAAGCAGATACTTGACGACCTTGTTCGCGCAGGGGTCGCTCACGCGGAGGGCCGAACGAGAGCGAGACGGTACTTCGCTCTCTAGGAGCGCTTGCCCACGATCGTGTCGCGCACGCAGGCACCGGAAAAGACGAAGGGCCCGGAAGAGCCGGGCCCTTCGGAGGTCGCGGGGGCAGGGTTCGAACCTGCGACCTTCGGGTTATGAGCAGCGCCGACGCTCGGGGGTAGCCCGGTCGGGTTTGGAATGCCCGCCCGGACGGCGTGCGGTGCTCAGAGGACACCGGCCGGGCCTGGCGGAGTCCCGTGCCGCGCATTGCCCTCGTGTTGCCCCCCGCGCTATGAGTAGTGAGGCGGAAGCACCGGCCCCTCGAGCAGCGCGAGCCAGGCGCGCCGGTCGTCCTCGCCGATCTCGTCGAGTCCCGCGAGCCGGACGAGCTGCTCTCCCGCTCGGGCGAGCCGGAGCGTGGAAAACTCGTGTGACGACCCTGGGCCGATGCTGTCCCAGGTGAGCCCGCCCTCCACGATCTGGCCGCCGCTGCTGACTCCAAGGAGTCGCCGTTCGTAGAGGTCGTCGAGCTCGAGCAGCACCGACGGGATCGGGTCGACTTGCCCCGCCTTGCGCTCGAACCACGCCTCGAGGAGCTCCTGCTCGTGCTCGACGCGGTGCGCGTACACGGCGAGCGCCTGGAACTCTCGGAAGGTCAGGGCGCCCGCGAGCCCAAGGAGGTAGAGCGCGTCGTCGCCCCCAACGGCAGCGCCGTACTTCACGGCCGAGTAGAGGCGAGCCAGGAACGGCAGCTTGCGCTCCTGGCAGGTGACGGCTGCCTGCCGAAGGACCGCCTCAAGGAGATCCTCGGCCTCGGGGCGAACGCGGCCGCGGTCGTCGAAGAACCCGTCATTACGGACCCGCTCACCGCGCTCCTCGCGCCGCGCAGAGTCCTCGTCGATGAAGATGAGCGCGGCGCCCACTCGCTCGCGCTCGCGATGGCTGAGGCGACGCACGACCGCTCGCGCGGCGCGCTGGACGAGAACGCCGGTGGCGGCACCCGCGACGATCCCGAGCGGCCCGCCGATCGTGCCGACGGCGCCGCCGCTGAGCGCACCGGCAAGCTCGGTGCCAGCCTCGACGAGCTCGCGTGCATCGTCTTCTTCGCGCTCCCCGGGGAGTAGCTCGTCGCGCTTGTGTCGGATCTTGCTCCAGGGGCGGTGGCCGGCCACCTCTGGAGTTCTACCGGCCGGGCCTGGACGTAGCTTCACCAGGCATGGGCGAGAGTGTCCGCAGGCCCCGCGCTACTACGGCGACGAGGAGAAGCCGAGCGCGTCGTCGCTGGCTACTCGATCACTGGCTCGAGGTGTACGTGCCAGCCGCACACGGGGCAGGCGCCCTGCTCGATCGCGATGCCCTCCTCGATCTCGGGCGACGAAGGGTGGTCGCCCTGGGCTGCGTAGTCCGCGCTGATCCGCTCCCGAGCCTCCGCCTCGGCTCTGGGCCTGTCGGGGTCGAAGGTGACCTGGCAGCGCGTGCAGCGCCAGAGCGGCATGTTGCCCTCTGCGCTGCCCTCTGACGCGCTCATCGTCCTCGGCGGGCTCTCTCGAGAACGAGAAAACCCCGCCGGAGCGGGGCTTTCTTCCTATAGCGGGGGCAGGATTCGAACCTGCGACCTTCGGGTTATGAGCCACGCGAGCTGCCACTGCTCCACCCCGCGTCGTTTATGGACTAAGCCAGATTTATGCCTTTGTGGAGCGGAATCCGGTCTCCAGCTCCATCCGGCTCAATCCGTGCTTGTTGCTGCTCGTCCCGCTACTCCCTGTAGCACCGTTGTAGAACGGCGGCGCGGCGCGGCGCGCGGTCGGCGAGCTACTCCCAGCGTAAGCCAGTCACGGAGCGAGTCAAGCCTCTGCGCTGGCTCGGCCCGGCTTAGAGGTCCTAACTCAATGAGGTTTCCAGTCGTCGCCAACAGATGAGATCCACGGCTTCGCCCTCATCGACACCCTCCCGAGCTTGACGAGCTGTTGCTCGCGGAGCTTCACGCCGCCGATCAGCTCGACGAGTGGGAGACGACAGGTGCCGACGGACTTCGCTACCGCCGAACGGGTCCCTTCATTCGGTAGAGGTTCTTAGTCGGTGGCGTGGGTTACTGGCTCGCCTCTGAAGGCTTGATCGACAAGCTTGTCGGCGTCTCTGTTCATCTCGCGCGGAACCCAGGAAAGTTGCCATGTCTTAAAGGGCTTAAGGGCTTGCTCGACTTCTTCGTAAAGCTCGGTGGCTCGCTCATTCTTGTTCCATCCGCGCGTTATCTGATTGACCACGTTCACAGAGTCGCTGAAGGCGGCGACGTAGGGGAGTCGTTTCTCGGCGGCGAGCTTGAGGCCGCGAATCAGAGCGTGGTACTCGGCTTCGTGGGGACTGCCGACGGGTCCCACTTTCTCGGCCACTGTGGCCACCACGGCGCCACAGTCGGGTTCCCGGAGAATGACCCCGATGGCGCCCTCCGCCTGGCCTTGTTCGTTGGCTCTCTTTCCTCCGTCGATGAACAGCAGGTAATAGCCCTTCTTGAGGTCATCGACCACAAGGAACCCCTAACCTGGACATCACTGCCCTCCTTTTCTCGCCACTTCTCTCCACTCCGTGCGCGGTGCTCCCGTTGCCGAAGGTGTGAGTCAGCCAGTCAATCCCGTTGTCGACCGCGGCACTCACGATCCTCCAGGTGACGACGAGGAGAGCCGCGGCAAGTGCAACTCCTCCGATGACCGCTGCGATCAAGAACTCCATGCCGTTCACCTCCCCCAGTCGCGGGACGCATCTACGTTACCGAGAGAGTGCGACGGTTTCGTGCCCTCCGCCCCCGCGCTCACCCGCGCTTGCTTAGTAAGCGGTCTACCAGACCCGACTAAATCATCCGATATCGGTTGTCCCGGCCCCGGTTCACCGGACACTCTGGTGACGACTGTGATCATGCCATGGCGGCCCGTCGGAGTAGGTGCTCGCGCGCCTCGATCGGGGTGCGGTAGCCGTGGCGTTCGAGCAGCCAGTGCTCGTCGTAGGTGCGCGCGAACTGGCGCACCGCGGCCCTGAGCTGCTCGAAGCTCTCGAAGCGCTCGATCCAGAGGACCTGTTCCTTGAGCAGGCCGATGAAGCGCTCGACGCAACCGTTGGTCTCGGGCTCGTAGTGGTAGGCGGGAGAGCGGGCGATGCCGAGGTGATCGATCTCGGCCTGGTAGTGGGCCGAGCGGAAGCACGGCCCGCCGTCGTAGCGCAGCGCCAGCCCAGAGCAGACGGCGCGCTGGACCGACCCGAAGCGCTCGCTCGCGACCTCCCGGAGCAGATCGGCAGCCGCCCAGCGGTCCATCCGCAGCGAGGCGTCGCACCAGGCCTCGCCGCTGGCGTGATCGACGACGGCGAAGACCGCGCAGCGGCCCTCGGCGGTCCAGCCCTCGGTCGCGTCGGTGGCCCAGAGCGTGTCGGGGACGGCCACGGTGATCGTGCCGTCGTGCAGCCGGCGGGAGCGCTTGCGTACCTGTGGCGTGGGCGCCAGCAGCCCGGCGTCGCGGGTGAGGCGCAGCACCCGCTTGCGCGAGGTGAACACGCCGCGCTCGCGCCTGAGCCGCGCCCACACCTTGCGATGGCCCTCGCCGGTGAACGGCGAGTTGGCCAGCACCTGGCGGATCTCGACCAGCAGCTCGCGGTCGTCCATCGCGCCGGCCGGGCCCGGCCGGCAGCGAGCAGCAGGCACAACCTCGGCCGAGGCGCCCCGGCGGCGGCGCTGCTCGCACGCCGCCGACCGGGACACGCCCGCCACCCGGCACACCGTCTTCAGCGGTGCGGGCAGCTCCTCGCTCACCTCGAGCGCCTCGGCGACTGAGGGTCCCCCTTCTTCTCCAGCAGCGCGCGCAGGATGTCGATCTCCATCGCCTGCTCACCGACCTTGCGCTGCGCGTCGCGCAAGGCGAGATCCTCGACCGGCGCCGGCCGGGACTTCAGGCCCTCACGCCCGCCCGCCAGGAACGCCTCCCGCCAGCCCGCGATCTGCCCGGCCGGCTCGCCCGTCTCCCGAGCCAGAAGGTCCAGCGACTCGCCGCGCAGCAGCCGCAGGACCACCTCCTCCTTGCGCCGCGCGCTCCAGCGCACCTCCCGGCCGCCCTCCGGGCGACCGCCCGGCGCGCCGGAGCGCAACCCCCCGCCCTTCGCCATCCGACCCTCCATGACTCCCGACATCGTGACCTCCTCGGTCTAATCGGGTGTCCGGTCAGAACCGGGTGCGCGGCACGGTAGTGCTCTGCTAATCTCGCCTTTCTAGACGTTTAGCCACTCGTCTTCGAGTTGGTCGTTGGCTGAGCCCACCGTCTTTATCCACGTCCAGCGTCCCGTGCCTGTTCGTTCGTATGCCATTGAAAGCATCTCTCCGTCATCTAGTTAAGAAGTGCGCGAACAGACAAAGGCCCGCCGTAGCGGGCCTTTAAGCACTTCTTTTTGAGTAGCGGGGGCAGGATTCGAACCTGCGACCTTCGGGTTATGAGCCCGACGAGCTACCAGACTGCTCCACCCCGCGGCGTGGACCCACGATGGTAGCGCGCCGCGGATCGGCATCAAGCCGGGGCGACAAGTGGATCTCGCGTCGTCGTGCGTGCCGCGGACCGTACGCTGGAACGGACCGTGACCGCCCTCCGCGAGGACATCCGCAACGTCGCCATCGTCGCCCACGTCGACCACGGCAAGACGACGCTCGTCGACGCCCTGCTGTGGCAGTCGGGCGCGTTCCGGGCCAACCAGGACGTCAACGAGCGGGTCATGGACTCCATGGACCTCGAGCGCGAGAAGGGGATCACGATCCTCGCCAAGAACACCGCGGTCCGCACCCACGGGGTGAAGATCAACGTCGTCGACACCCCCGGCCACGCGGACTTCGGTGGCGAGGTCGAGCGGGGGCTGACGATGGTCGACGGCGTCCTGCTGCTCGTCGACGCCTCCGAGGGTCCCCTTCCCCAGACGCGGTTCGTGCTGCGCAAGGCGCTCGAGTCCCGGCTCCCCGTCGTGCTCGTGGTCAACAAGGTCGACCGGCCCGACGCGCGCGTGGAGGAGGTCGTCCACGAGGTGGAGGAGCTCTTCCTCGACCTCGACGCCGACGAGGACCAGATCGACTTCCCCATCGTCTACACGAACGCCCGCGCGGGCACCGCCTCGCTCGACTCCGATCCCGACGCCCAGGGCGAGGACCTGGGTCCCCTCATCGACGTCCTGCTCGAGCGCATCCCCGCCCCCGCCTACGACCCCGATCACCCCCTCCAGGCCCACGTCACGAACCTGGACGCCTCCCCCTACGTCGGGCGTCTCGCGCTGTGCCGCGTCCGCCAGGGGACGATCCGCCGCGGGCAGGAGGTCGCCTGGTGCCGCGCCGGCGGCGGCATCGAGCGGGCGCGGATCTCCGAGCTCTACGTCACCGAGGCCCTGGACCGGGTGGACGCCGAGGCGGCCGGGCCCGGCGAGATCATCGCCGTCGCCGGCTTTCCCGACATCACCATCGGGGAGACCCTCGCCGACCCCGGCGACCCGCGCGCGCTGCCCGTCATCACCGTCGACGAGCCGTCGCTCGCGGTCACCGTGGGGATCAACACCTCACCCCTGGCCGGCCAGGATGGGTCGAAGCTCACCGCCCGCCAGATCAAGCAGCGACTCGACTCCGAGCTCGTGGGCAACGTCTCCCTGCGCGTGAACCCGACCGAACGGCCCGACGCCTGGGAGGTCCAGGGGCGCGGCGAGCTCCAGCTCGCGATCCTCGTCGAGCTCATGCGCCGCGAGGGCTTCGAGCTCACCGTGGGCCAGCCCCAGGTGCTGACGCGCATCATCGACGAGAAGCTCCACGAGCCCGTCGAGCGCCTCGCCGTCGACGTCCCCGAGGACTACGTCGGCGTCATCACGCAGATGCTCGCGCTGCGCAAGGGCCGCCTGGAGTCCATGACCAACCATGGGACGGGCTGGGTGCGGATGGAGTACCTCGTGCCCGCCCGTGGCCTGATCGGCTTCCGCACGGAGTTCATCACCGAGACGCGCGGCACCGGCCTGCTCCACCACGTCTTCGAGCGCTGGGAGCCGTGGGCCGGCGACCTGCGCACCCGCCCCACCGGCGCGCTGGTGGCCGACCGCCGCGGCGCCACCGCCCAGTTCGCGCTCATGAACCTCCAGGAGCGCGGCACGCTGTTCGTCGGGCCGGGCGACGAGGTCTACGAGGGGATGGTCGTGGGCGAGAACGCCCGCGCGGACGACCTCGACGTCAACGCCGTCAAGGAGAAGCACCTGACCAACATCCGCTCCTCGACCTCCGACGTGCTCGTGCGCCTCGTTCCCCACCGGACGCTGTCGCTCGACCAGGCGCTCGAGTTCCTGCGCGAGGACGAGGCGGTCGAGGTCACCCCGCACGCCGTGCGGATCCGCAAGGTCGTCCTCGACAAGATCGGCCGGACGAAGGCCGCCCGCCGGACCCGCGAGCGGTCCACCACGGCCTCGTAGCGCGAAAGCTAGTCGTCGCGGGGCGGCGAGGCGAAGACCAGGGCCTTGACCTCGGCGACCGAGGCGCCCCCGAGGCGCAGGGCGGTCTGGAAGCCCTCCGCGCCGAGCTCGCCGG
>JAABUR0100002592.1_pt1 | contig 27189 bp, 31 predicted proteins | sample 5560091 | NCBI WGS metagenome assembly JAABUR01 (sample SAMN10711879, study PRJNA513375) | rock metagenome | isolation source: Antarctica rocks | place: Antarctica: Victoria Land, University Valley sud
CCCGAGCGGCCCCTCGACCGGCTCGTCGGTGATCCCGATGTAGGTCCGGCCGTCCAGCTGCGGCAGGGCGAAGACGAACCGCGTCGTCGAACCGGCCAGCGGCACGGTCAGGGCAGCCCGCGGGGAATCGAGCAGCTCGCTGCGTACGACCAGATGCGATCCCCGGCTCGGCCGCAGAGACACCCCGTTGGCCAACTCACCGGCCCAGACGCCGGTCGCGTTGACCACGGCTCGGGCCTCGACCGAGAACGGCAACCCGGGATTCAGCCGGTCGATCAATTCGGCACCGTCCGGACCGAGCGAGCATGCCTCGACCCGGGTCAGGATCGAGGCGCCGAAAGAGGCGGCCGTACGGGCGATCCCGAGCACGAACCTGGCGTCGTCGACGAGCTGCCCGTCCCAGAACACGACACCGCCCCGCGCGGCGTCCACCAGCCCCGGCACCAGATCTCGAGCCCGCTTCTCGCCGACAAAGCGCGAGCGGGGCAGCGACCTGAGGCCGCCGGCCAGTCCGAGCCGCAGGAAATCCGCGGCACCGGTCCCGAGCCGGCCTAGCCCCACGGCCTTGACGCCGGCACTGGACGGGATCAGGAACGGCAGCGCCCGGATCAGGTGCGGGGCCGTACTGGCCATCAGAATGGCACGCTCTCGGGCGCTGTCCCGCGCAAGCCCCAGATCGCCGTGAGCCAGATAGCGGAGGCCGCCGTGGACCAGCTTGCTGCTCCATCGGCTCGTGCCGTGTGCCAGGTCGCCGCGCTCGACGAGGGCGACCCGCAGTCCACGGCTGGCGGCATCCAGGGCGATGCCGGCTCCAGTCACCCCACCCCCGACGACAAGGACATCGACGCCAGTTCGGGTCACCGCTTCGATGTCGCGTGCTCGTCGCGCACCATCCAGACGCGGCCACGGTGTGAGCATGGGTGACAGCATGCTGGGCCGAGCCCCGATACGGCAGCTGATCAGGCTTTCCCGGCAGCCGCGTTACCCGCGCCGAGGCTGGTCTGCGCGGCTGATCCGGTCGCAGGTCAACGCCACTTGATCCCGCAGCCGACCGAGGGCTTCTGATTCGGGTCCACGGCTAGCCCGGCGCGAACGGCATCTACCGCGGCCCGTACGTCCGCGGCCGACACCGGCAGGCCGTTGCGCGGCCGGGAGTCATCCAGCTGGCCGCGGTAGACGAGGCTGCGCTGGCCGTCGAAGACGAAGGTGTCAGGAGTGCAGGCCGCGGAGTAGGCGCGGGCGACGTCCTGGGTCTCGTCATACAGGTAGGGGAACGTCCATCCGTGACGCGCGGCCTCGGCGGCCATCTGATCCGGGCCGTCCTGAGGGTAGGTGGCGGTGTCGTTGCTCGAGATGGCGACCATCGACACACCCAACGCTGTGAGATCCCGCCCGAGGACGGCGAGACCGGCCGCGACGTGTTGCACGTACGGGCAGTGGTTACAGATGAAGGTGACGACGAGTACCGAGCCGGTCAGGTCGTCCAGGTTGACTGTGCCGCCGGTGGCCGGCTCGGGGAGCGCGAAGGGCGGCGCGGGGGTGCCAAGCGCAAGCATCGAGGACTCGGTGGCCATAACCGCCAGGCTAGCCGGGGCCTGTCACCGGCGACTGCTGGTTTGCGCGTCTCGAACGCCTGAAGGGTGGTCCTGAGCAGCAAGGACGCGACTTGTCTCAGGCCTACATCCGTCAGGAACTCAGAGGACTTTCCAGATGAGTGGCGTAGTGGCCGAACTGCCCACTCGCGTTTGCGTTCGCCTACGGCACCTGCTTGACCCTGGTGCCCTCGATCCAGGGATGGGGATCGGCCAGGAAGGGGCTGTCTCCCAGCCGCGCGATGTCTGCGTTGAGGGTTCGGAGGGTCTCAGCTGACGCGCGGGTCAATTGCCCGGCGACAAAGCCGGAGAGCTCCATGTCGAGCCCGCGCCCGAGCGACCGCCTACGGGTGCCGAAGTAGACGGACCGTTTGAGCGCGGCGATCGCCGTAGGCTGCCGACGCGCGAGCCGAGCCGCGGTGATCTGGGTCTCGGCGACCAAGTCCTGCTCCGCGACCAGGCGGTGGACGAGCCCGAGCTCGAGGGCCTTGGCCGCACCGACCGGCGCGCCTTCGAGCATGTGCTCGAGCGCGCGGCCGGTGCCGAGCATGGCGGGGAGCCGCTGCGTACCGCCGCCGCCGGGGATCTGGCCTGCGAGGATCTCGATTTGGCCCATCTTCACGTGCTCGGAGTCCGCGGCGTAGCGCAGGTCGCAGGCGAGCGCGATCTCCTGGCCGCCGCCCAGCGCCGCCCCGTTGATCGCGGCCAGGTAGACGGTGCCCGAGCGGTTCATGCGCAGGATCGTTCGTTTCCAGCGAACACCCCAGACGAGCCCCCTGCCGGCGGGGCCAAGCCGCTCGACGGCACGTCCCAGCCCGGGAAACCTCATGGCAGCGTTGAGCATCCGCAGCCCCGGTTCGACGAAGCCCATCGGCATGGCTGGATGTGGCCCTTCGACCATCGCGCCGATGTCACTCGGGTCGGCGTGGGTGGGAAGCGCCCCTCAAGGCCTCCGGTGAGGACGACGGCGCCGATCGACAGGTCGCGGTCGACCGCTTTGGTCAGCAGTTCGAGCTCGCGAAGGAATAGCGGGTTCGCCAAGTTGAGCGGTGGGTTCGTGATGATCGCAGTGAGGACGCGGTTGTCCTGGTCGAGGCGGATCGTCTCCAAGGGCAGGTCCCGTGCGGCACTCATCCGCGCCTTCCTTCGGCTGGCTCGTGGCGGCTTCGTGCGCCGGTTGCGGTCGTCTACTTCGGGCGTGTCTGTGCTGCCAATAGTGACCACGGATGTCCCCCATGATTGCTGTGACGTTGCTGATTATTCGGCCATTGATCGTCAAGACTGCCAACTCGGTTCGTTTCGCGAACTCAGCCTGGCATGTCTAGGTATCACAAGTAAACCCAGCTAGGGTGACAGCAATGGAGGGGCAGAAGTTCAGCTGGCAGGACGCCAGCACGTCCGACTGCCCGATCAGCCGTGGGCTCACGCTGTTAGGCCGTCCGTGGGCGCTGTTGATCGCGCGCGATCTGCTGCAGGGCATTCGGCGCTTCGATGGCCTGCACAGTAAATTGGGGGCCTCCCGCCCCGTCCTGACCGCCAGGCTTCGAGAACTCGAGGCGGCCGGTGTCATCCGGCGGGTTCCCTACCGGGAGGCCGGCGAGCGCACCCGCCACGAGTACCGGCTCACCGAGCGTGGCCTGGATCTGTACCCGATTCTGCTCGCCATTCGTGAGTGGGGAGAGCGTCACCTGCTCGACGGCGAGGGAACGTCGCCGGTGTCGGTGCATCGCGGGTGTGGAGCCATGGTCGAGATCGATCTACGCTGTGCCGCGGGGCACATCGGTCTGAACGTCAACGACACCGAGGCAATGCTTGACCTCGAAGCGCGCAGCCGTACCTCCTGATCCGTCAAGGCGAGCGGTTTCGCCGTCAGATGCCCGGCGAAAGCCCCATGAGAGTTGCCATGACGCGGGCTTGGTAGTCGAACCAGTCGGCGCGTTGATCGAAGATCTTGTCGAAGCGGCCGAACACCTCGAAGCTGATCGTGCCGAACAGTTCGGTCCAAGCGATCACGGCCCGAGCCATGTCCGGCTCGGGCACATTCTCCGCCACGGTCGCGGCGACCCCCGTCAGCTCGGCACGCGGGGCCGCGCGTAGCTCAGGCACTGGCAATGGGCGAGCATCCTCGGCCGACGATCGGGCGGCGCACGCGTCGGTGAGGATGGATCCCAGGACCCGCCACTGGCGAGTGGACGGTTCCAGTGTGTCCTTAGAGGCGACGTACCCAGCCACTGGGCTCCCGTCGGTCAACGCGTACTCGTGCGGCCAGCGCCCAGTTGCGCATTGAATGTGCCACCGCCAGCCACCTGCCGAGCAGATCGGTTCGATCCGCCACCGCCGCATCGGCTGCCTCGGCCGTTTCGACGAGTGAGTTGTACGCGTCGATGATCAAGGCGGTGAGCAGGTCGTCTCGCTGGCGAAGTATCGGTGCTGCCCGCCTCGAACGTCCACCTGGTCCGCGGGCACGTCGGCGCCATCATTGTCGATTCCGGAACCAAGGCCGCAGTGCCGCGACTGCGCAAGGCGCTGTCCCGGCTGGGCGTGGACCCCCGCACGCTGAATGCGGTCCTGCTCACCCACGGCCACACCGGTCACGCGGGCGGCGCCCGGCAGGTCGTCGGGCCCGACGTGCCGGTGCTGGTGGGTGCTGCGGACGCGCCGATGCTGCGGCCGGCGACCATCCCAGGGCCACCCCCACCAGATCGTCGCGCGGATGATCCAGCCGTTCGTCACCAAGCCCTTCGACCCCTACGTTCCCGACGTGCTCATCGAGGACGTCCTGGCCCTGCAGCCCTACGGAATCAGGGCACTCGCGGGTGCCGGTCGGCGGGCACACCGCAGGCTCGGTGGCCCTCGTCGGGACGAAACCCGGCACGCCCGTCGTGATCGGTGACCTGGTTCGAGGTGGTGTCCTCGGCCTTCTCGCCCCGAGCCGGCCGGGCCGGCCCTAACACGCACTTCTTCTCCGAGGACACCGGTCGCGACGTCCGGGTCCTGCAGTCCCTGATCGCTGCCCACCAACCCGACCGGCTCTACCCCGGCCACGGCGGCGTGCTGCGGACCGCCGCCGCCGCGTCCCTGACGGGCTCCCCGGAGTAGGTAAAGATCAACTTTGGCCGAGGTGGCGCGATCCCAGAATCGGGCTTACTGAGTAAACTCTCCAGCCATGACCGCAGAGGTGGAGCGCGCCGAGCTCGGCCTCACCGGCTGGGGCAGCGCCGAGACCCCACCCGAATTGCCCAACGCCGCTCGCAAGTGGCTGCGCCGCCAGATCGGCTGGACCCCACGCGCCACCCCGGCCGAAGCGCTGGCATCGGTCACGACAGCGGCGACCCGCCTTCCCGATACCAGCAGCGCTGCGTTCAACGAGATCGTCGGTGCCGACCATGTTCGGACCGACGGCCCGAGCCGACTACGGCGGGGGGCCGGACGCAGCTACCTCGATCTGATCCGCCGCCGCGGCGGAGATGTCTCGGGCCTGCCCGACGCCGTCGTGATGCCCGGCTCGCACGCCGAGGTGCAGGCTGTGCTGGACCGTTGCGCGAATGACGACATCGCGGTCATGCCGTTCGGGGGCGGGACGAGCGTGGTCGGCGGACTGGCCGGCGGAGCCGGCGAGCACCGCGCAGTCATCGCCGTCGACGTCGCCCGGTTGAACACGATCGACTCGATCGATGCCAAGTCCCTGCTGGTGACGGCCGGCCCAGGACTGCGCGGCCCGGAGTTCGAGGCCCGGATGTCCAGGTACGGACTGACACTCGGTCACTTTCCGCAGAGTTACGAGTTCGCCACCCTGGGCGGGTACGCCGCCACCAGGTCCGCCGGGCAAGCATCGACCGGCTACGGCAGGTTCGATGAACTGGTCGCCGGAGTCCGACTGGCCACCCCTGTCGGGACCTGGCAGGTCGGCCGGCCACCGGCCAGCGCCGCCGGGCCCGACCTGCTGGGTCTGGTGCTCGGTTCGGAGGGCGTCTTTGGGATCATCACCGAGCTCAGCCTGCGCGTGCGTCCGGCTCCGGAGACCAAGCACTACGAGGGCTGGTCGTTCCGGTCGTTGCCGCGTGCGCTCGAGGCACTGCGCCAACTTGCCCGCGGCGATGTGCTCCCCGACATTGCGCGCCTCTCCGATCCCGATGAGACCCGCGCCAACCTCGTCATGAGTGCGAGCACCAAAGCCAATGCCCTCCAAGCACTTCTGCGCGCACGGGGCCACGGCGCGGGATGCCTGCTCATCGTCGGTTGGGAAGGTGATCAGGACACCGTCGGCGTACGTCGGCGCGCTGCCAGTTCGCTGCTTCGCCGCTGCGAGGGCCTGCGCATCGGGCGATCAGTCGGGCAGAATTGGGTGGCTAACCGCTATTCCGGCCCGTACGTACGAGACTCACTGCTCGACGTGGGACTGCTGGTCGAGACGCTGGAGACCGCGGCGTCCTGGTCAGATCTGAGCGATGTCTACGAGGCGACCCGCGAGGCGCTGACAGCGTCACTGTCCACAGCGGACAAGAAGCCGCTGGTCATGTGCCACGTGTCGCACGTCTATCCGACCGGGGCCTCGCTCTACTTCACGATCATCGCCGACCGGGACGACGACCGCCCCCTGCAGCAGTGGTTGCTGGCCAAGCGCGCGGCCACCGACGCCTTGCTGTCCATGGGCGGCGTGCTGACCCATCATCACGCCGTCGGCATCGACCACGCGCCCTGGCTGTCCCAGGAGGTCGGTGACCTGGGCATTGCTGTGCTGCATGCCATCAAGGACCGGCTGGATCCGACCGGAATCTGCAATCCCTGCGTGCTCTTTGGACGCTCCTGACCTGTCGACCGCCTCTCCCTCAGGCTGTAATTGTCGCGGCGAAGTCGACGTCAGCGGTGCTGACCGTGCCCGCGGTCCGGCCGGGAGCGCTGTGGTACTGCCAGTAAAGGTTCGTGTGGGCGATGACCTTGTCGGGCGGCGGCGCGCCGTACGACGACAAGTCCTCCGTCGTGTGGGCGTCGGCTACCAGCGTCGCGTCGTAGCCCCGGGTGATCGCGCCGTGCAGTGTCGAGCGGATGCACTCGTCGGTCTGCGCACCGGCGACGATGAGCCGGCCGATGCTGCGCTCGGCGAGCACCGACTCCAGGTCGGTGTCTTCGAAGGAGTCGCCGTAGGCTTTGTGCACCAACGGCTCGGAATCGCGCCGCACGAGCTCGGGCACGTACTGCCAGTTGTCGCTGTCGCGGGGCATCTCGTCGCTGTTGTGCTGGATCCAGATGACATCGACGTCGGCGGCCCGCGACTTGTCGACCAGGGTGGCGATGTTGGCGACGACGTTGTCTCGGTCGTGGGCCTCCCCCACGACGCCTTTCTGCACGTCGATGACGAGCAGGGCGGTCTTCGGTCGGTTGGCGAGCGTTGTCATGGTGTCTCCCGGGATGTGCCGATCGGTGGTCTCGACCATGCTAAGTCGCACCTACGACACCGGACCCGGTCAGCGCAGCTCGACGGGCAGCCCGATCCGGGCCCGCAGCCCGCCAGAGCGGCAGCTCGGTGCCGGAGGCTTCGCGGGTCGACACAGTGGGCCTACCCTGCGCAGGGTGAGCGAACGTGCGTACGCGGACAGCGAGGTGGGCCGGCTGCGGACCGTCCTGCTGCACCGCCCCGGTCCGGAACTCAAGCGGCTGACGCCGCGCAACAACGACGCCCTGCTCTTCGACGACATCCCGTGGGTCGCGCGGGCGCAGGAGGAGCACGATGCCTTCGCCGCCTCGCTCCGAGCCCATGACGTGGAAGTTCTCTACGTCGACCGGCTCCTCACCGAGGTCATGACCATCGCGCAGGCACGGGAGGAGGTCATCGCCGGGGCGGTCGATGACCCCCGACTGGGCGTCACCTTGCGCGATGTGGCGGCCAGCTACCTCGCCGATCTCGATGCCGACGACCTCGCCGCTGCGTTGATCGCTGGCGTCGCGCACGACGAACTGCCCAACGCCCGGGGGCTGGCACACCAGCTGATGCCCACCGTGGACTTCGTGATCCCGCCGCTGCCCAACCTGCTGTTCACCCGGGACTCGTCGGTATGGGTCGGTGATCAGGTCGCGGTGACGTCGTTGGCCATGCCTGCACGGGGCCGGGAAACCACGCTGACCCAGGCCATCTACACCCACCATCCGCGGTTTGCCGGGGTGCAGCGGTTGTACGGACCGAGCCTCGAGCACATGGAAGGCGGCGACGTCCTGCTCCTGGCCCGAGGTGTGGTTGCCGTCGGTGTCGGCGAACGGACGACTCCGGCCGGGGCAGAGCGGCTGGCACGCAGGGTGTTCCATCGCGGACTGGCCCACACGGTCCTCGTCGTACCCATCCCGCAGGAGCGGGCCACGATGCACCTGGACACCATCTGCACGATGGTCGACGTCGACGCGGTCCTGATGTATCCCAATGTGGCCGCCGATCTCCTGGCGTGGACCCTGACCGAGCCGGACGGGCTGGCGCCGGAAGCCGCTGACGAGGACGGCGAACTCACGATCACCGGGCCGGAGCCCTTCCTCGTCGCCGCCTCCAAGGCCATGGAGATCGACCGGCTCCGGGTCATCGACACCGGCCTGGACCCGATCACCGCCGAGCGCGAACAGTGGGACGACGGCAACAACACTCTCGCCGTGGCTCCCCGGCTTGCGGTGGCGTACGAGCGCAATGTCGTGACCAACGCCGCTCTGGAGGCCCAAGGCATCGAGGTGTTGCGGCTGGCCGGCAGCGAGTTGGGCAGCGGTAGGGGCGGCCCGCGGTGCATGTCCTGTCCGATCCTGCGCGAGGCCACCTCTTAGCCGTCCCCGACGTGTTCGACGCACCCGGCTGACGGCCAGGTGGTCGAGGTAGAGCGCGTCCAACCCCGCACAACGCCAGCGAAAGCGAGGCTGAGCGCGTTTCACCGTGCAGATGTCGACCGGCGACCGGTTGGACGTCGTGATCGAGCCATTCGTGGGTGGACGTAGGTATGAACACGCACAGGACGGCGAGGCCTGCGACTGGGGCCGCATGCTGGTCTGGGATCCTCCGAATCCTCTGGTGCTGTCCTGGCAGATCTGGGTGACTTTCCAAGCTCAGAGCGATCCCGAACTGGCCAGCCGGGTCGACGTCCGGTTCGAGGCCGACGGCCCCGGCCGTACGAACGTCACGCTCGTGCACTCCGAGTTCGAGAAGCACGGCGAAGGCTGGCAGTCCATGCGTGATGGCGGGGCGCACGAGGGTGGTTGGCCGGGCATCATGCGGGCCTTCTCCGAGGTCGCCGCCGAGTAGCCGGATCGAGCCGGATCGACGGTTATGCGCATAACCGTCGAAAAGCCGGCCGGTGAGCGACGGTTATGCGCATAACCGCGAATTCTCGAGCAGTGCCGGCTCAGCTGTTGGACAGGGTGGCCGCGAAGATGTCGAGGGCAGTCCAGGTCTCGACATAGGAAGTGGTCAGCGGCGACAGGCCGAGTCGGATCAGGTCGGGATTGCGAAAGTCCGGTACGACCCCGGCCGCGACCAGGCGCTGGGTGACCGCCGCCGCGTCGGCACAGCGGATCGTGACGTGCCCGCCGCGTTCGGCTGCTACCCGCGGGCTGGCCACCGTGGCTCCGAGCGGCGCGAGTCGCTGATCAGCCAGCGCGATCACGTACTCGGTGAGATCGACCGCCTTGGCCCTGATCCGATCGAGCCCGACCTCGGCGATCAGGTTCAGCCCCTCCTGGACGGCCACGATGCCAAGCACCGACGGCGTCCCGGACAGCATCCGACGGATATCTGCAGCCGGCTCGTACCGGTCAGCCATCGCGAACACGTCTGCGGCCCCGAACCACCCAGTGATCGGTTGCGAGACCAGCGGCAAGTGGCGGGCAGCAACGTAGAGGAACGCCGGAGCCCCCGGACCGGCGTTGAGGTACTTGTACGTACAGCCCACCGCGAAGTCGACCTCGGCGGAATCCAGAGACATCGGGATGACCCCGGCCGAGTGGCACAGGTCCCACACCGCGATCGCGCCTGCCTCGTGCACGGCGGCGGTGATCCCGGCGAGGTCAGCGAGGTAGCCGGAGCGGTAGTCGACATGACTGAGCGAGACGACAGCGGTGTCCGGGCCGAGTACGCCGGCGAGATCGTCCAGCCTCACCCCGGACTCCGGATCGGGCGAGAGCCACCGAACCGTCAATCCACGATCGGCGGCGATCCCCTCCACCAGATACCGGTCGGTCGGGAAGTTTGCATCGTCGACGACGATCTCCGTGCGATCCGGACGCAACTGGCACGCGGCGTGCAGGACCTTGAACAGGTTCACGGTCGTCGAGTCGGCGATCAGGGTCTGCCCCGGAGCCGAACCCAGAGCGGTCTCGGCCAGCTGATCACCGACCTGCATCGGCAGATCGACCCAGCGGTCCTCCCAGCTGAGGATCAGCCGGCCGGCCCACTCCTCGGTCAGCACCTCCTGCAGGCGGGTGATCGTGGCCTTGGGTGGGCGGCCGAGTGAGTTGCCGTCCAGGTAGGCAACCGGGTCTTGCGTCATCAGGAACCGTTCCCGGAACGCGCCGAGCGGGTCCTCCTCGTCGCGGCGCCGGGCGTCGGTCAGGTCGGACGCGACCGGGCCGTACGGCGGCGACCCGTCAGCCACCGGCGCCTTGGGCGTCCTCGGCGCCGATCTCGGTGCGTACGGACAGCAGTTCTGGGAAGAAGGTGAGCTCCAAGGCTTTTCGCAGGAAGCCCACCCCCGACGAGCCTCCGGTCCCCCTCTTGTAGCCGATCACCCGCTCGACGGTCTTCATGTGCCGGAACCGCCACAGCTGGAAGCTCTCCTCGACGTCGACGAGTTCCTCGCTGGCCTCGTACTCGGCCCAGTACCGCTCCGGTTCGGCATAGATCCGACGCAGCGCCTCGACGACACCGGGATGGGCCGTGTACGGCTGCGACCAGTCGCGGTCGACGCGATCAGCCGGTACGTCGTGCCCCGCGCGGGCCAGGAACCGGAGGAACTCGTCGTACAGGCTCGGCGTCTCGAGGTCTGCCTGCAGTGCCGCGGCGGTCTCGGGGTCATGCCGAAACACCTTGATCATGCCCGGGTTCTTGTTGCCGAGCAGAAACTCCACGCTCCGGTACGTCGGGGACTGGAATCCCGACGCACACCCGAGTTTGCCGCGGAACTGGGCGTACTCGATCGGGGTCAGCGTCTCGAGGACCGACCACTGCTCGAACATCTGCCGCTGGATGTGCTTGATCCGAGCCATCCGTTTCAGCGCCGGAGGAAGGTCGTCGGCGCGCAATTTCTCGCGCGCCGACCGAAGTTCGTGGACCAGCAGCTTGAGCCAGAGCTCGGTCACCTGGTGCTGGATGATGAACAGCATCTCGTCGTGGTGATCCGAGATCGGCACCTGCGCGCTCAGCAGCTCGTCGAGGTGCAGGTATCCGGCGTACGTCAACCGGTCGGTCAGATCGGTCGTGACCCCGTCTTCGATCGGCCGGTAGCCGAGGCCTCGGGGGGATGACCGCTCGGAACGCTCGCTCGGGTCAGACTCGCCAGACCGTTCGGAGCGCTCGGACTGGCCGGTCAGGTCGGACTGCTCGGTCATCGCAAGGTGACCTGCCGGGACAGGATCTCCGACCGGAACCGGCGGGCCGCCTCGTCCAATTTCGCCGCGGAAGCCAGGGTCGTCGCCAACCGCTGCTGGAAATCCTGAGCCGGCTGCCACCAGTCCTCGGCGGGTGTGTCCGCGGGCAGATCCCAGACCGGAGCGACAAGTCCGTGCGCACGAAACGCACCGGCGTACTTCGTGCCCGGTCCCAGGTCCAGTTCGCCGCCTGCCCCCAGTGCGGCCAGGGCGTCCAGGAGCCGCTCCTCGGGATGGGTCATCACCCATCGGAGGTGCGCTTTGGCGTCGTCAGGGCGGCACCAGTAGGCCGCCTCCTCGCCCGGCATGCGTACCGACGGGATGATCGCGGCGTTGGCCTGCTGCATCAACTCCGACAGCGAGGCATCGATCGGTTCGTCAACCGGATCCGTGCCGAGCCAGAAGCCGTAGTCCTCGTGGACGGTGATGTCCAGCGGTGCGTCGCTGAGCAGTTCCTGCAGCCGCGGCCCGGCCGATCCGGCACCGCCGATCGGACCGGGATTGATCGGCTGGCCGGGGTCCGCCTCCAGCGCTGCCTGCAGCGCGGTACCGATGTCGCGACTCACGTCGTCGGAGGAGGCCACGAGTTGCAGGCCCAGCAGGATCCGGCCGTCCTCGCGGACCAGGGCCGGCGCCAATCGCGGCAGGACGGTCGCGAGCGCGACGCTGCGATCGGCGTACGCGGAGTCGGACAAGGTCAGCGGCGTGGTCGCTGCTGAGACCAGTTCCCGCATGGCGATCAGGTCCGCTTCGCCAGTGAGCCCTTCGAAGGGCCGGGCCACCCGTACGCAGTGCCCGGATCCATGGCAGTGCTTATAGCGCCGACCCGACCCACACGGGCAGGGCTGGCGAGGGTTGGCCGCATCCGTCAAATCGGTTGCTGTGCGCTGTGGCCGGGATGCGGCCTTGGGACGACGCTTACCACTCGCTCGGGTACCGGAAGTACGGGCGCTGGGTGAACCGGCGCTGCGGGAGAACATGTCGCGACCTTAACGGGGCACGCGGATCGGGTCTGTGCGTTCGAACCGACTTGAGGGCGACGGCCAATGCCGTGTCAAGGACCGTTGCCCGATGCGGGTCGCGGAAGTACTAACAATGAGCCGATCGTGGTCAGACGCGACGATTAGGCGACCCGCTTCTGTTGCTTGTTGGTGACGGTCAGGTCGACGATCACGGGCAGGTTTGGTGAGTCGAGGGCCTGCCGGGTGTGCGCGATGCTCTCGGTCTCGATGCGGTGCCGAATCGCGGCGAGATCGGCTGAGTCCTCGAGGACTACTTCGAGGACCAGTTCGGGCGCGTCTGCGTGGCCGATGATGCGACTCTTGACGGAGTGCACTCCGCTGTACCCCTCGATCTCGTCAGCGACGGCCTTCGTGAGTGCCGACGAGGAGATCGTGCTGCGGCCCCCGGAGCGGTCCCCGCCCACGACCAGGTTCCCGACGCGGTCGGTGGAGAAGGTCAGGATCATCAGCCAGCGCAGCCCAAGGACGACGAGGATCAGTCCGAGGATGGCCGCAACGGGCCAGAACCAGGCACTGTTGTTCCCGATGAACTCAGAGACTGGATTGTCCAGCAGTGACTTGCGCTGGGCAGAGGTCCCAAAGATGCCGAAGCTCAGCAGAATCCCGAGGACTCCGGTCGCGAGCATCAACAGCGCCACTGTCGCCAGGACGACTCGGTTGGTGCGATCGGCATGCATCAGCGTTTCGTCGCTCTCATAGAGACCGCGAGCCGCGGCGTTGGGTCGAGTCGGAGCTCATCGATTTGCTGTTGCGCCGCCCGGGATACCGGCTCCAGCAACGATTTGGCGGTGCTGGTCTCGGTGGACGCGGACAGAGCAGTCAGTCGAACAGAGCGACGAGCCACGCGCACCGATGCGCTGCGGATGCCGTCGACGCCTGTCGCGGCGCCCTGCACAGCCCGGGCTACTCCGGTGCGCGTGTAGGCGATGTCGACGCCTTCCGGCTCCCCTGCGACGGCGAGCCGGCGCACCCGGGGCCGCTTGAGCTCGAGAATGAGCAGCACGGCGCCGACCACTGACATCGTGATGCAGCTGACCCGGATGACGGTTTCATCCCACGTGGTGTCGTTGCCCCAAACGTAGGCGTCGGGCCATGGGATCAGGACCGGCGCCGAGCCAAGTCGAGCAGCGATGACTTCGATGATCAGCAGCGCCCCGGCCGCGATCAGCGCAACGCTGAGCACCGCAGCGAGGACGCGATTGACGTATCTCACGAGTGGCTACTCCTCCGATCAACGGACCCGGGGTGGCGGCGGGATGGCGGTGGCCAGGTCGGTCACCAAGATTCGCACCTCGACCACATCGAGTCCGGTCATCTGCTGGACGCGGCCACGCACGTGGGCACGGACATCTCCGGTCACCTTCGCCACCGAGCACGGCCAGCGGACGCTGATCGACAGCTCGATGACGACGATGGAACCATCGACTGTGGCGCTCGTCTTCGGCAGCGCGCTGAGGTCCGTAGATTTCGTGCCGAGTAGATCCGGTCCGGGCAGCCGAACGCCCAAGACCGTGGTCGCAGCCGCGCCGGCGTCGGGAATCTCAGCGGCCGCCTGGGCGGCCAGTTTCTCCACGACAGCCTCACTGATACTGATCGTGCCCAACTCGTTCTTGCCTGGAATGGCGCGGCCGAGGGCACCGGTCTCGGTTGCGGCGACGCTCACCGGCCGGCGCGCCGACCCGACAGGTACGGACTCAGATCGACGTCGCCCGCGAGTACCTTGGCGACCGCGAAGCCGATCAGGGCGAACAGCGCGACAATGAGCATCTGCCCGAAGCTGCCGAATGCGAGCGCGAGGCCGAGGACAAGGCCGACGATCGTTCCTAGGCTTGTAAGAGCCATGTCTTTCTCACCTTCATGTGGGTACGGCTCACCGAACTCGCGGTGGGCGACGGGGTCGGCGCAATCGTTCAGTTATCTGGATCAGGACCGTGACCGGCCACGGATGCTGGCGCACTACGAACACCCGAGGGAGGGCCGTTCGCTCCGGCTCATCATCGAAGCCGGCGAGTCCGGCTATGAACTCGGCGGGATCTCCCCCTCGGTCCGGGTGGTGGGTGCGAATGAACTCGCGTCGTTGTCTGCGCCGTTCGGCCTCACCCATCGGAGCGCCGGGTCTTCATACTCGTCAACGACCACTTTTTCTTCGACAGTCACCGTGTGCTTGACCGATATCGAGGCCGGCTTCGAGCCGACCGGAACCGGCTCCACGAGCGCGCGGCCGCCGGCAGCGTCCTCGACGGTAGTAGCGGACAACGTGTCGTCGTCGACGGGTGACTCCGATCGATCGTTGTCCTCCACTGGTCCGTATCCCGGCGGCGGGGTCAGGTCCGCGATGACGACGTCGATCCGGCGCCTCCCGACGTACGGTCGTACGGCTGGACGGATCTGCCCGGCTACCCGCACAGCCGGAACATCCCACAGACTGCGGACCTGGATCGTCACGGCATCGCTAGCCAGCTTGAGCCCGCTGATCGTGCGGCCTGGCAGGTACGTCGCGACTGAGTCCGCCCGTGGGCCAGTGTAAAGGTCGGCCACAGCCGAGCAGGCGCGCACCGCGGTGGCGACGGCGTCGAGATCGACGCCATCCACCACCGCTGAGTACTCGACGGCCTGGGTCACGAGACGCGGGACTCCTGGCCGCTGCTGTCGGCTTCATCGGTTGGCAGGTGCACGTCGGCAACACTGATGTTCACCTCGACCACCTCCAGTGCGGTCATCCGCTCCACTGCCTGCTTGACGTTGCGCTGGATGCTCTGCCCGAGGTCTGCGATGCTGACGCCGTACTCCACCACGATGTCGAGGTCGATGGCGGCCTGCGTCTCACCGACCTCCACCCCTACACCCTGAGCCACGTTTGGACCGCTGCTGCCGGGGATTCGCTCGCGGATTGCGCCGAAGGCGCGGGTAGCCCCGCCACCCATGGCGTGCACGCCGCTGATCTCGCGGCAGGCCATGCCGGCGATCTTTTGCACGACACCCTGTGCGACGGTGATCTTGCCGTCACGGGTGGTCAGCGGCCCCTCGATACGGGCCCGTTCGTCGTTGCTGGACAATGCGTTGGTGTCGGGTGGCTTGGCGCTGGACTTGACTGGCTGGGTCATCAGATTCGCGATCCTCCTCGTTGCGCTGGGCCAACCAGCTGGTCAGTCCAGATGATCAGGGGGTGTGGCAGCCATCGCCGACAACGCAACTCTCGGGGTGGCTCAACCAGTTAGACACCGGGCTGAGGCCAATGCTCGCAAGGAATCTCACACAAGATCCGTCCCATTCTCCGCACTGGCGGCAACCATCGCCGTACGCAAGGCTCTGTCCCATGAGGTTCGTGGGCATGTGCCTGATCCCATGAGGTTCGGTGGGCACGTCCCTGACGATTACTGCCCTCGTCTGCCCTACGTGACGGAGAACGCCGGTTAGCGACGCGCAGGTCGACGACGCCTACCTCGTACAGCGTGCGCAGGACGGTTTCATCGACGCCTACGAAGAGCTCGTGTCCCGACATGGGTTGCGGGTCTATCGCACTGCGCTACGTCTGCTCGGCAACCATCAGGACGCCGAAGACATTGCCCAGGACGCACTCGTGACCGGATGGCGACGGCTGGAGCAGTTTCGCGGCCAATCGGCGTTCTCGACCTGGATGTACCGCATCGTCACCCGACTCGCCTTGAACCTCCTGCAGCGCGGCAAGGCAACCGAGTCACTCGACCTTCTCGGCGAGTTTCCGGCCGACGGCGACACCACACCCGACATCGTGGAGCGGAATCTCGCAGTGAATGCTGTCGACGACGCCATTGCCAATCTCCCGGTCCCGCAGCGCGTCGTCATCGTCCTGCACCACTTCGAGGACCTGTCCTACGACGAGATCGCGACCATCACGAGCAGCACGGTCCCGGCGGTGCGTAGCCATCTATTCCGCGCTCGGCGCAGACTTGCGATGACTTTGGCAGAATGGAGGTGAGGCAACGATGATGGATGACAGCGCGCCCGACCGGTCCTTTCCGGTCAGCCACCTCCTCGTGGCCCCGGATAGCACCCTCCCCTGCGGTCACGGCGTGGACGACATTCTCACCCAGGTCGCCGGCGGGCGCGCGCGCGAGCTTGATCGCCACCAACAGGACTGCTCGCACTGCCAGGCCGCGCTGTCCGAACTCGCCACGGTCTGGCAACCGGTGCAGGAACTGGCGGCTCAACGGATTCTTGCACCTATCGAGCTCGCTGCCCGGGTGATGTCCGAAGTGCATCGGCTGGTCCAAGATGTCTGGTACACCCTCCAACTGACCGATCTCGGAACCGTCAAAGTCGCGGCCCGGGTCGTCGCCCGCATTGCCCGAGACGCCGCGCGCCAAGTCCCGGGTGTGCGCGTAGCACTGGGCAAGCGCAGCCACGGGAGCATCGTGCACCTGGTTGAGTGGGCCACGCATCGGCACCGCCATCCGCATGCCGCCGTAGGTGTACTCGGGCGAACGGCTGCCGTGGATCTAGCTGTCGCAGTGCAGTACGGGGACTCATTAGTTGACGTCGCAACAGAGGTCCAGCAGCGCGTCACGCAGCAACTGCGAGCCACGATCGGCCTGCAATCGGTGACAGTCAATGTCACCGTCGATGACGTCATCCTGTGATTCGTCCCCGCGCCAGGTGAAGTCCGTGCGGGCGACCGACAGACCCATACAGGTTTCAGGCGGCCTCGACGAGGTCTCGGACCATCGCCGGTCGATTGCTGATGATGCCCTCGACGCCGAGGGACAGGGCCAGTTCCACGTCACCCGGCTCGTCGACAGTCCACACGTACAGCCGGTTTCCTTCCCGGTGCACCCGCCGTACATAGGACGGATGGCGGTGCAGCGTCTCGATGTTGACCCCGACGATGTGGATGCCTCTTGGCAGTGTTCCGTCCCGGCGCAGGGGCGGAACCGTCGTGTAGAGCTGCACCGTGGGCAAGCTCGGCGCCAAAGAGTGCACCCGGCGTACGGCGGTGGTTGCGAAACTCATCACGGTGATCGGGGACTGCAGCGGATCCTCGGGCTCGTGCATGCCGTGATGGGCGAGGCTGGCTACCACCTGCTCCTCCACCAACCCTGCGAAGCGCGTGGGGTGCTTGGTCTCCACGAACAGCCGCAGCGGACGCGGCGCATTCACGACCAGGTCGAGCAGATCGTCGAAGGCCAGAACCGGTAAGGCCTCGGCCGGGGTGTCGGCGACCAGATCGTCGGCGGTCTCGGGCAGGTCGTTGCGCCAGCCGCTGAAGTCGAGGTCCCGCATCTCGTCGAGAGTCACCTCCGATACCCGACCGCGGCCATCCGAGGTACGCGACAGCGTGGAGTCGTGGACGCAGACCAGATGCCCGTCGCGGGTCAGCCGTACGTCGCACTCCACGGCATCGGCGCCCTGCTCGATGGCCTTCTCGTACGCCCGGGCGGTGTGCTCGGCAATCTCGGAGGAGGCACCACGGTGGGCGACCACCCACGGCCGTTGCTGTTCTGCCCTGGGCACCTGTCCATTGTGCGCGCCGGCCATCCCGGATGACCGCGCCGGGCCGGGCGTTGTGCGCATAACGTCCCAGTGCCGAGCTGACCGGCGTGCGGTTATGCGCATAACGTCACGGTCCCTACCCGGCAGTCGTGCGGTTATATCCTCGGCGCGTGGCGGCGTTGCTCGATCTCGGCGACCCAGCGCTGATTGCCGACCCGTACCCGGTCTTCGCCGCCCTCCGATCCGAGCATCCCATCGCCTGGGATGACGAGCTGAGCATGTGGCTGGCATTCGGTCACGCCGAGGCCAACGCCATACTCCGTCATCGAAGCCTGGGCCGGATCTGGGCCGATCGGGTGCCGCTGGCCGACTTCGAGTCCTTCAACCTGATCCACCGCAATGCACTGCTCGAAATGGAACCACCGGAGCACCCGCGCTTGCGCCGGCTGGTGGCCACCGCTTTCGCTCGGGGACACATCGAGCGGCTGCGGCCTTGGATCGAGGACCTCGCCGCGCAGTTGGTCGCCGGGCTGCTGGACGAGGCTGCCGACGGGAGCGCCGTCGATCTGGTGCCGCGGTACGCCGACGAACTCCCGGTCGCCGTCATCGCCGAACTCCTCGGCGTCCCGGAATCCGACCGCGCGCTGCTCCGGCCGTGGTCCAACGCCATCGTCAAGATGTATGAGTACGACCGGCCAGCTGTCGTCGAGTCAGCGGCCGAGGTTGCCGCCGCGGAATTCGTCGCCTATCTGCGCGAGCTGGCCGCGCATCGCCGTACCGAACCGGCTGATGATCTGATCAGTCACCTGGTGTCCGTACGGGATGCCGACGGCGATCGGCTCACCGAGGACGAACTGGTCACCACCTGCATCCTGCTGCTCAACGCCGGGCACGAGGCGACGGTCAACGTCACCTGCAATGGGATGTTGGCGCTGCTACGTCATCCGGAGGCGCTGGCGCGGCTGCGGGCTGATCCCTCGATGATCGCCGTCGCCGTCGAGGAACTCATGCGCTACGACTCGCCGCTGCAACTGTTCGAGCGGACGGCCGTCCGCGATGTCGAGATCGCAGACGTGACCGTACGGCAGGGCCAGAAGGTGGCTGCCCTGCTCGGCTCGGCCAACCGCGACCCGGCTGTCTTCTCTGCGGCCGACCGTCTCGTACTGGCCCGTACGGACAACCCGCACATCGCCTTCGGCGCGGGCATCCACTTCTGCATCGGCGCTCCGCTGGCCCGGGTCGAGCTGCAGGCCTCCTTCGCCGCGCTGCTCGCGGGTACGGCCTCGATCGACTTGGCCGGCGAGCCCGTACGCCGGCCCGAGTTCGTGATCCGCGGCCTGGCCGACCTCCCGGTGACCCTCACCCCCGCCTGACTTGGCGGCTCGATCTCGTTTCGGCGCGCACCCTTGAGGTGAGGCGCGCTGTACCTCGGTTTCCGCTGGCCTGGGCAGGGTGAGGCGCGCTGTACCTCGGTGCGGGAGCCGCGCACGCAGCCCGGAACAATGCGAGCATGTCCAGTCTTGGCCAGCCGTACCCCGAGATCGAGCCGTACGACTCCGGCTTGCTGCCCGTCGGTGACGGTCAGCAGATCTACTGGGAGACCAGCGGTAACCCTGACGGCAAACCGGCTGTGTTCCTGCACGGCGGTCCCGGGGGCGGCGCCAAACCGGACAACCGGCGGCTGTTCGACCCGGCGCGCTATCGGATCGTCGTCTTCGACCAGCGGGGCTGCGGCCGCAGTACGCCGCACGCCAGCGAGCCCGGCGCGGATCTGAGTGTCAACACGACGTGGCACCTGGTCACCGACCTCGAGTCGCTGCGCGAACATCTGGGTATCCCGCGCTGGCTGGTGCTCGGCGGCTCATGGGGGTCGACGCTGGCTTTGGCCTACGCCCAAGCCCACCCCGACCGGGTCAGCGAACTGGTCTTGCGTGGCGTCTTCACCCTGCGCCGGCGCGAGCTGGACTGGTTCTACCACGGTGGCGCCGGCACGATCTTTCCCGAGCGCTGGCAGGACTTCCTCGCGCCGGTCCCGGCTGCCGAGCGTGGTGACCTGATGCGCGCCTACCAGCGACTGCTCAACGACCCGGACCCAGCCGTGCACGGACCGGCCGCCGTCGCCTGGAGCGTGTGGGAAGCCGCTACCGTGACGCTGATCGAGGATCCCACCCTGCTCGAGGCGTACAAGGACCCCGCCTTCTCGCTCGCGTTCGCGCGCATCGAGAACCACTACTTCTGCAACAACGGGTGGCTCGAAGAGGGTCAGCTCATCGCCAATGCCGGTGTGCTACAAGATATTCCGGGAATCATCGTCCAGGGACGCTATGACATGTGCACTCCGCCGGTGACCGCTTGGGAGCTGCACCAGGCATGGCCGAGTGCGCAGTTGCTGATGGTCCCGGCCACCGGACACGCCGGTACCGAACCCGGCAACACCCGCTGCTTGATCCTGGCCACCGACGAGTTCGCCGACCGTACTCTTCGCCAGAGTTGACGCCGGTCGAGCCGGAGCCGAACTCGGAGAGAAGTGGCGCGGCCGATGAGGAGATCGGGCCCCCTTTCGGACGACCCAAGCGATTGGCTCAAATGATCTGCCCCGCGCCTTGGAAGTAGCCGCGATCGGTCACTCCTTCCAGCATCGCGCGCTGGAAGTCAGGATCCTGCTTCGCGATGGATGGGTGCACACTGCTCAATCCCAAATCGGCTGAGCGTGAGCGATGTGCTTGTGGCGACAGCAGCCGGTTCGAGTTTGAAGCGGCTGAATGTAAACATGCGTTCACACCAGGGCTAGATGACCTCGGACTCGCGGCCGGTGTCGCTGACCATGGGCTTGCCCGAGGATGCCCACTCCTGCATGCCGCCGGAGACGTTGACCGCATCGGTCCCCTGTCCCCGGAGGAAGTCGGCCACCTGCGCCGATCGCACACCACTGCGGCAGATGACATAAAGCGGCTCGCCCTGCGGCACATCCGCTAGGCGCGAGGTGACCGCTCCGATCGGGATGTGTACGGCGGACTCGATGTGACCGGCCGCCCACTCACCGATTTCGCGCACGTCGAGGATGACGGCGTCGGCGGGCAGCGCGGAGGCGGACTGCTCGGGGATGTCCGGATAGTTCATCCCAGAATCCTCACACGTCATGGCTGGGCTTGACCAACGGCGGGCGATTCACCAGCTGGTGTCAGGATGGACGCATGACCAGCTACGACCTGGTGGTACTCGGCGCGGGTTCTGCCGGGCTGGGTGCGGCCGCCGGCGCCAGGGCGCTCGGCAAGTCCGTAGCCCTCGTCGAGATGGACAAGCCAGGGGGCGAGTGCACCTACACCGGTTGCATACCCAGCAAGACGCTGATCGAGACAGCAAGACGAGTCCATGAGGCCCGCGACGGCGCCTCCTACGGCTTCCGATCGGTGGTCGAGGTCGACTTTGTCGCCGTGATGTCGCGGGTACGTACGGTCGTTGCCGATGTCGCGCAGGAGGAATCACCCGACCGGCTCCGGCGTCAGGGCATCGATCTGTGGCCGGGCCGGGCCCGCCTGCTCGGCGGTGGTGCGGTTCGCGTCGGCACGAGCACCGTCCAAGCCGAACGCATCGTCCTGGCAACCGGCGCCAAGCCGACGATCCCGCCGCTGCCCGGCTTGGCCGAGATCGACTATCTGACCAACTTGTCGGTGTTCGAGCTGAGCGCGTTACCACCTCGACTGCTGGTCCTCGGCGGCGGCAGCACCGGTTGCGAACTGGCCCAGGCCTTTTCCCGATTGGGCAGCGAGGTCATCCTGATCGACGCCGCCAACAGTGTGCTGCCCGGTATGGAACCCGAGGCAAGTGCAGTCATCGGCAAGGCGCTTCAGGCCGGCGGAGTGCGCCTGGTCCTGGGTCGTACGGTCACCCGCGTCGGCGCCGGACCGACCGTGACTCTCGACGACGGAACGCGCCTGACCGGCTCGCATCTGCTGTTCGCCGGGGGTCGCAGCCCGCAGATCGATGACCTCGGGCTGGGCATCGTCGGCGTGGAGACGGGCGAAGGTGGCATCGTCAAGGTCGACGAGCATCTGGCGACGACGGCCGACGGGATCTTCGCCGCCGGGGACTGCGCCTCGCCGCTGCAGTTGACCCACGTGGCGTACGACCAGGGGCGGCTGGCCGCGCACAATGCCTTTGCTCCGAGCAACCGGCCGGGCGTGTTGGGGGGACGTCGAGAATGGGACGCCAACGTCGTCCCGCGAGTCACCTTCACCGATCCCGAGGTCGCCCAGGTCGGATTGACCGAAGCCGAAGCCTTTGCGGCGCACGGTGATACGGCGCAAGTCGGGTTTGTCAGCGACACCCAGTCCGACCGGGGCCGGTGCGCCGGCCGTACGGACGGGTTCGTCAAGCTGATCGCCGCTCCACCGAAGGTGTTGCGTAGCAAGCTGTTGGTCAAGCTGGTCGGCATGACAGCGGTCGGACCGGTTGCCGGAGAGCTGATCACCCAGGGCACGCTGTCGATGCGTGCTGGCGTCCTGGCGGGCCGGATCGCGCAGACTTTGCACGCCTACCCGACCTGGTCGGTGTCGGTGCGCATGGCAGCGGCACAGTTCTTCGGTGGGTACGGCGGACAGACTTCTCGACCGGCGCGGGACAGCAGTGACTGACCCGCGGGTCGAGTCGCCAGTGTCTCGTCCCGAACCGCCCGAACCCCCGGGCGCGCAGAGGTCCGGCGGCGCGGCTGAGCCCGAAGGCGAGACCCGTAGCGGGAGCTTGCCAGCGAGCGTGGCAGGGAGCGGGTCACAGTCGCCGGCCGAGCGGCCGTCGGGGCCGCGGGAACCGCAATGGCGGGTTGCCCGCTCGGCGATGGGACTGTGGACGGTTCAGGCGATCGTGTCGGCGCTCTTCATCCTGATCCCGGTGACCATCGCAGCGGTCCTGATCCCGGACTCAGCCGTTCGCTGGCTGGTCGTGGCATTCGACATCCTGCCCTGGGTGTTGGTCGCCTTCTTCGTCGTCGAGATCCTGGCGCTGCCGCGGTACAAGTACGCCGTACATCGGTGGGAGGTCACACCCGACGGCGTCTACACGCTCACCGGCTGGTTATCACGAACCTGGATCCTGGTGCCGATCAGCCGGATCCAGACCGTGGACGTGACCCGCGGCCCGTTGCAGCGGATGTTCGGCGTGGCCAGCGTCTCGGTCCGTACGGCATCGGCGCACGGCAGCGTGGAGATCCACCAGTTGGACGCCTACACCGCCGCCCAGGTCGCCGATGACCTTTCCAAACGCGCCAACCTCTACGACGACGACGCGACGTGACGCAATCCAAACCGCCCGATTCGACCAATCGGCCCGATTCGACTCAGGGGCACCCTGCGACGAACCTAGCGTCGCAAACTTCCCCTCATGCGGATCCGGCAACCGGGCCCGAGCCGATGCGTACGTCGGCCAAGGTCATCGCGATCCATGCCCTGACCATTCGCGGCTTGCGCGAAGCTATCCCGGGCCTGGTCGCCGCGTTCGCCTACCTCGGGATCAGCGGCGGGCTGCGCTCGTTCGGAATCGTCGGCATCGTGCTGGCCGCAGTGGCGGCGATCGTCGGCCTTGCTGCGCTGACCTGGTACCGGTTCACCTACCAGGTCGCCAACCGGCAGCTGATCATCGCTCAGGGAATCTTCTCTCGCCGCGTGCGCACGATCCCGATCGACCGGATCCGGGCCATCGACAGCCAGGTCAACCCACTGCACCGGGTACTCGGCCTGGCGCGGCTCAAGATCGAGGCAGCCGCGGCCGGAACCGGCGAGGAGGAGGCGGTCATCGACGGGCTGCCGACCGAGACCGCCGCAGCGCTGCGTGCAGACCTGCTCCGCGCCCGCCGCCGCCCCGCCAAAGCCGACCGCAAAGCTGGCGGTTTTGACGTAAACCGCCAGAGTGGGGGGCCTGGCGGTTTTGACGTAAACCGCCAGAGTGGGGCGCTTGCCGGTGCTGACGCCGCCCGGGATGGCCACGCCGGGCACGGCGGCGATGACGCCATCCCGGGCGGCCACGGCGGCCACGGGGACCCGAGGGGCCCCGAAGACCGTGCGGACGACCGCGCGGACATACTGGATGGGCCGGTCCGAGAGGTCGAGTACTCACGCTCGCGCACCTCGTGGCTGCTCTACGCGCCGTTGGTCGGCAGCTACCTCGCCATCCCGCTGGCCGCGATCGGTTTCCTGTTCCAGTTCGCCGACGAGCTTCCGCAATCCTGGTTCGACCGGGTCGATGTCGACCCGACCACCTTCACGCTCAGTCAGTTCGGCCTGGCAGCACTGGCTGCGATCGCCTTGTTGGCCCTAGGCGCGGTGATCGGCGCGGTGTTCCTCAACTGGCGCTTCCTGCTGGTCCGGCGCGACGATCTGATGGTCAGTGAGCGCGGACTGCTCACTCGCCGGACCGTTTCGGTGGAGATCCCGCGAATCCGCGGCTACACCCTCAGCGAGGGCCTGGGCATGCGGTTGGTGCGGGCGGCTCGCCTGACTGCGCTGATCACCGGAGTCAGCAATGCCAACAGCCGCAGTCAGCTGCTGCCGCTCGGCCCGCGTAGCGAGGCGGTCGCGGTTGCCGAGCGGGCCGTACGACCCTTCGACGCCCCGTGGCGGCGGCATCCCGTGGCGGCCCTCCGACGCCGGTTGGTGCGCTCGGTCCTCCCCGGCGCCGCAGTCCTGGCCGGCGGCCTGCTCTCGGGCGTGCTAGCGGTGACCATCGTCGGGACCGTGCTCACCGCCCTTGGCATCGCGCTCGGGATCGACCGATATCGCGCGCTCGGGCACGCCACGGACGGGGACGCGTTCGCCGTACGGTCCGGCTCTCTCGTACGGCAGACCACCGTGATGGAACGGCGCGCGGTCGTCGGCTGGAAGATTCAGCAGAGCTACTTCCAGCAACGAGCAGGGGTGTCCACGGTCACCGCCCTGGTGGGAGCCGGCGTCGGGGCCTATTCCGCACTTGATGCTGCCAGCTCAGATGCTCTGGCTCTCGCGGCGAGTAACGGCGGCCGGTGGGCGCGCGAACTCCTGCCGGTGCCCCAGCGCCAGGGCGCGGTCAGCGTGGCGCCCACCGACGCCGAATAGCCGGTCACAGCAGACATCCGGCGCCCGGCCTATCCGTCGTTAGTGACCGGTTACCGCCGGTTCGGGCGGCAACGTCCAGCGAATCTCTCCATCGGCGACGTCCTCCGTCGGAGTCAGCCGGAGCCGTTTCGCCACACGGATGGACGCACGGTGCTCGGGATGGATGTGGGCGTTCACCCGGCAGGCGCCGTGCTTGCCGAGCCAGTCGAGCATCCCGCCGGACGCCTCGCTGGCGTAACCCTTGCTCTCGGCTCCGTCGGGCGAGTGACCCACGATCTGGACGCCGAAGCGGCTTCGGAGTTCCTCGACCGTGGCCGGCTGCCCGCCGATGTAGCGATGCAGTTCCTGGTCATCGAGTGCCGCCCGCCAGCTCGGCAGCGTGGTCGACCCGAAGCGGTTCCAGGATCAGGCGGGCAGTGCCGATTCCGGCCACCCTGGGCCAGGCCGATCCAGAGTCCACGGTTCGTACGGTAATCCGCTGGCCGACAGCAATGCCGGGCCGCCAGCGACGAATCGTCTGAGTCCACCGGCGCTCAGGCGCCGGAGACCTGCACCAGGGCGAGTACGGCGATGAAGCGCACCATCGGCCGGCCAGGCCGGCGATCAGGAAGACCGGCAGCGATATGCGAAGCGCACCCGCCGCTGCACTGACCAGCGCGAACGGAGGCAAACCCACCGAAGCGCTGGTGCCGACGAAGACCGGAGCCAGCCAGCGCTGATCCTCGATCCGCTTCTTCCAACGAGCCAGGGCACGTGCCGTTCGCGATTCACGGTGCGGGAGCGACGAATTGGCGCCGGCGTGGATGGAGGCCGGCAACAGACGAGGCAGCGGCAGGACCCCTCGGCCGGCAAGGTAGAACAGGGTCTTGCCCGCCAGTTGACCGATCGCCGCTATCGCTGCCAGTCCGGCGACCTCCCACCACGACTGCGGCCCGTCCAGCAGCATTGCGCCACCAAGATAGATCTCCAGATTGACGACTGGGACCAAAGCAGACAGGGAGCGCCACCCCAAGCAGGGTCAGGCCGCCCATCGGCACACCCGGCCGGTCTTGGTCACACTGGATGCCCCGCGCAGCGCTCACCGCGAGAGCCCAGGACTGCGACGACTCGGGCAAGACAGGCTGACTTCACGACCAGCAGGAGAACTGCGACCAGGAGCGCGCTGGTCGGCGAGGCGAGCCAGACCGACAGCAGGGCCGGTACGGCGGAGTTGACGACTTTGGCCGGCGGCCACCAGTTCAACAGCCACACAATGCGGTCAACCCGGCCGAAGTAGTTGGGACCTGCCACCGGCCAGCGAAGGAACGCTAGGGACAACACGCTGTCGACAAGCATGAACTCGACGAGATAGACACCCAGAGCCACGGCGAATTCCGGGTGTCCGGCAACGAAACCGAGATAGACGACTGCCACGCAGAGCCGGTCGGCGCAGATGTCCAGCACGGCGCCGGTCAGGGTCTCCTCGTCGCGTCGCCGCGCGATCCGGCCGTCGGCGACATCGCCGACCCAGTACGCGATCAGCGCGAACAGCAGCAGCCGGCCGCTGGAGGAGACGATGCTGGCCATCGCGAATCCCACGCACAGGAGGGTCCGCAGCAGAGTGATCACGGAGGCAACGGTCATCAGCTGGTCCACCCCGTGGTTGGCGCAACCAACCGGGCATGGCCGACCGGCCCCAGTGCTGACCCTTTGCCGCCAACTGTGTTCGACGTCGACGGCGGCAGAGATGGACATCACGCGGCCGCGCGGAGTTCGGCCGGGTCGATGCTGGCGCGCAGGAACAGCAGTGCCAGCGAGCTGACGAGCAGGGTCACGACCAGCGTCCCGGCGACCAGGATGCCGAGTTCGGACCAGGGGATCGGGACGGCAATGATCCGCTCCGTCGCCTGGCCGGATGTGCTGTAGTCGTACTGGACCGAGGTCGTACCGAACAGCCCGCGGGCGGCAAGGATGCCTGCTGAGGCAGCGAGAAGAGAGGTGGGTACGAGCGGGAGAAGCACCTCGGCAAGCACAGCCCGTCGAAGCACTCCGAGGGGCGTGCCCGCAGCGGTGAGTGCGGCCAGGGACTGTCGGCGGGTGAGAATGCCTTCGGCCGCGACCACGAGCAATCCCAGGCAGGCCACGACCACGGCGACGCTGATCACCAGGTCCACCAGCTCGAACGCGTTGACGTAGAAAGGATCTCTTGGATCCGTAACGGCCAGGGTGAAAGCCCGAACACCCTGAGCGCCGGCCCCGAGGAGCACGGTGAGCAGCAACGCACCGAATGCTCGGCTGCCCGCGAACGGATCGGCGGCCAAGCGTCTTGCGGCGATCAGCAAGGCCGGTGTCCCGGTCCGGATCGCGAGGAAGGCACCAATGCCCGAGGCAAGCGCGGCGTTACCCCAGACCAGTCCGGCCGAGGTGATCAGGAAC
>JAABUR0100002595.1_pt1 | contig 27145 bp, 8 predicted proteins | sample 5560091 | NCBI WGS metagenome assembly JAABUR01 (sample SAMN10711879, study PRJNA513375) | rock metagenome | isolation source: Antarctica rocks | place: Antarctica: Victoria Land, University Valley sud
TATTATTAATTATTATTATTATTATTACCTAGGTAATTCTAAAAAGTAAATAAGGTAATATAAAAAGGTAATATTTATCCCTAGGGAATTAGGAGGGGTATTTAAATTCTAACTAAAAAAATCTAATTTTAGAATAGGGGTAATTTTAGAAAAAATTTAGTGTCCCTTACTATTTTATTAGGGGCTTAGTATCTTAGTAATACCTTAGCGAGTTAGGTTAGTTTAATCCGACTTACTAAAGTACTAAGAGCTTTTCTAGTTAGTACCGGAAGTAGGTACTAAGTATTCGGGTTAGTACTTAAACTAGTAACTAGTATTCGGGTTAGTACTAATTTATAGTACTAAAACCTAACTTAATAGTTAGTCTACCTAGGATAGGATACCTTATAAGATATCCTAGTAGTAAATCGCGAACTAGGCCTAATTAGGTAATATTTTTTTATAAGCTAAAAATATAGCCTAAACCCTATTTAATACTAATAAAACTTTATAAAAAACTTTAGAACTTACTAAGATATAAAGCTTTAAAGTTAATATAATAAATATATTAGTATATATAGTAATAAAATCCTATATCTTTCTAGCGAGTACTTATTCTTACAGGTTCTTATAAGTAATAATATTATAAATAAGGTCCTTATTAAGGGTACTTATTAAGGGGTTATAATATAGTAATAGGGTTATTACTTATCTTCTTTTATAGTAGTAATATTATATATTATATAACTAGATAGCTTAATAGCTTAGATAGCTTAGAGAATAGAAGCCTTTTATAAGTAGATTTTATACTTATAAGAAGCTTCTCTTCTCTATTAATTAATTATATATATATAAATTAAAATAAGCCTATTAGCTACTATAATAGCTAAAAAGATTCTATTATAAAAAGGTTAGAGTTACTTATTAAAATAAAAAGGATATAAGTACTTAGAAAATATCTAGGAACTAGTTATAAATCTTATAAATTATTAAGAACTTCTTTAATAGTATTATTAAACTTAGATATATCTTAAGTAGTCTACTTAAGAGCTCTAAGTATAAACTAGAAAGATATAGGATTTTAGTATAAAATTAATATAATTTTCAGCCTAGAATAGGATATCTTATAAGATATCCTAGTAGTAAATTATAAACTAGGCCTAACTAGGTAATATTTTTTTATAAGCTAAAAATTTAGCTTAAATCCTATTTAATACTAAAAAAAACTTTATAAAAAACTCTAAAACTTACTAAGATATAAAGCTTTAAAGTTAATATAATTAACTTATTAACTTATATTATAATAAAATCCTATATCTTTCTAGTAAGTAGCTTTAAGTAAGAGAGTCTTAGAACCCTTAAATTTTAAGAAAGTAGGATAGGTAGTAAGTATCTTTTTAACTTTACTAGCCTTTTTAAGTTCTTCTAAGTATTCTAACTCTTTAATATTATTAAGATCTTTATTAAATATCTATTATTCCTACTCTTTTAGAAAATACTTCTATTAATAAAGATATTTTAATTTTATTTACTTCTAATAAGTAATTTTATTAGTAGCTTCTTAAGCTACCTCTATCTCTACCTCTTTATACTTAAGCTTCTCTATTACCTTATTAATACTAGAGAAATAAATAATAGATATAACTAGTTTATATTACTTCCCTAGCTAAATATATTCTATATACCTTTATAAAAGAGAAGATACTTAATACTTTTTTTAAGACCTTATATATTATAAATATAATACTATTATAATTACTCTCTTATATATAACTTAATCTAATAACTTAGTATAATATTATTATAAATAAGATAATATAAATACTTATTTAACCTTTAAGATAAAGGTTTAAGAAAGGAGGGGTAATATTATACTCTTAGTATATAAGCCTTAATAGATATTATAAGTATATACTAAAGTTAAATATACCTTAATATAGTAAATAGGGTAATTACTTACTATAATTACTCTATTTAATATAAGATAACTATAATAAGTATAATAACTACTTAATAAAGTTACTTTAATTAATATAAGTTAATTACAGGTAATTAGTATAAGTATTATAGTATAAGATTAGTTAAAGTTAGGCTAAGTTAGCCTAACCTAGCTATTTAACCTAATTAATTTATTAAACCCTTTTAGATTTAATAAACCCCTTTTTATCTAAAGTTAGATATACTTTCTTAGTTAGATTAGATTCTTAGTATCTTAGTTTCTACCTTATATTCCTATCTTACTATCTTTCCTTCTTTATCTTTTATCTTATATACTAGATTAGACCCTACTAGTTATAATAATATATTAAGTAGCCTTATCTAACTATTAAGTAGTTATCTTAACCTCGTTCCTTAATAATAAGTATAAACTTTCTTATATCTATATAAATAGTATTACTTTCCCTTTAAATAGAAGCTTTATATTTAACTTATATTATCTATTAAACTAATCTCCTAGATATTAAATATAATTCTATACTAAACTAGTTTAATATAAAGCCTACTTACCTTCTCTTTAATACTTCCCTTTATAAGATTAACTACCTAATTCCTAATAACTCCCTAGAAGTTATAAGTTATAATAACCTTAATAAAAGTAACCTACTCCTTAAATAAATAATACTACTACCTTTACTAATAAATATTAATAATAAAGGTATATATTATAAGATTAAAGAAATACTAAATTTAACTATTAATAAAAGAAGGAAAGACTTTATAATAAGTAAAAAAGGATATCTAATATATAAGATTAAGTATATAAGTTACAAGAATAATATTCTAGAATAATAACTATTTACTAATATTATAAGGTATTCTAATTTAATAGCTAATTTTTATTATAAATATATTATAAAAGATAGATTATATAAGTTATTTAAAATACTAGAGGAATAGGAACTACTATTAGCTCTACTTATATAAGACCTACCCGCTAGCGTTATAACGGCGTATTAGGTAATAAAAGACGTAGAGTTATATTATAGGGTTTAATAATAGGTATAAGTCTATTAATAGATTAGGTAGTAGGCCTATTATAGTAGTAGAACTAATCTCTAAGGAACTTAGAAGAATAACGGGGGATAGCTAGGTAGATATATATCTACTAAGCGTAGGCTTAATCTAGGCCTCTTATTACTAGGATATTACCCTATATTTCTAAGGAAGGTTACTTAAAGTAGGTTATAAGATAGCGCGTAAGGCGTATATATACTAAGCCTAATAAGTACCTCCCTTCCTAGGCCCTAGTCCTTAGGGCTAATAAGATTAACTAGAATACTTATTAAAAAACCTTAAAACTATATAGGAAAAATAAGGGAAAAGAGTTATTTAATATACTACTATTAATATAGTATTAATATTAACTAGACGGGACGCGCGTATTAAAACCTTTTATAAGGTAGTAATAATATTATATAATAGTTAATAATAGAGTATATTAATAAATTATTTAGATAGTATATATATACTTCTAAACTATTTATATTCTTGAATTATACTAAGATAATATATAATATAATTTATAACTACTTTAAATACCTTTAATATATAATTAGCTACTTAGCTTATTAATATTTAAGTATTAAGGCGTATAATATTTCTATATAATTAATATTATTATATACTAATAGGGAATAACTTATTAGATATAGGCGTTAATAATATATATTAGTAATAATATAGAAATAAGAAGGTAATATTAACTAGTAGGCGCGCGTACTTTATTATTAATAATAGATTAAATATTTATAGATATTAGGCGTAATAAGTAACGCGTTACTCTAATATATTAATTATAGAATTAGATAGAACCTTTATTATTATTATTATAATTTAAATAGCTTTAAAGGAAACTACGCTAAGATAGTATTATAAGATATTAATAAAGTTCTTATCCTAATATTTAAAACTTCTTATAACTCCTTTAACCTCTCTTATAAGTATATACTTTAACTTAATAATATTATAAAATATATTTATTAATATATATAGTATTCTTATTATATATTATATATAATATTTCTCTTATAAATATATATAATATCTTATTAATATCGCGTAGTATTTATTAATATACTAATATTATATATAGATATTAACTTATTTTAAGTATATTTACTTATATATACTATATAATAGCTCGCTAACTTATATAGTATATCTCTTCCTTATAAGACTTATTTTATAAAGGGTTTAGATAATTATAAATAAGGTAATACTCCCCCTTATTATTATTATATTAATAGTTATTATAATATTAATTATTATATAAAGGTAAGTATATTAACCCTTTAGCTCTATAATAGTATAAGTACTTATTATAATAGATCCTAGCTCCCTTTTAAAGGAAGGCGAGGAAATTTATACGCGCTATTACTAGGACTAGTTAGGTAGATATATATTTAGTAAGGAGAAAGAAGATTAGTAAGAAGATAACCTAATAGTAGAAAGCTTATAAGTAGATAGTTATAATAATTAGATTAGCGCTTAATATTATAACTAACTTATAAGCTTTAATTAATACGTTAAATATATAGAATAATAAGTTAGAGAGTTAAGTAGAACTCCTCTAGACTAAACTTAATAGTATTTAATAGTATAAGAATACGCTAGATAATCCTAACCCTATAAAGCCTTTAGACTTTAAAGGGTTTAATAATTAAAGGTTAGTATATAACTATACTTTAACGTAGATAAATTATTTATATATCTTATTTACTTAAGTTATTTACTAGGTATAAGATACTTAGGCTTATCTTTTATTAATATATCTCTAGTATTCTTATTAAATTATACTAAGATTAAAAGTATTCTTCTAATATAATATACTATTAATAGCTTAACTCCTTAAATAATATTAATAAAGAATATTATTAAATTATATTACTATACTTATAGGTATACTTATATATAAGAGATTAATTACTATATAATATATATAAAGATAATAGTCTTAACTTATATTATAACTTATTATATTATTACCGCTTATTTAATATAGGAATATATTAAATATTTTATTTACACTTTAATTACGCTAATATATTATAAGCTCTTATTAGTTTATAAGACCTATTAAGGTCCTTATCTAGTACCTATTAGTTATATTTACTACCCTAACTAGTCTACTTAACTTTATACTAGATACCTTATTTATTATTAACCTTACTAATAATTTCTTCTACCTCCTATTATTCCTTATTATTAATAAGTTCGGGTACTTATATAAAGATATCCGTTATAAGAGAGTAGTCTCTTTAATAGTAAGGTTTAATTAGTAATATATAGAATATATTATAAATCTTATATAATAGTAGTAATAGTAGATAATACGCTTATAAACCGACCTTATTAATAACCTAGAATAGCCTTATATACTTATAAGCTAACTTCTTACTTAGGTATTATTACTTTAAGTTCTTTATAATTAATATTATTAAATTACTAATATAATATATTTATAACTTATAGTTCTAATTATAGTACTTTACTTAAGACGCTTAAGCGGCTTAAAGGTATTTTATAACTTTATTCCTTATAACTTATAATATTCTAACTCTATTATTTATAATAGGTATCCTCCCTTCTAGGGACTCGTCCTTAAGTTCCTAATAAACTTCTAGATAATAACTATATATAAGAAAAAATGGTATTATTCTAATAGAGGACTAAATACTATTTATATATATAAATTTAGTTATAAGTAGTTACCTAGCCTAGTTAGTTTATTTATTATTAGTAAATATATATAAGTAGTATTCTAATCCCTAATTTTAACGCTTAGTCTACCTATTAGTTTATAGGTAAAAGGCTATACTTAGGTAGCGTTTTATCCTAGAATAAAAATAAACTAATAACTAAAAGGTACTTATAAAGATAGAACCCCTATTACTTATAATACTATTAGGTATATTATAGTAGTAAACGATTTTATTATAGAATATATCTACTAGCTTAGTAATATTAATTAATTATAGTAGGTATATACCTAACTATTTTCATAAAATAATTAATAATTATAAGGATAGAATTATAGATAATTCCCTTAGTCTTACTTAGGGGTAACCCCGTAATAAAGTCTATAAATATTTCTTTCTATAATTAAGTAGTAATAGGTAATAAATTTAATTTATTATAAGTATAATAGCGCGGTAACTTAGTTCTTTAATAGATATTATAAGTTTAATAATACTTAGTAACCTATTTTATACTACTAGTCTAATAGTATTTACGTATAAGAAGATTATACGTCTTCTTAGTACTAAAATATCCTAATAATAGATTATTATAATAGTAACTAATTAGTTTATTATATAAGGCTTTATCCCTTAGAATATAGGGATAACCTTTAAAGGTTAATAGCCTATTAAAGTCTAAACTCTAGGCCTTAGAATATCTATAATAATATTATATAATAGGCGCTTCTAAGAAGGACTTTACCTAATTATTATACTTTTATAAGTTATAAATTAAGGTCTTTATAAGCCTTTAAGTATCTTTATAAGCTAAGTCTAGAATATTTATAATATCTTTTTTATAGATAATAACTTAAATACCTATAATTTTAAATATAGGTATTATAACTACGATAATAGCTTATATTTCTTTAAAACTATTATTCTTTTATAAGGTAAGCTTATTTTATAATATTAGTAAGAGCTTTATATTTAGAGGTAATTTACCCTTATAATTAGGTTAGCGAGATAGCGCGTTAGTAGGGTTTAACTTCCCTAGGTAATAGAATATCTTAAAGTTATAGATAGCGAGCTTTAACGCCTATTTAACTTACTTAGAATTTAATTCCTTTTACTTTATAAAGCCTTTTAAGTTATTATAGTTAATCTATACCTTAATTATAAAAGTACTTCCTTTTAAGTAGTATTAGTACTATTATATTACTATTATAATAGTAAGTAGCTCCTACTTATAAGTTTTATAATTCTATTCTAGGTTAGTTATCTTTTAAGACTAGAATATAATAAGTTACTAGTTACTATCCTTATCTTATTAAGATAGGATAGTATTTATAGTAAAATTTAAAGTTTTTATTTCTATCCTTAAGGCCTTTATAAGGTCGTAGTAGCGTAGAAATAGTACTAATATAAAGGTATCCCGTAGTAATTAGAATACCTTATTAATAGTAATAGTCTAATCTAATAGGCCCGTTTTCTTACTATCCTTACTCCTCTTAAGTAGGCTAGTAAGTAGCTTAGCTATATAGGAGTAGTTATAAATAAACTAATAGTAAAAATTTATAAAGTCTAAAAAGACTTATATATCCTAATAGGTCTTAGGCTTAGGCTAGTCCCTAATTATTATTATATACTCTAGATCTATCTTAATACTATTAGTTAAGATAATAAACCCTAAAAATTTAACCCTTTTAATATTAAATTAGTACTTTTTTAGATTAGTATATAAGGAAAATTAATATAACTATTCTAGTACTTATTAAATATATTACTAGTAATCCGCTAGATTAGAATTATAAATAAGGATATTATCTAGGTATATTATATAAGTTATATTAATTAAACTAACTAAGGCCCTATTAATATAAGCTTAAAATATAGCTAGTATATTAGTAAGCTTAAAGGGTATAACTAAATATTTAAAGTAGTTATAATAAGTTTAAAAAGTAGTTTTCTATTTATTACCTTCCTTAATATAGATCTAATAATAGGTATCCTTTAAGTTTAACTTTATAAAAATCTTAGAATTATATAAGTAGTCTAATATCTTAGTAATAAGAGGTAATAGGTATCTATTTTTTAGAGTTATAGTATTTAACTCCTTATAATCTATATATAGATATAGCCTACTATCCTTCTTTAGTATAAAAAGAATAGTTACTCTAGCTAATAAGATAGAGTAGTAAATAATCTTCTTTTAAAGTAAATCCTTAAGGTAGCGTTATAACTCTACTAGCTTAGTTTAAGATAAATTATAAAGCGGCTTATAAGGTAGTTCTTTACCTTTTATAAGATCTATAGCGTAGTTACCTTCGTTAAAAATAGGTAAGGTACCCGCCTTCTTACTAGAAAAAATATCGGTAAAGGCCTTTAATTCCCTAGGGACTTAAGGGGCTTCCTATTTACTAGATACTATACCGGCGTATATAATAGTAAATATATTTAACTCTTTCCTAATATTTTAAGTAAATACTTAGGGCTTATTAACTTATAATATACTAGGATTAACTTTAAAGTACTAGTAATCCGCCTCTAGATCTAATAGTATATACTATTATTTTAATCCTAGTATATCTAAAATAATATTAGGGCCCTTTTAGTCTATTATATAGAAGAGAGTAGTATACTCCCTATTATAGCCCTAGCTATCTATTAACTAGTAATATACCTAGTAGGCTCTATAAATATATATACTACTTCTACTAAGCGCTTATACTTATAATAAGATAGCTTTATAAGGCTTTAGATCTTATTAGATTATAAACTTTTATAAAATTAAGTTTAGATATAACCTAGAGTCTAAAAGTATTATAACTTAATATTAGTTACCTTATAACTCCGCCTAACCCTTTATAAGGATTAATAATATTACCTCTATTAATTAGTCTTCTTACCCCTCTTCTAAGGCGGTTAAGGTACTAGTTCTTTTTTTACTAATACTATATTAATACTAAAATAAGCTTAAGGCTTATTAAGATTTATATAGTTAGGTTAGATATAGCCTTCTTTATTATAATAAAAATAGATTATAAAATCTACCCTAATATTAGGCCTAGCCTTTCTTTTTAAGGTATTATCCTTAAAACGCGACTACTTACTACTACTATTATTAGAACCCTTAGGCTTTATAATATAGTCTTCTAAGGATTTATTACTACCTTTTAATTTTAGCTAAGACCTACCTTAAGGTTTTCCTTAAGAACCTAAGCCGCTTATATATCGCCTACGTTCTAAGGTATTCTCTAATATAATAGCCTAAGCGAATATCTCCTTATATTACTTAATAATATTACTAGTACTAAGAATTTTATTCTTTAACTTACTACGGAGCTTTATAAGGAAAATATAGGCCTTATACTCCTTATTAAAAGGTAGTAAATAAGACTCTAACTCCTCTAAATAGGCCTTAAAATTTATAACCTTTTAATTATTATATTAGTATACCTACTCCTACTTTTTATAAATAAGGAGATAGTAGCTCGCTAGATCCGCGACTAAGTTAAGTAGAAACCTCTTAAAAAATTTAAATATAATATTAGCTAGATTATAACTCCTAAAATAGGTATACTATTAGGCTTTAGGGTCCCCTTCTAGGGAGTTTATATAATAGGTTATATAGGACTTATTTATAGTAAAGTACTCTAGCCTTATAATAAATTTAATATTAACTTTATAAAACTAATATAAGTACTCCCCTTTAAAGGATCCTTTATAAGGTCTTATCCTTTTAAGGTAAAGTACGTATATATAAGTATATTAAGATAGTACTAAGATAGTAGTATTCTAAACTCCTAGGTTAATATTAACCTAAGGATTATAAAGTATTTTATTATAAGCTAGTAATATTACTAATTTATTTTATTATTTAAGATAATAATTTTTATTCTAGGCCTCTTCTAGTAGCTATTCTAGTTTATCTAGAGTAGAAGAAGTAAAAAGTCCTCCCTCTAGTAAGGCGTTATAACGGTGTTCTAGTAATATTTTACGTAGTAGTAGTTCTACTTAATTATTACTTTTAGCCTATTAATTATTATAGGGTAAACCTAATATAATAATAACTCTAGGCCTTTTCCTTTAAAAAGAGAGAGAGATTAGAATTATAAGGCCTATACCTATTAGCTCTATAGTAGCGTATTAGGTAATAAAAGACGTAGAGTTATATTATAAGGTTTAATAATAGGTATAAGTCTACTAATAGATTAGATAGTAGGCCTATTATAATAGTAGAACTAATCTCTAAGGAACTTAAAAGAATAATAGGGGATAGCTAGGTAGATATATATCTACTAAGCGTAGGCTTAGTCTAGGCCTCCCGTTACTAGGATATTACCCCGTATTTCTAAGGAGAGTTACTTAAAGCAGGTTATAAGGTAGCGTGTAAGGCGTATATATACTAAGCCTAATAACTTATATATAAGTCTAATAGTACTATATTATAAAATAAGACTTATTATTAATATACTAAGATATTATAACTAAGAAAGAATTAGCTTAATATAAATATAGATACTACTAATATTAGTAGATAAAGGACTAATTATAATAAGCTAGTAGTAGAGGATATAAAGTTAAGTAATACTTATTATTAAATAAAAAGAATATATTTTTAAATAATTTAGATATTTACTAGAGTTCTAAGTTAAAAAGGGGGGTTAATATTATAATTTAATAGTATAAACTAATATATACTCCTAATTAGGCCTAGTATATATACTAAGATATAAATACTATATTTATATATAATATAATATATAGAATAGTATAATTAATATTCTTATATAAACTTAATATTAATACTATTTAGATTTATATTAAGTCTCTAATAATTCTCTAAGTTATCTAAGTAAGCTTATTTACTTATAAGTAAAAATTCTACTTAAGTAATATATATTATACTAGAATTACCTAGAGTTAAAGTTTTTAAATTCTTCTACTTAACTAATTTTTAAGTACTTAGACTAATCTAAGTATATTATAAGTTTTTATATATATATTAAAAGATTAAGAAATTAGATATACTAGAAGTAAAGAAGTTATTATAAATTACCTTAAGATTAGAACTACTAGTTAGAAAGATATAAGATAGTATAAGATATTAGTCTTACCTATTATACTATACTATAGTATAAGATTAGCTATTTTAAATCTATTTTATTCTAGAATAGTATAGATTTTTATAAGATAATCTTATAAGATATTATTTTAATAAGACTACTTTATAAGATAGAATATTTATAAGATATCTTATAATTAGTAAGTATATAATATAGTATTTTAAAAAAAAAAATTCTAAAAATCTTTACTATCTAGAAAGTTATAGTATTTTATATAGTAATAATTTCTAGAATATTTTACTAATTATAAGATATTCTTAAAATATTCTAGAAATCTCTATTATATAAAAAGTTATAACTAGAAAGCTAACTAGAAAGGTAATTAGAAAGGTAAATATTAGCTTTCTAGTTAGCTTTCTATTTATAACTTTCTAGATAGTAAAGATTTCTAGAATATATTTTTTAAAAATATTATATTATATACTTACTAATTATAAGATATCTTATAAATATCTTATTTTATAAAGTAGTCTTATAAATAATTTAAAGATATAGGATTAAGACTTAATTTACCTACCTTATTCTATAATCTTATACTATCTTATATAAGATATCTTATAAGATATCTTATATCTTTCTAGCTAGTAATTAGAACTTATATTAATATCTTTATATAATATAAATAACTTATAACTATTAATTATTTCTAGCTTTTTATACTTTTCCTCTTCTAAGATATTTAATAGTATAAGAATTAATACTAATCTTAATAGTAAGAGAAATAATAATACTACTTAAAGAATAATATTCTTCTTAAACTTAATTCTAATAATAAGGGTAATATCTATCTCTTTACTTAATAAGATTTTTAGTATTTTAACTTATTAAGCCTTTATATTAATACTAAAATTATTATTATTTATTTTTATAATAATAAGCTTTAAATTAAATTAACTTATTAAATCTTTATTTATATTAAATTCTTATTATAACTAGATTAATATTTATATTATATTAGTAAATTAAAGAGATACTTTTAAGTTATACTTTTATTAGTTAAAAGTACTAAGTATTTAAATAATAGTTTTTATATTAGAAACTAGATATCTAATATATTAAAGAGAATAAAATAGAGTAAAAGTATTATTATTACTACTATTTAATTATTAGAGTTTTATATAAATAAAAAGTAAATAATTATTAATAAAGATATAGAATACTTATTAATATTAGATTATCTTTTTAATAAGTATATTAGATTTAGTATAAATAAAATTATTATAATACTATATATTAGATAGTATATATTAAATAGTATAGATATAACTTTAATATAAAGTATAATTTTTAATAAGTATATTAGATTTAATATAAATAAAATTATTATAATAATATTAAATAGTATAAATATAACTCTAATATAAAGTAAATAAATAAGTTAAAAAAATAGGATATCTAGTAAAATTATAGAAGTATATACTTAGATATCTATCCTTCTATTATATAATTAGTCTTACTATAAAGGGGCTTAGCGACCGGCTTATCTAGCTTAATACATCTAAGGTACTAAGGTAAAGTTTACTATCTAAGTTATTACAAGTCTTACCCCTTTCTCATCCGTACTACTCGTCAACCGTACTCGAAGTGTCCGCGCACTCTGTTCCATAGCGGCTACATCCCGTTTCCTATATTCCGACAATTCTCTAGGCCCATGGAAGACAAGAGCAAGCGCATTCGACTTCCACAACGGCACTCTCGCCCTAGTGGACTCTACAGCAGCGGCACCAAGAAACAACAAGCTGGCAGCCACAAGCGCACACGGTAGACTCAGCCACTTCCAACGCACTCTCACGATCGTCTGGCTCTCCCACGCGATGCCCAGTGCCTGTGCAGAACCGACTGCGGCTTCGCGGTATGAAACGGTCAGGTGTTGCGCCAATCGGTCAAAGATTATGGTCATGGTTTTCAAGTCTTGACCACCAAACAGTTCGATTGCATCTCCTGAAGCTAAATCTGGAAATTGATGCGGGGTTGCATTTCCCGAGAGTAAGCCGCCTAGCCATGTTCGCAGAACTGAGTCTTGGAGAGAAGCAGAAAGAACGATGTAGTCTTCCTGAAGGAAGTCAAGTGGAAGGCCCTGGGATTTGACCTTATCTACATCAGCCTTGGATCGATTGACATTTGTATGTGATTTGATGCCGCCTGATGGTGGTGTAATGTTGTAGTAGACCGTGTCCCTATAACTGTAGGCTTGGGCAGTGCTTGCGTCATGCCATGAGCTCTCAAGACTTTCATTGAAAACGGTGTTGTAAACACGGGCGGTATAAGTGTTGACACACCAGAACAGAGAACATTCAATGGCTGTGATATTGAAGAATGTTTCTTGTAGCATCGAGAAATTTGCAAGCGCATAGCCAACGCTGTCGAGTGTAACTGCGGGGAGGCTTCCGCTAGCATTAAAAGTTCTATCATCGCCCGTACGTAATTGGGGAAAACCAAGACTGAGACCGTTCGGGAGAGCGACGGGACAATTTTGTCCTTGTTGAATAGTCTCATTGCAGCTTGGCACCTGTTTGCCAGCCTGCATGAAATTGACATGGTCTGTTAGATCGGCGTATTGGCTGCATACTGCAAGCGTTTGGTAAGGGCTCCAAGTGCAGTTGTTACTTGGACAATATGGGGTCTGTGTAGGGTTTGCCATGCCAAAGAGTCCTAGGTAAACTGGTCCTTTGGTTTCTGCAAGGGATGGGCTTACCAGATAACCTACAGGCAGCGTTGCGTTGTGTGGTGATGGTGCTTGTTCCAGCTGGTACACCACCACTTGCTGTACAAAAGGGTTAATGGCGATGGCGAGTACAGTGACAAGCGCGCCAAGCGTAGATATGTGCCTAGTTCTAGAACATGTCAATTGCTCAAAGTCTTGCAAAGTCTTCTCTGGCCCCTTACCTCCATCGAATTTGCCAGACCATCTTCAACGCTCCCCATGGCCCTCGACTCGCTTGATCATAAATCTCAATGTCGCTCAAAGCATGGTCTTTTTGAAACCAATTCCACTTGGCTTGGCCGATGCCCGCCGCAACTGGCATTAGCATAGTCCCACTCATGATTGTAGCGAAGATTGACACTAAAGAATTGATGGTGATACTCCAGGGCCAGTCAGGCAGAGGCCGCCCTTCATGAAGAAGAAGAACGAGGATAATCGCGGCCAAAGAGATCAAGCTAGTCAGTATTGCGCAAAGCTCCCATGTCCACCAGTCTGTAGCAAAGCGACGCCCACGACTAAGTGACCGGCGGAGTGCTAAGAACCCTTTCATAGGCAAATTCCGCTGATGATCGTCAAGCAAGCTATATTTGACCTGTTGTTGACGCTCCTTGACTCGCTCGTGTTGATCATCCTCAACCGCAGGCAGCTCCCGCTCTGGTAGCGAGTCGCTTTCGACATGATTTGGACAAAAGTCTTGTAACCGTACGTGCTGATAGCTTCCCTCATTTAAGCTGGCTGAATCACGGCTCAATGGAGATATGCTGCGGGACGGGTGATGCGGTCCTCGCTCCCTGCTGAAAGATGAGGAGTGACTGCTGGGTTCTGCAGCCATAAGGGAATATGGGTACTAGTAAAAAAGTTCCTTGAAGTGCTTATAGTGGGAATTTTAGTGAAGAGAATGGGCTAGAATATTCAAGAATGCGCGCTTTCGAATGGTACGCATCGCCAGTGGGGCTGAAACATGAAGGATTCGCACTCGGTGACATATCGTATCTCCCCGACCCTGCTCCATTCGCAAGATTTGGAAGACAAGAAAAAGAACGGCAAATTACAAAGGCAAATTATAAAAATACTATACTTTTCTGAAATATTTTCAAAAATGCCACCCCTATATTTTAAAAAATACTATACCGGGGACTTATACATCCTAGAAGCTAGGCGTATCAGCCTTATAACCGCCTTAGAAGCCTGAGACTCCGCGTAGTAGCTCCTGTAGTAACCCCTATAGTAGTTACCGTAGAAGCTACTATTATCTAGCTCTCTTATTAGGGCTCCCTATATAATTACCTAGCCTAATAGAAGAGTACTAAGTACCCTAAGCTCTAGGGATAAGTCCCCTAAGAAGTTATATTTTACTACTAAAAATATTATTCCTTATAATAATAGTAATAGTTAGGAGGTTTATATAAGAGGTCTCTAGGCCTACTTATATCCTAAGGATAGGCGTACCTATTATAAGAGCTATTACAAGGTATTTTATATTATAAAGGGGCTAATATATCTAGCTTCTAAGGTATCTAATTTCTTATATATAGTATTTTTAAAAATCTTCCTAAAAAGTATAGTATTTTTATAATTTTATTATACTTTTTAAGAATACTTTTAAAAATACTACCCTTATATTTTAAAAATACTACGCCTAGGTAATTAAATACCTTAGAAGCTAGATATATTAGGCTTAGAGCTACCTTTTAAGCCTAAGACTCTAGGTAGAAGACTTTATAATAGCCTTATAATAGCCTTTGTAATAGCTACTATAATCTAGCTACCTTAGTAGGGCTTTTAAGGTAACTACCTAGCCTAATAAAAGAGTACTAAGTACTTTAAGCTCTAGGAATAAGTTCTTAAATAAGTTATATTTTACCCCTAAAAAGTTTATTCCTTATAATAATAGTAGTAGTTAAGAGGTTTATATAAGAGATTTTTAGGCCTACTTATATTCTAGAGATAGAAGTACTAGAAGCTAACTTATAAGGGCTATTATAAGAGCTCTTATAAGGTATCTTAAGTTAATATACCTAGTATCTAGAATATATAAGTGCCTAGTATAGTATTTATAAAATATAAGGGTAGTATTTTTAAAAATATTCTTGAAAAGTATAGTATTTTTATAATTTACTAGAAAAAAAGATTAATTATCTTATAGATAGTAGGATTAAAATATAATTTTTATCTTAACTCTTTTTCTAATATAAAGATAGTCTTATATATCTCTTAGATAACTATTAAAATATAATAAAGACTAGATAAAAGTTTAAGATACTTAGAAGGTATATTTTATATAAGCTAGTCTAAGCTAGAAGCCTTCTATTTAATAGGAAAGGAAGGAAGTAGAAAGAAGTTTAAGTTATATATATTAACTCTACTTATCTTAACTACTAAGTATTAATAATAGTATATAATTAATAATAGATAGACTTAATTAATTATTATTTTATATTAGATTAACTTATTCTACTAATTATTATTAATATAAATTAGTTAAGTTAAGAAAGAAAGTCTTAATATTCTTTCTAATCTAATATTAAATAAGTAATTTTATTTATATCTAAGAGAGATAATAGTAAGGTAGAGATAATATTTCTACTTATATATACTATTAATATATAGAGGAAAGTAGAGAATAGTAATAATAAGAAGGTATTATTCCTAGGTAATATTAATAATAAAGAAGAATAATAGTAAGATATATAAAGTAGTATATAAGGTTAAGTAGATACGCGTTTATTTATTATAAGGCTTATTAATAAAAGTAGCTTATATTAAGCTTAATTATATATATAGCCTTATAGTAATATTTTACTATAAAGGCGTAGGTATAGAAACCTCTACTTAAGGGGTAGGCCTTTTTTAGTTAAGCCTAGTTATAGAAGTAAGTATAAATATAGAACGACTAATTCTAATTAACTTATATAACTAGGGAGTTAGCTATCCTTAATATATAATAGGATAGAAGGTTAATATACTCTAACTTAAGTATAAGTAGGACTACCTTGTCGGAAGGGTACGTAGATAGCTAGGCGAGAGAGTTCCTTACGTGTACTAAAAGTAAAGGTGATTGGCATAGTCGCTTCTAGATACTAGAGTCGAATATTACACTATCACGTACGTGTCTATTGAATTTACTGCTACCCGGTATTAAGATACCATCTAAGAGTAGCCTTGTCAAGAAAAAGCAGCACCAGTACCTAGCCTATGCTGCGGCCTACTGGTCTCTCCACTTCGTCTCGCAGGAGGCTACCAAAGCTGAGTGTGAATGCTTCAACAAGGAATTCCAAGGTAAAGCTAGCTGTGTGTATTGTTTCTAACCTAAAGGAGTGTCTGCAAGCTTTACTACGCCAGCGCATGAATCCCCATGTCCGATTTGTTACCGTCAGGCCTCAGCCTTATTTAACAATGTTATACAAAGTATCAATGCTTCCCAGTACAACGAGTGTCCCTGTCCCCCCCAAGCCCCCTGTCCCCCCTGTCTAGACCCTCTCCCTTCCTTCTTGAACAGATCATGCCGCGAAGACGTCCTCGGCGGGAAATTCAATTGCTCGCTTGGTCGGCGGCTTGACGGTCTTCCACTCCCCGTCCTTCTTCTTCTCGATTTTGGTGACGGCGGCCCAAGGAATCAAATGCTCGACCGCGAATTCCTTTTCGTCGGAATGTGAATACTTCTTGCCTGCTTTTTCGTACTCTTCTGCAACATCATGGATCGTTTCGGTGATTTTGGTGGAGTCGAGGGTGTAAAGGTATCCGTTTCCGGCATGTTTCTTGGAGACGTCGATATCGTCCGAGGTAGAGATGAATGGGTCCTTGGAGGGATGCTTCAATAATCCTTCCACATGCTCAAACAAGGTGCCCTCCGGCTTGGAAAAACCTTTGGCCTTGAAACCTTCAGCATCTTTGATGGTCTTGGCAGAGCGTGCGTCGCCTCGGTAGAGAGTGGTGGCTAAAGCACCGCTTAGTAGCGATGCAAGAAGACTAAAGAAGACGAAGAAAGAAGAGATGTGCATCTTGTAATAGTGCTTGTGAGTTTATGGTTTTGGGTTGTAGATTGTAGATTGTAAAAGTGAAATATGTGAGATTGTTTAATATGCCGGTTGTGGATGTTGCAGATCTAAGAGAGTAGGAACAACAACTTCTTATATATATATTGTTACCTTACCTTGAACAGTGTTAACACGTAGTATAAGAAACCTTTACGTACAATCGGATCCTACAAACAAGCTGACAAGTATGAGACCAAAATAAAACCCAGCTGAAGGAGGATGCTACAGACAGGCAGGCATGTTACAGATGCCTCCAAGGCCTGTGTGTTGGTGTTGGTATGGAAGGCAGAGGCAGATGCAGAGGCACAGTGAGGGCTCGTGGGGGCTGAGAGGAGTTGGGATGATGGTAGAGGAGTGCTTTTCTTATGATGTAGGAGTTGGGATGATGGTAGAAATAGGAGTACTTGACTTAAGATGTTAGATGTTAGTGAGCGGTGGCAGTGGGAGGATTAGGGTAGGCGTGATGTGCCTCATTCCAAGTTTCACTCAATGCTGTTAGCCTTATTTCCGTATGTCGATGATCTTGCCATTTCCGTTACCGGTCTGGTGTCACGGCGTCACTCCTCTTCCAAGTCAGATGGTCCACAGTAGCCTGTTGGTAGCTCTCGCCTCGTATTGCTAGAGAGAATGATATCAGTAGGAATATAAAGGAGTACTGACAGGTATAGGTTAAAACGGAAACCGCCGGGTATAATCAAATCCTACAAGTAAGCTCATACTGCAAGGCTGAGTTTCATCTAACGTAGAGGAGGAACAATCCTATTGCCATTTCCGTTACCGTTCCGGTATCACGGCGTCACTCCTCTCCCAAGTCAGATGGTCCGCAGTGGCCTGTTGGTAGCTCTCGCCTCGTATTGCTAGAGAGAATGATATCAGTAGGAATATAAAGGAGTACTGACAGGTATAGTTTAAACGGAAACCGCCGGGCATAATTAAATCCTACAAGTAAGCTGATACTACAAGGCTGAGTTTCATCTAACGTGGAGGAGGAACAATCCTATTGCCTATCCTGCATTTGCAAGTAAGCTTCCTGCTACTGAACTGCAACAAGGAATCCACAGCCTCGTTCAGGAACTCTCAGTTGTGAAGATGTATTTTCCTCTCTTCGAAAGCTTCGGAAGGGGTTGCCGCAGGCAGACCCTGAGCAGTGATTACTACTTAGGCCAGCAAGTGTTGTGAGAAATGACCAGCTAATTGGAATGAAATAATGTAGAGCAGAGAAGCAGTGTTTTTGACAAACCGCCGAGACTCGGTCAATCAAGAAGGTGTCCAGTATGGCCGATGCTCAAGATCTACATGCCTTCCTTCAGGAGCATGACGAAAGTGCACCACAACCTGAATGCCTCGTCCTCTATCATTATTCCTTCGTCGCAATAGTACTGGCCCCTGTCCTCACATAAGACTTGGAGGCTCAGAAGTACGACAGCCTCAGCTTGCGGCACGGTGGTCCTATAGTAGGTATGGATGTAGGTTCCAGCTGAGAAGCGTGGCTTATCCCTGCCACATTATTACATCAAGGTCGGGAACCGGAAGGCAATCAGTATATAGGGTTAGGGTTACATGGTGCCGCTTGACTTCAGCTGCCCTCTGCGAATAAGCAACCCACAGCACGAACTATACTTTGCATACTGCGTCCTCTATTTTCTCCCCTCTCAACCAACTCCGAGCAGAACCTGTTCCTACAGCACTCAGAGGTACGTGCCAACTTCAGAACACCAAACTAGGCGTTTCCATGCTCACGCAAAGTACAGATCGCGTACACGCCATGCAGGAGCCTGCCACAGCACCGTGGGGTCTGAGCCTCAGCAACGCCGACCTTGAGAAGCTCAAAGCCGGGTTCGAGCCTCAGGATCAGGACGACAAATGGCGCGTCTCGGCCACGGATCAGAGCCAGTGTGGCACCATCTCCATCCATCTTGCTCGAAGCGGGACGGGCAAGGAACTTTACGTCCTTGTTGTGAAGCCAAGCGACGGTGGCAGCAGCGGCAGTGGTGCGATGATCGAAGCTATCACCTGGGAACAAAACAAAGGTGGAATTCGCATCTCGGAGGAGCAGGCCAAGAAGGAGGTAGTGATCATAACCAGACGCCTTCTGGAGTGCAAGTTTGATGCGCTCCCAGAGTATGATGTTTCGGATCTGTGGAATCATTCTGCCGCTCAGCTAGGCGCCAATTGAGCAAACCTTTCTTTTCTGCCTTGGTATCTTAGTATCTAGGCTCGGTCTATTTGTCAATAGACACCGCGTCGTGCGACCTCTTTGAAGTCCCCGTTGGAATGCAACCACTGTTAAGGTCCATGCAGGGCTACCTACTATGTAACTCCAAGGAAGCTGTGGGACATCATTTTCCGCGCCCCCCCCCAAAATCAATTAATCTGCAACATGTAGCCCCCAACAAAGGCAGCTTCTCTTTCTCGGGATGTGCCAACAGCATGTGATTTGGTAATACAGCCACTCCTCTACATGTCCACCTCACTGTAACTATGTCTAGAGTCGCTTTGAAACGTACCGGCTACGCCTTCTCACTGCCTACAATGAAACAGAGCATCCCAAATCCTTATAAACTGTTGTCTGGTTGTTAGTGCCACACAGAGATTAATAGATACAGAGAGTGTTTTTCTATTCTTCAGCAAGGGGGGCGCACTAGCGGTGGCAGTACAGCGGCGCAGCACGCGGGAGCCCTACATGTGGTCTGTACGCACGCCGGAGATTTCACAATCACGCTGTGGGGGTATATATGCACTTTATTGGTGTATCCTTTTGCGGGCGTCATAGCCTATACAAGAGGATTCAAGTCTTCTAACCCTTTTCTGGAGCCGAAGGCGGGGCCATCAGCGGAAATATTCCATTATAATCCGTGAAAGTCGTACCTCTCTCTAGGCTACAGTCACAGGCTAGACCGATTATTTCAATAGGCCTCGGTAAAAATATATAGAAATAGGAGAATGCGCCCTCCTACGCCCCGTTACGCCCCGTTTTCGCTACGACTTTCTCGGTGGTATAATATAGTTAAATAGCCTCGTTATCTCTACGTATAAGCCTAAAAGATCTTAATTATATAACCAGTTAAGACTAGGGGTAAACGGACGCGGGGGCGCGTCCTCTTAAGAAAGGGGAGCTGTGGGGGTATATATGCACTTTATTGGTGTATCCTTTTGCGGGCGTCATAGCCCATGTAAGAGGATTCAAGTCTTCCAACCCTTTTCTCACGCCAACTAATATTTGAAGCTTGCATCGAAAGAAAGGAGCAGTGTTGATGGGAAGAAAGGGGTTATGTTACTCGAGTAGTGCTGAAATGAGTGGAGAAGTTGAAAGAAGGGAAGGTTGAATTGGGAGAGAGGATGCGAGGAGGGGGAAGTGGAAGGAGTGGAAAAGGAGGTTTGGGATGACATGTTGTATTTTGGCAAGAAGAAGACAAGATATTAATACGCTGCTGCGGCTCCCCTATATACCTCCTCATCTACGTTATCTTAGTACCTGGCATATACACTCAGATGTGCAGCATCTACATACTCACTTACATCCCCCTCCCTCATCCCCATCTCCAACCCTCCCTCTTCCTAGCACTCAAACCGGACTGACCTCAATCCTTCATCCTCTAATTTTACCCAGCCACAACCTCGCTCGCTCAGATAAGTCCGCATGCGCCAGCTTCATGCCACTTGTCCCCAAGTACTGTACGTAAATAGCAACAGCAAGCACCATTCGCAACAACAAAGAAGAAGAAGATATAACTATTCACTAGGTACTCGATTTATATGTCTGTAAGACTTGAAACGGGTTGTTTTGGAAGCGTCACCGCCGTGCAATTTCCACTGGCACCCTGATCTTCTATCAAGTAATCTTGCAGATCGGTGCAAGGGCTCCATCAGCGCGTCGTCGTCAGGGAACCTGATCCTGTTCCGAGCTTGCAAGATGAAAGAACCGTTTTCTTTCTGATGGTGTATTATTTCTAATGCTTCTCCTTTCTACGAAAGGTCTCATCGAGGATGACTAGCCCTCCACGAGCCAATAAAAAGATGGATAACCTTCACGAGTGGATCGCTCTCTTCCACGGTGTGTAAATGCGGCATCCAACCAAAAGAGTTAAGAGGAGTACCAAAACATCTCCGATGAGTTTCGGCTCGCTGAGTGCCGTCAACTGGCGTCCTATGAACTCTTCTTATGTCTGCTCAGAAAAGTATTCTATCAGCACCGCAGTGTAAGGGAAAGGTCCGGTCGTGCTCATGACCTGTTCGAAACTCAAGTGAAGTTCCTGGGCCGAGCCTCGTTCCCTCATCCCATCATTCTGATTTTCCGGATCATACCCAACTGCGTCGTTTATTGCATCTTTGGCATCCAGTATTTCTCGCAGCTTACTACATACACGCTCTATCAGCCTCGCCATAGCAACGTGCCTAGGTTTGGCCAGGACGGCATATTGCGCAAGCTACACGGTGTAGGGCACACCGGACCAGATCACGTCACCTTTGTGGTCGTTCTCGATGCCCACAACGAGATTTGTCCGATTGGCATACTCCTCAGGATCCACTTCGAGACAGCCTGCATCGGACGGGTGTCGACGTCCGACCAGACCCCGCGGTCTGCGTAGAGTATGAGATATCTCAGCAGGTCGGCGCGGAGAATGGGATCGGAAATGTCGGAGAAGAGTTTTGAGATTTCCAAAGGGAATCGGTTGCGGATATAGGTCTCGCTGTTTGATTCTGTGATGCGTTCATACCGGAAATCAGGGTTTACTGTATACCATTGGTGGGGGAATCCTGCGGTTCGTCCAGTCGGATCCTCCGAGTCGTCTTTCCAGTTTTGCTAGACCTTCTTGGGGAAAATGAAGTCTATGAGTCTTTGCTGGTCGGTGGACGGGAGGGCGTACGTCGCTGAATCGGGAGTCGTGAGGCGCAGAGTGGAATCTATAGCGGAGTCGGGTGCAAAATCTACGTCTACAGCTTGCTTGGGAGGAAGGGAGGCGATTGATACTTTTATGAATCGAGCGAAATGCCAGACGAGCAATAAAAGCAGAGCTGCAACGGCGACAAATCGATATTTACTCGGCGAGCAACCGTTTTGCATGGTAATTAGAAGGTTACTTGCAGTTACGATGTAGAATGAAAGTGAAGTTGAAGATAATACGTGACCTTTTACGTAGGTAATCTTGGCCCTCAACACCGAACTAAAACGAATGATTGCACTAGGGATGCTATTATGGATTTGGTCCACTAGCCAGATACATATACTAGCAAGAAGGATCGCAAGGCCCTACGGGACAGGTATCGCGATGAATCTAACCCTAGCTCGATGTGTCGCTCTAAAATAGGTAGATGAGGCTTCCTTATGTCAGGTTTATTATTATTAACATGATTAGTCGGTTAAATAGGGATATACTAGAAGCACGTCAGAAATACTATTAGCAGTGAGATTCAAGTCCTATTAAGCTTTCCAAGGCCCTATAAGCTCTATCTTCCTTAAAGCTATATAAAAGGAAATAGCAGGGGCTATATATAGGAATCTAGATTTTATTAAAGTATTAGACAGGTTTTATAGTAAGATTATTTAATATTTATTTAATAATTTATATAAGTCTAGCTATATATTAAATCTAATCTAAATTTACCTAAATATAAACTATTACTACTTAGCCCTAGCTATCTAAGATTTATCTATAAAACTTCTTTTAATAATTATCTATTTATCTATATTTTTAATATTAATATATTATAAATATTAATTTTAATAAAGAACTTATATATATAACTATTCTAGCCCTCCTTATCTTTAATTTATATTATATAAGCTAAGTCCTACGTTATACCTATATCCTATTAATTAAGTATTAAAGTAAGGAGTAGAGTCTTAATAATTTCCTACTTAAGTAAATAAGGCGGATATTTAGATTTATTAAGGATAAGATATATTAATTACTTACTTATTTTAACCTTAAAAGTATTAATTAATAATATAATTATTAGCCTAGCTTAAAGCTTACTTTATATCTTATTCTAGTAAAATTCTTATACTTATATCCTTTATATAAGTTATTAATAATATTTAACTAATTATTACAACCCGTCGTCTTCTAACTAGAAGGCTCCGGAGTCTAGGTGGATCTCGTAGAGAGGAGTATCAAGGACTAAGGTAAATAGGCTTCGTACTAAACTAGTCTAATACAGGTTAAGTATTATATTTAGTATCTAGGAGATATCTAGGTTAATAATATAAGTTAAGCACGAAGCTCCTATCTAAGTAGGGATACACGCTTTCTATATAGATATATAAGATCCTGCTAAGAGGTATAAGTTAGTAGACCGATCCACTTAATCTATATATAGCTCCTATAGTTTAGTAAGCTAATCCACCTAATCTACTTATAAGTCGAGTCTCTCCCTAAACTAATCTACCTATCGGTAATAAGAAGTGCCTTCGCTAGGCGTAGTATAAGGACCGCTAGTCTATACTCGTAATATTAGCTCCTCCTCTAAGAATTATTATCCCGATAATCCTAACTTCTACTATACCTACTAATAGGTATAAACTATTAAGCTCTTTCCGTCGTCGTTAGCTATTATTATTAATCGCGCCGGTAACTTTAATACGCGTCTATAAGAACTATAAAAAGGGTAGGCGCCTAGAGAAGTATAAAGTAGGGGGTTCGTCTAATCGTTACGTGGAATACACCCGACTAGGCTATAGCTGCGATCTCGCTCCTTTCTCTCCTACTCGTTAGGCTCGCGTTTAGAAACAGCGCGATACTAAGCTAGCAGAGTAGAAAGCTTTTTAAAAGGAGGCCTAGGCTCGAATAGTTCGTCTTACCATAGAGCTAGAAATATTAGAGCGAGTTTAAAGGGAAATAGTTAAAGGGGAATTATAAAATATCGAGGAGGTCGAGGTTAATAAGTAAATAGCTGATCCTTCCCCTAACGACTTCCTCTTTAATATTTCTTTAAAACAGGTTGAAGTCCCTCCCGACTTTAACTAGTCTAGGTTTACTATTATTAGCGGAACTATTATAGGAGGCTCTAGTAGTTCTTAAGGTTCTTAATTAGTTCCCAGGTACTTTCCGAATCTTTATACCCTTTCTATTTTACTAAGTACTTCTAACTCTTATATACTAGAATTCTTTCGGCTTCGAATTCGTTTTCTTCTTCTATATAGTAGTAGAAGGTTTCCTGTAAAGGTGTATTAGGGTCTACTAGTTCTAATATTAAGATATAGAATACTAGGTGGATCTTAGCGTCGGGTAGAAGCTGTAACTTATAGTTAACAGGTCCTTTATTTCTAATAACTAAAAATAGTCCGACTTTAATATAGTCCAGTTTCCTACTTAGTCTTATACCTTTCAAATTTTTTATAAGGAGGTATACTCTATCCCCCTTCTTTAGCTAAGGACCTAATTTTCTTTTCTTATTTACTAGTTTCTTTATAGTAATGTTGGCCTTACTAATTATGTACTACATGTCTCTATATAGGCTTTTCATGTTAGAAGTTAATACCAAGGCTTTTTCGGTATCTAGTCCTTATCGAGGATCTAGGAATAAGTTCGCGTGTTAACCGTAGTTTATAAAAAACGGTAATAGCCTTATTATATCTAATCTTTTATCGTTATATACTAACTATACTATTAGGAGTAGTATAACCTAATTATTTTACCTCTTATTAACGTAGTATTTAAGGTACACTTCTATTATCTAATTAGTACGTTTAGTCTATCTATCCGTTTAAGGGTAATAGGCTATTAATATTTATAGTTTAGTTCCTATTAACGCGATTAAGGTCTTCTAATAGTTTAATATAAAGAGTTTATCTCTATCTAAAGTTATTAATTCCGGTATGCTATAATCTCTAATTAGTCTATCTAATAGAATAAATCCAAGCTAACTAGCGTTATAGGATTCTTTATATAGGATTATAATAGTATACTTAGTAAGTTTATTAATAATAACTATTATTAAGTCGTACTTGTCGTTAGTTACTAGGTTAACTAACTGAGGTAGTTTAATAATAAAGTCTATCGTAACGTCCTTTTATAGCGTGTCTAGAACTTCTGTAAACTAAATTTGTCCGTACTTAGTATGTCTTACAGATTTGTTCTGCTAGTAGCATATATATTCCTTGATATATTACTCGACTAACGCCCGCAGGTTTAGTACGGCGTATACTCTTTAAATAAGTTCTAACGTTTTAGATACTCCTAGATATCCTAGTAGAGGATCATTATAGTAATCCCTAATCACTCCTTCTATTACCCCTAGTAGTAAGTACAGCTTCTACTTGTATAGTAATAGGTCCCGGTTAGGCTGTTCTTTCCTAAGTTGTCCGGCTAGGTTATTATTCTTATATGCTTCCTTTAAATCAGGAATTATATATGTCGTAACTCGTATAATCGTAGCCAGATTCCTTACTAGTACTAATAATCTATCGTTTTCTTATTTTAAGATAGGCTGAGTCTTAATATCTTTTATTTATATATAGTTAGATCGTCTACTTAAAGCGTCTACTCGTCTATTATCTTTTCCTAGGGTATACTAAATTTTAAACTTATATTGCCTAAGGAGTTTAGACTATCGAACTTATCGTCGATTCAACTCTTTCGTAGTTATAAAGCCTACTAGGTTTTTATAATTAGTAAAGATAGTAAGCTCCGAATAACTCTTAGTATATACTCTCTAATACTATAGAGAATAGACGACTGCTAAAAGCTCCTTATCGTGTATATTATAATTCTATTCTACTAGAGACATCTTGCGTAAGTAGTATGCTACTAGATACTATTTGCCGTCTTTCTATTAATAGAGGCATGCTCTAACCGTAAGATCTGAAGTATCTGTCTTAATGCGTACTAGTTCTCCATTTCGAAATGTATAAAGTACTAGAGGATCTATGCAGGCTTGCTTTAGTTCTTTAAATACTCTTTTCTAGTTAGTATCCTATTAAAATCCCGTGTCCTTTTTAGTAATTTCTATTAGTAGCAAGGCCTTCTTAGAGTAGCCTTCTATGAAACGTCTATTAAAGTTGGCGAATCCTAAGAATCCTTGTACTAATTTAATATTATATAGTGTAGGCCATTCCTATATAGCCTGAATCTTCTTAAGGCTTATACGAACGCCTTTAGTTATAATTATAAACCCTAAGAACTTAACTAAGGTCTTATAAAACTCGTATTTCTCTAGCTTTAAGAGGAGTCCAGCTTATAATAAGCATGTTAATACATCTTATATATAAAGGATGTGTTCCTTAAGAGTTTTAGAGTAAATTAATATGTCGTCGAGGTATATAATTACTATAAGATTTAAATAAGCTCGTATAATATTATTAATTAATGCCTAGTAGGTTACTAGTACGTTAGTAAGACTAAATAGCATGACTAGGTACTCGTAATATCTATATCGAGTCCTAAATACTATTTTCTATTTATTACCTTCTTTTATTCGAATTAAGTTATACGCTCCTTAAAGATCTAACTTTATAAAGATCTTTACTTTAGCTAGCCGGTCCTACAGCTCGCTAATATTTAGTAGCGGGTAATAATTCTTAATCGTTACATTATTTAACCTTTAATAGTCTACGCATAGTCGTAGTAATCCGTCTTTCTTCTTTACGAAGAGTATTAGATATCTTGCTAGTAATTT
>JAABUR0100002596.1_pt1 | contig 27131 bp, 23 predicted proteins | sample 5560091 | NCBI WGS metagenome assembly JAABUR01 (sample SAMN10711879, study PRJNA513375) | rock metagenome | isolation source: Antarctica rocks | place: Antarctica: Victoria Land, University Valley sud
CGTGCTCGATGACGACCACCGCGAGCCCGCGGTCCCGGATGTCGAAGATGAGCTGGCTCGCCTGCTGCGTCTCGAGCGGGTTCATGCCGGCGGTCGGCTCGTCGAGCAGGAGCAGCCGGGGGTCGGTCGCGAGGGCACGGGCGATCTCGAGCCGCCGCTGGTCGCCGTAGGGCAGGTTCCGCGCGAGCAGCTCCGAGGAGCGGCCGAGCCCGACGAAGTCGAGCAGGTCCTGGGACCGCTCGCGGGTCGCCTCCTCCTCCCGGCGGTACTTCGGACCGCGGAGGACCGAGGTGACGGCGCCGGAGCTGGTGCGGCAGTAGCGGCCGACCATGACGTTTTCAAGGGCGGTCATGTTGCCGAACAGGCGGATGTTCTGGAAGGTCCGGGCCATCCCCGCCTTGACCACGGCCCGTGGCCGGGGGGGCAGCAACCGGCCCTCGAACCTCACCTCGCCCTCGGTGGGCTTGTAGAGACCGGTCAGGCAGTTGAAGAAGGTCGTCTTGCCGGCGCCGTTCGGGCCGATGAGGCCGACGATCTCGCCCTCGTTGACGGTGAAGTCGACGTTGTTGACGGCGGTGAGGCCCCCGAAGCGCATGACCACGCCCCGCACCTCGAGGATGACGCGGACCTGCCCGGGCGCCGCTTCGGCGGGGGGAGGGGCGGTGACCGTCATGCGGTGACCTCCTTCACCCTGGCCTCTTCCTCGAGGTGGACCTGTTCGAGCCGTTCGGCCAGTTCCTCGTCCTCCTCGTGGAACTCGAGCTTGCGACGCTGGCTGGCGACGAGCCCCTCGGGGCGGAAGCGCATCATCAGCACCAGCAGCAGCCCGAAGAGAAGGAGCCGGTAGTCGGCGACGAAGCGTAGCTTCTCCGGCAGCAGCTTGAGGATCGTCGCGCCGACGAGCACGCCGGCGACGGTGCCCATCCCGCCGAGGACGATGGCCGCGAGCAGGAACGCCGACTCGAGGAAGACGTACTGGTCGGGGCTGACCGACACGTCCTGGTGCGCCTTGATCGTGCCGGCCATGCCCGCGAGGAACGCCCCGCCGGCGAAGGCGAGCAGCTTGAGGCCGAAGGTGTTGACGCCCATCGACTCGGCGGCCTTCTCGTCCTCGCGGATGGCGATCCAGCCGCGGCCGATCCGGCTGTGGTTGAGCCGCGTGAAGATCGTGATGATGACGGCCGTGACGACGAGGAGCAGGAAGTAGTAGTTCGCGAAGCGCCCGAGGGTGATGCCCGCGACCACGTGCGTGTCGCCGAAACTGAACGACCCGACCTCGAGGTCGGGGATGGCGGGTATGCCGTTGGGCCCGTGGGTGAGGTTGGGCCCGTTGGTCCCGTCCATGTTGTTGACCGCGAGGCGGAAGATCTCCCCGAAGGCGAGCGTCACGATGGCGAGGTAGTCGCCGGAGACCCGCAGGGTCGGGGTACCGATGATGAGCCCGAGGACCGACGAGAACGCGGCTCCGACGAGCACGACGACGAGGAACGGCGGCTTCCAGCCAATCGTGGCGAAGGCCGAGTGGGACAGGGTGGCGCCGACGTAGGCGCCCGCGCCGAGGAACGCGATGTAGCCGAGGTCGAGCAGCCCGGCGAGCCCGACGACGATGTTGAGGCCGAGCGCCGTGGCCGCGAAGATCAGCACCTGGGTCGCGATGGACATGTTCGCGTCGGAGCCGTTCTGGGTGAACGGGAAGAGGAACGCCACGGTGAAGGCGCCGAGCATGAGCACCTGCCGGTGCTTCTGCGCGATGAGCCCGACCCAGACGAAGAAACCGGCCTTGACCAGCGCGAACGCCACCGCTGCCGCGAACAGGAGGAAGAGCACGAAGACCAGCCCGTCGTTCTGGTCCAGGGCGTAGGCGGCGCCGAAGAGCACCGCCGCCATGATGACGACGATGGTGAGGATCTCGAACCACGCCGGAAGGCGGGCGCGGAGCACGTCACGGACCTCCGGCACGGGCAGGAGCCACGCGCCCCCGGCCAGCAGGAGGGCGCCGACGAGGGAGACCCAGCCGCCGGGGTCGATGTTGACGAGGCCGCCGGCCTGCCACGCGATGCCGGTGAGGGTCGTCAGCATGAACAGCGTGGCGCCGGCGCCGAGCACACGCAGCGCCTCGGTGGTGTTGAGCCACGCCCCGAGACGCCGCAGCGGGCCGCGGTGGGCGAGGAGGAGGCCGACGGCGAGGACGGCGACGATGATCATGAGCACCTGGAGACCCGCGGGGTAGAAGCTGATGGACAGGTCCCCGAGGATGGCGCCGTCGTAGCTCCACGACAGGAAGCACCCGGCGGCAAGGAGGACTGCGCCCAGGAGCGCGGCCGGCCAGGCGGCCACTGCTGCGCGGACCAGCCACGACGGCGCCGCAGCGGCTGGGTCCGGCCGGTCGGAGCGCTCGGGGGGGTCGCCCTGGCCGGTCACGCCCGGTCCACCACCCGTCGGCCGAGCAGGCCCTCCGGCCGGAAGACGAGGACGAGGATCAGCAGGGCGAAGGCCCAGACGTCCTTCCATGGCGACCCGCCGAACTGTCCGGGGATGAACTGGGTCGCCATCGACTCGACGACCCCGAGGACGAGGCCGCCGACCACGGCGCCCTGGACGTTGCCGATGCCGCCGAGGACCGCTGCCGTGAACGCCTTGAGGCCGGCGAGGAAGCCCATCCGGAAGTCGATGTTGTTGTTCTGCAGCCCCTGGGCCACGCCGGCGATGGCCGCCAGGGCCGCCCCGAGGGCGAAGGCGACGACGATGATGAGGTTGACGTTGATCCCCATCAGCCGGGCGGTGTCCGGGTCCTGCGAGACAGCCTGCATCCCGCGACCGAGCCTGGTGCGGTTGATGAAGTACCACAGCAGCGCGGCGCAGACGAGGAGCGAGACGATCGTGAAGATCGCGGCCCGCTGGATGGTGAGCCCGGCCACCTGCAGGGCGGCGCCGGTCACGACGTCGATCTGCGGGAACGGGATGCGGCTCTTCGCGCCGGGGTAGAACAGGCGCACCGCCTCCTGCAGGAACACCGAGATACCGATGGCCGTGATGAGCGGAGCCAGCCGCGGGGCGTTGCACAGTGGACGGTAGGCGACCCGCTCCATGACCACCGCGGTCGCGACGGACGCCGCCATCGCCCCCAGGACCATGATCGGCAGGACCCACACGGCCGTCGTGCCCTTGAAGAGGACCGTCCAGGTGGCGAGCGACGCGAACGCCCCGATCATGAAGACCTCGCCGTGGGCGAAGTTGATCAGCTGGACGATGCCGTAGACGACGGTGTAGCCCACCGCGATGAGGGCGTAGAGGGACCCGAGGGTCAGCCCGTTGACCAGCTGCTGGAAGAAAGCCATCCCAACCTCCTAGTCCTCGCGAGGTTGCTCGAGGGTACCGGCACGCGCGGGGGCGGGCACAGTGCCCGCCCCCGCGATGGTGAGGATGCTTACTTGAACTCGCCCGTCTTGGCGGGGACCCACTTGCCGCCGTCGACCTTGTAGACCGTCAGGACCCGCGCCTTCGCGTCGCCGAACTCGTCGAACGCCACCTGACCGGTGACCCCGGCGAAGGCCACACCGGCGACCGCCGTCGTCGTGGCGTCGCGCGCCGCCTTCGGGTCCTTGGCGTCCTTGAGGGAGGTCTTCAGCGCGTTGATGATCGCATTGGCCGCGTCGTAGGAGTACCCGCCGTAGGCGGCGGCCGGCTCCTTGTAGCCTGCTGCCTGGTACTCCGCGAGGAACTTCTTGCCGGCCTCCGTGCTCTCGGTGGGTGCCCCGACCGAGGTGGCGAGGTCCTTGTTCGAGCCCCCGCCGGCCAGCTCGATGTACTTCGGGTCGTAGATGCCGTCACCGCCCATGAGCGGCACGGCGAGGCCGGCGCCCTTCATCTGGTTCGACAGCGGCCCGGCCTGGGGGTACTCGCCGCCGTAGTAGACGGCCTGCGGTGCGGACGGCTTGACCTTGGAGATGACGGCCTGGTAGTTGGACTCGTCCGGGTTGATCGTCTCAGCGGCGACCACCTCGCCGCCGCCCTTCTTGAACTCGGTCGTGAACGCGGCGACCAGGCCCTGCCCGTAGGTCTTCTTGTCGTGGATCGTCGCGACCTTCTTGATGCCCTGGGACAGGAGGTACTGGGCGGCGAAGGGGCCCTGGACGGCGTCCGTGGTGCACGTCCGGAAGTAGGTCGGGTACTGGCGCTTGTTCCCGTCCGGGCCCTTGGTGAGCGTCGGGTTGGTGTTGGCGGGGGAGATCTGGGTGATCTTCGCGGCGGCGAACACCGGCTGGGTCTGCTGGCTGACGCTCGAGTTGAGGTTGCCGACGACCCCGACGACGGCGTCGTCGGCGGCTAGGGCAGTCGCCGCGTTCTTGCCGACGTCGGCCTTGGCCTCGTCGTCCTTGGCGAGCACCTCGAGCTTCCAGCCGGGCACGGCGTTGGAGGCGTTGGCCTGCTTGACGGCCAGCTCGACGGAGTGCTGGATGCCGAGGCCCAGGGCGGACAGGTCTCCGGACAGTGGGGCGATGACCCCGATCTTCACGGTCTTGGTGGCGGCGCTGGACGCGCCCCCTGCGGTGGCGCCCCCACCGGTCGTGCCGGTGTCACCACGGCTGCCACAGGCGGACAGGGCCAGGGCCGCTACGGCCAGCGGGACGCCGGCCCGAAAAATGGAACGCTGCTGCACGGTTCCTCCTGAGATCCTTCGCCCGACGGGCCGGGCTGCCGCGACACCCGCGCGCGCAACGAACAGTATCCGCAGCAGCGCCGGTTTCCCCGCCGTTCATGTCCACTGTGTCTGTCTCGTTACCTCCGACGAGCGCCTGGCTCTTGCCCCCGGCCCGGTGTCCGGGGAGGTGAGTCCACGGCATACCCACAGGGCGTTGTGATGGCATGGCTGCCCGGAACCACGCATGCTGGGGTCTCTGCCCCCCAGCACCGTCGAGGATGGAGCGAACATGACGCAGCAACCCCTTCGCCGCCGCACCGTCATGCGGGGGGTCGCGGTCGCCGGCGCGGGAGCCGCCGGCGTGGTGGCGCTCGCCGGGTGCGGGTCATCGGGTGGCGGCAGTGCCCCCACGGCCGGCGCCCCTTCGGCGGCCGGGACGAGCACGCCGGTCAGGGCGAGCGACGTGCCGGTCGGCGGCGGCACGGTCCTCGCCGACCAGCAGGCTGTCGTCACCCAGCCGGTATCCGGGCAGTTCAAGGCGTTCAGCTCGATCTGCACGCACCAGGGCTGCTCGGTGACGAAGGTGGTGGACGGGATGATCGAGTGCCCCTGTCACGGCAGCGCGTTCGACTTCGCGACCGGACAGGTCAGGAGCGGGCCGGCCAAGAAGCCCCTGCCGGCCAGGACCGTCAGCGAGAGCGGCGGCAACCTGACGATCACGTGACAGCCGGCGCCTCCTAGAGTTGGAGGCGTGTCTGACCCGGCGTCCTACCGCCCCAGGCCGGGCGAGATCCCGGTCGACCCGGGCGTCTACCGGTTCCGGGACCGGGACGGGCGGGTCATCTACGTCGGCAAGGCCAAGTCCCTCCGGCAACGGCTGTCGTCCTACTTCCAGGACATCTCGGCCCTGCACCCGCGCACGGCCACGATGGTCAGGACCGGCGCGAGCGTCGAGTGGACCGTGGTCGCCACCGAGGTGGAGGCGCTCCAGCTCGAGTACTCGTGGATCAAGGAGTTCGACCCCCGGTTCAACGTCAAGTACCGCGATGACAAGTCCTACCCCTTCCTCGCGGTGACCCTCGGTGAGGAGTTCCCCCGGGCCCAGGTCCTGCGGGGGGCGAAGCGCCGCGGGACGCGCTACTTCGGGCCCTTCTCGCACGCCTGGGCGATCCGCGAGACGCTCGACCAGCTGCTCCGCGTCTTCCCCGTGCGCACCTGCAGCTCCGGGGTGTTCAAGCGGGCCGGGCAGAGCGGTCGCCCGTGCCTGCTCGGCTACATCGACAAGTGCTCGGCGCCATGCGTCGGCCGGGTGAGCGCGGACGAGCACCGGGCCATCGCCGAGGACCTCTGCGACTTCATGGCCGGGAACACGACGAAGTTCGTCCGAAGGATCGAGCGGGCGATGCGGACGGCGTCGGAGAACCTCGACTTCGAGCAGGCGGCCCGGCTGCGCGACGACATCGGCGCCCTGGGCAAGGCCCTCGAGAAGTCCGCCGTCGTGCTCGGCGACGCGACCGATGCCGACGTCTTCGCCCTCGCCGACGACGAGCTGGAGGCTGCCGTGCAGGTGTTCCACGTCCGGGGTGGCCGGGTCCGGGGCCAGCGCGGGTGGGTGGTGGAGAAGGAGAGTGAGGACGTGCCGTCGCTCGTCGAGCACCTGCTGCTGCAGGTGTACGGCGGCGAGTCCCCCGACGCGGTGCCACGGGAGGTGCTCGTCCCCGTCCTGCCCCCGGAGCGCCAGAGCGTGGCACAGTGGCTGTCGGTGCTGCGCGGCGCCGCGGTCGACCTGCGCATCCCCCAGCGCGGTGACAAGCGGGCCCTGATGGAGACGGTCCGCCGCAACGCCGAGCAGTCCCTCGCCCGCCACAAGGTCACCCGGGCTGGTGACCTGACGGCACGCAGCCAGGCGCTGCAGCAGCTGCAGGACGCCCTCGAGCTCGACGACGCCCCCCTGCGGATCGAGTGCTTCGATGTCAGCCACGTCCAGGGCACCCAGGTGGTGGCCTCGATGGTCGTCTTCGAGGACGGGCTGCCCCGCAGGTCGGAGTACCGGCGGTTCATCGTCCGCGGACCGGTGCGCACCGGCGCCCTCCGCTCGGGGGCGGAGGGTCCCGGCCGGGCGGACGGGCCGACGGTCGACGACACCGCCGCGATGCGCGAGGTGCTCACCCGCCGGTTCCAGCGCCACCTGCAGGACCGGGACGAGGTGAGCGACCTCGAGATCGGCCCGGCCCCCGGTGCGGACCCGGGAGACGGTTCGGGGGACGGTTCGGGAGACGGTCGAGGCGGGCCGGTCGATCCGGCGACGGGACGGCCGAGGCGGTTCGCCTACCCGCCCAACCTCGTGGTCGTCGACGGGGGTCTTCCCCAGGTCAGCGCCGCGCGGGCGGCACTGGCGGGCCTCGGGATCGAGGACGTGGCCCTCGTCGGGCTGGCCAAGCGGCTCGAGGAGGTGTGGCTGCCCGGGCAGGAGTTTCCGCTCATCCTGCCGCGCACGAGCGAGGGGCTCTACCTCCTGCAGCGGGTGCGGGACGAGGCACACCGCTTCGCCATCACCTTCCACCGCCAGCGCCGCTCCAAGGCGATGACCGCGTCCGCGCTCGACGGCATACCGGGCCTCGGAGATGCGCGGCGCACCGCGCTGCTGCGGCACTTCGGGTCGGTGAAGAGGCTGCGGGCGGCCAGCGCCGCGGAGATCCAGGCGGTCGGCGGCATCGGATCGGCTCTCGCCGCGACCGTGGTCGAGCACCTGGCCGTGGGATCGTCGGGGGCGCCCGGTGGCGTTAACGTGACCACGGGCGAAGTGCTCGACTGAGAGGAAGTCCGGCGATGGCGAGCGAGCAGGACACCGGCGCGGTCGTCGACCCGATGGTGATCCTCACCGGCATGAGCGGCGCGGGTCGCTCGACGACGGCCAACGTCATGGAGGACCTCGGCTGGTACGTCGTCGACAACCTCCCGCCCCAGATGCTGATCCAGCTGGCGCAGCTGCAGCGCAAGGTCGCCCAGCGCACGCCTGGCCGGCCGCGACGCCTCGCCGCCGTTGTCGACGTGCGCAGCAGGTGGCTGAGTGACCGGCTCAGCGGCGTGCTGGCGGACCTGAAGGGGGCCGGCCACCGCCCCAGCGTGGTCTTCCTGGACGCCACCGACGAGGCACTCGTGCGCCGGTTCGAGAGCGTCCGCAGGCCGCACCCCCTCCAGGGGGACGGGCGTCTCCTCGACGGCATCATGACGGAGCGGGAGCTGATGCGTGACCTGCGCTCCGACGCGGACGTCATCGTCGACACCTCCGGGCTGAACGTGCACCAGCTCTCGGCGAAGATCGCGTCGCTCTTCGCCGCGGACACCACCCCGCGAGTGCGGCTGGCGGTGATGTCCTTCGGGTTCAAGTACGGCGTGCCCCTCGACGCCGACTTCGTCTTCGACCTGCGCTTCCTCCCCAACCCGTTCTGGGTGCCCGAGCTGCGGCCGCAGACCGGCCTGGACGCCCCGGTGGCCGAGTTCGTCCTCAAACAGGCCGGCGCCGCCGAGTTCGTCGACGGGATCGTCGCGCTGATGAGGCCGGTCGGCCAGGGGTACGTGCGCGAGGGACGGCGGTACGTCACCCTCGCGCTGGGGTGCACCGGCGGCAAGCACCGGTCCGTCGCGGTCGCCGAGCAGCTGGCCGGGGCGCTCTCGAGCGAGCGGGTCGACACCTTCGTCGTCCACCGGGACCTCGGCCGCGAGTGAGATGCCAGCGAGAGACGCGCGGGAGACGAGCGTGGGACGAGCGTGGGACGAGCGTGGGACGAGCTTGAGGCGAGCGTGAGGAACCCCCGAGTGGTCGCGCTCGGCGGTGGGCATGGCCTGGCCGCGTCCCTGTCGGCGCTCAAGCTCATCACCGAGCAGGTGACGGCCATCGTCACGGTCGCGGACGACGGCGGCTCCTCCGGGCGGCTCCGCGACGAGTTCCGCGTGCTCCCGCCGGGAGACCTGCGGATGGCCCTCGCGGCACTGTGTGACGACGGCGAGTGGGGCCACATGTGGCGTGACGTCCTTCAGCACCGCTTCAAGGGGGACGGCCCGCTGGCCGGGCACGCACTCGGGAACCTGCTCATCGTCTCCCTCTGGGACCTGCTCGGGGAGACCGTCGGCGGCCTGGACCTGGTGGGCCGGCTGCTCGACTCCCGCGGCCGGGTGCTGCCCATGGCGGCCGTGCCCCTCGAGATCGAGGCGGACGTCCTCGGACACGCTCCCGGGGAGCCGGACCGGGTGACCACCCTGCGCGGCCAGCACCGGGTCGCGTCGTCACGGGGGCAGGTCCAGCGGGTCCGGATCACCCCCGCCGACCCCCCGACCCCTCCGGAGACTCTTCAGGCGGTCCTCGACGCGGACTGGGTCGTCATCGGTCCCGGCTCATGGTTCACCTCCGTCCTGCCGCACCTGCTGGTGCCAGGACTGCGCGAGGCACTGAGCACCACAGCCGCGCGCAAGGTGCTCAACCTCAATCTCGAGGTCAACACCGACGAGACGAAGGGCTTCCGGACCCAGGACCACCTCGAGTCCCTCGCCACGCATGCGCCGGCGCTGCGGGTGGACATCGTGCTTGCCGACCCCAGCGTGCTTCGTGATGACGAGGACGCGGTCCGGGAGGCGGCGTCCCGGCTCGGCGCCGAGCTGGTCGCCGTGACGGTGTCCACAGTCGGCAGCCCCGGCCACCACGATTCCCTCCGGCTGGCAGCCGCCTACCGGGACCTGATCGGTTAGTCTGCCGATCGGGACGGGCCCGGGGCAGCGGTTTCCCCGGCGGACGACGGGCGACGCGAGTGGCAGGATGGCGAGCATGGCAATGACGGTGAAGGTCAAGGACGAGCTCAGCCGGTACGAGGTGACCAAACCGTGTTGCCGCAAGGCGGAGGTCTCCACGACGCTGCGGTTCGCCGGGGGCCTGCACATCGTCGGGGGCAAGATCGTCGTGGAGGCGGAGCTCGACACCGCGAACGCGGCCCGGCGGCTGCGCAAGTCCGTCGCCGACGTCTACGGCCACCGCTCCGAGGTCCTCGTCATGTCTGCCGGCGGGTTGCGGCGGGGCAGTCGCTACGTCGTCCGCATCGTCGAGGACGGCGCCACCCTGGCGCGGCAGACGGGGCTGGTCGACTCCCGCGGCTGGCCGGTTCGGGGCCTTCCGCCGAGGGTCGTCAACGCGTCGTCCTGCGACTCCGAGGCCGCCTGGCGGGGGGCGTTCCTCGCCCACGGCTCGCTGACCGAGCCCGGACGGTCCGCGGCCATGGAGGTCACCTGTCCCGGCCCGGAGGCGGCCTTGGCCCTCGTCGGAGCTGCTCGCCGAATCGGCGTCCAGGCCAAGGCGCGCGAGGTCCGCGGGGTCGACCGGGTCGTCATCCGCGACGGGGACGCGATCGCCGTCATGCTGACCCGGCTTGGCGCCCATGATGCGGTGATGGCGTGGGAGGAACGCCGGATGCGACGCGAGGTGCGCGCCACCGCGAACCGGCTCGCGAACTTCGACGACGCCAACCTGCGCAGGTCCGCCCGGGCCGCCGTGGCAGCTGGAGCACGGGTCGAGCGGGCGATGGAGATCCTCGGCGAGGAGGTGCCGGAGCACCTGCGCGAGGCCGGCTCGCTGCGCCTGGCGCACAAGCAGGCCTCCCTCGAGGAGCTGGGCCAGCTCGCCCACCCGGCGATGACCAAGGACGCCGTCGCGGGGCGGATCCGTCGGCTGCTCGCCATGGCGGACCGACGGGCGCAGGACCTCGGCGTCCCCGGCACCGACGCCAACCTCACCGCCGAGATGCTGGAGGCCTGACTCCGCGTCTCCCGGCGGAGGGCGTGCCGTTAGGGTTCAGGGGACACGCCTGCCAGGCCGGCTCCGGGCCCCGAGCCCGGGGCACGGCACCAACCTCCGGAAGGGTAGCGAGACCGTGACTGTTCGCGTAGGCATCAACGGCTTCGGCCGCATCGGGCGGAACTTCTTCCGCGCCGTCCAGGAGTCGGGCGCCGACATCGAGATCGTCGGCGTCAACGACCTGACCGACAACGCCTCCCTGGCCCACCTGCTCAAGTACGACTCGATCCTCGGGCGCCTCGGCAAGGACGTGACGGCCACCGAGAACGACATCACGGTGGGCGGGCACACCTTCCGCGCGTTCGCCGAGCGCGACCCCGGCGCCCTCACCTGGGGGGAGCTCGGGGCCGACATCGTCATCGAGTCCACCGGGCTGTTCACCGATGCGGACAAGGCGAAGGTGCACGTCGCCAACGGGGCGAAGAAGGTCATCATCTCCGCGCCGGCCAAGAACGAGGACGTGACCGTCGTCATGGGTGTCAACCATGAGGACTACGACCCGGGCAGCCACACCATCATCTCGAACGCCTCGTGCACGACCAACTGCCTCGCGCCGATGGCGAAGGTCATGGCTGACGAGTTCGGCATCGTCAAGGGGCTGATGACGACGATCCACGCGTACACCCAGGACCAGAACCTGCAGGACGGCCCCCACGCGGACCTGCGCCGGGCGCGGGCCGCGGCCATCAACATCGTCCCGACGTCGACCGGGGCCGCCAAGGCGATCGGTCTCGTGCTGCCCGAGCTGAAGGGCAAGCTCGACGGGTACGCCCTCAGGGTGCCGGTGCCCACGGGGTCGGCCACCGACCTGACCTTCGAGGCACGGCGGGAGACCACCGTGGACGAGGTCAACGCGGCCGTCGAGAAGGCCGCCGCCGGGCCCCTGAAGGGCTACCTGCTCTACACCGAGGACCCGATCGTCTCCTCCGACATCGTCGGGGACCCGCACTCGTGCATCTTCGACGCTGGCCTGACCAAGGTGATCGGCGACCAGGTCAAGGTCGTCGGCTGGTACGACAACGAGTGGGGCTACTCCAACCGCCTCGCCGACCTCGTCACGTTCGTCGGCGCCACGCTCTGAGCCACTCGTGAACACCATCGCGGACCTCGGTGACCTGCTCGGGCGCAGGGTGCTCGTCCGGTCCGACCTCAACGTGCCGATGGAGGACGCGAGGATCACCGACGACGGCCGGATCCGGGCGTCCGTCCCGACCATCCGGACGCTGTCCGGGCGAGGCGCTCGGGTCATCGTCTGCGCCCACCTCGGCCGCCCCGACGGCGCCCCGGACCCGCGGTACTCCCTGGCACCCGTCGCCGCGCGCCTCGGGGAGCTGCTCGGCCGCGAGGTCGTCCTCGCTGCGGACACCGTGGGGGAGCGGGCCCAGGCCGCAGTCCGGGAGATGCACGACGGTGACGTCGTCATGCTCGAGAACCTGCGCTTCAACCCCGGGGAGACCGCCAAGACCGAAGCGGGGCGAGCGCAGTTCGCGGGCGAGCTCGCGGCGCTGGCCGACGTGTTCGTCTCGGACGGCTTCGGTGTGCTGCACCGGGCGCAGGCGTCCGTGTACGACGTGGCTCGGCTGCTCCCGCACGCCGTCGGCGGGCTGGTGGCCGCCGAGGTCGAGGTCCTGCAACGGCTGACCCGACACCCCGAGCGGCCGTACGCCGTGGTGCTCGGGGGCGCCAAGGTCTCCGACAAGCTCGGGGTCGTCGGCAACCTGCTCGGCACCGCCGACCGGCTGCTCATCGGGGGCGGCATGGCCTTCACGTTCCTCGCCGCCGAAGGGCTCGAGGTCGGGCGTAGCCTGCTCGAGCGGGACCAGGTGGGGCCGGTCCGGCGCCACCTCGAGCAGGCCCGGGAGCGCGGCGTGGAGGTCGTCCTTCCGGTGGACATCGTCGCGGCGACGGCGTTCTCCGCGGAGGCGGACCACGAGGTCGTCGACGCGGACAGCATCCCCGCCGACCGGATCGGGCTCGACATCGGGCCGCGCTCCGCGCAGCGGTTCGCCAGCAGGCTGGCTGACTGCCGCACCGTCTTCTGGAACGGGCCGATGGGCGCGTTCGAGATGGCCCCGTATGCCGCGGGCACCCGGGCGCTCGCGCAGGCCCTCGTCGAGGCGGGCAGCGCCGGCGCGCTCACCGTGGTCGGAGGCGGCGACTCGGCCGCGGCGGTTCGCCAGCTGGGGTTCTCCGACGAGCAGTTCGGGCACATCTCCACCGGCGGCGGCGCCAGCCTCGAGTACCTCGAGGGCAAGGCCCTGCCCGGTCTGGCCGTGCTCGCGGAGCACGATGACGCGGTGGCCGGGTGATGGCGCCGAGGGGAACGGGCAGCGGGAAACGGGCTCCCGGCGCGGGCCGGGTCCCGCTGATGGCCGGCAACTGGAAGATGAACCTCGACCACCTCCAGGCCACCCACCTCGTGCAGAAGCTCGACTGGACCCTGCAGGACGCCAGGCACGACTACGGCGCCGTCGAGGTGGCGGTCCTGCCGCCGTTCACCGACCTGCGCTCCGTGCAGACGCTCGTCCAGGGGGACAGGATGTCGATGACCTACGGGGCCCAGGACCTGTCCACGCACGCATCCGGCGCGTACACCGGAGAGGTCTCCGCAGCCTTCCTGGCCAAGCTCGGATGCACCTACGTCGTCGTCGGCCACAGCGAGCGCCGCGAGCACCACCTGGAGGACGACAGGGTCGTCAACGCGAAGGTGCAGGCGGCGCTCGCTCATGGCCTCGCCCCGATCCTGTGCTGCGGCGAGCCCCTCGACGTGCGCACGGAGGGCCGGCAGGTGGCCCACGTGCTTGGCCAGCTGGACGCCGCCCTCGCCGGTGTCGCCAAGGAGCAGGCGCGCTCGGTCGTCATCGCCTACGAGCCGGTCTGGGCGATCGGCACCGGGGAGGTGGCCACGCCGGACGACGCCCAGCAGGTCTGCTCGGCGGTCCGCACCCGGCTCGCCGAGCTCTACTCCGGGGACGTGGCCGACGGCGTGCGCATCCTCTACGGAGGCTCGGTCAAGGCGAGCAACGTCGCCGCGATCATGGCGCAGGACGACGTGGACGGTGCGCTCGTCGGGGGTGCCTCCCTCGACGCAGCGGAGTTCGCCTCCATCTGCCGCTACCGGGAGCACCTGGGCAGGGGTCAGGTATCCTGACCGTTGCTGCTCCCCGCGAGCGGCACGACGACCTCAAGACCAGATGGGACGACCTGCGTGAACGCGGTGAAGATCAGCCTCCAGGCCCTGCTCGTCGTCTCGAGCCTGTTCCTGACGCTGCTCATCCTCCTGCACAAGGGCAAGGGCGGGGGGCTCTCCGACATGTTCGGCGGTGGCATCTCGACCTCGCTGGGCGGGTCATCGGTCGCCGAGCGCAACCTCGACCGGTTCACCATCGCCGTGGCGCTGGTCTGGTTTACGGCCGTCGTCGGCCTCGGGCTGCTCGAACGATTCGCGGTCTGAGAGGACATGGCTGATGGCAAGCGGTAGCGCAATCCGTGGGAGCAGGGTGGGAGCGGGCCCGATGGGCGAGGCGGAGCGCGGTGACGTGGCTCCCCGCGTTCTCGTGTCGTACTGGTGCGCCAACGGGCACGAGACGCGGCCCAGCTTCGCCGAGGAGCCGGCCCTCGTGCTGCCCGAGCACTGGGACTGCCCCCGGTGCGGGCTACCCGGCGGCCAGGACCGGGACGCGCCGCCGGCCGCGCCCAAGGTCGAGCCGTACAAGACGCACCTCGCCTATGTCAAGGAGCGGCGCAGCGACGCCGACGGCAGGGCGATCCTCGACGAGGCACTGACGACACTGCGGGAGCGCCGCCTGATCCAGTGAGCCCGGGTTGCCGGCCGGTTCCGCCGCTCCCCCGGGCGACGGCGGTAACCGCATGTCAGGAGGACCAGGCGTCCGCCTCGTGACCACCCCTGACGTGGGTATGCCGTGGCGCCGGCCCTCCTATCGCTGGCCGAGCCGGTGCAGGCGGTCGAGCGCCGGGGGCACCCGGGCCGCGGCGTCCCGGTCCAGGAGCCAGACGGTCGAGCGGGTGCCGTGGACCGCGCCGGCCGGGGCCCGCACCCGGTCGGCTCCGGAGAGGGCAAGGCCGACGGCGTCGGCCTTGTCCGTGCCGGACACGAGCAGCCAGACGTCCCTGGCGCGGGCCAGCGCGCGGAACGTCAGCGTCACCCGCTCCGGGGGCGCCTTGGGGGCGCCGCGCACCCCGATGACGCTGCGGGCGTCCTCCCCGAGGGCCGGGTGCCCGGGGAAGAGGGAGGCGACGTGGGCGTCCGGCCCCACCCCGAGCAGCAGGACGTCGAACTCGGGCACGTCGTGCCCGGCAGGTGCAGAGTCTGCCAGCTGCGCGGCATACCAGCAGGCCGCCTCGTCCGGGTCGGCGGCCCGGTCGGGACCGAGGACGGGATGGACCCGGGCGGGGTCGAGGGGGACGGCGTCGAGCAGCGCCGCCTGCGCCTGCGTCTCGTTGCGGTCCGGGTCCCCGGCCGGGAGGAAGCGCTCGTCACCCCACCACAGTGTCGTCCGGCCCCAGTCGACCACCTCCCTGAGGGGGCTGGCGGCGACCGACTCGAGGATGGCGGAGCCCATCGTGCCGCCGGTGAGCACGACGTGCGCCTCGCCCCGCGCGGCCTGGGCGTCGGCGACGGCGGTGACGAGCCGCGCCGCGGCCGCCGCGGCGAGCAGGTCCCGGTCCGGGTGGATGACGACGAGCGGCTCGGCGGACATCAGCTCGTCGACCGCCGCGACCGCTTCCGGACAGCACGCTCGCGGGGGGTCGGTTCGTCCGCCAGCCGCTTGGCCGTGGCGGTGCGGACGGCCGACTCGTCACCGGTCTGCGGCGGCGGGGGAGCGCTGACCATGGCCGACGCGTCGCGGGTGGAGCCCTTGCGGGCCAGCCGGGTGGCCAGGCCCCGGGACGCCGACGTCGAGGGCGCCGCACCGCGGGCCTCGGCCTCGCTGGCCGTCCTCGTGGCCGGACCGAGCCGGGCGAGGCCCTTGGTGAGGCTCTCCCGGTAGACCTCGTCGGCGTCGAGCCGGCGCAGCTCGTCGGCGAGGCACTCGGCCAGCCGGCGGCGCTTGAGGCTGATCCGTCGGTCCGGCTGGCCGGGCTGGGACAGCGTCGCGACGGTGCCGTCCGGCCGGACGAGGTCGATGGGGCCGCTGCGCCGTTCGAGGCGCACGCTCGTCACGCCCGTCCCGGCCCGGGTCCGGACCCGGGTGACCGGGACCTTCAGCGCCTGCCCGAGCCAGCCGGCGAGCAGCTCGGTCGACGGCGACTCGCGGGCCCCCGCCACCACCGCGCCGGTCACCTGCTCGTAGGGGGGTCCGTCGAGGGCGGCGGCGAGCAGCCCCCGCCAGCGGGTGATCCGGGTCCAGGCAAGGTCGGTGTCACCGGGCTGGTACGTCCGGGCCAGCCGCTTGAGCGCACTTCCCGGGCTCTTGCTCTCGGCGCTGTCGGTGATCCGCCGCTGCGCCATCCCCGCGATGGGGTCCGCGCGCATGTCCGGCGGCGCCTCGTGCGGCCACCAGGCGACGACGGGTGAGTCCGGCAGCAGCAGCGGGACGACGACGCTCTCGGCGTGGTTGGCCAGCCGGCCGAAGAGGCGCAGGACGACGACCTCGCTGGCGCCGGCGTCGCCGCCGACCCTGATCTGCGCGTCGAGCCGGTTCGCCCCCCGGCGGTTGCCGGAGACGACGACGATGATCCGGCACGGGTGCTGCCGGCTGGCGTCGTTGGCGGCGGTGATGATCTCGTCGGCCCCGTGGTCGTCGACGACGATGACGAGGGTGAGCACCCGGCCCAGGGCCATGGCGCCCACGTCGTTGCGCAGCTCCACGAGCTTCTTGCTGATCGCCGGGCTCGTCGTCTTCGGCAGGTCGATGATCACGGCATCCTCCAGGTCCGGCCGTCCCTGGCCATCATCTCGTCGGCCGACGGGGGGCCCCACCCTCCTGCGGGGTAGGGCTGCGGCCTGCCGTGCCGTGCCCAGTAGGCCTCGAGCGGGTCGAGGATCCGCCAGGAGAGGTCCACCTCCTCCTGACGGGGGAACAGCGGCGGGTCACCGAGGAGGACGTCGAGGATCAGCCGCTCGTAGGCCTCGGGGGAGGACTCGGTGAAGGCGGTGCCGTAGCCGAAGTCCATCGTGACGTCCCGGACCTCCATCTGGTTGCCGGGCACCTTCGAGCCGAAGCGCATGGTGACGCCCTCGTCGGGCTGCACGCGCACGACGACCGCGTTCTGCCCGAGCTCCTCGGTGGCGGTGTCGTCGAACGGCAGGTGGGGTGCCCTCTTGAAGACGACGGCGACCTCGGTGACCCGCTTGCCCAGCCGCTTGCCGGTGCGGAGGTAGAACGGGACCCCCGCCCAGCGGCGGGTGTCGACCTCGAGCCTGACCGCGGCATACGTCTCCGTCGTCGAGCTCTTCGCGACCCCCTCCTCGTCGAGGTAGCCGGGCACCTCCTCCGCGCCCTGCCAGCCGGCGGCATACTGTCCCCGGGCGGTGCCCGCCGCGATGTCGCGGGGGATCCGGACGGCCGAGAGCACCTTCTCCTTCTCGGACCGCAGTGCCTCCGCGCCGAAGGAGACCGGCTCCTCCATCGCGGTGAGGGCGAGCAGCTGCAGCAGGTGGTTCTGGATCACGTCCCGGGCCGCGCCGATCCCGTCGTAGTAGCCCGCGCGGCCGGCGATGCCGATGTCCTCGGCCATCGTGATCTGGACGTGGTCGACGTAGTTCGCGTTCCAGACCGGCTCGAACATCTGGTTGGCGAACCGCAGCGCGAGGATGTTCTGGACCGTCTCCTTGCCGAGGTAGTGGTCGATGCGGAACACCGAGTCGGCCGGGAAGACGGAGGCGACGATCTCGTTGAGCGCCCGGGCGCTGCTCAGGTCGTGACCGAAGGGCTTCTCGATGACGACCCGGCGCCAGCTGTTCGCCGCGGGACGGGCCAGTCCCGAGCGGTCGAGCTGCTCGCAGACCTGGGCGAAGGACCCGGGCGGGATCGACAGGTAGAAGGCGAGGTTCCCGTCGGTGCCCCGCTCCTGCTCGAGCCGGTGGACGGTGTCGGTGAGCAGGTCGAACGCCGCCGGGTCGTCGAAGGTGCCGGGGACGAAGCGGAACCCCTCGGACAGGTTGCGCCAGACGTCCTCACTGAAGGGCGTCCGGGCGTACTGGCGCACCGAGTCGTGCACGACCTTGCCGAAGTCCTCGTCGGCCCAGTCGCGGCGGGCGAACCCGACGAGTGCGAAGCCCGGCGGCAGCAGCCCGCGGTTGGCGAGGTCGTAGATCGCCGGCATGACCTTCTTGCGCGACAGGTCGCCGGTCACCCCGAACAGCACCAGGCCGCACGGGCCGGCGATGCGGGGGAGCCGGCGGTCGCGCCGGTCCCGGAGCGGGTTGCTGCCCGGCGCGACGCGGCTCGGGCTCACCCCCGTCCGTCCGGCGGGAGGGCGGGTATGCCGAGCACGTCGGTGAGCTGTGCGAGGCCGGTGTCGTGGTCGGTCAGGTGCAGCTGGAGCACCGGGCGGTCCCGGTCGGCCAGCACCTGCGCGTCACCACCGGCCTGGGCGGCGATGAAGTCGCCGAAGGTGAAGTCGCGGCCCGGGACCGCCAGGTCCTCCCGGGGAGCCGTCGTGACCTGCAGGTAGACACCGGTCGCGGGGCCGCCCTTGTGGTACTGCCCGGTGGAGTGCAGGAAGCGAGGGCCCCACCCGAAGGTCACCGGCCGGTGCACCCGGTCGGCGAGCACGCCGGCCACCCCGGCAAGGTGCGCGTCCGCCAGCCGGTCGAGGTAGGCCATGACGGCGAGGTAGCCGCGGTCCGGGTCGAGCTCGGCGAGGAGCGCGTCCACGGCACCGGACACCGTCGTCGCGCCGCCGAGCCAGTCGCCGCCCAGCGCCCGGACCTCGACGGCGCCCTCGGTGAACGCCGGGGCGGCGGCCTTGGTCGCGCCGCCCTCGAGCAGCTCGCGGGCGGCCTTCTTCGCGCTCTCGACGTCGGGCTGGTCGAAGGGGTTGATGCCGAGGAGGCGGCCGGCCGCCGCGACGGCGACCTCCCACAGCAGCAGCTGGGCCCCGAGGGGACCGGACACGTCCACGACGGAGCGGTCCGGGTGCACCGGCTCGTCGCTGGCGCGGCCCGTCAGGTCGAGGTCGTCGGCGTCCTGGTCGTCGTCGACCAGGCGCACGACGGTCGAGTCCTCGGTGGGGTGGCTCGGTCCCGGCCCGGGCACGACCACCGGGAGCAGGCCCTTGCCCCCCTTGCCCGTGGACTCGGCGATCAGCTGCTCGGCCCAGTCGCCGAAGCCGCGGACCGTGCTGCCGACCTCGACGAGGACCGCCTTGTCCCGCAGCGGCTCGGTGCCCGCGAGCGCGGCGCCCAGCCGGAGCCCGGGGTTGGCGTCGTCGTCCGCGGCCAGCAGGTCCGAGACGGCCTCCGCGTCGTCGAGCAGGGCCTCGATGTCGGCGCCGGCCAGGCCGCTCGGGACCAGCCCGAACGCGGTCAGCGCCGAGTAGCGGCCGCCGACGTCGGGGTCGGCGTTGACGACCCGGTAGCCGGCCGCCCTCGCGTCCCGGTCCAGCGGGCTGCCCGGGTCGGTGACGACGACGATCCGCCCGGCCGGGTCGATGCCCGCCTCGGTGAAGGCCCCCTCGTAGGCGCGGCGCTGGGAGTCCGTCTCGACGGTGGAGCCGGACTTGCTCGACACGACGACCACGGTCCGCTCGAGCCGGTCGGCAAGTGCCGCCCGGACGGCGTCGGGCTGGGAGGAGTCGAGGACCGTCAGGGCCCTCCCGGCGCTGGCGCAGATGACCTCCGGCGCCAGGGAGGACCCGCCCATGCCGCAGAGCACGACATGGTCCACCCCCCGCGAGCCCAGCTCGTCACGCAGCGCGGCGACCTCGCCGAGCAGCGGTCGGGAGGAACGGGGCAGGCGCACCCAGGAGAGCCGTACCGCGGCCTCCTCCTCGGCGTCCTTGCCCCAGAGGCTGGGGTCCCGGGCGAACAGCCGGCCGGCGAAGCCGTCCTGCACCAGCTCCGGCACGTGCTTCCCGATGGCGTCGGCCGCCGGTCCGGCGGCGGTGACCGACAAGGCTGTCACTCGGCGGCCTTCTCGAGCTCGGCCTGCACGCCCGAGAGCAGCTCGTCCCACGCCTTGGCGAACTTCTCGACGCCCTCGACCTCGAGCTGCTGGACGACGTCGTTGTAGGAGATGCCGAGCCCGTCGAGCCCGTCGAGCACGGCAGCGGCTTCCTGGTACCTGCCGGTGATCGTGTCCCCGGTGACCTCGGCATGGTCGGCAGCGGCCTCCAGGGTCTTCTCCGGCATCGTGTTGACGCAGTTGGGTGCGACGAGCTCGGTGACGTACATCGTGTCGGGGTATGCCGGGTCCTTGACCCCCGTCGAGGCCCACAGGGGTCGCTGCACGTGGGCACCGTCGGCCTCCAGGCTCTTCCAGCGCGGGGTGGAGAACACCTCCTCGAACGCCTGGTAGGCCAGGCGGGCGTTGGCGATCCCGGCCTTGCCGCGCAGCTGCTTCGCCTCGGGCGTGCCGATCTCGTCGAGCCGCCCGTCGATCTCGGTGTCGACCCGGGAGACGAAGAACGAGGCCACGGAGCGGATCAGGCTGATGTCCTTGCCCGCCTGGCGGGCCTGTTCGAGACCCGACAGGTAGGCGTTCATCACCGCCCGGTAGCGGTCGAGGGAGAAGATGAGGGTGACGTTGACGCTGATGCCGTCGGCCAGCGCGGCGGTGATCGCGGGCAGGCCCTCGACGGTTGCGGGGATCTTGATGTAGACGTTCGGGCTGTCCACCGCGTCGCGCAGCGCCTTCGCCTGCTCGACCGTCTGCTCGGTGTCGTGGGCCAGCCGCGGGTCCACCTCGATGGAGACGCGACCGTCCTGGCCGCCGGTCGACTCGAAGACGGACATGAACATGCCGCAGGCGTCCCGCACGTCCTGGGTCGTCATGGCGAAGACGGACTCCTCGAGGGTCCGCCCCGCCTCCTGCAGCTCCTTCACCTGGCCGTTGTACGCGTCGCCCACCGCCAGGGCCGCCTGGAAGATCGACGGGTTGGTCGTCACGCCGACGACGCTCATCGTGTCGATGAGCTCCTTGAGGTTGCCGGTGGTGAGCCGGTCCCGGGACAGGTCGTCGAGCCAGATCGACACTCCCGCGTCGGACAGGGCCTGCAGGTTGGCGTTGGGCATGGTCACGTTCCCTTCTTGGCGGTGCTCTTGGCAGTGCTCTTGGCAGTGCTCCTGGCGGTGCTCTTGGCGGTGCTCTTGGAAGCGGCGCCCTTGGTGGCGGCGCTGTTCCGCGTCGTCGTGTCGGTCTTCGTCGTGCTCCCCCGCTTGCGCGGGCTGGTCGCGGTGACGTCGGGGGCGTGGTCCGGGGCCCTGGCGGCCCTGATGGAGTCCTTTGCGGCCGCGACGACGGCGGCGGGCGTGATCCCGAACTCGCGGAAGAGGGTCTGGTAGTCGGCGGACGCCCCAAAGTGCTCGAGGCTGATGCACCGGCCGGCGTCGCCGACGATGTCGTGCCAGCCGAACGCCACCCCGGCCTCCACGCTGACCCGGGCCCGCACGCCCGGGGGCAGCACCTTGTTGCGGTAGGCCTTCGGCTGCTCCTCGAACCACTCCCGGCACGGCATCGAGACGACCCGGGTGCGGATCCCGGACCGCTCCAGCCTGGCTCGCGCCTCCACCGCGAGGCTGACCTCCGATCCGGTCGCGATGAGGATCACCTCTGGGCTCTCCGTGCCGCTCTCGCCCCCGTCGACGAGCACGTAGGCGCCCTTGGCCACCCCGGCGGTCGACGCGTAGGTGGCGCGGTCGAGGACCGGCACCGCCTGCCGGGTGAGGGCGAGTCCGGCGGGCCGCGCGTTGCGGAGGATCTGCCCCCACGCGGCCGCCGTCTCGTTGGCGTCCGCCGGCCGGACCACGTCGAGTCCGGGGATCGCCCGCAGCGCGGCGAGGTGCTCCACCGGCTGGTGGGTGGGCCCGTCCTCCCCGAGGCCGATGGAGTCGTGCGTCCACACGTAGGTCACCGGCAGCTGCTGGATGGCGGCGAGCCGCACCGCCGGGCGCATGTAGTCCGAGAAGACGAGGAAGGTCCCGCCGTAGGGCCGGGTCAGGCCCTCGAGCGCGATGCCGGTGAGGATCATCCCCATGCCGTTCTCACGGATGCCGAAGTGCAGGGTCCGCCCGTACGGGTCGCCCTTCCACGCCGCGGTCTGCCGGTTGCGCGGGACGAACGACGGCTCGCCCTCCATCGTCGTGTTGTTGGACTCGGCGAGGTCGGCCGAGCCGCCCCACAGCTCCGGCATGACCGGTGCGAGGGCGGTGAGCACCGCGCCGGAGGCGGCCCTGGTGGCCAGCCCCTTCTCGCTGTCGGCGGCGAAGCTCGGCAGGGCCGCGTCGACGCCGTCCGGGAGCTTCCCCGCAAAGACCCTGTCGAGCAACTCGGCGCGCTCGGGGTTTGCCCGTCGCCAGCCGGCATACCGTTTGTCCCACTCCCGGTGTGCCGCCTTGCCGCGCTTGACGACCCCCCTCGCGTGGGCCAGCACCGCGCGTTGCACGGTGAACGTCTTGCCGGGGTCGAAGCCGAGCAGCTCCTTGGTCCGGGCGACCTCCTCGTCGCCGAGGGCGGAGCCGTGCGACTTGCCAGTGTTCTGCTTTGTCGGTGCCGGCCACGCGATGATCGTGCGCAGGATGATGAGGGTCGGCTTGTCGGTGACCTCCCGGCCGGAGCGGAAGGCCGCCAGCAGCTCGTCGACGTCCTCGACGTAGTGCCCGCCGTCCGGGGTGTCGCCGCGCCAGTCGACCGTGATCACGTGCCAGCCGTAGGCCTCGAAACGCCTGCCCACGTCCTCGGAGAACGAGATGTCGGTGTCGTCCTCGATGGAGATGACGTTCTGGTCGTAGAGCAGGGTGAGGTTGCCGAGCTCCTGGTGCCCGGCGAGGGCGCACGCCTCGTGAGTGACGCCCTCCATCATGTCGCCGTCGGAGGCGATGACGTAGACGTGGTGGTCGAAGGGGCTCTGCCCGGGCCGCGTGTCCGGGTCGAGCAGGCCGCGCTGGCGCCGCTGGGCCATGGCCATGCCGACGGCCGAGGCCAGTCCGGACCCGAGGGGGCCGGTGGTGATCTCGACGCCCTCCGTGTGGTGCACCTCCGGGTGTCCGGGGGTCTTGCTGCCCCAGGTACGCAGCGCCTGCAGGTCGGACAGCTCGAGGCCGTAGCCGGACAGGTAGAGCTGGATGTACTGGGTCAGGCTGGTATGCCCGCAGGAGAGCACGAACCGGTCCCGGCCCAGCCACGTCGGGTCGGACGGGTCGTGGGTCATCACCTGCTGGAAGAGCAGGTATGCCGCGGGGGCCAGTGACATGGCGGTGCCGGGGTGCCCGTTGCCCACCTTCTGCACGGCGTCGGCGGCCAGCAGCCTGATGGTGTCGACGGCCCGCACGTCGAGGTCGGTCCACCCGGCGTCGTCGGCCACGGGGAGCGGCAGGGACCGGTCCCTCCTGCTGAGGATCGACGCTGCGGATGTGGTACGGCTCACGGGTTCACATCTCCTTCGGCACCGACGGCTAGCGCCTCCGAGCCTAGACCACACCCGGGTACCGGCAACATCGGGTGCGGCGCCCTCGCGCCGCCGCCGGCTGCCGCCCCGGCTGCCGTCCCTGCGCACCTGCCGCGTCCCTGCGCACCTGCCACGTCCCTCGGACCGCACGGGGATAGACTCCGCAGGTGTCGTCCTCAGCGGAGGCGACCGCCGCCGGCTGGCCCGTGACACCGAAGGACGTCGTGACTGCACTGGACCCGCGCGCCGGGCTCTCGGCCACGCCGGGACCCGGGGGTCGGGGGATGCGCTCCACGATTGGGCAGTACGTCGCCCTCACGAAGCCCCGGATCATCGAGCTGCTGCTCATCACGACGGTGCCGGTCATGTTCCTCGCCCAGCGCGGCATACCGTCGCTGCCGCTGGTGGTCGCGACCCTCGTCGGCGGGACGCTGTCCGCGGGAGCGGCCAACACGCTCAACTGCTACCTCGACCGTGACATCGACGCGGTGATGCACCGGACCAGCCAGCGCCCGCTGGTCACCGGCACGATCAGCCCTCGCAGCGCGCTCGTCTTCGGGGTCGTGCTCGCGGTGGTCTCGACGGTCTGGCTCGGGCTGCTCGTCGGCTGGCTCAGCTCGGCGCTGGCGCTCGCTGCGCTGGTGTTCTACGTCTGCGGCTACACGATGCTGCTCAAGCGGCGCACCTCCCAGAACATCGTCTGGGGCGGTGCCGCCGGGTGCATGCCCGTGCTCATCGGCTGGTCGGCGGTCACGGGGACGCTCGCGTGGCCGGCACTGGTCCTCTTCCTCGTCGTGTTCTTCTGGACGCCCCCGCACTACTGGCCGCTGTCGATGAAGTTCAGGGACGACTACGCGGCCGCCCGCGTGCCGATGCTGCCGGTCGTCGAGCGCTTCGTCGTCGTCGCCCGGCAGGTCGTCGGCTACTCGTGGCTGATGGTGGGCGCCTCCCTGGTCCTCGTGCCGGTCGGTGCCATGGGCTGGGTGTACCTCGTCGCTGCGCTGGCCGCGGGCGCGGTCTTCCTTGCCGAGGCGCACCGGCTGCTGGGGCGTGCCACCCTCGGCCCCGGGCCCTCGCTCCGGCCGATGCGCCTGTTCCACCTCTCGATCACCTACCTCACCGTGCTGTTCCTCGCCGTGGCGCTCGACCCGCTCGTGCACCTGCCGGTCCTGCGCTGACGCCGACCCACGCGCGGGTGCGCAGCGAGAGCACGCCGCGGGTGAGGGTGACGACGAGCAGGCTCGCGCCGAGCAGGTGCACGAGGACGAGGACCTCGGGGAGCCCGGTGAGGTACTGGGTGTAGCCGACCAGCCCCTGTGCCAGCGTGACGGCCAGCACCGCCAGCCAGGCCCGTCGGGGGCGCTCGTCCGGCGTCGTCAGCCGCACGGCGAGCCACACCGCGACGACGAGGCCGGTGAACAGCATGACCGCGTCGGCGTGCAGCCACGCGATGGTGCGGGGGTCGAAGCCGAACCGGGGGGTGCTCGGGTCCCCGGAGTGCGGGCCCGACCCCGTGACGACCGTGCCGAGGGCGAGTACCAGGGCGCCGAGGGCGCTCGTTACGTAGGCCACGGCCCGGATCTCGTTGCGCACCAACGGTTGCGACGTCCCGTCGCCCTCCCGGACGCGGTGCAGGAGGTATGCCGAGAGCGCGACGAGGACCATCGAGGCGAGGAAGTGGGCGGAGACGGTCGCGGGGCTCAGGCCGGTGAGGACGGTGACGCCGCCGAGGACCGCCTGGAGCAGGACTCCGAACAGCGGGAGCACGCAGATCCGGCGCAGCCCGCGACGGTGCGGGGCGAGGGCCCAGACCGCGACGATGACGAGCACCGCTGCGGCGGCGACGACTCCCGTCAGGGTCCGGTTGCCGAACTCGACGATCTTGTGGAAGCCCTGTTCCTGGTACGGCACCGGCGTGAACGAGCCGGGGACGCACTCCGGCCAGGTCGGGCACCCGAGGCCGGAGCCGGTGAGGCGGACCAGCCCCCCGGTGACGACGATGGTGACTTCGAGGACGAGGTTGGCGAGCAGCGCGCGTCCGAGCCACGGGCTCGTCGTCGGGCGAGCGGTCGGCGCCGTCGTCGCCGTCGCGGGGGAGGTGGTCGCAGCGGCGGAGGTGGTCGCGGGGGAGGTGGTCGCGGCGGCGGAGCCGGGCACGGGGGCGGAGCCGGGCACGGGGGCGGAGCCGGGCACGGGGGAGCTGGGCACGGGACGAGGCTAGCCCGCCCCCCCTACCGACCGAGCGCACCATGTGGTCGTTGCTGCGGTCGAAATGTCGGGATTGACGACCATCTGGTGCGCTCGGTCGGGGAGTCTGGGGTCAGTCGGACCAGCGGAAGGTCCGGCCGGCGAGCCAGCTGGCGACGGTGCCCCAGAGCACGAGGACGAGCAGCGGTATGCCGGTCAGCCTCCCCTGTGCCAGCGCGGCCCGCAGGCCGTCGGCGAGCGCTGCGGAGGGGAGCGCCGCAACGATGTTGCCCAGACCGGTCGGCAGCTCGCTGCGGGGCAGGAGGACCCCGCCGAGCACCAACAGCAGCACCCAGAGCAGGTTGGCGACCGCGAGGACCCCCTCGGCCCGCAGGGTCCCCGCGAGCAGCATGGCGAGTGCCACGAAGGCCCACGTCCCCGCGAGGACGAACAGCACCGCGAACCCGAGGCCCGTGCCGCTGGGGCGCCAGCCGAGGATGAGCCCGGCCGCGCCGATGACGACGACCTGGAGCGCCTCCACCGCCAGGACGGCGGCTGCCTTGGCCCAGAGCAGCCCCGACCGTCCGAGCGGGGTCACGCCGAGCAGGCGCAGCACCGAGTACCTGCGGTCGAACCCGGTGGCGATCGCCGGCGAGGTGAAGGCGGCCGACAGGACGCACAGGGCCAGCACCCCCGGCACGGCGAGGTCGATCCGCGGCCCGTCGCCGAGGCTCGGTGAGCGCGTGAGAGCCAGCCCCAGCAGGACGCCCAGCGGGAGGACGACCGCGACCAGCAGCTGCTCGCCGTTTCGCATCAGGGTGCCGAGCTCGAACACCGCTTGGGCGGCGATGCGGCGCAGCGGCGGGGCCGGAGGGCTCACCGGTGGTCCCTGCGGGTGAGCCCGAAGTAGACGTCCTCGAGGCTCGAGCCGCCCACCACCTCGGAGGGCGAGCCCTGGGCGACGGTGCGGCCCCCGCTGATGATGACGAGATGGTCGGCGAGTCGCTGGGCCTCGGCGAAGGAGTGGGTGGTGATGACCTGGGTCGTCGTCCCGGGGCAGCGGACCTGTTCGACGAGGTCCCAGACGTCGAGCCGCCCGTGCGGGTCGAGGCCGGCGGTCGGCTCGTCGAGGAAGAGCACCTGCGGCTGGCCGACGAGGGCGGCTGCGAGCGCGAGCCGCTGCCGCTGCCCCCCGGACAGGCGTCGCACCGTCGTCCCCGCGAACTGCGTGACACCGAGGCGCAGCGCGAGGTCGTCGACGTCGACGGGATCCCCGTAGAACCGGGCCAGATGGCGCAGTAGGCGGATCGCCTTGGTGCCGTTGGGCAGGCCCCCCGACTGGAGCATCACGCCCACTTTGGCCCGGTGCTCGGCGGAGGAGCGCCAGGGGTCGGTCCCCAGCACGCGCACCGTCCCGCCATCCGGTCGCTGCAGGCCCACGGCGCACTCCACCGAGGTCGTCTTGCCGGCGCCGTTCGGCCCGAGGATGGCCGTGACCTCCCCCCGGGGCGCGCTCCAGGACATCCCGTCCACCGCGGCGTGCTCGCCGAAGACCTTGCGCAGGTCGGTCACCTCGACGGCTACGGGCACGGTGGCGATTCTAGGCAGCGGCCCGGGACAGCGCCGTCGGCGGCGCCGCCGGCCGTCGGACCACCTGAGCCCCCTCCCGGTCCACGCCGCAGTCGCGGGGTATGCCGCAGTCCCGGGGTATGCCGTTTCCGCCGGCTATGTCGCCTCTGCGAGCCTATGTCGCCTCCGCGGTCTAAGTGGTCAGGTTTGCAAGTTCGTCGGAGGTCAGGCGGCCGTGGGTTGGGTGGTGTTGGGGCTCTGGGCTTGTTGTTGTCGGTCGAGTCTGTCCAAGAGGTCGGCGAGGTCGTTGGTGGTGAA
>JAABUR0100002597.1_pt1 | contig 27131 bp, 40 predicted proteins | sample 5560091 | NCBI WGS metagenome assembly JAABUR01 (sample SAMN10711879, study PRJNA513375) | rock metagenome | isolation source: Antarctica rocks | place: Antarctica: Victoria Land, University Valley sud
CACCTGCAGCTGATGAGAGTGCTTTCTAGTGTGCTCGCAGTTCTCTCTGCTTGGCAGCTTTCCTCCCTTTCTTAAGCTTAAGCACGCGGTTCAGAGTTGGTTTACGTCATCGTGCATGTAGGCCACCATGTGCCTTGCGTGTACTGCTGACTTGACTGTCCCGTTCAGCGAAGCGTGTTTGTGCGTGCTCTTGCTGCGCAAATAAGCTTTAGGACAGTCCTAGCAGACAATGCAGATGACATGAGCATGCTGTCTACTTCATTTTGTTGCCGCTTGTACTGTAGGAGCTTGATGCTCCCTGTCAGGCAGGCTGCCCTGCATGTGCAACGGGAAGCTGCATGCGCTCGCTGGCACGCAGAGCCCTGCCTGGTCAAGGCTGCTCTCAGTAACCGGCAGAGCTGCCCCCGCCGCATGGCGGGCTTCCAGACCTGCTCTGTGCCCAAGCTGGCCATGCGCCTGCGCCTTGCGGGTGTCAGCGCGGTCGCATGCCATGCTCATGTAGCTGCAGCCCGGTGCACAAGCTCTGCGCTCATGGTGCGCGGCCCCCTGCGCGGCAGGCCAGGCGGACAGGATGGCAGGCTGGATGCAGCCCTGGGCCTGGCGCAATGGCCTGCTGACCACGCTGGCGCTCGCGTTCCTGGCCTGGGTGCTCATGCTGGCGGGCGTGATTGCGCTGCAGTCGCGCTGCGATGCCCTGTACTCCAACCAGGCGCGCCCCAGGACCCGTGGGGCCGCCCCTTGTGTGCACACTTCTCCTTTCTGAGTGTTTATTTTTTTTCAACGTACATCATAAAGCACTGAGTGCTTTATGATCCAGCACCCTGTGCAGCATCTACAGAGCGAGCGTTTCATGCAACTTATTATGGTGGCATGCTGCGGTGCATGTGGCAGCTGCAGAGAAAGCTGCGCAAGTTTAGTACACAGCTCGTACTGCAATCTTACGCAAGCGCTGCAGGTGCCTTTCCAGGAGCGCGCCATGCACTGTCAAAAGGTAGCACAAATGCTGACTGCCCTGCTCTTCCCATGGCTGCACATACGGGACACGGCCTCCTGCTCTTCAACATACAAGTTCCCACGGTCCCCAGCGCGCACACCATGGCGCAAGCCTTGCACCATGGCATGCCAGCCCGAGCTGCGCGCGCAGGTGCTGGGGGGCCCGCCCGCTGGCGGCGGCATCGGCGAGCTGGGGCCGGCGACCATCAGCTGCCGCAACTACTACGCCTACCAGTGGTGGAAGGGTGCGGCCCGGCTGCCTGCATCCTGCGCTCTGCTTGGGCTTTTCAACGCGGACCATCGGCACGCGCGCGCCACAGCTGCATGCAAGGAATAGCTCCCGCAAGGCTTGACCGCATGCTCTGAACCGCCCGCCCCAGAGCCAGCAGTGACATGCATGTCAGGCATCAGCACATAGCTATCTGGCCCGGCAGTGTGGCACTCGAAAGATGACAACCCCAGCGCATGTCCAGCTGAGGGGGGGCATGTCAGGCGTTTCCCTGTCTGTAAGCCCCGTGCAGCTTCAAGTATGGCGAAGTCTGCGAGTGTGCATGCGTCATGGCAGGACAGGCATGCAGGGGCGGGTGCAGATGCAGCGTACGCACATAGGTGCCGCACGCGCATGTAGTGTGGTCACCACTCACGTGTTGGGCTGAGGGCGCAGTTGTATATCACCTCTTCGTCTTCACGCTGGTTGCGGTCGCGCTCAGTGCCGGTGCGTATCGCTGCGCATGCGCATTGCATGTGATGCGCGGCGGCAGCAACGCACTGCACAGGCTCGCCGTGCATGTCTGCAGTAACGCCCGTGCAGCCCGTGCAACCCTCTGAGCATGCCTGCTGCCAGGCATGTGCGGCCCGCGCGTGCAGCGTGCCTCGCTGGCGGCGCTGCCGGCTGCACAAGCTCATGTGCGCGACACCCTGGCGCAACCCTGGCTCATGAAGTCACAGCATGTGCGGCGGACGCGCGCAGCCCGCGTGTATGCGCACCGCGCCGCGCTGGCGGCGCTGCTGGCGGTGGGCGCCGTGCTCGCCATGGACGCCGCCAACGCATTCCTCCTCAGCTGGCTCACGTGCGCCCCCTGCTGCGCAGCTGGGCCCGAGGGCACGGCCAGTTGCTGCGGCAATCTCACACCCCTGCCCCGGCTGCCCAAGTGCAGGCCCTGGGCATCCCTGTGCATGCAACCATGCTGCTCCCAACTGCCACACATTGTCGCCTTTGCGCCAAACTTCTCCTGCAACCGCCCAGGCCTGCCTGCCTGCAGCCATGCCCGGCAGCAAGCCGCTCACCAGTCCAGCGGGCCGCGGCGCGCGCGCAGCTTCGGCGACTACGGCTCTAAACCTACCCATACTCTATCCCTGTAGGCAAAATTAATCTACCCTATCCAAACCCTATCCTACCCTATACCCGGGCAGCGGCGCGCGCGCAGCTTTGGCGACTATGGCGAGGTAACGACGCACGCCAAGGTGTATTTCGCGGGCGCGCTCGCGGTGGCCGCGCTCGACCTGCTCCTCATCGGCCTGGTCGGCTCGCACGACGATGCGGACGACTCCCTGGACCCCGCGGGCGCGCCCGCGCTGCTGCCCTCCCGGGCTTTCTGTCTGACATGGTCGGCTCGCACAATGATGCGGAGGACTCCCTGGCCCCCTGCGGGCGCGCCCGCGCTGCTGCGCTTCTGGGCTCCCTGTCCAGTGCCCAACAGACCCCGGCCTCAGAGCAGGGATGCCGGAGGGGCCCGTCAGGCGGTGCACGTATCCCCGTCGAGGCCCAGCAGCGTTTCGGAACGGCCTTCCTGGGTTGAGCTCGACCTCCATTTCGCCAAGCTTGCTAGCCAGCTGCAGGGGCGGCGGGGTATGTCATCCATCGCAAGGCCTGTGGGGGCATGACACTGGCTGACGCGGTCGTCGGCCCAGCCCTGTCAGCTTGGTCGCCGACCAAACCAATTTGTGGGTGTGCACTGGATACAGAGATGTGTGCCTGCGGAGAGCTTGGGAAAATTAGGGAGACTAGCCTTTTCAGCTAGCGCCAGGGGCAAGCTGGTGAGATCTCTGCTAGGAACTGGGCAGATTACATGTCTGCAAACGTGCGCGCCATGACCCTGCCGCGCCGCGCACGCAGGCGCAGGCGCAGGTGCAGGGAGCGGCTACCAGCGCAGGGGCCCCAAGGTCGGATCGCATGTTCCGCCAACGTCGGCCGCCGCTACAGAGGTGCCCGTTCCCGTCGTCTGAGCAGGACGCAGCGTGGGTGGGTTGAGCGCGCGTCATGGTGCGCTGGGAGCGGTGTTGCCCACCTGGACATGGGGGTGAGCTGCACTGGGTAGAGTGACGGGGCTTGGGAGGGTATGCTGCAAGGGCGACAGTGTGAGTGAGCATGCAGCAGCATCATGGAATACACAGGGAAGTGTGTCAACGCGCTTTTCTTAGGTCGCCGAGCCGAGGCTGCAGAGCCAGATCCATTGCAGGTGTGAGGGTGCGGTTCCAAGCTTAGGGTCATCAACTTCGCATGAGGTGGCACGTTGAAGGCATGCATGCTCCTCGCAGTAGGGCCATGCACGCGCGCGCGTCCTCTGGCCTGTGGAAGCTTGCTGCATGCACGCATGCTGCTTGCAGTTGGGCCATGCGAGCGCTCGCATCCTCTGGCCTGTGGCAGGTTGTTGCCTGCTTGTCCGGAACCAGTAGGACTGCCGCTGGCTGCTGCCTGTATGCGTGCTGGGAAGAGCCTCAGTGCCATTGGGCATCACCTGGCTGTGGCAGCATGCGGTGTGCGTAGGGGCGGTGCCCGGCTACAGACGTGCTGCAGCTCCTTGTAAGCCGTTCCACAGATGTGGTACTTGCAGATCACGGCGCAATCTTTCCCAGGACGTGACTACCTCAGCAGGCTCTGGGCAGAGTTGCTGATAATTTGCAACGGCAGCCCTCGCTTTTGAACAAGGCGCAAACGTCAAATACCACTAGCGTGTAACTGCGTTCAGCTGCACACACACCAAGTCAAACTTGATTGCATGCATTAGGGAGTTGCTGGGGTAACTTGGTAGCGCGAAGCTGCATCTTATTCCTCGACACGCGCATGCTCGCGCGGCACAGGGCGCACAAAGATGCCCTCCTTGGGCGCGAGCGTGAAGGCGCTCTTCACCGCCAGCGGGACTTGCCCCGGCGACAGCTCGAACGTGAACCTGCAGGCCACAAGCCCTGGGCCTCAGTATTGCTATTGGTGCACACATGCACGCTGCTTCGCTTGTACAGGTCACGTCATAGCGAGTTCTTTGCCACTAGCACGGTTCCTGTCAATAACTTTTGCACGGTACGCACGCCGACTCTGCCCATCAGCAGATCTATATATCTACACAAGCAACATGTCTAGGCACGCCTTCGGAGGCTGCAACAGCCCTTTTCATCACTCCCATCTTCCGTAGTTTTTGCATCACCCACCGCATGCCCGGTGCCGCACCGCTGGAAGAGGCGCGCGAGCGTGATGTGCGCCTCCTGCTTCGCGAAGCGCATGCCGACGCACACCCGGTTGCCGTCGCCGAACGGCAGCCACGCGCCGGGCGGCAGGTCGTCCGCGGGCGCGCGGCCCGTGGCCGGGTCCGCCACCCAGCGCTCGGGCAGGAAGGCCTCGGGCTCCGGCCAGATGGCGGGGTCGCGGTGGATGGCGTACACGGCCACCTGGCCCCACACATACCCTATTATTTTTCTACGAGTTACCCCTTGCGCCATAGCAAGGGTCGCAATGGATGCTGTGCACGGCCGCCTAGCCCACCCGCACTCATTTGCTTATTTTCTTCACAAACCACTGCTACACCAGGCACGTCGGACTTTTGGGGGACCGCGCGATCGCGCCGCCGGGGCGCGGCAGGGTCGCGCACGTGGACCCAGGTGCCGCGCGGGATGGCGCGGCCACACAGCTCCATGTCCTCCACCGCCTCGCGCACCGCAAACACGCCGGGAGGGTACAGCCGCAGCCCCTCCTGCGCACATGCAAAAGTCACATACAGTGAAGCCTAAGGTCTAAAGGAGAGCGCACAGGCGCGCTGCAGAGCTGCCGCATGGTGCAGCAAGCTGCTGCATAACTGCACAGCTGCTGCATGGTTGCCCATCCAAAGATAAGCCTTTTCACGCAACCCCGCTGACAACTGCACAGCGTCCTTTGCCCGGCAAGGTTGACGGTCAATTGATGTGAGGCGCTGTGCAGCGGAGACAGCTGTAAGCGCATGGTGTGCATGAAGTCAACCCCTCGCTCGCTGCTGCTCGCTGCCGCGACCCGGGCCAGCGCGGACCTTCAGGCAGGCTTCCAGGTAGGGCATGCGGGCCAGCTCGGCCGGCCCCACCGGGCCCTCGCGCGCGACCGCGTCCACCTCCTGCGTGCGATGCAGATGCGCGTGTCACTGCCCTTGAACCATTAGCACGGCCCCTAGACCACTAAGCATCATAATGGCACTCAACACCTGCACTGAAATGGTGCATGGCACCTTTTCATTGCAAGTGGCTGCACCTCTTCACAAGGCTTGGATGCGCCGATATGGCAGTCCAAGTAGCGTACTAGCGCCAAGGTATCTGTGCATGCAACCTAGCGCTGGCCATATGCGCAGCTGCGAGCCAGCAGAGGAGCACACGCGCGCACCTTCAGCAGCTTCTCACACTTGTCAGGGTTGGCCGCAAGGCAGTAGACCGTGAAGGCGAGCGCGGACGCTGTCGTCTCATACCCTGCACCGCGCCACACAACAGCGAGGCTAGCTCATTGCCGGCAGGTGGTGCCATGCCAGTCACCATGCAAAGGCGCAGCCGCATGCATGAAGCAGTCCTACAAAGAGGTTTCTCAGTGCAGAGCGCGCCCCAAGGGCCATGCAGCCAGTGGGCGCACAAGGACTGTGGCAGTACCGCGGGTCACAAGCTACCTGCACATGGTTTGTGATTGACGTCCAGCGCTAGTATCTGTAAACGGTGCGCAGCGGCCTTGCCTGTTTCAATCGCGACACTCGCCCCGCGCAGAGCAGCCCTGCAAGGCGTGCCCATGCCGCGCACCGGCCAGCAGGAAGGTGGAAGCCTGCGCGGCCGTGTCTCTACCCTACCTTGACACTAACCTGCAGGGCGCCCACGCCGCGCACCGGCCAGCAGGAAGGTGAAGGCCTGCGCGGCGGCCTCCAGCTCGCTCAGGTGCGCGCCGTCGGCGTGGCGCGCGTTGACCAGCAGCGACAGGAAGCTGCCGGGCTTGATCGCACGCGCGCGCTTCCGCGCCGCCGCCGCGTCCTGCACACGCGCATGTTGTGCTGTGGTCACGCAAGGACGTGCTCACACCGCTGCTTGTTACTTGCACAGTGCGGAGACGGGCAATATCTGCCCTGACCTCACAGGCTCAAAAACCATATTGGCGCCACGGCCCGCAGACGCCGCCAGTCCCTGCAAATGTGCATGCCACAGCGGACTGCTATGGTGTATGCATGGTGTGTCAATTGCGCGCTTGGGCACACCGCACTTGTCCACAGCAATAATTGAGCATGCTGCTTTGAGCCTGCTGCGGCAATCCACCAGCGCCACATTTCATGAAATGTTAACAAGTGAAGCAGCACACACGCTTCTGCGGAGCGCACCGCTGCCGTTCCGTTCGCCGCGGCACCGGCAGCGGCGCCGTCCCCGCTGTGCGCGGCGGCGCCGTTGCTGCCGCCTGCCGCCTTTGCAGCCTCCGCGCGCGCCTCCCGTTCGCGGGTTTCCCTGATCAAACCCTCCACAGTGCTACGGAGCACCTTGCGCGCCGCCATCACCTGGGCAGCAGTGCGCGCTGACGTCACGCCTGCAGACTTGAGCGGACATCCAGTACTCCTAGCAAGCAGCTAGGTCATGTGACAAGCAGCTAATTCACTGGTGGCCAGCACTTAGGTCACGTGACAAGCAGCTCAGTCAGCAATGGCAAGCAGCTAGGTCTTGTGACAAGCAGCTCAGTCACTCACAACTCTCTCAACACATAAAGGCGCTTGATGTAGCCGGATGTCATACAGGTGTCGGCCATGTCGCAGTCGCGGTGCGCGCGGCCGCGCCTCGCGCAGGCTGCGGTCCGGGAAGCAGCGCGCCAGCAGCTTCATGAGCGGCAGCGTGAAGGGCGCCAGGAAGACGGGCGGCACGTACGGGCAGCTGGTCATGCCTGCGCGCGCGGGGCCGGCCGTCGCGCGCCGGCCGCGCGTGGCGCACCACTGAACAGGCGGGGGCCTGTTGCATCTCTGGCAGGCTGGTGACAACGCTGCTCAGTCAGGATACACAACACAACGATGTCAGGACGTACAGGTGCACCTGTGAAGCACTTGCACACATTTCTGTGCATAACATTAACTCACTGTATGCCCACAGAAAACAGAAAACAAGCCGAGTGTCTTTGCGGCTTACTACGGCAGGAAGACGCCATATGCCTTTATCTGTTGTGCGCACCGCCGAGGCCGAATATTGTTTGCGCTGCATTAACGAGTGCGGCGGCTTCAGCGCTGTTGCTCCCAGACGCTGGACTGTCTTGCGTCTGCAGATCCACTCTGCGCCCCTCTCCATGATGAGCTGGTAGAATTCTAAAAGAAAGGGGTCCCTGCTAATGTAGCTGAGCAGTGTAAGAATGGGGGGTTGCCGAGTGGTCAACGCAATACCTGCATAACTGCTGCAAGCCCTGCCTACCTCCACTGACTCTCTCGTCCTCCTAGCGAGCGGTGCATGTGCAAAGCAGAGTCCCGGACCAGGTGAGCAAGTGATTGCGCGCACGAAGAAACTGGCTGCATGCAACCCAAAGGCATGCACCAGCGTCACAGCGTCCAGCACGTCACAGGCTCAGCGAGAGCAGCGCGCACCCAAATGCGGACGTGCCAACGACGTCCATCGTCATGTAACCTGCAGCATGCACAAGCATGGGAGGTCACCATAGCGGCCATTGTGGCAGGCACTGTACCAAAGGAGGACGGCCTCTTCATCATTCATGTAGCGCAAGCTACCTAAAACCGCCATGGTGCAAGTGCATGCCGTGCATAAGCCTGTACTTTCCTTTCCACCTGGGGTCAGGTAGCTGAATGATGGGATGCTGCATGGGCAACAAGCTTTTTGCAGGGCCACATCGAAGAGGGCCGCAAGCAGCCACATTTGCAACCACACTCTCCATGGGCGCGCGAAAAAGCACAGCTCACTGCACTGCGACTAGGCTTGCAGCAGCCAGGCTGCCAAACAAGTAAGCGCACCAAACTGGCGCCAGATGTTGACGTCGCGGCCCTCCTTGGCGATGCGGGCCAGTGTGTCGCACAGCCGCTCCACGCCCTCGTTCATCAGCCCCGTCACGGCCTCGAGGCTGCGGCCACCCTCACTCATCAAGCCTGTTACAGAAGACAAGGCTGCAACAATGCACTCTATCGCCTCAAACATCACATACCGCAGCAGTGACATGCTGCGGCCACCGCCGACATGCCGCAGTGGCATAAGGACCACGGCTGTATATGTGCATGTGTGTGTGTGCATATCCAGCAGCTACCTTACCAATAACGTCTCTAGGTCACATGAGCTGACTGACACCAGCTAGCTGATGATCATCCCATGCACTCTGGATTACTTTCAGCCTGAAATGTTTCGCGAGCCACAAGTCTTCGCACCTGCCGCTTGTGACAACTGGCAGCCACGCCGCAGTCTTCAGGCTCCGATGCAGCTCCTGGCTGCACTCAAACAACAACCCGCTGATGAGCATGTGCAAAATACGTGTGCAAATGGCCACTGCATGACCGCGCACTTCAAGTTCGACACTCAAGATCCGTTGCAGTGTCTGCGATCAGACAACTTTCATGTCACCTCGTATTGGAACACTAGTGCCATTGTGACGTGGAGAGAACAACTTTGTGCAGCCTGTGCAACACGAGTGCTGCGAGCAAAGCCATGCAGCCTTAACGCAAATGCAGACGAGGCGTGACGTGAACACAACAACAGCGCATATACGCCGAGCGGCTGGCCCTGCATGCGCGATGAAGGAGCTCTGCCACCAGTACAAGTGCCTGTCTGGGCCGCGTGTGCGCGCAGAGCGGGCGCGCACTCGTGCGTGCTGAACAGGCCGACCCGGTTGAACTCCGCCTCTGTGCCCACCAGCAGCGAGGCTGGGCCCCGGATCTCGTGCCGCTTTGGGATACGCAGCAGCACCTTCCTGTCACAGCGGCGGATGGTCCCGTCAGGCCCCATGAGCTCTCATGGTTCACAAGCACGGCGAGCAGGCACAGAGCACCCTCCAGACAGCCAATATCATAACATGACAATTGTGCCTCAACCTCCTGCTCATCCTCCTGCTAAGGCACGACCCCATGCAGGGGCAGCGGACACCAACAAGTGAGCGCAAGCCAGCCGCTGGTGGTTGGTTGACAGCCCAAGCCCGTACAAGCGGAAGACAAAGTGCATGCTCACCTGGCAGCCGCAGGGTCGTGCACGGCGACAACCGGCTGCTGGCCAAGGAAGAGCTGCGCAGCCAGCACAAAGGTATGTCAAGGGCGCTCGATGTTGCGCGACTGAACAGGCACAAGGTCGGCGGGTTGAGCAGTCTCAGCAAGTTTGGGAGCGCAGTGCAAGCTCGCGGCAAACCCACAGGCCTGCAAGCCAGGCCAGTACACAGGCTTGGTAAAACATGTATCGCGCAGCATGCGAGCCACTGGCAACGCGTGCGTGCCACCGGTAGCTGTAGAGAACGTTGGGCTTGCCTTGTAAACAGGTCCATACATGCGGTGCCACTTTGTGTACGCCTCATGGTTGCCCAGCCTGACCACTTCGTTGAGGTTGCCAAACAGCCAACTCGGCGCCGGACCCGGCAGCGTTCTATACCGCCAGCGCGACAGTGGATGAAAGCCATATACCACCTGTGCAGGAGGCGCGGCTCCTTAGCACCTTGAAACAACAGGCAGAGTCAGCTGTCAACAGCTCTGTGGTAGCGGCAAAGCCGATTGTGACACACTCTCACACGTCCTCCCGCATGGTATGCGCATACATGACAAGCGGAGGCCCTCAGGAGCTTTACACTTCCACACTACAGGCAGACCAGCCACCCACGAACGTCCTCACAGCCCCAGCAAGCCTTAACAGCAAGTCCAAGAAGAAAAGCGGGTGCGCACCACGGCGACCGCTGCTAGCAGGACCGCAAGCACTGCCGGCGACAGGTCAAACACGTCCATGGTATCTGACAGCCTCGTTGGAAACCCGGTTATGTGTGAGTACAGTTTGCCTTCCTCGTTAACCTGTGCCCATGCCTCTATTACTATTAGTAAAGGTTTCCCGCCTTCTGCCTTCTACTTCTTCAAATGATTTGGCAGAGATTGCAGATCAAAGGCACTACAGGAGTGCTGAGTGCTCGACCCAGTCAAACAACAGACAGACGGTGATGCGAATAGTTGCTGCAGTGGCTGCCGTGCAGTGCCACCATAAGGCGAGCACGTGCACAGCAGTGCCTGCGGAATGTGCAGGTGTAAATGTGCCATATATACATCTGTCATGACAGATGTACTGATTCTAATCAGGATGCTAATGCTCAGTGCCTGTAATACATGCCTCAGGGGGCAAATGCCGCTGTCACCTGGCCTCGTGAGAACTTGCAAACAGCCGCCAAGCGTTGTATGAGCACCATGATCAGTTCAAAAGCCTGTACCACCAGCGCAGTGGCGCCACTCCGGCTTATGCGACCTGGGCCTAATGTCATGGAGGCTCCGAAAGTGCTCGACTACAGGTGCGAAAATAACAACACGCAATTATTATGATTGAATCATGCCATGGTACTGTTGAGCTTCACGCCCTCGCGCCAGACCATGCCAGCTGCAAGCTGTTCTGAGGAGCTACCAGACTTTCGCACACTGTGCAACACTGACAGCTGCTAATGTGTGATATGGTGGCCGCTCCCAGGAACATCGCCAGCACTACTGACACAGCTCACCCTCTGAAAAGTTTTTTGCTTTCAGTGAAAACAGCTAAATGCAGTACCCTCAGAACACATGAAGCACCCACAAAAGCGAGAATGCTGGATATTGATGTAAAACAGCCAGTTTCCAGCTACAGCTACGCCGCACTTTCTGTGCAGCCTGGTTGCAGGCATGGCCTTGAACATGCACAGTATCAGGTCGAGTTCGCAGGTGCCACACAGTTGGTGCATGTCAGATACTTTGCCGCAGCATGCCTCACATCCATGTCCTCAGCTCAAAAGCCTTACCACAGCTTCATCTTGTGCGCACGAGCTCCAAGTCATTCCTCAGCACGCGCATGCTCGCGCGGCACAGGGCGCACAAAGATGCCCTCCCTGGGCGCGAGCGTGAAGGGACTGATGACGGCAAGCGGAACCTGCCCCGGCGACAGCTCGAACGTGAACCTGCATGCCCACACGCCCACATATCAGTATTGCCTCAGCGTCATAACCAGGCGCAAGCTTGACTAGAAAAGGCAAGCAGGGTCCCATGCACCCCGCGCGCACACCAGGCCATGTTGCCAACGCCGCATAGCACACTGTTTCACGGCTTGGTGATCATCTGCACGCAGAATAGCCTGTCAACCCTCGGCATCAGGCTCAGGTATGCCATCGCCATGCCCCGCACACTGTCGCATGCCAGCAGCGCCGGCATAAAGCTCTCACCAGGCTCCACTCTTTTCCGGCGTGTCCCGCAGCCCGCATACCCGACCCCCACCCCGACCATGTCAAGCCCGCCCCAAGCAAGAACACAGCGCCGCACCGCTGGAACAGGCGCGCGAGCGTGATGTGCGCCTCCTGCTTGGCGAAGCGCATCCCAATGCATTGCCTGGTTCCGTCGCCGAACGGCAGCCACGCGCCGGGCGGCGCGTCGTCCGCGGGCGCGCGGCCCGTGGCGGGGTCCGCGACCCAGCGCTCGGGCAGGAACGCCTCGGGCTCCGGCCATAGCGCGGGGTCGCGGTGAATGGCGTACATGGGCACCTGGCAGCACGGTCGCGCGGCCGGCGCCTGACACAGCTGCTGGTTGCAGGTCAAAAGCAGAAAAGTTGTTTGGAAGGCGGGCCGATGAGGGCCCCGGGTCCTGCTAGTCTTCCCGAACAGGGTCCACACTGCTTCGTGGTTGGCGGACACCAGGGCATAGCGGCGAGGAGACATGCCAAGCGCTGCGGGGCTGGGCGCTGGGGCGCGGCGCCAGGCGCAGGGCTAGGCGCCCTGCCCCAATCCTTCACATCAGCCAGGCGCTGCGGGGCTGCGCACGTGGAGCCAGGCGCCACGCGGTATGACGTGTCCGCACACCTCCACATTCTCCGTCGCCTCGCGCACCGCCGCAAACACGGCAGGCGGGTACAGCCGCAGCCCCTCCTGCGCATGCGCGGAGGGTCTGTCGCAGAAAACCCACGCCAAGCATGGCCTGGGGCTTACCGGCGCCATGCTCATCCGCCATATGCTGCCAAGCTCATGCAAGTGCAGGTTGCTGCCAAGCTCACACACCCTTACTACATCGCTCACGCTTGATCGGCACAAGCAAGCAGCTTCGTCCGATACAGGTCGCCAGCTGTGCCACCGCGGCGACCGCTGGCAGTATGCACGACAGAGACATCTGTGCCAGGCGGGCGGGAGGGCAGAGAGGAACACGCTTCCGCGGCCCGGGCCAGCGCGGACCTTCAGGCAGGCCTCCAGGTAGGGCATGCGGGCCAGCTCAGCAGGTCCCACTGGGCCCTCGCGCGCGACCGCATCCACCTCCTGCGCGCAACGCAGGCGCGCGCGCCACAGCTCCCAGACCGCTCACACCATGCTTTGCAGCGGGCCTGAGTGTCCGATGGCCTGCGCTGCACGGCCCACATGCCAGCGGACGAGCACTGCGTATTTGAGCTTTCAAGTGGATGCGGGCGCGGGCGCTTGGTGGCAGCCATGCACGCGCAGGCGCGCGCACCTTGAGCAGCGCTCTGCTCTTGTCGGGGTTGGCCGCCAGGCAGTAGATCGTGAACGCCAGCGCGGACGCTGTCGTCTCATACCCTGGCCCGCGTCCAGACTTCAACCACCCAGGCTGCAGCAGACACCAGCTTGCCAACCCCAAAGCTTGCTGACGCATTTCTTCCGAGACGCAGCTGGTGCAGGAGGCCATACGCTCCATAGCGCACGCAAGTGGGCGCACTGAAGCACCGCAGCATTACCACTGGTGCCGTTACATACTGCACCTTAGCGGGACTTGACTGCGCTCGCATGAGCGCCCCTACCACGATGGCCGGCCAGGCTCTGCCAGCCAAGCTAACAGAGCACAGCGCTTCGCAACACAGTCCACGGGCTTCCCTACAGCATTTTGGAGCACACATGCCAGGCGCCGGCCAGCCGTCCGCTCCTCGATTTGAATACGCGGCCCCTGCAAGGCGCCTGCACCATGCGCCGGCCAGGCGCCAACGCACGACTGGCACGTGGGGCCCGCACGAAGACACCCGCGCCCCGCACCGGCCAGGATGGTAAAGGCCTGCGCGGCCGCCTCGCTACCCTACCCTAACACTGGATCTGCAGGGCGCCCACGCCGCGCACCGGCGAGCAGGAAGTCGAAGGCCTGCGCAGCGGCCTCCAGCTCGCTGAGGTGCGCGCCGCTGGCGTGGCAAGCATTAACCAGCAGCGACAGAAAGCTGCCGGGCTTTATCGCGCGCGCGCGCTTGGCGCCGCCGCCGTGCGCAGCGGCGTCGCCAGGGCCGCCGGCCGCCCTGGCTGCCCCGCCGCGCGCCTCGGCCTCGCGGGTCTCGCGAATCATGCTCTCTAGGGCGCCGCGTATGACGCCGCGCGCGGCCAGCACCTGCGCAGCCCTGCCAAACTGGGAGCAGCCCTACATAGGCTCTACAATAAAAGTGCTCTCGAACATTGCAGCAAGCGGTACGAACCGCACACCCTGCCCTTGCCAGACCCCCAGCCTCACTCCCCCAGCTGCGCCTCAACGAGCCGGCGGTCCAACGCAGCCAGCATCAGCGGCCGCCGCCGACACCAGGGTCCACGTGCCACCATGCCACCGCTAGCAGTCCATGTGCCTCACGAGTCAGTCCACCATAAGGGCCATCCTCGCCTCGCGCAGGCTGCGGTCCGGGAAGTAGCGCGCCAGCAGCTCCATGAGCGGGCGCGTGAAGGGCGCCAGGAACAGGGGCGGCACGTACGGGCAGGCTGTCATGCCTGGCGCCAGCCAGGGCCAGCTATTGCGCACCACATATGGTCGTGGCACTCCAGGCGTTGACATGTTAACCAGCTCATGCTCATCTGCCTGCTCTGCAGCAACTCTCCCATGAAGCGCTGCACTGATACTGCTGTGGCGCACCACCAAGGCCAAATATGGTCTCCGCCGCGTGCACAAACGTGGCAGCCTCGGCGCTGTTGCCCTCGCACGCCGCACCGCCTTGCGTGTGCAAGTCGACCCTGTGCCCACGTGCAAGAAGGTTGCGCTGCATGTGCCACAGCGCCCTGTACAGCGAGCAGATGCGTGGTTGGACTGAAGTTGGGTAGAAGCTGCAGCCACCCGCCTATCTGACAACACTCGCTGCTGCCCCACCCAAAAAGCGCAGAGTCCCAAGCTCGATGTGAGCAAGTGGATGCATGGTCGTGCCGGCAGTAGGCAGGTCTGGGTATACGTCAGCGCCGCAGCAATATCCAACATCCCGCGGAATGGCGGCACAACAGGAGGCAGCATACCCAAACGCAGATGTCCCCACAACGTCCATCGTCATGCGACCTGCATCCCAGCATGGCACGCATGAAGCCAGTAAGGCATGCACTGCAGCATGACAGTGCACAGTGCGCCATCACCCACTCCCCTTTAGTCTTGCTACGCAACCTAGATATGGTGTTACGACTAGCCATGTGCCATGGAGCATAGCTCTCTACTCTATACACATTTTCCCACACATTCAGAATTGGAACGGCAGCGTGGTCTGCAACGCCCATTACGACCCCAGCATGCAGGCTAGCTCTTCGTCCGGGCTCAGGATGAGCCTTTAGGCAATGGTGCAGCCCAGGCCGCCCTGTGCTCAGGTTTGCACCACAATAGGGCTGGCTTGGCCGCGCACCCAGCTGGCGCCAGATGTTGACGTCATGGCCCTCCCTGGCGATGCGCGCCAGGATGTCACACAGCCGCGCCACGCCGTCGTTCATCAGCCCCGCCATGGCCTCCAGGCTGCCGCGGCGAGGCGGCCGCTCAGCTGAGGCGCAGGACGAGCGCGGCAGCAACCCATGCGCAGGGAGCACTTGCCGCTGACAGCGAGGGCATGCTGTCCGGATGCACGCTCAGTGGCAGCCCGCCACGCTACAGCGCACACCCGGGATACCACCTCACAGCCTGCTCATGCCCAGCCAAGCGGCGCAACCATGGCCAGGAGCAACTCAAGGCAAGTCAGTCAGATCTTAGCAGCTACTGACCGCTCGCACCTGCCACTCGTGATCACTGGCAGCCACGCCGCCGTCTTCAGGCTCCGGTGCAGCGCCAGGCTGCATATCAAGTCAAGGACAGAAGAATTTACGAACGAGCTTGAGCACAGAGGTTCAAGTGCAGTAACCCAGCGTGCTGAGCTCTGACATTGTGGTGGGCCCCTTGAGTGCACAGGCAACACAGTCACATCATCCTCACTGAGGTGCATGCACGTCTTGCACACGAGTACTGAACAAGACAAAGCATGTGTACGAGGCATCGCAAGTGACACCTGCCAAGCCCAGCGATCACTGCGCCATGCAACTCCGTACAACATCATTGTCACTGGCAGCGCATCTGCACAACGCACGCGCACACTTGGAAGATAAAAAAGCCCTGCCACGAGCTAATCCCCGCCACAGCAGCGGGTGTGCGCCATCAGGGCGCGAGCTTGCTGAACAGGCCAGCACGTGTCAAAGTGCACCTCCTTGCCCGTGAGCAGTGAGGCTAGGGGGTAGGTAGGGCGCGCACTCACGCGTGCTGAACAAGCCAGCCTGGTTGAACTCTGCCTCCTTGCCCGTCAGCAAGACAGCCGGGCTGCGGATCTCGTGCCGCTTTGGCAGGCGCAGCAACAGCTTCCTGCCAGGCCCCGGCACGAGTGTCATGCCAGGCCGCGTGGAGCAAGCCCAGGGTTGTGAGCAGGGCGCAGGAGAGAGCAGGCTGCACTGCGGCACAGAGGCATACGCATGCTCACAGCGCTGCAGCGGCCAAGCTGGCAGGGCCAGCAGGCAGCCCAAGAATGTGGACACGATGGTCCGCATGCATTATTCTGCTTCGTTCTGTACTGGCAAAGGCAGAAGTACCTGGCAGCCACGGGGTCATGCACAGCAACAACCGGCTGCTGCCCGAGGAAGAGCTGCGCAGCCAGCACACAGCGCAGTCAGGACCGCGCACACCTGCGCCAGTTAAAACCACACTGGGTGGCAGGCCTGCTGCACAGCTGCCAGGAAGCGCTTATAATCAACCCGGCAATGGGTTACAATCACAGCCATAATTTGCCAAACGCACCACAACAAGATCAAGTATAGGGCAAGATGTGCAGGAACAAGGTAAGCACGTGCACTGCAGAGCAAGCCCGCTGCAAGCTAAGAAGACAGCATGTATGTGCTTGCCTTGTATACAGGCCCATACACGCGGTGCCAGTCAATGTACGCGGCATGGTTGCCCAGCCTGACCAGGTCTTGGAGGTTGCCATACAGCCAGCTCGGTGCCGGACCCGGCAGCTTTCTGTAGCGCCACCGCGTCAGCAGATTAAAACCATACATGACCTGTGTGAGTGCCACAGCAGCTCAGCTGCTAGTTCAACACCAATGCCTTGCCAAGAAACACGTCTCCATAGATCTATGCAACCAATGCCAGCGCACCAAGTGCAACACTGCGCACTCCTGCAGCACTCACGCTCAAGCAAAATCACAGGAAGGTCCAGGAGGTTTGGAGCTTCAGCGTCCCCGAGATTGGGCACATGCAGACCCAGTGGCCCTCAGCACAGAGGAGGGAGCACAAGAGCGCACCACTGCGGCAATTGCCAAGAGGATAATAAGCACCGTTGGCGACAACTCAGACACAGTATCGATCTGCATGGTGAATAGATGTTTGACCAAGCCCGTTCCTACCAGTTGCAAATAGCCTTACAGCCAACCGTTCGTAGCACTTAAAATTCACTTCGTTTGCCAAGGGACATGCCGGCTTGTGTTAATTGCACCAAAGAAAAAATTGGCAAGAACATGCATGTTGTGATTGTCTGCATCGGCAGCTGCCCACTACCCTTTTATCCATGATGATTTTTTCGCCCGCGATGCAATGGCAGCACGATCAAAGGGCACCACGGGAGGTGCTTGTGGTGCGCAGAGTGCTCGGTCCATAAGTGCACAGAAAGGCGTAGGATGAAAACGTCGTTGCAGTGGCTGCAGTGCAGCCTCCATAGTTCGGGCGCACTCACGCCTTGCACTATGTGCATAAGTAGTATGTTACAAGCCTTTTGCTCATTCGTGCGCAAAATTGTACGGAACCCTCGCTGCAAGCCCCACCAGGTGCAAATGTCCAGACGTCCTTGCATGCAATGCCGACATGGCCATTTCTATCATGAGCCACAGCTGCGCAAACTTGCACACTTCCGCCTCACAAGCCGCCCACGAGCTGCACGCTGCCGGGCGCCTCGGTGTGCGGCGCGCCCCAGCACGCCCAGCGCGCGAGCCAGCTCGGGGCGTGCCGCCGATGGCCGGCCGCGAGCCGGCCGCCAGCCCTGCCATGGTCTCCCGAAACCCGGCCCGTGCCCGCCCCGCCCGCCGCGCCCAGCGGCACCAGCTCCACGCCCGGTGAGCCGGCGCCCGCCATACCTTGCCCAAACCCTGCACCCGCACCGATCCCGCTTGTGCACGCGGCCGGCCCCCACCGCGAGGTGGGAGTGTCGCCGCCCGCGGGGCCGTCCCCCTCGACGCTCTCGGACCCCGTGTTGCCGGATGCCATGGGCGGCGAAATCGAGCCCAGGCTGTGCTCCAGGGGCGCAAAGTCAACAGACGCATGCCCGGCAGGCTCGCCGCACGGCAGTGCCAGCGGCGGCGGCGCCCCGCCGCGCAGCTCGACTGACACGTGCCCGCCTGCGCCTTTGCGTGCCTGCGCACGCTGGCACCTGTAAGCAGAATGACACATGCCGAGCTCGGGCCATGCGCCAGGACCGGAATGAGTGCACAGCGCACGGCAGGCAGGCTTCGCGCACGGCAGCGGCCGCGGCGCGGTGCCGCCTGCAAGGACTTCAGTTGATGGTTGACAGTTTTGCAAGCTTGCAAATCCGCTTGAGCTGACACTGGCGGGCTCGGGACCCTGTGGGTCAAATGCACTGAGCTTGGTAGAGGCAAAGCGCCCTGACACGCATGTTGGGGGCTCGCCCGTTTAGCGGCCACGGCCTCCTGCACGGCGTTCGCGGCGGCAAGCACGTACACATCGGGGCCGGCGCCGCCGCCGGCTGCGGCGGCAGCCTCGGGCAGCTCCATGCGGCCGACCATGGCGAACGGCTGCGCCGCGGCCTCCAGGCCCGCGCGGCGCTGCGCCCGCCCCGCCTGGAGCCGGCGCGAAAAGCTCTGAGACTGCGTCGGAAAGCTGCTCGGAAGCGTGCTGCAGAAGGATGCTGCTACATTACATGCAGGGAGGCACCATGCCGCGAGCTGGCAACAGCCCGCATTGGACATACATGCAACACTTGAGACAACGTGCAGAAAGGGACGTCAAGAACGGACGAGGATTTGGTGTGCATACATGCTGGATCACGCCAGTGCAGCGGGCCGCGCTGCGCCTCTTACAAGTGCAGTAGGTGGGAGCACTTCCAAGCTGCTCCACACCTGCGTGCCCGGCTCAGCCACGCTTAGGGCGCCGCGCGGCGGCAGCGGCGGCGCGGCGCCCGCGGCGGCGCGCAGGCCCAGCGACGCGCGCAGGCCGTCGTACGCCGGATTGTCCTGGATGAACACGCAGCGCACGGCCTCCGCCTCCAGCAGCGCCGCCACCGCCTACCCATGCCATGCACCCCGTCATGCTCATGCCATGCAGCACTCGACCCTTGCAAACCCTCACATCCGCACAGTCAGAGCGCCACCTGTGGCGTCGGCGCGCGCGTGCAGGTGCATCCGTGTGCATCTGCACTCCAGGTGACCACCTCCTGTCCTCACATGCAACTCAAAAACAGAGGGACGCATTGAAGAGAACGGGCTGTGCGGGGGCGGGCATGAGCCAGCAGCGCGCGCCTGCTGCGAGCCCCGCAGCGCGCCCGCAAACACGGGATTGCAGTGCAGCGTCTCGCCCGCCAGCGACGCCGGCAGCGCGGCGCCCTCGCCGCCCAGCGCGGCGCCGACCGCCCAGGCGCTCGCGCCGCGCTCAGGGTCTCTGCCAGGGTCAGGGTACGAGGGTCTTGCGTACGAGGCCGCGCGCGCGCCGCCGCGCGAGCGCGGGCTGGGCGCGGGGGCGTCGCCGGGGCTGAGCAGGCCGCAGGCGCTGGTGTAGGGGTCGGGCCCCGACCCCGGCCCTGCTGCAGGCGGCGCGCAGGCGCCCGGGCGCGCCGGCGACTCGCACGGCAGCGCGGCCGCCGGCGACTGGGGCCACCTGGCGTGACGCAAGCACACGCTCAACGTCATGTCCGCACCACCCTGCGGCTGCGAGCACAAGCACTGCGCACTTCACAACAGTGCAGGCAGTCCCGCAACCCTGGTGCAACCTGGGGTGCGCAGTGACCTGGTGGCATGTCTAACGCAGAGGCGGCTTGCTAGCTCGAGGGTCCAACACAGGGCCACCCGCACTGAGCACCACACAATTATCAGCCGTATTATCAGTAGTAACACGCACGCGGTCAGACGGGGGCAGCAGCAGCACGTTGCCTGGTCCGCAGGCCAGACAGCGCCAGCATTACTGGGAGCCGATTGATTTAAGTCATACGGCCATACTTTGCAGCTCTGCGCACCGCGCCGGCGGGCAGCGCGCGTCCGACGCCAGCGCGGGCGTAGGGGCCACCGCAGAGCCGGGCGCCCAGGGCGCGTCGGCGCGCACGCTGCGCGCCGACGCGCTGCCGTCGCCGCGCCCGCTGCTCGCCGGCCCGCGCGCTGCGCTGCCGCCGACGCCGGCGCTGGCCGCCTCCGCGTCTGCGAGCGTGGCCGGCGTGCTTGGTGATGCGGGAGGCCCCGGCTCAGGCAGCGCGCGGCGGGGAGGCCCCGTGGTAGGGTCAGGGGCAGCAGGGCGTGGGTCTGCCGCCCCGGCCTGCCTCGCGCCTGCCGGCTGCTGTGCGGCGCCGCGGGCGGGCGCTGCGGCAGCCGCTGCGGCAGATGCATGGCTAGGGTCGGACGCCCTGCCCTCCCGCGCGCGCCGCGGCTGCAGCAGCGGCCCCAGCCGCCGGGCGGCCGCCAGGCGGTCCTCCTTGGAGGCCGCAGCGGCCGCGCGGGGCGCATCCGAACCGGAACCAAGCCGCGGGGCGCGCCCCGCCCTCTGACCGGCCGGCAGCCTCCCACCCTGGCCGGGCGCCGCTGCGCTACTGCCGCCGTCCGTGCTGCTGGCGCCGCGCGCGGCTGGCGACAGGTCGTACACCTGCATGCATGCATGCACCTGGCTGGGCATGGGCGTCGCGCCTCGCACACATGTATCGTTTGCTCAGGCAGTGCAGATGTGGCAGGCCCAGAAACCGCGCTCTTATACGGTAGCTGGGCTTCATGTCGGAGCGCATGCCAAACCCCGGTGTAAAGGAAGAACTCGGAACCACCTGTGGCGCGCTCCGTAGCTCCTATCATGTGTCGACTGAGAGCAAGCATGCGCACACCCGTCCAGGTGCTCGCTCAGGAAGCCAACGCCACAGGGCGCGCCTGCTCATCCACGGGCGCGTGCGCGGTCGGGCGGCGCGCACGGGGCGCGTCAGCGCGATCAGACGGGCCGCCGCCCGCCTGCTCGGGCGCGCGCGCCGCCGCAGCGTCCGGCGCCGGCGCCAGCCGCGCCAGCAGCTCCCGCACCGCGACCGCCGACGTCAGCGGCAGCGGCACCGACCGCCAGCGCTTGCGCTCGGACGCGGGCTGCGCGGTCGCAAGCGCCGCGCCGGGTCCGGACCCGGCGCCGGGGCCCGCGCTCGCGGCGGCCCTGGCGTGCGCGCACACGGCGCGGCGCTGCGCCTCCAGCTCCGTGTAGCTCGGCGCGCGCGGCCTCGCCGGCCCGCCCTGCGCCCAGTGCGAGGTTTCATAACAGCCTTAGTCTAGCAGCTCCAGCATGATAGCTGTGCTTGCAGGCAGGGTCAGTGCTTGGTAGCGTTAATGCTACAGAGTATTGGGGACACATGCGCCCCTGCCCACACGGCCTGTCACCGCCCTCCGCGTGGACGAGCGCGACAGCGCACCGCTCGAAAGCGGCGAATGCATGCGCCACCAGCGCCAGCGCCGCGCGCCGCCCGGCCGCCAGCAGAGGCCTTGCCAAGTGCGCCTCCGCGCTGGCCGTCTGGTTGCGAGCGGCCGCCTGCGGCGGCGTCGGCCTCCCGCGCATCGCGGGGTGCGGTCCGCCCGCAGGCCTGTGCTGCCTCGCCTGCCTGGTCCGCCTCAAGTAAAGCTTCATGAGGGTCCCTGCTGCCCGCCGCAGGACAGCGTAAGCGCAGACCCTGGACCTGCCCCTGGCCCTGGCCTGGCCCGCGCGGACGCCCCCGCCCGCCCAGCAGCGCCGCGAACAGCTCGTCCGTGTTGCCGCCGCCAGCCGCGTCCGGGGTCTGCGCGGGGCCCTGCCCAGGGCCCGGGCCGCCCGCGGCGGCCCCGGCGCGCGCGCACGCTGCGTCAGCGGCCACCTCCGCCTCCACTGCGGCCACCAGCTCTGCGAGGGGCGAGCGGCGGCGTGCGGCGGCGTCGGGCGGCGCCCGCTGCCCGGGGCTGTTCGGGGCGCGTGGCTGGCGCGGCGTTGAGCTCAGCAGCGCGTCCCAGCGCCCGTCCCAGCGGTTCAGGAGCTCCGCCGCCCAGGGGCTGACTGGGGGCGGCGCGGGGCTGCTGGCAGGTCCCTCGCCTCCTGGGCGGCAGCTGTTCACGCCGCCGCCCAGTGACCTGCCGGAGTCGGGCTCAGCCGCTGCCGCCGGCGGTGCCATAGCGCTGCAGCCCGCGTGGCCCGCCGCTGTCAGCTGCGGTGCCCACTCTGACGTCATGTGCCGTGGTGGCGTCGCCGTGCGCGCGCGCTTGCCGGACGCGCTGTGCCGCTGCGCCACTTGCGCCGCACGCCTGGAGGCGTGGCTGGCATCGTGACCCGCATGCTTGGAGCTGTTCTCCGCGAGCTTCAACGGAGAGTTGTGGCACAGTGTGCGCAGCGGTGCACGCTCCATTGCAGCACGCTACCGCCCGCGTCGGTCAGGGTGGCACACCTGCTGCCGAGCCCAGCGTCCCGTGTCATTCTTTGGCGGTGCACCGGAGCGGTGTTTTGCCAGCATGAACAAATCCCCCCACCAGGCTGCCTATACTGCAGGGTCCTGCCCTGCGCAGTTAGCGCCTACTTGATGAACCTGTCCACAACCTCTTCAAGCAGCTGCTTGGCAAGTACAGTGCAGCATCGCCAGGCGCACGGGCCGACCACAGGCAGAGTGAGCCTTATTATGTACACAAACATAGAGAAAGTAAGGAGCGAGCCGGGGCATGCGCGCACCCTGGATGTCACAAGACATGCGCCGCGTGCGCACCCCGGCCCCCTCGGGGTAGTAACCTTTGTCTGCCCTCACAGCTTGAGCCACCCGATATCACCCATGCCTTGAATACGCCTGGCTGTATAGCTGTTGGCCAACAGCTTGTTTGTGTTCCAACGGGAAATCTTCGCATGGGTAGGCAACTAATCTCATCTTCACCGTAACAGGCTGAATTAAACAGCGCACTCAACGTTTTCATGACAGAGCACAGCAAATGCGCTGAGAAAAGCATCGTGTTGGGGAACGCAGTGTACGGTGCGCCTGTGACCGTGCTTCACAGCCTTTCTTTGTGCTTGTGTGTCGTTAAGGCCATTTGTTCTCAGCGCTTTTGTTGTTAAACAAGAAGACAACTGACTGCAGCCACTGACTGTGCTCGCGCGCAGGCACTGAGACCTGGGGCTCTCAGAGCCGCACCCGCGCTTCTGTGATGGTCCAGGGTGTGCTTGCGCCCCCTCCGGCAAGAATCTCAGGCTGGCCGAAGCCGCGCTTATCCTGACACACAAGGCACCTGCGCAGCATCCCTCAGCACAGGCAATGTGGGGCCGAAAGAGGAAGCAGGCAACGCCCTTTCTTCCCTACGCTTGTCTGCAATCTTGGAGTGCCATGCTTGCAGTAGAGCCTAAGTGCAAGCGCGCTTCCGCAGAGCAATAATGCGCCTTTGGTTGGACGCTTCAACCCCGTGTACACCGTTCGCGGCCTCACGGACGGGCCGCATGCAAGTGACAGCGGCGACGAAGAGGAGCCTGCGGCGCATGCCGCCGCTGACAGCGTACCAGGCAGCAGCGACGATGCGAGGCCCGAGCCGCGCGCTGTGCTCGGCCACGCGCATGCCGCGCCAGCCAGGCCGCCACCTTCGCACGCGTTTGCGGCAGGTCAGCTCGATAGACAGCGCAGCCCCACTTCACTCGCTCTTCCGCTGTCTCTGAGTGCTGCAGAGCACTTGTAGAGGGTCAGAGACCACCTCGGGCAGGCCTGCTCCACTCTTCACTGTGGTGCTCCTGCTTGTTATGTGTGAAGTGCACACAAGTTGTACAGTGTGGTCAACACAGGCCCTGCTTACAACCACGGGCCTGAACGGGCTGCCTCGGGGCTGGCAGGTGCAATGGCAGGCGCCCGTGGCGACAGTGGCGCGCCTCGTAGCGCCCGCGCCAGAGCAGCTGGGCGCACTCCAGGCGCCTGCCGGGACCCTGCACAGCCCCGGCCTGCGCGCACCCAGAGCGCAGGCGGCCGCGGGCGCGGCAGGGCCCAGCGCGCGCGGCCCGGCGGCGCAGCCGGCAGACCCTGAGGCGCCTGCGGACGTGCAGAGCGCGTCGCTGGAAACGGGGGTGACTCCGGCGGCAGACTGTCCTGCTGCTGTCGGCAGCTGGAGGATGCTGGCTGTCCATGAGCCCCCGGTGCCCCTTGGGGCCACATGCGGAGAGGTGGGCTTGGCAGCGGGAGCCTCATATAGCGTTCCATGCGTCGGCCTCGAGCCGGCCGCCCTTGCGGCGCCTGCCAACATGCCAGGCGTGCGCGTTGAGGCCGAGGCCATGCCGATGGCAGGCCTTGAGGCAGACCAGGGGGTTGCCGCTCAGGCGTCAGGCAGTGGTGTGCCTCGCGCCTGCGAGGAGGCCGCGGCTGTGCTGAGCCTTGCGGCGGTGCGGCAGGAGCTGGCTGCTGCAAGGCTGGTACTTTCCCCCCCTTCACTGGCTATGCATGTGTGGTGTGTTTCATGTGGTTTGAGGTCCCTGTTGAATCCCATCGCTAATCTGAAGAAGGCTCATGAATCCTCCAACATGCTTTGCATCTTTCATTGCCTGGTAAGCACTCACCCAAGAAAGCAAATTGTTTGGTGCAGAACCTTGCTCTTGTCAATTCACCGCTAGATACGCATGAAACCAGGGCAGCTTTGCCCGCTTACAATGACTGTGCCGCGGCAGCACTGCAGACCCTGCCACATGCTGATTCAATTCTACCTTCAATGCACTGCTGCACTGATATTACCTGCGTGGCACGCCCTGGGCGTGCAGGATAAGTGTGCGGCTGCGCATGCTGCCGCAGCCGCAGGAGCGCAGCTGGCGGCAGAGCGCGCGCGCGCCGAGCAGCTGGAGCACGCGTTGCAGCTTGCGGCGGAGCGCGGACACGCCGATGCGGAGGCGAAGCTGGAGGCGTCGCAGCAGCTCGCGGCCGAGCGCGCGCATCTCGGTCAGCTGCAGGCTGCGCTGCAGCGCGAGGATGAGCGCGACAACGCAGAGCAGCTGGGCGAGGCACGGCAGCTCGCGGCGGAGCGCGCGCGCGTTGAGGAGCTGGAGGCCGCGCTGCAGCGCGCGGCTGAGCGGGGGAACAGAGAGCAGCTGGAGGTATTGCAGCAGCTGGCAGCCGAGCGCGCGCGCGCTAAGGAGCTGGAGTCTGCGTTGCAGCGTGCAGCTGAGCATGAAAACAGAGAGCAGCTGGCGTCTCAGCAGCTGACGGCTGAGCGCGCGCGCGTCGATCAGTTGGAGTCTGCATTGCAGCGTGCTACTGAGTGTGGAAATCAAGAGCAGCTGGAGGTATCACAGCAGCTTGCGGCCGAGCGCGCGCGCGCCGAGCAGCTGGAGGCCGAGCTGCAGCGAGCGGCTGAGCATGGAGACAGAAAGCAGCTGGAGGCCTCGCAGCAGCTGGCGGCCGAGCGTGCGCACGCCGAGGAGCTGGAAGCCACGCTGCAGCGCGCGGCCGAGCGCAGCCAGGCCGTTCAGATGGAGGCGTCGCAGCAGCTGGCGGCCGAGCGCGCGCGCGCCGAGGAGCTGGAAGCCACGCTGCAGCGCGCGGCCGAGCGCAGCCGGGCCGTTCAGCTGGAGGCGTCGCAGCAGCTGGCCGCCGAGCGCGCGCGCGCCGAGGAGCTGGAGGCCTCTCTGCAGCTCGTGGCTGAGCGCAGCCAGGCCGCTCAGCTGGAGGCCTCACACCAGCTTGCAGCCGGGCGCGCGCGCGCCGAGCAGCTGGCGACAGGGCTGCGGGCGGCAGAGGGCCGCGCCGCCGCTGCGTCGGCCGCCGCCGAGCGCGCGACCGCCGTCGCGCGCGCCGTGTCGCGCGGAATTGCGGCTGCGGTGCAGCGTGCCGCGCTCGAGGCCGCGGGGGCCGCGCACGTTCAGCAGGTGCAGTAGCAAAGGGCCGTCCGCCATGCGCGCATGCTTACATGCGCATGCCCTAACCCTGTGCTTGTACGCGCATGCCGCCGCCGAAGCGACAGTGTTTTGAGCAGGTGCACGGACACTCCTGTCGTCGTTTGCAGCATATTTGTTCGAGAAGAGCGTGCCACACACCCTGCATAGCGCTTGTCGTTGATGTACTCTGTGTGTTAAGCGCGCCTCTTACAGCCTCGTTTCGCTGAACGAGGCTGTTTCGCTCAACAGACCGGGTTGCCGCTTCCAGGTGCACGAGGTGGAGGCGCGGGCCGCGGCTGCTGAGGCGCTGAGCCGTGGATTTGCAGTCGAGGCGCGCCACGCACAGGCCCTGGTGAGCACCCCGGCCCATGGCATCCCACTTTGGTTATTTGTGAGACTGAGATGGAAATGTGTGAAAACATAGCATGCGTTTGTGCACGGATGTTTGTCACATCAACCGGAAGTGGTCCCTCCGAGAAATAATGGCTGTGCATCTGAATCAAACAGCTAAACTCAGCGACTAGACATCTCAGCTACGCGCTGTTCTGGCAAGGTCGCCGCACTGTGCATGCCCCAGGGCTGCTGCCATGAGCCACAATTACCCTCTGCTCTGATGCAGGAGCGCCAGCTTGCCGCGGCGACCGCTGAGCTGGCCGCTGCGCGCACGGCTGTCCCTGCGACTGCGTGGCCTGGGGCGCACCATGCGCTCGCCGGGGCGGCCATCCTGGCAGCGAGCCCGCGGCGCGCCGCCAGGGCCGCGGGAGCCGCGGCCTGCTCTCGCGGCGGGAGCCCCAGCCCCGCCACTCCCAGGCCCTCCGTCCTGTGCCCCGACGCGGCGCCCCCGGCTTGCGCGGCCGCGGGCTTCGGCAGCCCCATTGACAGCCCCGACGCGTCTCCGCGGCGGCTCACGCTCGTGGCCCGCGCTGGCGGCGCCGCGCGCAGCTGCCACGCCGCCTGCCCCTGGCGGACAAGCACCGGCGAGGCCACTGCTGCCGGCACCCGCACAGGCGGCGCCGCGGCGCCCGCATCGCACTATATCGAGGCGCGCGCTTGGCCCAGAGCGCCTGAGCGTGGCCGCCGGACGCCCTGCATGCAGCGTTTGTCAAGCCGGACGGAGCGCCGCTGCGCTAGCGCTGGCGCGTGCTTCGCAGCGCAGTGTGCTGCGCATGCGTTCCGCGCACTGAGGACAGGCCACGGCACGGCCTGCAACAGCTGCGCGCTTGTGCCTGCAGGTGGAAGACTGAAGGAACAGGCGCAAGCAGAGTCCACGACCAGGAGCAGCCCGCGCATCCATGCCTCCCACGTCTATAAGTGAAGGAACGGGCACGAGCAGAGACCGGGACCAGGCCATGGTCCACTGACCCTCTCCGCGGGTTTGCTTGCCTTTGGTCTCTAGGTGATGCGAAGATATTGAATAGGGGTGGGGATTGGCGCAACGCGCACGCAGCATATGCTAGGCGGCCA
>JAABUR0100002598.1_pt1 | contig 27109 bp, 21 predicted proteins | sample 5560091 | NCBI WGS metagenome assembly JAABUR01 (sample SAMN10711879, study PRJNA513375) | rock metagenome | isolation source: Antarctica rocks | place: Antarctica: Victoria Land, University Valley sud
CCGCCCCAAGAACTAACCCCCCTCCTACCCCTGCACAGGCCCAGCCCCCGATTCCCCTGGTTCCGCACCTCCCCGCCGCGCCTGCATCCCCCAACTACCCTCCTCGCGCGCAGAATCGCGCTGCGCCGCGCTCGTCGCGCGTAGAGATTTTCCGGCTGACAGCATTGCATTACGGACTTCGTTTCCGGGCATTACAGACAGACGGTATCTTACCACGCACCTGACGCCTGTGCCTGAGGCTGAGGTTGTGAGGAGGGTTGCGTCGGCGTTTGGGGGGGGTGTTGTGGTGGGGGGTGAGAAGAAATTGGGGGGGGGAGGTGAGTGGGGCATGAGGACTACCTCCAAGAAAATCTGACACGTCTAATTTCTCACCAAGCGCGTTTGCGTAATCCGCGCCTTCAGGAATCGGGGACAGTCGGGTTTTGGGATCGAATCGGATAATTGAAGAGTGTTCGAGGCGAGAGGAAAAAGGATAGGAGGGGAGAAAAATATGTGTGCATGGGTTGGGTTGGGTTGGGTTTGGAGAAGAAGGGGGATGGGTGAGGGTGAAGGTGGCAGCGAATGTAAAGGTTTTTTTCTTTTTGGCGGTGTTTCCTTCGTGCTGTACTTTTCTAAATGGGGGGGGGTTTCTTTCTTTTCTGAGTTGCTGGTTTCCACGGGGCTATAGGTCGGTGTGGGTAGTTGGGTGCGCTGGGTCGTATCTTGCTGGATTGGATGTCCAGGGTTGCTGTATTGCCACTTTTTTTTCTTCAAAATCCTCTGTTCGGTATCGTTCATCCTCTTTTCTTCTTAAACCCCCTGTTCGAACTCCTCTGTAAATTTATCTTTAGACAACCCCCCGTACGTACACTGCTCACAGAACCCTCTTTCCAACCCCCCTCATCCCTCTCTCGTAACATTCCCTTTCATCTCTTTCCTCTTTCATTGTCTCAACAGATTGTTCGAATTTCACAAACCCCCTTGTTCAACATTTCATTCTTCCTTTGTTTCCTCCTCCCTTTCATGTCCATTGTGAAGAACACGCCTAGACTGATTTTCGAAAAAACCCCCCCCTTTTTTTCTATTCCTTCCTAATTCCTTCTGACTCTCGCAAACCGCACACACACACACACACCCCCCACACTATTCCCAAAGAACCCGCGCATCCACTCGCGGCGTCCACAGAAAATATACCCCCAACCGCAGAGTCCCCATTCGAAATGGGCTGCTCCCACTCCACCCGCGTCGCGGACCCTCTCCCCCCTTCCCGCCCCGTCGTCAACGCCACCACCCACGCCTACGGCGGCTCTCCACGCTCGTCCTCGCCCTCCCAAACGCCCAACACAAAGCCCACGCAGCCCTCGTCGCCCACGACCCAGCCCCCCGCCAACCCCGCCCAACCCCGCGCAGCCTCCAACCCTACCCCTTCCTCTCCAGCTCCCAGAAAGCCCGCCCCGAAGCTGCCCAAGACAAAGTCCCAGCCCCAAATGGTGAACCTGCGCACCGCGGACCAGGTGCTTACGTCGCCGAGCCAGGTCGCGTACCCGAGCACGGCGTATATTCTTGGGTTGACGCGGAAGAAGCAGGAGGAGGCGAGGGAGAGGGCGGGGAGGACGGAGGCAGAGGAGAGAAATGTCCCGGGCGAGGTGGGCAAGCCGGGGGGTGTGGTTTATTTGTCGGCGGAGCGGTTTAGGGAGTTGACGGCCAAGAGGGCGGCAGATGAGTGCCATGGCCCCCTACCCCCTTCGCCCTCGCACACATCTAATCCCTCGGTGTCTGCGCCGAGGGCAGCTGGTTCTTCCGGGGGAAGCGAGACTAGCGAGTCGATGTCGCAGCGAGCGAGTAGCTCCTCGAGACCTAGCGCTGAGACGGCTTATTCGTCGGGGGACAGTTTGTATATGGATTGTAGTGACTAACGAGTGAGAGGGCGGGCCCCTAAATAATGGAAGTTGTTTGAATTGGCTTTCTGGACTATTATTGTTGATGCTATTATTTAGTTTTGGAGCGAACTGTGATGACCTTTGTCTCGATGAGTTTCTATTGCTGCTGTATTTCAAAAAGTATACGCTCAGCCCACTCTGTTTGTCGTTGAGCCCGTATCCTGCTATATTCGTATTTCGGGCGCGTGGGTGTCTGTCCTTATGCCTCGCTTCATGTACTCTGGTTTCCATTAGAGAGCTCAGCCTCGGTGTTCGAGAGACACTTTGATTTAGAATCTTGTACAATATTGGCGCAGTTGGTCCAGATTATTCTTTCCGCAACCGATGCAGATAAGGAGAATGAGTGAGATGTACTGCAAACGAAGATTCATCCGGATGTGGCTGTGATCTAGATGCATGATATCAGTGAATCTCAAAATCTTCCAATTTTCGATAACTCTCCTCACTCATAGTCTCTCATTCATGATTCCATGTGCGTAGACATCCTCAACCAACTCGTATCCTCCCTCCTCAAGCTTTCTCAATAGTACCGGCACCCTAAACCCCAGCAACAGACAAATTCTGTCCCCTTTCCTAGCTTCAGTAGGCGCCATGCCAATATACCCTTGCTCGGTCATGAGAAGTCTTCTGGAAAGCGTTGTAGCTTGCAAAGCGGCCAAAGTCCTCAGCTCTTTATATGAAAGGGTTTTGACAATATTTTCCAAATCCAGTGAGTCCAAATTTCCGTACGTAGACCATTGACGCCACCGATCTATGAGTTCCCGTTCGTGGATTTTGAAAGATCTGTTGTTACGGCACCAGAGGGCAAGGGCGACGCTGAATTCTTGTGGGAGTGCGGCTCGGTCTGCGGCTTCCAAGACAAGTGATATCAGGTTCAGAAGGCCATGTGTGAAACTTTGATACCGTTTTTCATTTAGCATCATATTGTACTAGATTGCATGCAAGATTCCTCCTTCAGAAACATATGGACTGGTGATCGTTTTTGGCTGGACGAGTCGATGATCTGGATTGTCAGTGTCCTTTTGAAAGCTGGCCTCGACAGCACCAAGCCCCTCAATCATATCGAAAGGAAAGCCTTTCACTTTGAGAACGAGACCATTCTTAGCGAATTCTGTGATAGCTAGACTTCTGCGATAAACTCGACCTTTCAAAGACCCAGTGGCATTGTAAAGGTTATCGCCCTGGTTGTCCATAACCAACGTTTGGGGCAGCTCATTACCCCAATCTGGGATCCAAGACGGTAGATCTGCCTGGGAACTCCACTTTCCATAACAGATTAGATCAGGTCTTTCGTGGCAACAACCATTGCAACAAATCTCCTCCGAGTCGTTTTCTGTACGTGATATCCTCAACAATCGAATCTCACTGGCCGGGATGTCGAGAGGCGAGTAATCCAGAGTGGGTCTGCCATTCTATCGAGGCTACCTTTAAGACAACTATGGATTCAGTCCATTAATGGTCGGAGATATTCAAGATCCAATTTGAAGGTCAGAATCCAACTAAATGTAACAGCACAAGAAATAAGGCTCACAAGGCTCCTTTCAAAAACGGAGTAGACAACAAAGTATTTAGCAAGAATTGGAGATTGAAAGTCACAAGTAGTGGATGCATCGAATGGAGTAGCTCTTTAATTACCTTTACGTCGATTTCAGTGGAGTATTACATAGGCTTCCCCAGAACAACCTTTACTTGACCACCATTGAAGTCGGACGAGTTGTAAACCTGGCACAAAGGCTCGCGACACATGCACTGAGCTAATAGCAGTCTGTGCGGGCGTTAAGTTTTTACGCCTCATCAGCCTCCACAATATTCAAAAGGCAATAGTCAGCCTGGTTGCTCAACCAAACGTTCTTCTCATAGAAAGTCAGCCTTGAACCATTGCTTAACCTCTACATCGACAATCCGACAATTCGCTGATGTGCTGATGCGACTCAGAAGATACTCGGTCCACCACGTAGATCTCAACCCTATATAAACTTTTTTACCAGGCTACCGTAACTTATCCTACGTAAAATAAGGTAGTGGGCGGTCCCTCCATGACGATCCAGCAGCTTAAACCAAAAGCCCATCCGGACTTCGGACGCAGGAATAACCTGCCCTTGTAGTAGCAGACAAGCGTGACGTTGTGATAGATCATAGTATTTGGCTGGATCGCGAGACCGTTCCTTGACTCCTATATAAAGCCACGGCGATGTTCCATATATTTCAATTGCGCCTGCTCTATACAAGGGATGAACGCCCCTCCTACCGCAAAACCCAGGCTGTTGGGTGAACTCCTTGACAATCCAGAAGAAGTACGAAAGCGCTAGCAACGCTAAAAGGCGCAAACATTTGTAGACCGAATGACTCAAAATAGCGAAAGACGAATAGGGACGCCCGCAGGAACAATTCACCCAAGGAGAACTTCCAAATGTTAGCCTTGGCATTCACAGAGAAAGACGTGTCAAACTCACCTTCCCACTTCCAATCTTTCATAACCCCGAGCCAGTGCAACCTTCCCCTAACTGTCTTCGCAACATCCATGTCCTGCATGACATCCACCGACTTGCTCCGCGGCTGCTCAATTCTCACCATCCCAAAATCCGATCCCATAAAATCCTGAGCGGTAGCTCTCCGCTTCCCGCCTCCCAAATCCTCTGGCCAATCAAATGGGGAAATAACGTCGTCTTCACTCTTAAATTTCCTCTTCATCCTTTCGTGAGTTGGTGACGTAAAACCGTGTGGCATGGTGTGAGAAGCATTTCGTCGATGTTGTTGCCTGCGTTTATCGGCTTCATCGGTATCACAACGGTCCCAGACTTCTTTGATGACTTCCCAGCAGCGGTCAAGGTTACCGATGAGCATACGTTGCATCATCGCCGCCCAACGATTCTGTACCCATTGGCGATCTTCAGGAGCAGAAACCTCGCAACCGGCAGCCAGTAGAGGGTATATTTGGACAATAATGGTTCTAGAACCAAGTGGTACCGTCGCAAGGAATCTCAGAACTTCCTGCGCCAGCTCTGCTGCGCTTCGAGAGGGTATTTCCGGGACCGCTTGATGGAGGTACAACAGTGTCGCCCATCGGTATGCTTCTGCTGTTTGCATACTATGTTGTATTTCTGACGTAGGATCTTCAGGTGGTTCAAACCCTGTGGGGAGCTGCCAATCTTCGATTGCGGCTTTCAAGTCATTGGCTTGGGAAATGATGTTGATGGAATTTCTTGAGCTCTTCCGCACTCGACGCACCAAATTCGCAACGCGGCCAATTAGTGGGAACAAGGTACTTGCACATCCCAGAAGAGGATCGACTTCATTATGCGTGTGGAAAGGACCGTCTGGTAGTGTCATGACGGCATCAAAGTCATTAGATTCGTCGTCATCGACAGAAGTCAGTCGAGCGATAACGTCCATATATACCCAGGTGTTGCAGAGAAACTTCAGTCGATCAAATTCTTGACTAGTTAGGGAGTTCTGCCTGTGCTTTGCCAATGCTTGATTTACCAAGATCTTGGCCCCACGAAGATGTTCTATTCCAGTGGAGATATGCTGATCCCATGATTCTGAAAATGCAAGAACTAGTGTTGTTGCTAAGGCAGTATCTGTCCGCATGTTTTCAATTCCGTTAGCCAAATATCGAATACTGCGTCGCATATGTTCCATCCCCTCAACCCGTAAACCCGGCTTTTCTTTCGATGTGTGGAATGCAGTCATTGAGCTGATGGCATGATATAGCGCAGGAGACTCTCGGGCTAAAGGCCATATCATAGTCCTCCAGGGATTCTCGGTTGGACCGTCCTTGACTGATAGGATCCCACAAGTTTGTTGATCGAATCGCAACATGAGCATCTCTGGACTGCCCGGGAGCATTCGAGGCTGCCTATAAAGGCTTGTACCGTTATCAAGGCATGATTCCTCCGAGGACGATGACGAATTCGACAGCGACGGCGATGGCAAACGCATAACCCACGCCTCAGCTGGATCTGGTTGCCGTACAATCTCTTCAACGTCTTCGTCTGGATCTAGTATATCCATTTGCTCCGGAAGATAACCACCCGGCTGATATGGATTATTCGACTGCTGCGGCCGATAATCCAGGTAGTCCTGTGACGGAGCGTTGAGATCGGTACCTGGTAGGAGAAGGTCGATCAATCGAGGTGATTGACCAGAAGTCAGGCTTGATGCGGCAGTGATGGAGGAATGGAGGGTACTTCCATCGTCAAAGGTCGAGTTGATTGTGCTGGGTGTTGAAATGGGTTGTTGTGAATTGTCCGCGAACATGGGTGGTGGCCGGACATGGTGTGTATACGCAGAAAGATCGAGGGGAAAGTGGTTTTGCACATCTGGGAAAGTTTGCTGTTGTACTTGAGGGTCTGGCAGGATCATGGGTCGCGGTGAAAAAGTATAGGTTGATTGGGGATATGCGACTGTAGTACTGGTTGTGGAGCCAGTCCCATCTGAAATTGTTGGGCTTCCAGGAACTTGTTTTGGATGTTTCGAGGGAACGAAGTCTAGTAGTTACGCTCAGTCAATGGTTCTTGCTATGGCCATGGACTTGAACCAACCCTTTCTTATCCTTGGAGAAGCTGCCTTCCCAGTGAAGCTTGTTTCCTCGAACGTGCGCCATTTGAAATCCTTCTTGTAGCCCCCGCAGTCGACGCTCCTCTTCTGGCAATGCAGACAATAGGGTTTTGTCTCGTCACATTTTAGCCGCTTTGCTTTGCAAGTCACACAACCTGGAGCAAGTTAGTTCAGCGAGGCGGTATGCTCAAGATCGGAGCGGGATGCTTCTGCTGTACCTACCATTACGACTCTTCGATTGCTTGGGCTTCACAGTACCATCTGGGAGGAGTTTTACTTCCGCCTTCGGCTTCGTTGCTGTGGAATGGCGTTTCGTTGCGCCTTTGGTGGTCTTAGCATGCGGTCTTGGCGAATTCAGCACGGGGGATTCTAGGAAGGCAGAGGGAGAGGGAATGCTAATTGTTTCCATGGAGGCATAGGAATAGAACAGTCAATGGTTAACAGGTGACGTTGATGGTGGTGGTGGTGTTGTTGTTGTTGTTCGTTGTTTGCTTATTGGGTCGCAATGGAGCGCTGAGGTGGTATTTGATCATCCAGAGGAGGGAGCAGGGATATGGGCAGTTGGAGTTGAGATACGAAGTACTCTCTAGATACGTCCCAGCTTAAGCGAAGGAGATCACGGCTTAAGACTTCGGCAAGGGTTACCTATCCTCCTCTCACACGCCTTTCTCCGTCACCTACCGACTGTCTTGTTATGACCAACAGTCCTGACATCTGAATCAACCAGCGCCTTTCAAAATCCTAGAGATCTGATCACTACATCTCGTGCCCTCTGTTTCCTGCGCCCTCCCGCCCGTCACTCGCTGCTCCAACCATAGATTGAGAGATCTGCTCCTATCCGGGCCAGCAAGCAAGCAGGTCTTATATCCCAATCATCCAAGGAAATGACCCCGAACGGGAAGGTGAATGCCTCGGCTTCGTTGCTGCTATGTCTTTGACTAAGACAGGTGCAAAACCGAAGTGCAAGATGGATAGAGGCAGCCAGAGATGCGAGTCAGACAGGTGGGTGGCTGCTGTTTGCTTTGTAAGGATCATGGTAAGGGTATTGGTGATAGGAAGTGCAGCATGAGATCCCATGTCTGCCTCCCAAGGTTCAGCCAGTTTAGATAGCCATCGATGTGAGTGTGCTTCCAGATGTTGAGACGGGTATGTCTCATCGTAGATCGAATATCGCCTGATAATGATTCGAAAAACAAATCATGATGACCTCTTCCTAGTAATAATAATATATGACCATACCGGATCTGATGTACCATCCAGCCTACTACAACAGAAATATCCACAAAGCGCCTAGGTGTACTATACAGACTTATCCCCATCTTACAACCCATGCCTTGGTAGGAAATCTAAATATTCATTCTCCCATCATACAATCCATAGCAATCTTGTCCATGCGCCGACCTACCATTCTGCGTTAACCGCCGAATCCCTTGAGCTGGCACCGACTGTGATATTAAATTTCCCCTCAACCGGCATGACCCAATTCTGCCTCCCAACGCTCCAGTAACTTAAATCTTTCCTCGTAAGCTCTATGCTCACTTCTTTGCGCTCCCCCTTGTCTAACTCAACCTTCTCAAAGCCTCTCAACACCTTGACCGGGAAATCTATCTTCTTCCCCGTCGACTCATCCACCACCCCCTTCGGGAAGGAGACGTACACCTGTACCACTTGTTTCCCCTTGCGGTTGCCCGTATTTATAAGTATAACATTGACGCGGAGGTGCGTTTCGAAGAGAGAAGGATTGCCTCCTTCACCGCCACCAGCCTGGGATAGGGGTTGTTCTATCGAATAGCCATCAGGATAGGGATAGCGACCTGGGGTGACTTCTGATACGGAGGAGAGGTACGGGTAGACGTATTTCCTCAACTTGCGGAAGCCGTCTGGAAAGACGGCGGTGGAGGGGTTGGGGATGGATGTGTCAAAGGATGGTGGAGGGAGGGTTTCAGGTCGTGGAGATGGGAAAGGAGATTTTTCTTTGACGGTAGTGAGGAAGAGATCAGAGAAAGAGAAGTTAGTATAAGAAAGGCCAAAACCAAATTCATAGCGTGGTGTGATCGAGTGCTTGTCAAAATGTCGGTAATCGATATACAGTCCTTCATCGAAGTTTTGTTGGGGTACGACGCCATTAGGATAATAGAGTATCTGGCCGCCTTGGCCGTAATCTTCGAGGGATTTGCCGACAGTGTAGGGGAGACGACCACTAGCGTCGACGTTGCCAAAAAGAACATCAACAAGAGCATTACCGCTTTCTTCACCAGGGAGGTTAGCCAGGACAACAGCTTTAACCCGAGGCAAGTCGATCCAGCGTTCAAGGACAACAGGGCCGACGGCATGAACAACGACGATCGTGTTTGCCTGGCCGTTACCGCAGTCTTTTGCGACTTGGCCCACGAGCTTGTCTCCATCCTTTTGAGGGTAGAGGTCATTTCGATCACCACGGACGTTGCTCCAAGCAACAAAACCTTCGCCGCTATCCGAATTGACGAAGGCTATACAGAGGTCCTGGTCTCCGAGGATTGAAGGTGAGGTCTTCAGCGGGAAGCTGTTCCCAAGGAAAGAAGCCAATGTTACTGACTCATTGTCAAATGTGGATTGGAGTGCCTTGAGAGGTGTGACCAAGTAAGGGAACTCGACTGCTCCACTGCCCCATCCCGAGGCCAGGGTTCCTTGATTGCAACCCCGATCAGGACAGGCATTGGGTCCTAGACCTTCACCAGCATCCTCACCAAAAATTCCAATATGGTACTTAGCCGCTCCATCGCGCTTCATCCGCTCGGAAGGGCCTTGCCGAGTCAAGGGGAGAATATTTCCCTCATTCTTTACTAGTACTATTCCCTCAGCAGCAATTTCCTTAGCTAGACGGCCGTGGGAGACTTTCCCAGTCCCTTGCACATCAACAAATTTATTCACAATCGCCGTTGTTGTGTCATCGCTACCAGGATGAATGAGGCCTTCTTTATCATCGGTGAATGACGAGAAATTCGGACCTCCATTTCCCTCTGGCGGTGGTGCCGGCCATTCTGTCTTGTTATCTTGACCTAGCTGGTACCAGGCTGCTACAGTACGCGTGACCATGTCATTTAGGTGTTCGATGGGCAACGAGCCATTCAAAACAGCCTTTGTCAATTGTGCGCCAAATAGCGAGTCTCCATCCACCCAACGAAGACCATCTCCTGGCATTGACATGTCCAAACCAGCCAGCGCACTTCCAACGCCGCTCCGTTGAGCAAGCCAGTCTGATTGCACGAAGCCTTGGAAACCTAGCTCATCTTTGAGAATCCCATTCAGCAGCTTACTATTTCCACAAGCGTATGAGTTGTTGACCATATTATAGCTGCACATCACACTAGCGACGCCAGCTCTGATGCTGTCGGCGAATGGCCAAAGGTATAATTCATGGAGAGTCCGATCATCCAGGTTCGAGGATATTGAATTGGGCAGTCCCCATTCCCATGGTTGTCGGAAGTGTTCTTGTTCGTTTGCGACAAGATGCTTCGCAGTAGCCATTACACCTTCTTCTTGGATCCCCTTGATTACTTGCGCCGCGGCCACACCTTGTAGGACTGGATCAGCTCCGAACCCTTCCCAATTTCTCCCACCGGCTGGCATTCGTCCAAGTGGTCCCATTGACGGTCCAAGTAGCACGTTCACACCCTTCAATCGCATCTCAAGACCCTGTGCTTTACCTCTTCTGTACATGAGATCCCTGTTCCAAGTTGCGCCAACGGTAACGCCAGCCGGAAATGCGGTGGCATGATCTGCGAAGCGAATGCCAAGAGGGCCATCTTGCAGACATAGCATTGGAAAACCGACATTGTTCGCAGGGCCGGTATTGCCGACGCAAAGATTCTGGGACCATCCAGTTCCTGTTGTGACGTTGACTTTTTCGATGAGGCTCATCTTCCTCACCATAGCCTCTGCCTTCTTGTAGCTCTCTTCCCACGATCTCATTGTACCTCCATGAGGCGTAGGGTACCAAGGTGGTGATTGCTGGAGTGACTATTTAGCGGTGACAAGCAGAAGGTGCAAGTAAAGCTTACGCCATCAGGAGGTGCGGTCTTGTAGACCCAAAAGCCTCCACCAGCTATTAAACCCACCAGCCCTCCAAGCAGTATCACCGTAATAAGCAGACATGTCCTACGTGGCCACAGACAGTTTTTTATCCTCCTCATCCGGGACGGCCTCTGGGGTCTCGCAACCGGATTATTTACATTCAAGTAGATAGGTGCTCGATTTTGACTCCATGGCCATCTGGCACGCTTGTTCTTCTTTGTCTTCAGCTCTTCATGCAGGTCTAGTTCGTCCAACTCTTCACCAAACTCCGAGGATGACCTGTAGGCTTGCTCCAGTGAGGGCCTAAGAGGTATAGGGCTTTCGCTGCGAAGCAGCCCTTCCCGGCTGGCCTGTAGCTCTTCCTCGCTCTTCATCTTGGAAGAAGCACATCAAAAATTTGCGGATGCAGAATAGTTGCCCTAGATGTAGCGTGATCCGTTGCCTCAGGACTCAGACGTGTAAATGCAACTAGGCCCCTTCGGGGCTAGGTGCGCTACACATTTTCGGGTAAGCGGCGACGGCTAAGCCCCTTCGGGCTAGCTGTCTTGCTTACATACGTAGGTTCCATTTACACGTAGGCTGCGAAGTCATCCAGAGGGTTCCTAACCCAAAGGGGCTTAGGGGAAGTGGTTAACCCGAAGGGGCTTAGCCACGGAAACACGTCTGAGTCCTGAGGCAAGTGATCCGCGATACCCTCTGATTATGACATGGCTACGAAGAGCTTAGCGCAGGATAACCTACACCAAACCCTGTAAAGTGTAAAGTGCTCCAACGTTCATTACCACTCACGTCGAGCATTTTCGAGTCACGATCAAGCGACTCACCATAGGCTTCCTACCTCATTCCATTAATCTAACATCACAAGGCAACCGAGGTCCTTGGTTTTGGTCATCGTGGTCAGGCCATTAAGGGCTACCACAAACCTCGGATACGCTGTAGGCGAAGAAAGCGAACCCTTGGGGGCTCAGAAGCTACCTAGATACTAAGCATATGTGTTTTACAGATTCTATGAAGTTAAATCTATCCCATTATTTGAGGTAAAGGCCCATGAATTGTCTCGTGAAGCGACGGTCAGCGGCACCCAGGAACGAGGACTTGTGCTAGAGGGCAATTCAGTATCTCAATCTCTTGTATCCGAAGTAGGATATCCTCTTGGTTACCCATGGAGTAATTGGTGTACTCTAGCTCTTCTTTTTCTCTAAATTCTATTGGTTTATCTTTGCAATCGTTTTCCTCAAGTGACATCATCAAGCACCGTCTCTGGGTATAGTTGTAGCTAGCGAACGTCTCGTGATTTTTGTCTGCATATTGGTGTGTTTTGCGTTCCGTTTGAGTTGCGTGTGCTCGTCAACCGCGAACGAGCTTGCAGAGGACTGGCAGAATATTGGATGTTGAGCGGTTGCTAGGGTAGGGGGTGAGCTCTTGTAGGGTATTCTGTTTGAACAGTACTACGTTCGTAACTGCTTGGAAGATTGCAAGGGTGGAGAAGACTCGGGAGGCTGTAAGAATTGGATAAAGAATCTTGACACACATAGAGAATTGGGGGGGGGCAAGCTGCGTCTGGCACCCCTTTGAATTCGAACCGCCCTCTCGAACAATGAGTAGCACCACTGTATACCACAAAAGCCAGCGTGCATGATGCAGAATCAAAGTCCTAGAGAATCCTGTTGTTGCACCGCAAGCTGAGCGAAGGCTTGCGGCAAGGGGTATCTTGAGGTCTATCGCGGCTCTCCCTTCATGTCGCCGCGTCAGTCAGTCTAAAGCCGACTGGTTAGCCACCATGTCTTTCATCCCGTACTTCTGTATACTCAACTCCTCATCTCATGGACCTCCTGCTTCTTAGCGTCGGTATTAGTATATAAACCTACTTTTCCCCTTTTATCGTATGGTTCTCTCCATCTTCATCTGCTTTACCCCTCCAATACTACAGTGCCACACAATCCACTGTGCCTAGCCTTCAGACCAGTTGGTCCTCCTAATTTTAGGCATCCTTGTCAGCATCTTATGGCTGATCTAAGGTAAGGTACGAGTAGGGGTAGCAGGTTTTTGAAAGAATTATATGATTACTAATCCTCGAATCAAAGCCGAGCGTGCCGAGGTAAAAATGAAGATAGGACACCAGACAACCTGTCATGGCTCGTTCTTTTTCAGAAGGAAATGATAATGGAGGGGAACGGGGGCCTTGTCAGGTTCTAGATGCACCGATGAAATGGTAAGCCAGTTAGTAATACCGGCACGTCTGCTTAAAATCCTACCAGAGCAAGCAATGGCTCCTTTGGTAGCTGGATGCTTTCAAAGACAGTTATTGGGTCAAGATAGGACACTTTGTCAGATTCTAGATCTCCAATGTCGTCGAATTCATAAGTCGTCTGATTACACGAATGTGTCTACTCGAAGACCTTAGCAAGACGAGCAATGACTCCTTTCGTCGTTCCATGCTTTCAAATACTCAAGTGCGTTTTTGCTTACTGACGCCGTTGGTTCAGAGATCTTCTGAAAAGAGTACTTAAAGCCCGAAGACTGCCTTCGATCAACATTCAAAAAGGCATCAGACAAAAATTACCAGCTCAACTACGCCCATTGCATCCAACCTCTGGTGCCATCCCTCACACTTACTTTACCATTTCCGACCTGAAGACCCAATGATGGCAGCTTACCAGAAGCCACTGACACAGTATGTTTCCATCGCAAATATCACCTTCGCCTACCGCCGCTTCGGTCCACCAACCGGCGTCCCTCTCGTATTCATGCAGCACTTCCGTGGCACTATGGATCACTGGGACCCCCTACTGCTCTCCCTCCTCGCGATCTACCGCCCTCTTATAATTTTCGACAACGCAGGCATCGGTGCTTCGACCGGCACCATTCCGGCCACTTTCACAGGCTGGGCCGCCGATGCCATCGCCTTTGTATCCGCTCTCGGTCTTACGCAAGTCGACCTCTTGGGATACAGCATGAGCGGCGCGGCTGCGCAAATGTTTGCGCTAAATGCTCCTCAGGGCATGGTGAGGAAGTTGATACTTGCGGGGACGAGGGCGAGTCAGAGTAATAGGACCGTTGCAGGACCACCAAGACCGTTTGCTGCGTTGTTCAAGGCTCAGACAGACGAAGAAAGTGAGGCGGCGCTGGCTTATAGTTTCTATCCGGAAACAGAAGAAGGAAGAGCCAACGCTAAAGCATACTGGACAAGGATTACTGAAGCCAACAACGGCGTCGTCCCACCATTTTTAAGCCCAGAAGGCGGCAAGGCTCAGGCTGCGGCATTCGTGGATTGGTCGACCCCTAATCCGGATAATTCAGTAGAAAGACTAGGAGAGCTGAAGATGCCGGTATTCGTGGTCAACGGCGATGACGACGTGTTGATTCCGACGGTCAATAGTTGCGAATTGAGGGAGAAAATTGCGGGTTCGCAGATGATGATTTATCCGAAGAGTGGACATGGGTTTTTGGTGCAGTATGCGGCGGATTTTGCGGAGCATGTGAGACTTTTCCTTGATGGGGACGCGGGAAGAGGTGAGAAAGCTAAGTTGTAGGGGAAGGTAAAATTGGTTTTTGGGGAGGCGGGTAATACATTGAGAGGAGTCCTCAAGTGGTTATGGCTGTGTCAAAGAATAAATCAATAATGGTTGAACATTTTCCTCGCTTGGTGCTCTTGCCTTTATTGAATAATGATGCCAGACCGTTGGTGGCGAGACAGCTTAATGATATGTAGCAAGTGAATGGAAAAGGGAAAAGGTTGAAGAAGGCACATCAGAAGAGAGCGGGTTGGTGGGAGAGGCGACTGCGATAGCCAAGCAATAAACTCCGCGTCGAAAACAGCAGCCTTTCACATGACAACGAGAAAAGCAGGTCCCAAGAATCTGGACTAAGACAGTCGTCAGCAGAGCGCGAAGGAAGAAATTTGACAGAGTACCAGTATCTGCCGAAAATCAGTGAGTAATGATCGATAGCCAGGCAAGTCAGCTTAGCGAGCAGACTCCGTGGCAACTAAAGGCATGGAAAGAGAAGCCTGAACCATTTCAAGTCTTCTTATCTTATCGCAAGTGCATTGCAGTTGTATCGAGCCAATTCTTCAAGTCTTTGCAGCAAACAGGGTGTCTATCTGGATATTTGGATAGCTTAAGGGAGAATTGACTAACCTACGACTAATGTTTGTGGAGTGCCGACTACTATCACTGACCTTGCACCTCATCAACATAATAACAGTGCGAAAGACTGCAAAAGAAAACGTTCGAGATTTAAAAGGAGCGATACCCGCCACTAGGCAACCTCCTGTATGACCTGGTCCGAATATATTCTATGCGTCGCTAGCTTCGCCTTCTTGAACTGTCGTTCTCTGAATGCTGAAAGTTTCACCTTCTAAGACACTTGCCCGGATGTACTACGTAGTAAGACTCGCACCCTTCGGTTCCATCAATAGAAGGGAAAAGAGATGGCATCCTCGCTTTTGGAGAGATTGCAAGGCCTTGATAATATAACCACTGAGATATGTATGCGCTAGTTCAGGCATTCCTGGTCTTCCTGATGGAGTGCTCCTCACCGGTCAGATCTTACAAACAGGCAATTCTGGTCAAAGAGACATCGAAGCTGGCTACGTACTGCGCCTGGTACAAAGTACTACACTGGCTAGCTGACAAGTTTTCATAGCTGCTGCAGTAGGCACCTTAGTAGAAGACAGGAAAAGTACTTGGGACACCTTGGTCCCATATATCTTGGACGTTGGCTTCCACTTTCCAGACTCAGTCCTTACACAGCAAGTGTCTGTTCCGGATATCCTAAGCCATAGGATGGGCCTGCAACGATCTAATCAGCTACACTAACCAACAACAGGAGATTGTTACTCGATAAAAGCAAAGCCACCCCCCAAACGCAGTATATAAAGGCTGATCAGCCGTGCAGAAATCTCGTGCCTTACAACGACTGGGGCTATGCGTTGGCAGGCAAGATCCTAGAGAAGCTACCTTGGAAAGCTAGAACGCCTTTTTGGAGGAGGCTCTGCTGGTTCCCCTTTCCGTGGATGTGGAGAGTTCCACCAAATCAATCTCCAACTATGACCGTGTTGCCAAACTTCACACTGTCTCTGACACTCACTCGTTCAACTGCTGCCCATGTCAAGGTCTAAAACGGGACTATCCTGGAATTTTCTCCGGGGTATCCGGAATACAGCCAACAACATGCTCAAATGATGTCGAGCCTTGATCAAGGCTTATAATAATCAGCAGAAGATTACTGGTTACAATCCATGCTTTGTAAACAGCATGCCTATTGCTGGCCATCGCAGTGATGAACTATTGATATACCATCAAGGCAGTACGACAGGATACAAATCCTCCGTATATCTGATTCCGGACGCAGAAAGGGCCACCGTCGCGCTCTCAAACTCTATCAGTCTCAGCGATTGTACTGGTTGGGTCGACCATTTTAACCCTTGAGGCTCTTCTAGACGTCGACGAACGCAACGACTGTCAGAAATGCTTGAAGCTTGTCTTGGAGAATACTATAACTAGGCTGACTACTTCTATAATGAGATCATCCCAGGCCAGCAGTCCAAAGGCTCGCAGCTCGCTTTTCAAGCCCTCGGCTCCCAACTCTGGGGGACGGAGCACTACCGCCACGATAGCCTCTTTTGGCTCATGGCACCTGATGAAGCTGTCAGTCGAGCTAGATTCCCAATATCCTTTGGGAAAAGCGTTACTCGCTTGGACCTTTTGAGAACGAGAGAGGCAAGAAAGATTAATTCGCTGCTTTGGGTTCACGACGCTGATGGACCTCCGGAAGTTCTACCGGGACGTACAAATGAGAAAACCACAGTATCACTTCTCAAACGACCCCAGCGATGTAGATTGTCATTACGAGCAATGACCAACCCTACCTTTTGCTTAAACCCCTACCATGATCCAAAGTAATTATTCTATCCCTCTTCGTATTGGTGCTATTTTTCAGTTTCACTCAAACGGTAACCTGAAGTTCCAAGAGAGTCCGCTCAATGAGCAATCAGAACCGAAGCATGTCCACAGAGAATCCAAAGCGTGTGCACAGGGCTTCTCAATGGCCTTTTTCCATGCTCAGGAGCAATGCCAAACCACTGAATCACTATCAATCAGAGCAACAACACATGCCAATCAACACGATACAGATAGAGAACGAAAAGCTTGCAAAGTAAAGATTTATGAATTTTGGAAAGAGCAGAACCAAACAACTACAAAGATATTCTCCCCACAAACTTTAACATCTTCTCTTCCTTTTTTTCTTCACCATGAAGTTTGGGAACAACCCCTTTCCACAGCTGTTGATCTCATGCTTCGAAGGTCTTTTCCACGTTTCACATGCCCTAGAACGTCAATGCAAGTCAACGCGCCGAGGTGGATTTGAGATGGAGTAGCTGAGCGAATACAGCGCCAATCGATTTTCTTGTGATGCAGCAGGCATCCGAACCTCTCTATGTAACGGCGGCTTTGAGTATGTTGCTGCAGGAGCATGGCACAACGTTCTCACATTCGTTTCGTCAAGGTGTCCTCCACATTTCAATAATCTCATTTCTATAAACTCTTATTTCTAGGTTAATCATGAAGCCACTTTTATCCTGAAATCTTTCGTGTCGCCTTACTTTGATGTTCAGTACCATCTAATTGGGGTAACTATATTGGCTTTGGTGCATACTGTTCTTTTATTGATGATTGCGCTTGTGCAATCTCCGACTTCTGAGGTTTAATACACTTGCCTGCTGTTCTTCCTTATAATCTTTCATTGACGTCCTGACAAATAGATCGTCCTTTTGCCGAGCGCCTAAACGCCCTCCATAGATGTGATGACAAGCCAGCCAATGCCTCCGAAAGATCTATCACCACCAAATGGTACCACCCAGCCTGGTATATCCACTCTCTCCATAGGTGTGACGACTAGCCAGCCAAGGCCTGCGACCGGTCTACCACCACCAGATGGTACCACCCAGTCTGGTATATCCACTCTCTCCATAGGTGTGACGACTAGCCAGCCAATGCCTGCGACCGCTCGACCACCAGATGGTACCACTCAGCCTGGTATACCCACTCTCTCTGTCGTTCCTGGCAACTTTAGGGCATTGGTATTAAGCCCATCACACTGCTACAACCCCAATGGCCAAATAAACAGCATCGATGTTCCATGCGACCCGAATGCATTAGTTAGCATGTGTTGCGGCGATCAAGCCCTGTGTCTTTCAAATGGCCTTTGTCGCACTACCAATGATCCACCAACGGACAGAAACATCAGTTATGCCCGAGGAACCTGCACGGATAACCAATGGGGCTCATCTATCTGCCCACAACTCTGTCTTTCAAGTAAGATCTTCACCCTCCCATCGAGGAAAGCAGCCAGTTATTCAGCATGGGTACTAATTCTTTCCTCACTCCACAGACCCAGATATCGGGGGGGGATCCGTTCAGGTTTGGGAGTGTGGCGGTTCCCAAGGCTACAGCTCATCTGCGGATTACTGCTGCGAATCTGAAGGAGAGGGAACACGCTGTTGCAGCACGCCGACAGCGGTTTTTGAACTTGGTCCCGCAACCATGGGCAACTTTGCGAGCTCGACGTCGAGTCCTCTCGCTCATACACTGGCTTCGCCAGCGTCATCATTTACGGCTCCGAGCGCAACAGCTACTGACACTTCGTCTCCCCAACAGAAAATTCCAGCCGATGAGGTAGCCGGTGGTGTCATTGGTGGAGTCGCATTGCTGGCTATGGCTGTCTTGATATGGCGATCTTGGTCAAAAAGGCGAAAAACAAAGAACATGCCAAGGTCTAGCTGGGTCAAACCTGAACTCTCAGCTGACCCAAGACCGAATCATTCAAATTCAGGATTTCCGTATGAGCTTAATGCCAACCCAGAGAGGCCTCCTGAACTTCCAGATCACTCCCGCTACGAACTTCAGGGAGATCTTGGCGGGAGTGAATTGATGACGCTGGGAGTTGGCTCGAAGGGCAGGTGACAGCGGCTATGGCATCTTTCCAAGAGCAATTGCTCGTCTCCCATTACACTGCTAGATTTCCATCAAACCACCATCCATCCAGCTAGCGATAATTAGTGTATATACCTTTGACAGATCCTTGTCTGAAAAACATCGCCGTCTTTCCCAAGGCGCAGATTGATTAGCACTCACCAGAGACACAATCCGACCAGCGTTGGGAACTAATGATCCAAAACTGTCAAGGGGGGTTTTGAGTGTGGTGTTAGAACAAACAAAATGGTCCGAGGCAGTAATTTGACGGAGCAATTGGAGATCGATGCACCGATACGGTAGGGAATGCGGGGGAACGGCCACAAGTGGTACCCTTGACGTAAGAAGCCATTCATCACTGATTTAGCTTCTTTCTATAATTTCTTATCGGACTGGGATTCACCAGGTAGGTGCAGCCTCGAGGTCTTCTAAGCTTCCAGATGTTTGGAGTGGACTGTAGCTGAGAGGGATGAATGATACGAACACCAGAATGAGAGAACAGGAGACTCGATGTCGATGAGTGGCTCGACCAAGAAAGAGCTTACACGTCACCCGAGGGACCGACAGGAACTTTAGCGATAGCTTTACCTATATGCGGAAGGCAGATAAACAGTTGAGGCAGTACAAGGAGAACCGATCATAAATATTCGAAAAACACCTGGAAACTTCCATTCAAAAATGCTATGCATGCTTCATAACCAGCAACAGACTAATCCAAAGCACAAGCACGGCTGCACAAATCGAGAACTCTAAACCTGAGCGGCGTAACACAAAAACCTCAATCGACGAAATAAAAATTCGCTATCAAGCTTTCCAGCCTGCATACCTTATGCACTCCAAGAAAATCATAAAGTGTACATTGAAGAGAATTGATGCATTAAAAATGGAGAAAATTTGGAGAGACTGGACGTGTTTTTCGGCTACTCGGGTGCTCGCACCGGGCGCTTCTGGCAACGCCATGTGCGTAGCAGATACGAGCGGTGGGATGCCGTGGATGTTTGCTTGGTTTTATGGTGATTCGGGGATGGATAAGGCGACTGATACAACAATGGTTTTGTTGCAGCAGCCAGATGTTGCCTCAGTTCTCAGACGTGCCAGCGTCGCTAAGCCCCTCCGGGTTAGCGCCCCGAGGCAAGCCAGATAGTGAACTGCTTAGTAAGGTACATAAGGTTCCAGAAATATCATGACCAGATTTACGCGGCGCAACGTACATGCCACCATGTTCCGATGTGGATATCGAGTTCGATGACGCTTACCTACCTTATCCATATCAAAAGGAGACTTTAGAAATGTATTGATTCGGCTTTGGTTCCCATGTCCATAATTGTTGCATACTGGACAAGGGGCGACGCTCTGCTTCAGATGATCTCCCACTGCGGTCCGCTGAGTCGGCCGAGCTACGAACTTGGCCAGTCAATAATGCAGATATCTCCTCCATTGCTCGGAAAGCTGGTGCATGCATCATGCGAGCGGAAGCGCAGTGGCTGCGCCCTGTCATGTCCACACAATTCCTGGGTCGATCTCGCAGGTGCTTCGAATCGGGTGCGGGTAATTATCGTGGGCCTGGTGGTGCGGCTTCAACATGATGCACCAAATTCCACCGTACTCGTACTCGTTCTCGTCAGGACCGCATGAACACCACCTTGTCAAGAACGTTGTCTCGCATGTTGCCAGAAGTGGTCTTCTGATTAGCGAACAAGCAAGACTCGATTGTCAATCAGGGCTTCAAAGTAATCTGCGGGTAGTTGTCGCGATTCGGATCGCGTCGGAGAAAACAAAGCTACACTAGGTTGTTGCAAGTGTGCAGAGTGAAAGGAATGCCACCGATGCCTGGTTTAAAAGCTATAGAGATCGTGTTCCCATCACCTCTTGTTCAGATGCCGGATAAGCGAACGGACGAAATCAATGCCGGAAAAATAAGTACTAAGACATCTTTCGCAGTCGGAAGACAGAAGAAATGCAGGCAGACTGGACGGAAAGGACGAGACTGGAAGGTAAGAAGTAAGATTCTTCTACAACCAAACCAGCACGCGGCGCTTTATCACCAGAAGATGGTTATGTCGCAGCGCATGCATTGAAGAATCATTGCCAATGATTTCGGTACGATGGAATGGGTTGCAGGAATGCCGAAAAGGAGCTGCTGCTACCACCTTGATTGTAGCTGAGAGTCGCAAAGGGATTGAGTAAGGTGGCGATCATTTCTCGTTGAATGCTGCCCCTTTGGTCATCAAGTCTCAACGGTTTCCAATAAATGGCTGGTAGCCGCCTGCCTTGGTGTTGACCGCGAAGAGATTTCCAATGCTAATCTCCCCAACTCATAAGAGCAAGAAGCTGAAAAAGTTATTGGTAACCACCTTTTAGCGGGACTGTGGAGCGTTCCAGGGAAAGGAAGTACTGTGCGTCCCATGCGTATCAACTGTCAATCGATACCGTAGTGGGAGCGCATGCTTTACTTATCTGGATTTAGGTTCCAGCCAGATAGGAAATTTTGGAATGGACCGGCGGAATGGGGGTACTCTAGTCGTTAGTTTGTAGCTGGGACGAAAAAAGCATGCTGCTTTCTATTCCACGGGAACGCTAAATACACCAAAGCTCTAGATCCTTCTACTTTGGGAGTGCTGGAGCAAAGCGCCTCACCCTATCCAGTACGCTTACCTTATGGAGTAAGCTTTATCGATTGCTAGTAATTTTACCGTAATTTTGGTTCTGGCCCAATCTTTGGCAGGCTTTTTGTACCTGATACATGACCTAAAGTATAGGTACGTACAGGTGCCTGTGCGCTCCCTAGCCTTTCCCTATCGACTGCCATTATTACTTCTCCGGCTCATCACTCCTTCAACCCTAATACTTCAGCCGTTCCTATCTCTTCTCCGAAGGACGTACACTCGCTTTTTCATTCACCATTGCCATGGACCACCAGCAGCAATTCAACTTCTCCCACCAAGGGACTGCCTTGAGCAGTGGAGTCACCAGTACCGCTCCGACGCCTCGTCGCTCTCACTCACCCGAATATGGCATGCACCAAGATCACATCGAACCCGCTCCTCGCAATCCGTTCGGAACGCCTTTCGCATCTGGTCCAGTTTCGGCGAATGCCTCATCTTCCGCATTGAACTTGCATCAACAGCGTGAAAATCAAAAATACTTCCATTCGAGACGGGTGAAAAAAGGGGAGATTGAGAGACCTTGGCTGAACAAGAAGGATCCCAAGGAGAAGTGGGTGACAATTATTCCATTGATCGGTTTAGCCATTGGATTCGCTCTTGCGGGTTTCCTCATTTATGATGGCCTTCGAACTGTCGTTCATCACCAGTACTGCCCGGTCTTGGCCGAGGATTGGTCCACCGGTTTCAACACCAAAGTCTGGACGAAGGAGGCTGAAGTTGGTGGATTCGGGTTAGTTCGCTCTGTTACACGCTTATCAAACCACAGCTAATAGGTTCTTTAGTAATGGTCAATTCGAAGAGACTACTGTTACCGATGAGAACGTGTTTGTCAACAATGGAGTGTTGCACATTAAGCCCTCGCTACAGGATGCCAACCTCATCAACGCCAACAATGTCCTCGATCTGCAGAAGCAAGGTATTTGCACCTCTAACGTCTGGTCCAACTGTCATGCTGTCACCAACCTTACCAACGGATCTATCATCAACCCTGTCAAGTCTGGTCGGATCAACACCAAAAAGGGTGCCACAATAAAGTATGGTCGTGTTGAAGTCACAGCCACACTTCCCTCTGGAGATTGGCTGTGGCCCGCCATCTGGCTGATGCCCGTTAACCCTGTGTATGGGCAGTGGCCTAAATCCGGAGAGATTGATATTGCAGAGTCTCGCGGCAACAACTACAGCTACGCACAAGGGGGCAACAACATCATCTCAAGCGCCCTTCATTGGGGACCGAACACTGCCAACGATGCTTGGTGGAGGACCAATGTTAAGCGAAATGCTCTTCACACAACGTTCACCAAAAAGGCCCACACTTTTGGCTTGGAATGGAGTGAGAAATATTTGTTCACATATATTGACACTCGTCTCCTTCAAGTCTTGTACACTAACTTCGATCAATCGCTGTGGGCCCGCGGGAACTTCCCTCTCTCGGACTCCAACGGCACTCGTCTGGTTGACCCGTGGAGCCAGACTGGTAACAAGGCTACTCCCTTCGACCAGCAATTCTATCTTATTCTCAATGTTGGTGTTGGTGGCACCAACGGTTGGTTCAAAGACGGTGCTTCGGGGAAGCCATGGGTTGACCAATCTTTGACGGCCAAAAAGGATTTCTGGGATGCCCGTAACTCATGGCTCCCAACATGGCAGGACAATGGCGAGATGGTCGTGTCCAGTGTAAAAATATGGCAAGAGGGGGCGTGCTAGTTGATCTGATCTTTCCCGACATAATGAATATAGACCTTATTGGAGTCGGCTTTTGGGAACGAAGGCGGCATCAGAGCTTGGAAATGGGCTCCAGGAGTTGCGGGCTTGAGCGGCCTTGGATTCTGCTTACACGGAGAATAGTGGAGGTTTGTGCGAGTCTCTCGCCCTGATGAGATCTATCATAACATCCTTATAATATAACATACCATCTATCTCAACATACATCTATCTATCTGTCAATACAAACACCGTTCACTCATGTACCTGTTCACTTTGACGCCGACTGCTGACCGTTGACTTACTACTGTTCCTCCAAAGACATACGGCATGCTCCGAGGTCATCAACGAATACATATTGGCTCAAGGAAGCGCGCTCTCCAATCGCGGTTCTATGAACGCCTTCGCCTTTCCAGATCCTATCAGGGGTAATTTACACGGTATGTTTTGATTAATACTGGCCGATCGGTATGTGGCTTGATTCAGGGAAAGATCTCAGTGCCCTCGACGTCTCTACTACAGCTGGAAACTCGATGTGGTTATTATTGCCCATCTATTAGATCTCCAAATCTATACATACATCGTGTGCAATCAAACTACTCCGTACATGCGCAACATGGGCCAGCAGATGATGACCACCACGAGAATGAGATCTCGGGATGATCGGTGCCAATATTAATCATATGTGTTAGTGCGAAATGACGCAAAGTAATCTTTGATGGAGTGGGTCCACCCTTTTTACACGCATTAGGAAATAAAGTAGGAATTAATCCAGATTTGCGATATCTTCCATTATCCCCCACTCAGCCATGGGAAAACCATATTTATTTCCAAACGACCACGGTACCATCATCGCTTGTCATCCGCCAACAACGTGGCTTGTTCCACTCGCCGCTTTAATTACCATTACTTGCTAGGTAGCAGTCAAGAGTGCAAGGCCGTTTAATCCAGTTCCTGGATTCTGCGCCTTTTCCACCCGCGCCATCCACACACACACACACAGACCGCCATCAATCTCTCGGTATGTGCCCAACATTCATTAGAATAGTATTATTTTCATTATTTTTCATTATTTTCATGGGTGACTAAGGTACTCCCTTCACTACTACGACTCCGTCTTACTTGCGTTGGGTATGCCCGCCTGACCAGAGTTTTATGTGGTTACACGGCAGCGGGGGACGATAATGCTATGGCTGTCAAGTGGCACATGGGGCGCCTGTCAAAGGTCTGCTGAAGGAAAAGATCTCCAACTTGGCTTTTTGCGATACGAGAAAGTCCCAGAGTCTAACGACGTACTTCCATATAACACGAGAGAGCTGAAGCCCCCGCGTGCAGCAGACCCTGCATCGACATAATTCCTACCGACCCACAAAAGTGGTGCCGGATGCCCCGGTTCAGACACGATCGCAAGCATGGATGATGGATGATGGAACGTGCATTGCTTGGGCCTTTTAATCTCGGCGAGCCACTTTCTTCCCCTCCCTCTCCACCGTAACACCGACGGAATAAGGTGTTCCGTGTTGCGTATCCTACGGTAGGATCTTCACAGTGGAGGCGGAAAATTTAATTGATGAAGCGATAGCGCTAGAGCTTTGGTAGCGAACTAACGACATGCCATCGGACTAGGCGCTGCCAAGTGATTTGTGCCCCACATTGATTTTGGGGGAGGATGTTTTGGAAGGGTGCCGTGCTCGATACAGGAAGACGAACAGTACGCATACGAGGTTCTCAGCAAGCAAGCAAACTGTGGACTCAGACCGGATGAATCGCACAAATTACGTAGCTTTTTCATCGCACACGAAGAACAAGTTGAACAACTATTGGGGATCTGTGGATTGATTGCGCTGGGCGTGCAGTCTGCAGAATGGCATGGATGATGGGGATCCACGCATGCACGGGTAAGGGAGGTATCCATGCGCATGTCGGCAGCAGGCCAGGAATAGAAGCAGAGAAGCGGCGTCAAGCCACTTGATTGGACTGCCATGCACCCCATCGAGACCGAGGTTGCCCCGACTCGGAGTAGTCGTACCGTGGTTGGCCCTGCTTACTATAGTCGTTTCATAACGGCCACCGAACATGGCTAGAGGGCGAGAACATCTGCCATGCTTTTCCGAAACCTGACGGCATGCAATCTCCCCTCTCCCCAAGCTACAACTAAAACACCGAATTGGCGAGCGCATCACTTGGGTGGGTCCTACTCTAGCCGCATTGGGTTATCTTGATGATGGAAAGTCTCCTCCTTCTGGCCAAGATGTTCGCCGCCTGCTGCTTGTGGAAATAGAGTGGCAAGATGCTCGTAGCGCTCGATACCATGCCCCCTCGACCTTTCGTCGGCATGGCTCCTCCGACTTCAGATGTGGCGCGACCCTCCCTACTGCACCGGAACTGTGGAAGCTGTTTGGCTATGTTCCTCATGTTCCAGGTGTGGAGAAGCTGTAGCTCCCACCCGTAAGGAAACAATGGATTCATCGTGTAGGAGATTCCTAGGCGCTTGCCTAGATTCCGTTGCCGCTCTTGGGTCTGGAGGTGGGCATCGATGGAGGAATTGCCAGGACCTAGGACGTTATCTGGGTTTGGTGGTGATTACCCACCCCCCCCCCCCGGTAAGAAATCTACTAGGGCAGCTGATTGTATAGTGTAGTGCTCCTTGTATCAGGAACAAAGACCATTTTGTACCTCAGTCACGGCTAGTTGTTGACCATTTGTCCCGATCGATTACTGTGGCGAGCTTCTTTTGGAATGGCGCTCCATCTGTAACGGACTAGAACGTCTGGTATTTTTGAGATGCCAGCAATCCGGCCCTATCTTTTGCTCGTATTTTCTTGCATCCAAGTTCTTTGGTCAGCTCTGTTCTTGGTTGGAGCGGAGAGCCCAGGCTGTCCGTACTTCTCCTCTCTCCAAGGCTCCTAATATTATTAACCCCCCCCGGGCCATCTTTTTCCTTCCTTCATTCTCTCACTTGCACCGTGCAATCACCTTCGTTCTTCCACAGTGACGTTGCGGTAATCGACCGATCGTCGGGATTCAAAGGCTACCTGCATTGTCAAGAGGTTTGCTTTGGTCAAGATCCCACTGCAGGTACCTTTCCTTTCCCCAACCGTGTGAGCCATAGCGGAACTGATATCTTGATAAGATATTCTCGAATCGTCGTCTGCTTCATGTTCGCTATCTGAATCACCTTCCTCGAGCTACACTCGTTTTTAGCAATCACCATCGTTCAGCGTTCAATTGCCAGATACTCACTGGTGGTTACAACCGCTCACCACTACTAACCTTACCCCAACACCTAATAATCTTACAATCCTCTGCAGTTAGCCGCTGCTATCACCAACCATGGGCATCAAGAATTACTTCAAACCCAAGGCTGCCAAGGGGCAGCCTGTCCACGAGCCTGTACCGCAGATGTCCGAGAAGCCATCGGTTCTAGCTGGAAACAGTATGGAAATGAGTGCCAACGGGACGCCGAGGAATATGTCGTCGAGAGCGTCCATCGCGCCATCGACACGAAGCTCATACTATGTCGACGAGATCAAGCACGAAGTGATGGTCAACTACCTCCACCAGCAACAGTGCTCGCACATGTGGGTCGACGACATGAGATCGGGAGAGAGGGAAGGCGTCCTGTTAAGAAAGAGCCGTAACAACTACTTGGCCTGTCCTCCTGACTTGGTACACTCCCATCTCGCCATGGCCATTGGCCAACTTAACTGTCAGGTTAGTATCCTCCTGTTGAACAATCTTACTATGAAGCTTATACCCTGTAGGTCGCCATGACGGTAAATTCTAGAGTCATCAGGACTTTCCTTGGATGGTCGCCTGATGCTGTCGATGTGCCGTTGATGAATGGTCTAAGAGTGCAGATTCTGCCTAGCGTGGCTGATTTGCCAAGAGCGCGCAAACATCAATTTGCTGCTTTCCTGGCAGAAGAGCAAATGTTGGTGGTATGGGATGACGATGCTCTCCACTTGATTCAACGTGCCAAGGCCATCGAATCGGAGCTGATGGAGCTTGTGTGGAAGACTGGGGAGCCAGAAGAAGTTGAGGAAGGAGCGGCGCCAAAGAAGGGCCCCAAGGTCTCTGAGCTCGAGATTGACGAGGAGTCGGGTGCTATAATGCCTCAAAACCGACCGACCCACCTGCTCAACACCATCCTCGTCGCCTTTACCCTGATTCTCATTGTCACCGTCTTGGGCGCAGGTTTCCGTGAGCTCGCGATAGAAATCGACGTTGATCA
>JAABUR0100002599.1_pt1 | contig 27096 bp, 26 predicted proteins | sample 5560091 | NCBI WGS metagenome assembly JAABUR01 (sample SAMN10711879, study PRJNA513375) | rock metagenome | isolation source: Antarctica rocks | place: Antarctica: Victoria Land, University Valley sud
TGAGCGGGTGGGCCCGTTTTTGTTTGCCGCGCCCTGGTGAATGGCAAACAAAAACGGACCTACTCAGAGCATGAGGTGGGCCGGGATATGATTGCCGTGGTGGTCCTGGAAGTGCTTGCCAAATACAACGTCATGCTCGTTCCCATACAACTCGAGAATGCGCACGAAGGTGTCGGTAGTATTACCCTGCGAAACGACGGGAACGACGTTGAAGAGTTGACCCTAAAAATCCTGGGTATCAAAGAAGCAGTTCTTGAGGAGTTTGTACGTAAAAACATACAGGCGCTCTTTCCAGAAGGTGAAACGCTCCTCATCGTCGGTCAACAGCCAAAGAACAAAGCGGGTGGCCGAGCAGACCTTGTCGCCGTGGATGGTAAAGGCAATATAGTTCTGGTCGAGATTAAGCGTGACGTCGAGGATATAGTCGCGCGGAAAGAGCCGTTTGAGTTCCAAGCGATTCGCTATGCCGCGAACTACGCCCTCATTACTACCCCACAGGACTTGATACAAAAATTATTCGCCCCCTACATCGAGAAGCATAAAGGGGAGTATGAACTTCATGGGCTGACATCGTCAGAGCTTGCCTCCAGGCTCCTTCTAGATTACCTGAAGGAGAATAACGCAGAGAACACCTTCAATGCACACCAACGCATAGTACTAATTGCATCGGCCTTTGATCCCCAAACCCGCTCCGCGTGCGCGTGGCTGGCCAAAAACAAGATAGACATTCGGTGCTTACAGCTGTCGCCTATCAAGTACAAAGCGCAGCACTTTTTCAACATTGATCAAATCATCCCCCCTCCTTCGCTGGACCAATACTTTGTTGAGATTGCAGATCCCAGCGATCCTAAAGGGAAAACTGACAAACAAAAAGGGTCGTCAATAAGCAAGGCGAACCTACCCAAAATGCCCCAGCTTTTCGAATGGAAGCTTGTTGCACCGGGAGACCCGATCTATATCAAGGGTCACGAGTTAGATATAGCGCGAATACGCGATCAGTATCATGTGGAATACCACGACCAACCGATGACATACAACGCCTGGGGACAAAAGGTTACGAGTTGGTCGGCAATAAATATCTACGAGTGGACTATTCATAAGCCAACTGGGCAGACTTTAGACGAGTTGCGACGAAGTAAACAGGAGCAAATCGAACAAGAACTCGTGGAGCCAGTGCCGGATACTATGATGGGACTGCCAGCGAATGCAATGGATGATCAGTAAAGTGCAGCATTATGTCGACTTGCCCCGCCTACGCATGCACTACACAGAGGCCGGACCGCCCGATGGCGCGCCCATCATCCTGCTGCACGGCTTCCCTGAGTTCTGGTACTCGTGGCGTCTGCAGATTCCAGCCCTCGCGGCGGCTGGCTACCGCGTGATCGCGCCCGATCAACGCGGCTATAACCTCTCTAGCAAAGACGGCCCCTACGACATTGCCACGCTCACGGCCGACATTGCCCACCTGCAGGACGCGCTCGGCATCGCCAAAAGCCATATCGTCGGCCACGACTGGGGCGGCGCGGTGGCCTGGGCCTTCGCCGCCGCTTACCCGGAACGCACCGACCGCCTGGTGATCCTGAACGCCCCCCACCTCAACGCCTACGAGGACACGGTGCGGCGCCACCCGCGCCAACTCCTCAAGAGTTGGTACATTCTGTTCTTCCAGCTACCCCGGCTGCCTGAGTGGAGCTTGCGCGCTGGCGACTACGCCGTGTTGCGGCGCGCCTTCGCGCGCGTCCCCCACATGACGGCGGCGGACATCGCCCGCTACACGGACGCCTGGGCGCGGCCGGGCGCGCTGTCCGCGACAGTCGGCTGGTACCGCGCCATGGCGCGCGGGATCATCGCCCATCGTGGCAACCTGCCGGCCCTACGCGTCGCCAGCCCGACTCTCGTTATCTGGGGTGAGCGCGACGCCGTCCTGGACCGAGCCTGCAACGACACGTTGCCGCGCTACGTACCGGACCTCCGGATCAACTACCTGCCAGCGAGCCACTGGGTGCAACTAGACAAGCCGGACGAGGTCAGCCGGCTCCTATTGGCGTTTCTGCATGACCCTGATAGCCAAAACAGGGGGCTGCGTGGCGCGTCTGGTCAGATGTATCATGTTTGATACGTGGGATACGACACCGGCGCGGTTTGATACTCGTCGTTGAGCTACCTCACGCGCCTCCCCGTGGACGAGATCAAGATAGACCGCTCGTTCGTCCAGCAGATGAACGTGAGCCCTACCGACGCGGCGATCGTGGCCTCGACGGTTGCATTGGGGCATAACTTGGGGCTACGCGTGGTGGCCGAAGGTGTGGAAGACCGGGAAACGTGGGACCGGCTGGCGGCAATGGGCTGTGACACCATCCAGTGTCTTTATCCGTCGTGAGTAGCGTAAGCCCATAGCGGAGCGCCGCTATGGCGATGAGCGCGTCGACGGTTGCCAGTTGGCGCCCGCGACGTCGCAACGCTACTTGTAACATCGCTGCATTGAACGCATCTTCCTCATCTACATCAACGAGGAGCAGCGACGGTCGAATAGTCGCCCATTCCTGCATATTCTGTATCGCGCGTGGCAGGGTGCTGAATCCAAACACGACTTCGGTCACTACGGGCAGGATCACGCAGAAGATGCCGCCAGCCGTGATCCGAGCGATTATCCGTTTCCTGACGATATGTCCCTGAGTCACAAGGGTGCTCGCATGGTTGCTATCGAGCAGATATACAGCCACAGCCCCTAGCCGCGCCCTTCGGCGATATCATTCTCGCGGTCACGCCTATGCATCTCGTCCATGATCTCGTCCCATTGTCGATTCCATGCCCGTTGCTCTTCGGGACTCATGGCCGGCTCGTCCGCGACGTGAGCCAATAATCGGTCAATCGCCTCTTGGGGTGGCCGTGGCAGCACAAAACCTTCACCGCGCGCCTGTATGCGCGCGACGACATCCTCCAGGGTCCCTACAATGTCTTCCTCATCGTCGATCTCATGCTTCGGCGCAACCATCGCTTGCCTCCCATGTCTCGTTTCTCCACACTTGCTATCAGTGTACAATCTCCTTATGAGATAGGAATAGCTAGAGATAGTCGTGGAAAGTATGTCGTGTATTTACCACGATCTCGCGTGAGAAGCGCGTCGGCCTGCACGGATGCATGCGCCCCAATCAAGAAATCAGGCAGCATCTGTTGCCTCCATACGACGTTTGCCTCACACGACGGGCAGGTAACACTGAAACGTTGCCCGCACCGCGAACACTGCACGTCTTGACCACGGTTACGTAGGTAAACGGACCACGCGTGAGCTGCTTGTTGCAGCGATGAACGCGCAAAATCCTCGACGTCTATCCCCAGCGCCGCGAGGAACCTATCTAGCGCTGTGGGATCGGCAACGAAACCTATCGATAATTCGGCATAAACGACAGGGCAAATGACAAGAGCGCCGATGCTAACGGCTTGATTGAGCGCATTCTGCGACGCGCCGGCAAAACGCGGATCATTGTTGAGCAGATCGAAAAGGACATTACTATCGACTGCTGTCTTCATTGTTCGCCGCGCAGGTCGGCCATCATCTCGTCCGTGCTACCCCAAGGGGTTTTCCCGGCGAGATAACCACGCCACGCATCAAACACATCGTCGGGTATGCGCCGGCGCAGGACAACTTCGCTAGCGCGGATCTCAAACTCAATCTGCCCCCCAGCGTCAACCCCTAGCGCCTGACGCACATCCTTGGGTAACGTCACCTGCCCCTTGCTCGTCACTGTAGCCACATGCCCCTCCTTACTTTCCACACATTACTTTTATTGTAATGGATTTTCTTCGCTTTAGACAGCAATCACCATGGACTATAAGGATGGGCTTACAGACAAGCTTCTATAGAGGATAGAAGCAGGAGGCTGAAGAGGCGATCATGGCGTCATAAGCGCCCTTTCTTCGCTGTGTGGTTTGGCGGCCACCGTGGCCGTGGCCCAGCGCTCGATCGCGGGCGCGATGCCTTCGAGCGGGAGGACAGAGGACGCGGCGCGCGCCTCGACGACCGCGCGCGGCATACCATACACGACCGACGTTTCTTCATCCTGCGCCACCACATCCGCCCCACGGCCGCGTAGCGCCTTTGCCCCCGCCGCTCCGTCGACGCCCATGCCGGTGAGGATGACCACCATACAGGGACCGCGCCAGTTCTCTGCGATGGAGCCCAGCGTACGGTCGATGGCCGGCCGCACACCGTGGATGGACGGCCCATCGTCGAGATGGACGCGGTGATCGCGCCCGATCGTCAGGTGCGATCCGCCCGGCGCGACCAACACTTGACCCGGCGCAAGCTCATCGCCCTCCTCGCCTTCGCGGACGGACATGCCATTCCGTCGCCCCAGGCGCGCCGCTAACGACCGCGTGAACAGTGGCGGCATATGTTGGACGACCAGGAACGTCGCGGTTAGGTCCGGCGAGAGGCTGCCGAACAGGTGATCCAGGGCCTGTGGGCCTCCGGTAGAACTCCCAATGACGACGAGAGAGCGCGCGCGTCCCCTCGCCCCAATGGGAACGGGCGGCCGCGGCACAACGAGTCCCGGACGTGGCTGGCCAAGGACGGCGCCCGGGACGCGCGGGAGGCGCGCCGCCGCGGCCATCGTTAGTTTGCGCAGCAACTCGTCGCGAAAGGCCGATGCCGTGTCGAGCTTGCCAGATGTTGGCTTGGTCAGATAGCCGATGGCGCCCAAAGACAGCGCCTCGAGGGTCGTGCGCGCGCCCGACTCGGTGAGGCTGCTGACCATGATCGTCGGAGTGGGACGCGCCGCCATAATGTGGCGCAGCGTCGTCAGGCCATCCATCCCCGGCATCTCGACATCGAGTGTCACCACGTCGGGTCGGAGCGCCGGAAGTTGGGCCAGGCACTCCTCGCCATTGGCGGCGCGGCCGGCGACCTCATACCCTGGAGCCGCATCGATGATGCCGCTCAAACGGTGGCGCATCAAGGCGGAATCATCGACGATTAGCACACGTAGTGGACGATCCATATCTCATCCACTTACTTAGGCGGCGAGCAGCTTGTGCGCCGCCTCAAGGACACGCGGGGCTTGGAACGGCTTGACCACGAAGTCACGCGCCCCCGCCTGCAGCGCTTCCATCACCATCGCCTGTTGTCCGAGCGCCGTCACCATAGCCACGCGCGCGCTCGGGTCATGCGCCATGATCGCGCGCAGCGCCTCCAGGCCATCCATCTCGGGCATGGTGATATCCATCAACACCGCATCGGGCCGTGACGCCTTGTACGCGGCGACCGCCTGCTGGCCGTTCTCCGCCTCGATGGTCTCGTAGCCATTCTCTTTCAACAATTTGACGCAGCGCATGCGCATGAACGCCGCATCGTCCACCACCAAAAACGTCGCCATCTTTCTTCGTCTCCTCGGTCGTCGTCGGTTATCTGTTATCGTCGGTTATCGGTCGTCGGTTATCTGTTATCGTCGGTTATCGGTCGTCGATTATCTATCGTTGTCGATTATCGGTCATCATTACTTCGCGGCGAGCTGAAGTTCGATCAGGCCCACCGGTGTCTCGATCGGGACCAGCATGCGTAGGGCCGCCATCGTCGACAGCTTGCTCCCACGTCCCACCATGATCGCCGGGGGCGCGATCGCGACCTCGTGCCCTTTCTCTCCCAATGCGGCGCCCGCGCGCCCCGCGATCACATTGGCCAACTCGCCGATGCCGCTCACGCCGAGATCGTCGAGTTCCTCGCCCGCCTCACCCATAATGTGCGCCACATACGCCAGCGCGGTGCGCAGACCCATGCTCATGATGACCGCGCCCTGGATGTCGCCCGCCAGCCCGATAATGACCGTGACGTCGCCGGGCTCGTACGGGCCGCCTTGCAGCTTGGGACGAGCCGCCTCGATGGGCTCGCCCACCTCCTGGATAAGCACCTCGCGCGCCGCCCCAATGAACGCCTGGATAATGTCTGCTTTCATCTCGATCCTTTCCTTCTATCTGTTTGTCTAGGCGCTCAACGCATAACTGGGACGCCACTCTTTGAGGGCGGCTACGTCAACGAGGAGTCCGATGCGCCCGTCACCGAGGATCGTCGCGCCGGCAAGGCCGGTCAGCGGACCCAGCGCCGTCCCGAGCGGTTTCATCACGATCTCCTGCTCCCCGATGAAGTGATCGACCATCAGGCCCAGCGGCTGGCCGTCGACGCGCGTCGCCACCACATGGCAGGTCGTGGCCGGCGCGGCCGGCGCACGCCCGTAATAGTCGCGCAGCCGCACGATAGGCAGGATCGTTCCACGCACCACCGTGACGTCGGTCCCCTGCAACGTCTGGATCGCCGCCGTCGGGAGCGTCAAGATCTCCGTCACCGTCGTCAAGGGCAGGGCATACACGGAGTCGTCGACCGACACGAGCAGCGCCTGCATGATCGCCAGCGTGAGCGGCAGGGTGATGAGGAACGTGGTCCCTTGCCCCACGACCGTTTCGATGGCGACGTGGCCGCCCATGCGCTCCAGCGTCGCCTTGACGATATCCATGCCCACGCCGCGCCCGCTGATGTCGGTGATCCGCCGCGCCGTGGACAACCCCGCCGCGAACACGAGTTCGACGGCCTCACGCGGCGTCAAGGCGGCGGCTTCCTCCGCCGTGATGAAGCCCTTCTCGACCGCGCCGGCCTTCATCTTCTCGCCGTCGATGCCCCGCCCATCATCCTGGATCGTGATCAGAATGCTGCTCTCCCGCGGCGCCGCGGAGAGTGTCACCGCGCCCGCTTCGCTCTTGCCGGCCGCGCGGCGCTCCTCGGGCGTCTCCAACCCATGGTCGACGGCGTTGCGCAGCATGTGGACGAGCGGATCGGAGAGTTGCTCAATCACAGAGCGGTCGAGTTCGGTGTCCTGGCCATGCATCGTGAAGGACACCTTCTTGCCCACCTGCGCGCTCAGATCGCGGATCAGGCGCGGGAACTTGTTGAAAACGTTCTCGACCGGCAACATACGCGCCTTCATGACGGTCGCCTGTAGGTCGGCGCAGACGCCGTCGAGGTGGGCGACGGCGTCGCCGAGGGCGTCGATCGTGGTGTCCGCCGGGTAGGCGTCGTGCAGCCGGGCGCGCAAGCTAGCTAGCCGCGTACGGTCTAGCACCAACTCGCTCGCCAGGTTCATGAGATCATCGACGATGCTAACGGAGATACGGATCGTCTCCTGCGCCGTCTTCTCGCCGCCCCCCCGTGGCGCCCCTCCCACGGGCTTGGCCACGGCCTCGGCTGGAGCGCTGGCCGGTGAGGCGTCACTAGCCGGTGAGGCGCCTATGGATACCGGGACCGTCGTATCCGGCGGGGGCGTCGTGTCATCGCTCGTATCGCTGCTCGTATCGCGTAACGTCTCAGCGGCCACGGTCTCCTGGTTGGGCGAGTCACTCTCGCCTACCAGCGCGACGGTGGCCGAGAGAACATCGGGGACGCCCGACAGCCGGAGTTCGAGCAACGACGGAGCCTCGCCGGTCGCCACGACTGCGTCGAGCGTGCACGTCAATTCGTCGGCCTCGATTTGTGCGGGCGTCGGGCGCACTGAGATGACGCGCGTCGTGCGCGCCAACTCAAGGTAGGCCTGTAGCGTCCGCGCCGCCGCCAAGCCGCATGCCGGGTCCACCGCCACCGCGACCCGGTAGGTCGGCTCATCCAGGGCGCTTGCATTATTGGGGAGCGCGGGACGCTCGCTGCGCTGCTCGCCCGTCCCAAGCATCACAGGCGCGACGGCCGGGACGGGCGAGCGTCCCGCGCTCCCAGTGGTTGACGCCGGTCCAGCCACGAGGCAGCCCGCGAGCGCCGCCAACATGTCATCGATCACCAGCGGGCTCTCCTCGCGGCTGATCACCTCGTCGTTCAGCGTGCGCAGCCCATCGAGCGCCGCGAGCAGCGCGTCGACGATGGCCGGCGTCGCGACGAGCGTGTGCGCGCGCAAAGCGTCGAGCACATTCTCCATGGCGTGCGCGAGCGCAGCCATACGCGCATGGCCGATCATGCCGGCCCCGCCCTTGATAGTGTGCGCGGAGCGGAAAATGCTCTGCAACAGCGCCTGGTCGTCGGGCTGTGTCTCGAGTTGCACGATGTGCTGGTCGAGCGCCTGCAAATGGTCGTTATTCTCCGCCAGGAAGAGCGCCAACTCCTCGTCGTCGGCGTCGAAAGAGAGCTGTCCCATGAGTGTCGTTATCCTTACTATGCGCCTAGGCGACCGCGATGGCGGCGAGATCCGCCACCTCGTCCAGTGCGATGACGCGCGCGAGATCGAGCAGCAGGACGAGGCGATCGTCGAGGCGGGCGACCCCGCGCAACAGGCGCTGCGCCTCCGCGCCGCGGACCACGCCGGCGACCGGCTCAATGGCGTCGGTCGCGATCGTCGTCACCTCCGACACGGCGTCCACCACCAGGCCCACGCCCTGCTGCGCGTCCTGCACCACGACGATGCGCGTCGCGGGCGTCTCCTCGGCGGACGGCAGGCCGCAGCGTTGGCGCAGATCCACGACCGGCACGATCGCGCTGCGCAGATTGATGACGCCGCGCACCGCGAACGGCGCGTGCGGCACCGGGGTAACGGGCTGCGGGCGGATGATCTCGCGCACCGCAGCGATGTCGATGGCGTAGCTGTTCCCCGCAAGCTCAAAAATGACGACCTGATCTTCGTTCATGTGTGTCCTCTATTTTCGTAAATAATGCACGCTTAGGCGGGCGATCATAGGGGTCGTTCGGCTCCCCCGGCCGGCCGCACCGTCACGGCGCCGGTAGCGGCGGCGAGCGTAAGAGTGCGGCCGGTGTTCCCGCCGGTGTCCTCGGCCGCGGCACGCAGGCCGTGCGCCGCCAGCGCGGCTTGCACCGCCTCAATGTTGCGCCGCCCCACCTGAAAGCGATCCTCACGACCCGCGAGGCGGATCACCTGCGCGCCGCCAGCGATCTTGACGACGAGGAGGCGGCGCGCGCCGCCCCGTCCCTCCACCGCGTCAATGAGAGCGGCCACGGCCTCAGGAGCGTGGCGGGCCAGTTGGTCCGAAGGTAGCCCCGCCGGCGCCGGCCCCGGCAACATGACGTGCGCCAGAGCCGCGATGCGCCGCAGCGGATCGTAGGCCGCGATGCCGATGCACGAGCCCAGCCCTTGCGCGACCAACGTACCCGCGCCCTGCGCGACGGTGAGCGCGCCGATGCCGGTCATGGTGATCTGTCCCTGTCCCGCCGCAAGGGTCGTCGTCATACGCCCACCGCCTGTCGCGCCCCGTCCCCCTGCTCGAGGCGCCCGCGCGAGGCGGCGTTCGGCAGGAGCAGTAGGTCACCCTGTACGGCCTGCCCCTCGACAGTGAGCGTGGTATGCAGCAGCAACGCGTCGACCGCGTCCAGGGCCATGTCGGCCACGATCGCGTCGAGCAGCGCGCCGATCATATCCTGCATCACCACCGGCGGTGACGGATAGACGGTGAGCCCACGCGCGGTAGCGATGGCGTTGAGGACGGAGGCCGCCGTGACATTGCCAACCTCACCAAGAGCCGAGCCCTCTAGCGGCGTCAGCGCCGTGGGGTCAACCACGGGCTCGCCCAGCAGCAGCGCCGCGATCGCGGCCGCCGCCTCGGGCGCGAACGAGAACACGATGTGGCCCTCCAGGTCACCTTCGAACGCAAGGTAGACCGCCGTGACCAGGCGCCCCGCGTCGCGCATGAGGTCGGGCAATCGTTCCACCGGCGCCCGCGACACCGCGGTCCCGTGCAAGCTCACGTCACGCTCGACAAAGAGGCTCAATTGCTCCCCCGCGTGGCGCACCGCGCCCTGCAGCAAGTCGCCGAGGGCCGCGGACACCGCGCCGTCGTCACTGCTATCGTCCATACCTCATCTCCCTCGCACGCCGCGTCGTCCCCGGCGCGGCGTCATCTCGTCGATCCCCTAATAGGCGCCTCGCGGCCTGACAAGTGGCCTGACCTTAAAAGGTCATGGTAGTGGACGGACCTTAAAAGGTCTGTCTGGGCGCGACACACGTCTCGCCCCCGTAGCGCGTGCGTGACCCTTCAGGGTCTGGTCCCTGCCATCGTCCTTTAGGGCCAGGTCCACGGCGCACTCCCGTAATCCCCCGTTAGGCCGCGCGGTCGCGGAGCGCCATCGGAGCCCGCGCCCCGTCGGCGCGTCTCCCCGCGCCCGTATGAGCCGTGGCCGCCTCCCCAAGGGTGAAGCGGGCGACGACCTCCTGAAGTGCGGCCGCTTGCGCCGCCAATCCCTGCGCCCCCGCGCTCAACTCCTGCACACTTGCGGTCTGCTCCTGCGTCGACGCCGAGACCTCCTCGGCTCCCGCCGCGCTCTGCTCCGAGACCGCCGCGATGCCTTCCATCGTCCCGCTCACCGCCTCGGTCCCCGCGCGCATCTGCGTGACCGCGCCGCCGATCGCGCGCGCCTGCGCCATCGTCTCCTCGACCACGCCCAGGATACCCTCGATCGCCGCGCCCGCTTGCTGCCCCAGCGTCGCGCTCTGCTCGACCGCCGCACTGCCCGCCTGCATCGCCGCCACGACGTCCGCCACCTGCGCCTGGATCGCCCCAATGCGCGCCGTGATCTCCTTGGTCTCCGTGCTGGAGCGCTCGGCCAGCTTGCGTACCTCGGCCGCGACCACCGTGAAGCCCTTGCCATGCTCGCCCGCCCGCGCCGCCTCGATGGCCGCGTTGAGCGCGAGCAGGTTGGTCTGCGCCGCGATGTCGTCGATCGCATCGACGATCGCCCCGATCTCGCGACTGCCGCGGCCGAGCGCCGCGACCTGCGTGGCGCTACGCTCCACCGCCGCCCGCGCCTCCGCGATGCTGGCGATGGTCTGGGTCACGGCCGTCCCGCCCTCGCGCGCCGTCGCCACGGCCCGTTCGGCGCCCTGGACCTGCGCCTCGGCGCTCGTCGCCACCTGCGTGGCCGCCGCGCCCAACTCGCTCATCTGGCCCATCACCTCGACGGCCCCGCGACTTTGCTCGCTGGCCCCCCGCGCGACCTCCTCGATGGCCTGCGCGACCTGCGTGCTGGCCTGCCCAATCTGCGCGCTCGACGCGGCCAGTTGCGCCGCGCCGCTATCGACCGACGTGGCCGAGCGCGCCACTCGCCCGATCAGGTCCTGCAACTCGGCGCGCGCCGTCTCGTAGGCCCCGATGGACGCCTGGGCGCGGCTGATGATGGTCCGCACCACCTCGGCCGTCTGCCCAATCTCGTCACGGCTGGTGTAGGTCGGCGGCGTCGTGGCGACGTGAGCCGCCACCGTGAGGTCACCCCGCGCGAGCGCCGTGAGGCCGCTCTCCAGGCCGACCATGCAGATCGTCGCCACGCTCGTCGCCGCCGCCTTGACCTCGGCCAACGGCCGCACGATCGACCGCGCGATCAGCACGCCAAGGGTGATCGCCAGTGCGACGGCGGCCAGTACGATCGCGATCAGGGCCGCGCTAGCCGCGTTGTTGGCGGCCTTGGCGCTCGCGCCGCCGGCGCTGAGGCCTTGCTGGCGGATACTCAGGAGTTGGTCGAGGTCGGCTTTCATCCCATCGACGGTGTCCGCCTCAGCCCCGAACGAGATGGCGCGCGCTTGCGCGGTGGCGGCCGGCGTATTTTGGAACGCCAGCCGGCTGACCTGCTCGCTCAGGGCCTGCCACGTCGGTAAGGCCGCCTGGAGATGAGCGGCGATCGCCCCCTCGTGAGCGCTCGCGAACGGCAGGGCTAGGTACGCCTGGAACGCCTGATTGACCTGCGCGCGCGCGTTCGTCGCGTCCCCGTTTAGGTCGGTCTTCTTCGCCACGGTCGTCGACAGAACCATGCCGCGCGTCGCGGCCTTCTCGGCGTCAATGCCATCTTTCACATTGAGGAGATGCACGAGATTCGGCGTCTGCACCCCCATCACCTGATCCATCCTGCTCTGCACGGCGTTCAAGCCGACCAAGCCGGTCCCGCCAACCACGCCTGTCAGGAGCGCCACCAACACAAAGCTCCCGATCAATTTTGGAGCTACCCGTCTATCGCGAAACCATCCCATCTGTCTCTCCGTCCTTTCCCTTGCACGAGCGCGCGATCTTGATGGGTAGCGGGCGGACGCTATCCCCGCCCGCTCGACCGCTACCCGTACCACCCACAAACGCCCTATGTGTCGCACGCATGGCGCGCGTTCGGCCTAATTGTTCCGCCGTGTGTTCCCACTATAGCCATCGGGTCCGGCCCATCCTATAGGACATTTGTCATATGGCCCGCACGGCCCATAACCGCCGGGTGGGCTGTCGGAGCGGAGCGGGGAGAGACCAATCCGCATGGGCGTCTAGCGATACAGCCCTGTCTGATTAAAATGTGTCGTGCGGATCGGAGGTAGGGGCGTATCGCTATACGCCCGGCGGTCGTGGGCGGCCTGGCGTTCGCTGGCGTTCGCCGTCCAGTGGACACCGCTGCGGCGAACACGGGCGTATGGCGATACGCCCCTACAAACGCGCGTGGTCCCTTCATGGGCGCGACGTAGCGCCGCCAGGCGCCCGGCATTCGCACCCGTGGCGTCCGCCGCATTCCTGGTAGATTGTAGGGGCGTATCGCGATACGCCCGCCGGTTGCCCCACGCGCGTTTACCATCGGCCGCGCCTATGCCCCGCGCCGCGCCCACCAACCGTACCGCCCCCAACCGCGGGCGTATAGCGATACTCGCTCCTCGTCCATTCGTAGACGCGCGGGCGGCCCCCTGTATGGCGTCGCCATACGCCCGGCGTTAGCCCCACGCACGTCTGTCGCACCCACGACCACGTCCGCCGCCAACCACACGCCCTATGACCGCCGGCATCCGCCGCGCATCGGGCATCGCGGACGCGACCATCGGGCGTATGGCGATACGCCCCTACAACCGCGTCTGGTCCATTCGTAGACGCGACGTATCGCGCCAGACACCCGCCGGTCGCGCCCGTGGCGCCCGCCGCATTTCCGCCGGGTTGTAGGGGCGTACGCGATACGCCCGATGGTCGTGACGACGATATACGCCACGCCCCCGAACGTTTAACGTCCCGGCCCCACGTTCCGTGACGGATTATCCCTATCCTCCGCCCAACGGGCCGGGTTATTGGCGATGTAGGCGCGCACGCGCTCCAACTCGGCGTCGTCGCGGATAACATGCTCATAATAATTGCGCTGCCAAACGGGTACTCCAGGCGTATGGCGCGACACGTTGATCCCGTACGTTACCGCCGCCTTGAACCCACGCACGACCGCACCGAGCGTCTGCGATGGCGAGCGCGGAGGTTCGCTGCCCACACCTCGTGACGATACATCCTTCTTCGCGCGGCGGTTGTCCGTCAGCACGATAATACCGTGAAAGTGGTTGGGCATCACGACATAGGCGTCCAACACGACGTGCGAGCGCAGCAACTCCGTATACGCCCACTCCTCGTTGACGATCCGGCCATACACGCTCAAGCGGACATCATCGTCGACGACATCACCGAAGAGACAGGCGCGATCCCGCGTGCAGAGCGTCACAAAATACGCCCCGACCTCGCCGTAATCGTACGCCCTCAAGCGGATAGAGCGACGGCTGGGTAACCCATGATCGACCATATCAACCATAGATCACCCTCCCTGCTACACGTTCCCCATCACACCAAACAGTCAGGCATATCGTACCCCATCAGCGGGATCGCCGTCAGCCACAGCATTGCGCAGGCGCGGCCCTCACCCCCGACCCATGGCTAACTGGCCCCCCGATCCCTAGCCGCGGGATCGCCGGTCCAGCGCACTCTCCCTGACGCGGGAGAGGGGAGCCGCCCGGCGAGTCACGGTGGCCTCCCCTCCGCTCCTTGAGGGAGAGCCGGTTGGGCTGTCGGAGCGGAGCGGAGAGAGACCAATCCGCATGGGTCGGGGGTGAGGGGGAAAACTACATGACCCTGGTATAGCGATACGCCCCTACAACCACGCATGGTCCCCATGTGGACGCGCACGCGACCCCCGCCCGCTGTGTGGCGTCGCCACATACCCACGCATCCCTGCCAGGTTGTAGGGGCGTATCGCCAGACGCCCGCCGGTCGCGCCCGTGGCGCCCGCCGCATTTCTGCCGGGTTGTAGGGGCGTATCGCTAGACGCCCAGCGGTTGCCGCGCGTCCGCGCCCAACACGCCGCACGCCCGACAGGCGTGCGGCGTGGACAGTCTACATCAGGGGGTTTCCTCAGAGTGCTCACGCAGCCAGTCGGCCAAGCGCCCTTCCGCACTCTCCACGTCGTCGTGACGATTGACAACCGCCAGGATTTGGTCGGCTATCTCCTCCGGCGGGGCGGCAATAAGGTGCGCCCTACAACCCACGCATGGTCCACATATGGATGAGCAGGCAATGGAAAGCTACCCGACAACCTCCACACCTACAGGGTATTGACCTGCTACCGCCTGCATCCAGTGTGACTCGACCGGCTTGGGTGAGGCACGATGGAGCATCGCGCTATCTTCCAGCCAGGCCGAGAGAATTGCCATCTCAGAGTCGTGGACCACCTCTTGCCGCCGCAACGCGTCGTAGGCGCGACATACGTTCTCCGCGATAGTGTGCTCCGCGGATACCGCGCCGCTGACGATATCCAGCACTGTTCCCGCATGCAGGTACACCGGTATCTCTGATTGGAAATCCTGAAGCAGGTCATGGGGGTTGCGATCCTGCACCACCATTGCCCGTGTGAAGCCCAGCCGGTATCCATAGAGCCACATGATTGGTTGAGCGACCAGACCGCGCAAGATGTCGGTAAAGCGGAAGGTCACCGAACATGGCAAGTAGAACAAAGGAAATAGGTCTTGTGTGATCAGCGTGTTCTGCGAGTTGAACGGTGAGGTGGTCCCCTTATCCAGGACAATAGGAGCGCGCTCCCTAAAGACACAGGGCTTGTTGCTGGTCAGCCGGTAGATGGCGTCGACATCCGGATCTCCATCCACCATACCCTGCCACACACCGACCTTGACGACTCGCCGCGTTAGATGCTCATCGTGAACCTGAGCGCGTGGGTCATTGATCAAGCGCAGATCGAAGCCGCGCGGCCACACATGCGTATCGGTGAAGCCAGAGTAGATGTTCAGCATTCCGGCATCGGGTTGTGTCACATCATAGGGGCCGGTGAATGGATAGACCGTCCAATCCGGTTTTGGCGCATTATCATCATCGGTATCATAGATAACGGTCGCGCCATTTTCCTGGGCGTAGAGGTAGCCAAGCATCTTGCGGCCGTAGTGGTTCCAGGGTAGCAGTGACGACATCCGATAGCCGAGCCGATGTTGGCGCTGCGCGGACAAAAACACGGCATCCTTGCATTCCCAGCTGGCCGGACTCTTCTTGTCGCCGACGACAATTAGCGTGAATTCTTCCATTCGCGCGAGTGATCGGACAGCAGCGCTCGGCGCATGGATGGACGTTACGACGGTAAAGTTGGTCATGGCGCCCTCACTGAGCTTGCTTGACGAGATGTATATCGAGGCCATCAGCACAAAGCGGCGTACGAACCGCTGCCCCGTTCTCTGGAGCGTGGCAGTACTCCTCCCACATGCGGCGGTACAGCGCTTCCAGGTTATGGGTGTAGCGTGCGCAGTCAAAGAGTGGCGCCATATCCCGGTTCACCGCTAGCCGCTCACGCAGGGCCGCCAACCGTGCCGGATCATGCGCCAGGGCCAGAGCCAGGGCCTCATACTCCGGCAGCGATGTGGTCACCAACTCGGGCAGCCCCACGGCGTGGAGCAGACTGCCGGCCACGCGCGCGGCGAACGACTCACCGGAACAGGTCAGCACCGGCAGCCCAGCCCAGAGCGCATCGTTGGCGGTGGTGTGCCCATTGAACGGCAGCGTGTCCAGAAACAAATCGGCCAGGCGATGCCGCGCGAAGTGCTCCGGCAGGGGCAGCCGTGGCGCGAAGACCAGGCGCCGCGGCTCGATACCGGCTTGCTCCGCCGCTTCGCGGAGGTTGGCGGTCGCCCAGGCATTCGTTTCCGGCAACCAGAGCACGCTGCCAGGTGTAGCAGCCAGGAGGCGCATCCAGACGGCGAACAGGCGCGGGGTAATCTTGAGGCTCTGGTTGAAGGCGCAGAAAACGAAGCCTTCCTCGGGCAGGCCGCACGCCGCTCGCGCAGGCGCCTGCGCCGCGATCGGACGCAGATGGTCGTTGGGCAGATAGCAGTCTGGCAGATAGGCCAGCCGCTCACTGAAATGGATCGCATGCTCGGATGGAACGATGAAACGGTCGGCGATGATGTAGTCCATGTAGGATGCGCCCAGAGTGCCGGGGTAACCTAGATAGTTGACCTGGATGGGGGCAGGCCGCAGCGCCAGGATCTCAGGCCGCATCTTGAGTAAATAGCCGGAGAGGTCCAGTAAGATATCGATTCCGTCGGCGTGAATACGATCCGCGGCCGCGACGTTCGGCAGGGCGGTCAGATCGACGAACCGATCCACGCCGTGAACGATTCGCCCGCGTATGGCGCTGTTGTCATCGGGTCCTGTGGAGTAGGCGCTAATCGTGAACTCTGATCGATCGTGCCTCTCGAACATCTCAGGGAGTAGCTGTGCGAGGATGCCGTCATTGAAATCTGGAGAGAGATAGCCAATGTGCAGCCGCTTGCGTGGTTCCCGCTTATTCATGGAGAGCCGCGCCCGCCCCTCGGCCTCGCATGCGGCATAGTGATTCGCGGCCCAGGCGCGCGCGCAGACCAGTTGCTCGGCCGCCGTGCTAGGAATGTTCAAAAAGAAAAAGGGGCTGACCGAGCCAACATGCGTGTTCATCACTCCGGCGCGGACCTCCGCCCATCGATCCTCCAGGCCGTCCCATGCGCAGAGCCTTTGCTGCAGGTTCGCCAGTTGGATACGAGCCCCTAGCGAATTGGGCGCTAGCCGCAGCGCCTGCTCGTACGCGTCGCGCGCCTCGGCAAGGCTGTCGAGCCGCATCAAGGCTTCGCCCAGGTTGCCGAATAGCTCTGGCAGCAGGGCGTCGTCACGGCAGATTCGCACCGCTTCACGGAGACAGCCGACCGCGGCGGGGATGTCGCCCATCATACGCAGGGCGGTGCTCAGGTTCTGATAGTATTCGGGGGCCGTGCCTTTCAGCTCGATGGCGCGGGCGATATATTCGACGGCAAGATTGTATTGGTACTCTTGAGCCGCCGCGACGCCCAACAAGTGCAACACGTCGGCATTGCGCGGTTCGCGCGCGAGTATCCGCCGGTATAAGGCGACCGCGTCCTGTACGTGGCCCTGCCGATGCAACTCCAACGCGGCCTGGAACAGGGCAGGCGTCGCGAGAGTCTCGGGCTGAATGGCCGTTCGTATTCCTTGTCTGGCGTCTCCACCCAGGCAACAACGTTTGTACTTCTTTCCACTGCCGCACGAGCACAGCCCATTCCGGCCTGCCCCTCCGCGTGCCACTGCCTGCTGCATACATCGCTCTCATGTGTCTTGCCGCCAGCGCGGCGCCGCGTCTCAACCGCGGTCAGGCCTACCTGGCGCTTTCTTTAATGAACGCCGGTAGTGTAGCCACGCGGCCAAAAGTCCCGGAAGCGCACTGTCGCATGTCCAATGCGCGGTACCCATCAACCGTACCACCCCCAACCGCGGGCATATAGCGATACGCCCCTACAACCGCATCTGGTCCATTCATGGACATGCAGGCGACCCCGCTGTGTGGCGTCGCCACATACCCGGCACGTCCCTACCGGCTTGTAGGGGCGTATCGCCATACGCCCAGCGTTCGCGCCCGTGGCGCACGCCGCATCGCTGGCGGGATGTAGGGCGTATCGCCATACGCCCGACGGTCGCGCCTGTGCTGTCCGACGCGCGGGTGGCGGGTACCGTGCATTGGCTGACCGCACGCCATATTCCAGGCGGGGTGTAGGGGCGTATCGCCATACGCCCGCCGGTCGCCCCACGCGCGTTTACCATCGACCGCCCCAATGCCCCGCGTGCCCTGCGCCGCCCCCACCAACCGCGCGACCCACAACCGTCGGGCGTATGGCAATACGCCCCTACACCCGCGCGTGATCCTATCTATACGGCAGGGCGGCTCCCCTCTCCCGCGCACCGGGAGAGCCGGTTGGGCTGTCGGAGCGGAGCGGAGAGAGACCAATCCGCATGGGGTGGGGATGAGGGCCCTATCCCCCATTTGGCCCCCGCCCGATAGCAATATTCTCCTAATTCGCGCGCTGGCCCTACAGAAGCGCGAAACGTCACCGAAGATATGTATGTAGGCAGCGAGAGGTGTAAATTCTAGCGAAGAAGTCAGCATGGATTATAGCGGCGGAGCAACACATCGCCTGGTCGGCGTGCCCGCTCTTTTACGCGTGCAGGCGACTCGTTCCCCTTTGTGTGGAGGGCCTGACACCTGCTGCCTTCCCCGCTAGAAAAATGCTGAATCCTCCGATGGAATTTACAAGAGGCTGTCACGAGAAAGACGCGGGGGCACGGAAGCGCTCGCGATAGATAAAAGACAGGGAGTTCAACCACCATGGGACTGCGCATCAACAACAACCTCGAAGCCCAGAACGCGCTACGCCAGCTCAACATCAACCAGATGTCGTTCAGCAAGTCGATGGAGCGCATCTCCAGCGGCAAGCGCATCAACAGCGCCGCCGACGATGCCGCCGGTTACGCCATCAGCAACAAGCTGCAGGCGCAGAGCAAGGGCCTCGACCAGGCCTCGGCCAACGCTCAGGACGGCATCTCGATGATCCAGACGGCCTCGGGCGGCCTGCAAACCACGCAGGACCTGCTGCAGCGCTTCCGCCAACTGGCGGTGCAGTCGGCCAACGACACCAACACGTCGAGCGACCGTACGCAACTGCAGTCTGAGGCCAATCAGATCTCCAACGAGATCACGCAGATCGCCAGCACGACGCAGTTCAACACCAAGAACCTGCTCGACGGCGCGCAGGCCACAACGACCGCCTACAGTGGCGGCACGGCAGGCTCGGCAGCCGCGACGGGCCTCGCCACCGGCAATACCGTGGCGGTCACCGCTACGGGTAATACATTAGGTAACGGCACGTTCAATTTCTCTCTAGCGAAGACCTCGACAACCGCCGTCAGTGACGGTTCGGCCGGCTCAGTTACCATTAACGGCACGGCCTACCAGCTCGACTCCGCCTACACGGCCAAAGGATCTGCCGCCGACGGCAAGGTAACCTACTCGATCCATGGCACCCCTCCCGCCTCGGTCGGCACATTCAGCATCGTCGCCGACAGCGGCACGGTTAACACGGACCCGGCTCTGGCCTCCGGCAGTACTCCGGCCACCGGCACCTTTGCGGTCACGGGCGCTACGGCCGGCGCCACGACTGGCGGTGTGACGCTACAGGTCGGCGCCAACGCCGACCAGAACCTCAACGTCGCCATCAGTGCGATGGACTCGTTCTCGCTGGGCGTCTCGGCCACGGGCGCGGGCAACGCCGCGGCGGTCTACGCCGCCAACGGCAGCCAGACCAGCGCGGCCAAGACGACGGGCGCGCTCGACATCACGACGCAGGCCAATGCCAACTCCGCGATCACCACGATCGACGCCGCGATCAACACAGTCAGCACGCAGGTAGCCAGCCTCGGCGCGGTGCAGAACCGCCTCTCGTCGGCCATGAGCAACCTGGCTATCGGCTCGGAGAACATGACCGCCGCCTACAGCGCGATCACCAACGTCAACATGGCCCAGGAATCGACCCACCTGGCCACGGCGCAGATCCTCCAGCAGGCCGCCACGTCGATGCTCGCGCAGGCCAACCAGGCCCCGCAGGGCGTGCTCAAGCTCCTCGGCTAGTCCCGGTGAGCAATGGTAAGCGATAAGACGGAGCGCGTGACGATAACCACGCGCGCCTGACAGAGACCCAGCCGGGCGAGAGACGTTCTCGCCCGGCTGGGTTTCTGTCGTTGATAGCGGCGCGGCTACTCTGTGCCTGGGAGAAACACACTATGTCGAACAACAGCACGATCGGCTCGTCCACGACGTCCGGCGCGACGCCAATCGATTACCTGGGCGCGCTCGGCAGCCTGACCGGCCTGCCCTTCGACCCCAACACGATCGTCAATGGCCTGCTGCAGGCCGATCAGATCCCGATCACAAACCTACAGACGCAGATCAAGAATATCCAGACCAACGAGAGTATCTACAAGAGTATCGGAACCGACGTGAACGCGTTGGGCTCGCTGGCCTTCAACCTGACGCTACAAAGCAACGTGCAGGCCAACGCCGTCACGTCCTCCAACGCGACGGGCGCGACGGCTACGGCCGGACCCAGCGCCGTCGGGGGGAGCTATACCGTCCTGGTCAATAGTCTGGCCACGCCAACGGTTGCCACGTCGCAAACTCCCCTTGGCGCGGCCATCGACCCTTCTAAAACGCTGGGCGCGCTGAACCTCAATGGGACGTTGACGGCGGGCAACTTTAGTCTCGTCGTCGATGGCAAGGTCCTCTCGCCCATCGCCGTCGACCCGTCGCAGACGCTACAGAGCGTGCTCAGTCAAATGCAGTCCACCATCGCCGGGGCGGTCGGCGCGGACTCCAGCGCCGTGAGCGTGACGATGTCCAACAACAAGCTACAGGTGAGTCTGGCCACCGGCGCGGCAAAGTCGCACACAATCGTATTCGGCGCCGGCGGCGACACCTCCAACTTCCTGTCGCTGATGAACCTCTCCACGGTGCAGGGCACGGTGGCGCCCGGCGGCGCGCTGACCAGCAGCACGGGCGTCGGCGTGGTGCAGCCCTCAGGGCTGTTGAACGCGGCCGCGCTAGCCACGCCGCTGACCTCGAGCACGAACGACGGCGCGGGCAACCTGACGGGCTCGTTCGCCGTCAACGGTGTGTCCATCGCCTGGAACGCGGGCACGGACAGCGTGAATGACGTGATTGGCCGCATCAATAGCTCATCGGCGGGGGTGACGGCGCAGTACAACAGCGCGACCGACGCGCTCGTGCTGACCAACAAAACGACGGGGCAGGCGGCGATGAATCTGCACGATACGACCGGCAACTTCCTGCAGGCGATGAATCTGCAGCCGGACACGACGAACGCGCAGGCGCTGGGCACGTCCGCCAGCTTGACCCTTAATGGCAAGACGACCGTGACGTCGCCCACGAACACGTTCAGCAACGTCGTGCCCGGCCTCTCCATCACGGCCCTGACGCAGGGGCAGACGGCGACGCTGACGGTCGGCCCCGACACCACGGGCGTCACCAAGCAAGTGCAAGCGTTCGTCGACGGTGTCAACAAGGTCCTGGGCGACATCAACCTGACGCAGCAGAAAGACCCTACCAGCGGTACCTATAGCTCATTGCTCGGCGACCCGGTGTTGAACAGTCTCAAAGATCGCCTGATCACCACGATCACGGGCGCGCTGACCTCGTCAGGGGCGTACCAGTCGCTGCAGGACATCGGCGTCACCACGGGCATCGTGGGCAGCGCCGCCGGCACGACCTCAACGCTGCATCTGGACACGACGAAGCTGGCCGCCGCGCTCACCGCGAACCCAAGCGCGGTCGCGAACCTCTTCACCGGCACGAAAGCGGTCAATGGATTCGACGGCGTGGCGCAGCAACTCAACACCTACCTGCTCCAGCAGTCGAACCCGTTCACTGGCCCATTTGGGCAGTACCAGAGTTCGGGCGGCGCACGCGTCAAGACGATTCAAACGCAGATCACGGCGCTGCAGGCGGCTATGGCTAACCACCGCAAGATACTGACGACGCAGTTCACGGCCATGAGCAACGCGCTCAGCATGCTCAACAACCAGGCGGCGATCTTCGCCAGTTCCGGCGCCAGTTCGTCAAGCTCGTCGAGTTCGTCGGGCAGTGGGCCGTAGCGGGAGGCCCGGCCTGCGACTAAAGTCGCATGGCAAACAAACGGCGACTGAAGTCGCTACGACCAGCATGGACAGAGGGTAGACACGCTAGGCGGAACATATAGGCGGTGAGGCACTTCAGTGCCCGTGGTTTGCCATGCGACTTCAGTCGCAGGTTGTAGGGAGGATTTTCGATGCTAGACACACCCGTCGAAGGCAGGCAACGCGCGCTGTTGGAGCAACTGGCGGCGCTCAACGATCGGCAAGCGCAGGCCCTGGATACGGGCGACATGACCTCGTTCGCACGCCTCTCCGACCTACGCGGCCAGGCGGTGAGCGAGGCCGTAGCCTATCTGCCGCCGCACACGCCGTGGGCGCCCGCGCTCGCCACGCTCGCGGCACAAGTGCGTGAGCGTTCCGAAGACCTCCAGCAGTCCATTCACGCGTGCATGGCCGTGGTGCGGCGCGACATGGCGGCGCTCACGCAGCGCCAACAGGCCACGCAGTATCTCTCCGGCGCCCTGCCGCGCGACGTCGGCGATCCGCGCCCCAGCTGGCGGGGCTAAGCACAATGCCAAGGACCCCTGGCTTTGGAAAGAGGAACTGATGATGGAACAGGTACAGGCGCACACGGATCTACGACAGGCTACGACTGACATGTCGTCGCGTGAGCTCGCGGTAGGCGCCCAGCAGCAAGCCCAGGCGCAATCGTCCAGCCACATGGGCGCGGACTCACCGCTGCGTGGCATCTCGCTCAGCAGCGCGCAGGCGACCCTCGGCGCCGGGCGCACCCTCGTCACGGACTACATCATGGGCGGCGACAATACGCTCGCGGAGATCCGCGTCGTCGACCCGACCACCCATCAGGTCGTCGCCGCGAGCCCGCCTGAGACGATCGCCCAGATGCGCCAGGAGATGCTGGCCTATCAGAACCTTGGCAAAGACGCCGGGACCCGGCCGGATAATGGTCCTACAGCGGGCATGCCCCCTCTAGAAAAAGCCAAACCTGTCGAATAAGATAGAGCAAAGAACACTGACGACCGCGTCACGCGCTCACAGGCGCCGCGGGGATACCAAGAGGGAGCATAGGTCCATGCAGCTAGGTGGGTACGCGCAATATCGCACAGTCACGACGCAGACAGCCAGCCCCGGAGATCTTCTCCTCCAACTCTACCAAGCGGCGATCAAAAACGCCGGGCAGGCCGGCGAGGCTATCGACCGGCGCGACCCGGCCAAGGCGCACGGCCATATCGTGCGCGTGCAGGACATCGTGGCCGAACTGCGGCGCACGCTTGACCACGAGCGCGGCGGCGAGATTGCTGTGACGCTTGACCGGCTCTACGACTACATGCTGCAGCGCCTCGTCGCCGCCAATATCGCCAAGGGCCGCGCGCCGCTCGATGAGGTCACCGGTATGCTACGTCAATTGCTCACGGCGTGGCGGACAGCCGTCCGCGAGGCGGGACGACAACCCGCGGCTATCAGCGCATAGTGGCGAGTGGCGAGTGGCGAGTGATACGCTGCTTGCGGGAGATACAGGTGAAAGCGACGCACTACCGAGAACTGATCGTGTGGCAGAGGTCTATCGAACTTGTAAAGGCGATTTACAAACTGAGCGCGACGTTTCCCAAGGACGAGTTGTACGGCCTCGCATCACAAATTCGGCGCGCCGCCGTTTCGGTACCATCTAATATCGCCGAGGGTCAGGCCCGACGTACGACGGGAGAGTTCCTCAACTTCCTCTCACAAGCGGAAGGCTCGCTGGCCTAGGTAGACACCCAGCTAATCTTGGCCGTCGAACTCGGCTTCGTAACCGAGGCCCACACCGGCAAAGCAGCGATGCTCGTCGACGAGTGCCAGCGCATGTTGAAGGCTATGCGCGCCAAACTAACCGCGCGTAATTAGCGGTCACTCGTCACTCGCCACTCGCCATACCCCCCATTCGGGCTATTGCCCCTCCCCCTCATCGCGCCTATCTTGCGTGCGTATGTGGATCGTTCGATCCACCCGGACCCGACCACATGGGACACGGGCCGGAAAGGCAAACCTGCCGAGAGGCGGGGACGCAAAGCCACGGGACTCGCTCGGACACTGCGATGTCGTCGAGTTAGCCGGGCTGCCGAAAGGAACGCCCGCATGATGCGTATGCATAGCTCCCCTACTGGCGCCCCGCGCACGATGATGCGCACGATAGCGGCCGAGCCCATCGCGGATGACTCGATACTCCTCGACTCCTGGGATCGCCGACCCGCTGAGGAGCCCGACGATTCCGCCGACGTCAGCCTGATCAGCACGTACCTACGCGACGCCGCGTGCTACCCTAAGCTCACGGCCGCCGAGGAGCGTGAACTCAGCCGGCGCATCCGCGAGCACGCCGACGCCGACGCCGAAGAGCGCTTTATCGCGTGCAATCTGCGGCTTGTCGTGAGTATCGCCAAGGAGTATCAGGCGGCCGGCCTCTCGCTGCTCGACCTCATTCAAGAGGGTAATATCGGGCTGATGAAAGCAGTCAAGCGCTACGATGGCAGCCGCGGCTTCCGCTTCTCGACGTATGCGGTGTGGTGGATTCGCCAGCAGATTACCCGCGCCATCTGGAGCAGCCACGGTCCCCTCAAGATCCCCACGCGCCTCATCGACGAGCACCGCCGCGCCTTGAAGGATCAGCAGCAGCAGGAAGAGCGCGACAGCGCTGCGGGTCTCACGACGGCGCGGCACGGTGAGCACGGCGCGTCCGACCCGGCGCCGTGGAGCATCGTCGCCGTCTCCGGCGAAGAGGCCGAGTTGCATCTGGAGGCGCTGGCGACCCCCGAGGCCGAGGGGCCTGCGCGACACGCCGAGAACCACGACGTGCTGGAGACGATCTACCAAGCGCTGCAGTCGGTCAGCCGTCGCGACCAGCAAATCATCACCGAGCTATTCGGGCTGGGCGACATCACCCCAATCAGGATCGAGCAAGTCGCCTCCCGCCATAGCCTGACCTGCGAACGCGTCCGCCAGATCAAGAAAGCCGCCTTCGAGTCCGTCCGCCGCTCGGCGTACGCGGAGCAGCTGGCCGTGTATTAGTCGATGGTCGACCATCGACCATCGACCATTCACGCCGAGCGCGCGTTCTCGCCGATGTATTGCTCGGCGATGGCGCACACGGCGTCGATGTTAACGGGGCACGGCTCGGGCAGTGGCCCAGGGCTGTTGAACGTGGGATACGTGGGGTCAACCGCGCAGGCGGCCGCGTTGGCGATGGCGACACAGCAGGCCAACATGTTCTCCGCGCCAGGCGCCAGCGCCTCATGGTGTAGCGTCAGCGCCTCGGTCAGTTCGCGCGGCAGGGACCATAGCTCGGCTAGTTGACGCCCAACCTCGGCGTGCGTGCTCCCGCAGACGATACGCTCGGCCTCGGACAACGCGCAGCCGCGACGCCCCATGACGGCTTCGAGGGTTGTGTGGGCGTAGACAGTGTCTTGTTGCGACACCCCGTTGATGACGATCTTTCCGATATCGTGTAAGAGTCCCGCGCTATAGGCGTTGCCGATATTGGCGTAGCCCATCTCGCGCGCCACGTACATGGTGACGTTGCCCACGAGTTCACTGTGCCGCAGGAACGAGCCCGCGGCTAGACCGTAGAGCGGCAGTTCTTTCTGCGCCGCCTGCGAGACCCCACTGGCCAGCACGAGCAGACGCCCCTGCGCCATCCCTATCACACGGATAGCGTCGCTAATGCTGCCAACGCGCCCGCGCAGCCCAAACATGGCGCTGTTGGCCATGCGCAGCATCGTGGCCGAGATGCCGACATCCCGTACCGCGAGGTCGGCGATCTCGCGCAGCGGCACGTTGGGGTCATCAAGGAGCGAGAGCAGGCGCATCGCCGTATCGGGGAGCGGGGCCAGGGCCTGCAACATTTTCTTCGTGATGCGCGCGTCCATTGCGACGGGCGCCCGTTGGCTTTGATCTATCGTTTGAGCCATCGCTGTTCTCCTACCCTATACTCTCCGATACCGAGGCCTGGCCTTAAAAGACCATGGCAGACGACGGACCTTGAAAGGTCTGTGTGGGCGCGACACGCACTCCTCCGTTTGGCACAGCTCCACGGTGGTCGCGGAAAGACCTTTTAAGGTCCGTTCCCTACCATGACCTTTTAAGGTCAGGCCAGTGGCGCGGTCGAGCGCGCCGTTCTGGCCGCGCCGCCTTTGCCTTTGGCAGGCGCTCCTTTGCTGGTCTTGGCACGGGCTTTAGCGCGCCGGCGGCCTCTACCCATCTTAAACAGCGCCAGCGCGATGAACAATAGGATAACCGGCAGGAGCACAAGGGGGGACGCGCAGTCCGCTCGCGGCCGGTCGCGGCGTGCCCTTCTTATAGGGCGTGCGCGTCCCCCTCATCGTCGCCGCTGGGTGAGACCCTGGTAGGGGTAGGGCCAGCGGAACGGTCACGCTCGGCCCCAACACCATTTGCAGCAGCGACGTCTTCGACCGCGTCATGGCCCGTTTATGATGACGCGCCGAAGGCGGCGCGGGCGGCGCCGGTACAACCCCGAGCAGTCCACTCTCGCTTTTGCTGCTCCGCGAGCCCTGCAAGATGACCAGGTGGTCGCCTAGATCAGTCTTGCGCGGGACGCGGAATCGTACCATCGCGATCCCCACCGCGTTGGCGACATCATGGGCGACAGGTTGCACGCCCCACGACAGCGTCACGGGCTCGCCAGGGGTGAAGCCCTGTCCCCACGCCAACGCCTCCCCGCCGGACCACGCCGACCGTGGGGCCAGCAGCGCCTCCGGTAGGGGCGATGGACCCAGCGTGAATAGCTGAGTAGGCGGGTGATATGATCCAGAGAGACCCAACGCGCGCAAGCTGCCGTCGACGTCATCGGTCATGAGGAGCTGTTGTCCCCTCCCTGCCAGGACCAGACCGGCGGGATGGCCGCCGACACCATAGCGGCGTGTCAGCCGGTAGGTGCGGTCGTCGTAGACGCTGATGACGCCCGCGTTATCGGCGGCCACGTACAGCAAATGATGGCGCGCGTCGACGACAAGGCCCGCGGGAGACGCTGGGACCCTGAGTATGTGGAGCAACTCCATGCTCCCCGACGCCAGCACGAAGATGGCGTTAGAGATAGGCTGCGCCAGGTACGTTCGGCCCACCGTCACGTCCTGCGCCGCCGCGCCACTCTCGCTCGACGCCCCTCCTCCCTGCGCGTGCGCCCGAAGGCGCACTCAGCGCTAGTAGTCCGTCACCTATCTTTTTGACAGTTGACCGTTGAATAGGGCATCCTTTCAACAAGAGTCGTGTGTGGACCCAGGCGAGGAGGATACGTCGTGAATAAGAAGTATATCGTGACCCTGACCG
>JAABUR0100002601.1_pt1 | contig 27095 bp, 25 predicted proteins | sample 5560091 | NCBI WGS metagenome assembly JAABUR01 (sample SAMN10711879, study PRJNA513375) | rock metagenome | isolation source: Antarctica rocks | place: Antarctica: Victoria Land, University Valley sud
GCCACATTCGGAAATACCGCGACCGCGCTCTTCGTGCTACTGGCTGCGGTCATCATCTCCTTCTACGGCGGCGGGTTCGCCACCGTCCCGGCGTACCTGCGTGACCTGTTCGGGACCTATCAGGTGGGGGCGATCCACGGCCGGCTGCTGACTGCGTGGTCGGCCGCGGGCGTAGCCGGGCCGCTGATCATCAACGGCTTCCTCGACGCTCAGGGAAAGCCGGGGGAACTGGTCGCCGCGGACTATCGGCTCGCGCTCTACACGATGGTCGGCGTGCTGGTGGTGGGGTTCGTCGCCAACCTGATGATCAAACCGGTAGCTGACCGCTTCCACGAGAGCGAAGGACACACCGACGCCTTCCTCGAAGCCCGGGAGGCCGAGGCTGGCGCCGAGAAAGCCGCAGCCGGAAGGAGTTCCCGATGAGCAGCAACGACGATCGCGTACCCGAGCCAGCAGGGGAACGCAACGACGCGGCCGCAGCGGCGGGCAACCGAATCCCGCGGCTCGTGGTGTCCTGGCTGATCGTGGGAGTGCCGCTGGCGTACGGGATCTACCAGACGATCAGCAAGACACTGCCCCTCTTCGGCGGCTAGTCAGCTAGGCGCTCCCCGGGCCCCTTCCCGTGAGTCAGGGGCACCCTGCAACGCTAGGTCGATAGCAAACTTCCCCTGTCGGCGTGCCACGTCAGCCGAACAAGCGCGGGAACGTACCTGTCCAGGCTGTACGGAGTTCCGCGAGCGGGATCGGGGTCACGCCCTCGATTGCGAGTTCATCGCCGCCGACGATTCCCCGCCGGCTGATCGGAACACCTGCCTCGGCGCAGGCAGCCTCGAGAGCGGCCAAGCCTTCGGGCAGACCGGCAACCAGCACCCGGCCACCTGATTCACTGAACAACTCGACGAACGGATCGCCGGGCAGCCGGATCCGGGCACCGACGCTGTACCGCAGCACCGACTCGGTCAATGTCGCGGCAAGTCCGCCGTCAGAGACGTCGTGTGCGGCGGTCAGCCACTGCTGGTCGGCCGCGCGGACCAACACGGCTGCCAGCCGAGCCTCGGCGGCCAGGTCCACCGTCGGCGGCAGCCCACCGAGGTGGCCGTGCACGATCCCGGCCCACTGCGATCCGCCGAACTCATCCCGGGTCTCGCCGAGCACGGCGATCTCCTCACCCGCAACCCGCCCCAACCCCTGGCGCAGCCGCCGCCGTACGTCGTCGATCACACCCAGCACGCCGATCACCGGGGTCGGATGAATCGGTACGTCCCCAGTCTGGTTGTAAAAGCTCACGTTGCCGCCGGTCACGGGAAGGCCGAGTTCCCGGCAGGCGTCGGCGATTCCGTGGATGGCCTGGCTGAACTGCCACATCACACCGGGTTCCTCCGGGCTGCCGAAGTTGAGGCAGTCGGTGATCGCGATCGGAGTTGCCCCGGTGGTGGCCACGTTGCGGTAGGCCTCGGCGACGGCCAGCTGTGCGCCCGCGTACGGGTCGAGCAGCCCGTACCGGCCGTTGCCGTCGGTCGAGAGCGCGATCCCGCGATGGGTCCCCTCGTCGATCCGGATAACGCCGGCGTCCTCGGGCTGGGACAGCACCGTGTTGCCGCGGACGTAGCTGTCGTACTGCTCGGTCACCCAGCTCTTGTCGGCCAGGTTGGCATGGGACACCATGCGCAACAACGTGTCCCGCAGCTCATATGGGGTCGACGGCCTGGTCAACCGGTCGGGTACGTCGGCCTGCAGGTCGTCCTGATCGTACGGTCGGGCCAGCGGTCGCTCGTAGACCGGGCCGTCATGAGCCACTGTGCGCGGAGGCACGTCGACGATCTGCTCGCCGCGCCACTCCACGGTGAGCCGGCCGGAGTCATTGACAGTCCCGATGACCGCAGCGAGGACCTCCCACTTGACGCAGATGTCGAGGAACGCGGGGACCTTGTCCGGCTCGACGATGGCGCACATGCGCTCCTGTGACTCGCTCATCAGGATCTCTTCGCACGTCATCGTCTCGTCGCGCAACGGCACATCGTCTAGGTTGACGTGCATGCCCCCCGCGCCCGAGCTAGCCAGTTCTGTTGTGGCGCAGGATAACCCAGCAGCGCCGAAGTCCTGGATACCAACGACCAGGTCTGCGGCAAAAATCTCCAGACAACACTCAATCAGCAACTTCTCGGTGAACGGGTCACCGACCTGCACCGAGGGCCGCTTGGTCGGCTTCTGGTCGTCGAAGGTCTCCGAGGCCAGGATGCTTGCCCCGCCAATCCCGTCCGGACCGGTTCGTGAACCGAAGATGATCACCGCATTGCCCGGGCCAGGGGCGGTTGCCAGCTTGATGTCCTCGTGCCGCATCACGCCCACGCACAGGACGTTGACCAGCGGATTACCTGCATAGCACTCGTCGAAGACGACCTCGCCGCCGATGTTGGGCAGGCCGAGGCAGTTCCCGTACCCGCCGACCCCGGCCACGACTCCGGGCAGCACGCGGGCGGTGTCCGCGGCCTCAGCCGGGCCGAACCGCAGCGGGTCCATCACCGCGATCGGGCGGGCGCCCATGGTCAGGATGTCACGGACGATCCCGCCGACCCCGGTGGCCGCACCCTGGTAAGGCTCCACATAGGACGGATGGTTGTGTGACTCCGCCTTGAATGTCACGGCGTACCCGTCACCGATGTCGACGACCCCGGCGTTCTCCCCGATCCCGACCATCAGCCGTTCGGAGCCCGGGAGGTCGCCGAACGTGCGCAGGTGGACCTTCGAGGACTTGTAAGAGCAGTGCTCGCTCCACATGACCGAGTACATCGCAAGTTCCGCGCTGGTCGGGCGCCGGCCCAGGATGTCCCGGATGCGGTGGTACTCGTCGCTGGCCAAACCCAATGCGGCATAACACTGTTCCTGAGCAGGTGTCTGCGCGGCGGCCTTGACCGTGTCTATCTTCACGTCACACGACCTGCGCCTGCGCCGGTTCCGACCACTGAGGCGAGGATCGAGGTGAAGAACCGCAGGCCATCCGTACTGGGGCCGGTCAACTCCTCGACCGCGTGCTCCGGGTGCGGCATCAGGCCGGCGATCCGACCGGTCGCGTCGGTTACGCCGGCGATGTCGCGCGAGGATCCGTTCGGGTTTCCGCCGACGTACCGGGCAAGCACGCGTCCCTCCGACTCCACCGCATCGAGGACCGCGGCAGTCGCGACGTAGCGGCCCTCACCGTTCTTGACCGGTACGACGACCTCCTCGCCTTCGGCGAAGTCACCGGTCCAGGCCGTACGGGCCTCGATCCGCAGCCGTTGGTCGCGGTTGCGGAAGTGCAGGTGGGCGTTGCGGGTCAGCGCACCCGGGAGCAGCCCGGACTCGCAGAGGACCTGAAACCCGTTGCAGATCCCCAGTACCGGCACCCCGCGCCGAGCCGCGGCGATGACCTCGCGCATGATCGGCGAGAAGCTGGCGATGGCGCCGGCCCGCAGGTAGTCGCCGTAGGAGAATCCGCCGGGCAGGAGCACTGCGTCGACCCCGAACAGGTCGTGCGTGCCGTGCCAGAGCGCGACCGGGCTCGCCCCGGCCAGCCTTACCGCGCGGGCGGCATCCGCGTCGTCGAGTGACCCCGGGAAGGTGACGATGCCGATGCGTACGTCCGTGAGGTCCACACCCGCCGGCTCGAAGTCATAGGCGCTCATAGCTGGTGCACGTGAACGGTGAAGTCCTCGATCACCGGGTTGGCCAGCAGCGTGTCCGCGATCTGTTGGATCGCCGCCTCGTCGACCGGATCACTCACCTCGAGTTCGAAGCGCTTGCCCTGCCGGACACCCTGCACGCTCTGATGTCCGAGCCGGCCCAGGGCACCGAGCACGGCCTGCCCCTGGGGGTCGGAAATCTCCGGTTTAAGCATGACATCGACGACGACCCGGACCACTGGGCGAGCCTAACGCGGCCGGCTCGACGGGCGCGCCGGCTCGTCCCGGGTCTGGACACGGTGGCTGGCAGAAGGCTGGACATGAACGTTCGGCATCCGGAGATCGCCCGCCAGGACGCGGCTGGTCGAACTCTTGCCGACAAGGGCGCAGTCGCGCCGGGCAACGCGTCGTAGCCAGGCACCGTGGGGGTATGCGAGTCGCCGTCGTCAGCGAGTCCTTCCTGCCACAGGTCAACGGCGTCACCAATTCCGTGCTGCGCACCATCGAGCACCTCGAGGACCATGGGCACACCGGACTGGTGATCGCTCCAGGACCAGGCCCGACCCTGCAGGGACGCGCCTCGGTTCTGCGCAGTCCGTCGATGCCGCTACCGGGCTATGCCGATTTCCGACTGTCCCGGCCCTGGCCAGGTTTGCGGGCCGCCCTGAACGACTTTCAGCCCGACATCGTCCATCTTGCCTCTCCTGCCGTCCTCGGTGCTCAAGCGGCCTATGTGGCAAGGGATCTCGGCATCCCAGCGGTCGCCGTCTATCAGACCGATCTGGCGGGTTTTGCCGTACGGTATGGCTGCTCGGCGCTCCAACGTCCACTGTGGAATTGGATTCGGCGCGTTCACGGGCTGGCTAGACGAACCCTGGCGCCCAGCCGGGACGCGGTCGAGCAGCTCCTCCGTCACGGGGTCGGCGGCGTGCACCGGTGGGCCCGTGGGGTGGACCTGACCCGCTTCAATCCAATGCACCGGAGTACCGCGCTGCGCAACGAGTTGGCACCCAACGGCGAGATGCTGGTCGGTTACGTGGGCAGGCTGGCGGCGGAGAAGCAGGTGGATCTGCTCGCCTGCCTCGCGGACGTGCCCGGCGTACGCCTGGTCATCGTCGGTGACGGGCCGCGCCGGGCCGCACTGACCCGGAAGCTGCCGGGTGCCCATTTCCTGGGGCTTCAGCACGGCGCCGCCCTCGCGGCCAGCTTCGCTACCTTCGACGTGTTCGTTCACCCAGGAGCCAATGAGACGTTCTGTCAGGCGGCGCAGGAGGCTCTGGCCAGTGGCGTACCCGTGGTGGCCGTTGGTGCCGGTGGACTCCTGGACCTCGTCTCGCCCGGACAGAACGGTCTGCTTTGCGCCCCCGGGGATGCCGCCCAGCTCCGGGCGGCGGTCTGCGACCTGATCGCCGACCCCGAGCGGCGACGGGCCATGGGCGTGGCCGCCCGAGAGTCCGTACAAGGACGTTCCTGGTCGGTGATCGGAAACCAGCTGCTCGAGCACTACCGGCTGGCCGGCGCCGCATGAGCCGAGAGGGCGGGAGCATCGCAGCGAGGAAGGCTCAGCAAGAATGAGCCGGATCGTGCAGGTCGCAAACTTCGTGACTCCCAGTTCGGGCGGGTTGCGGACCACACTCCGTCATCTGGCGAGCGGGTACGCCGACGCCGGCCATGAGGTGATCCAGGTGCTGCCCGGGCCTGTCGACCAGGACATCAGCACACCCGCGGGCCGGCAGATCCTGCGCCGCAGTCCGGCTCTACCGGGTACGGGATACCGGGTGTTGCGAGGCGGAGCGGCGCTGACCCCGCTGTTGGACCGGTTGGAGCCCGACCGGATCGAGGTGCATGACCGGACGACCCTTCGTGGACTGGGCAGCTGGGCCGCAGCGCGCGGCGTACCAAGCCTGGTCGTCAGCCATGAGCGGACTGATCGATGGCTCGCTCAATGGCTGCCGCACCGGCTTCCCTTGGCCTCGTTGGCCGACCGGTATAACGCCGAGTTGGCCGCCCGATTCGATGTCGTGCTGTGTACGACCGCCTGGGCGACGGCCGAATTCGAGCGGTTGCCCACGCCGCATCTCGTACGGGTCCCGCTCGGCGTTGATCTCGAGGGGCTGCACCCACAGGCAGCTGACCAGGTTTGGCGCCGCCATCACTTGTGCGGTGCCGAACATCTGCTGATCCTGGTCAGCCGGCTCTCCCGCGAGAAGCGACCTCTGCTGGCTGTTGAGACGGTGGCCGAACTCGTCCGCCGGGGACGCTCGGTCCGCTTGCTCGTCGCCGGTTCCGGTCCACAGCAGCGGATATTGCAGCGGCAGGCACACGCCTGGCGGTTCGCTGGACAACCGCCACGCCGCCAGCCGCCGGATCCGTGGCGGATTGCTGGCCGACCGCCACGTCCCCAGCTACCGGTCAGCTTCGTCGGCTACGTGTCCGAGCGAGCTCAGCTCGCCCGCCTGTTGGCCTCCGCGGACCTGCTCCTGGCGCCCGGCCCGGTCGAAACCTTCGGCCTTGCTGCACTCGAGGCGCTGGCCAGTGGCACCACTGCGATCGTCAACCAGGCGTCTGCGCTGCCGGAGGTGATCGGTGACTCCGGAGGACGCGCGGCCGAGGGCAGCGCCACAGCTTTCGCCGATGCCGTCGAGGACGAACTTGCCATTTCCGCCGACCTGCGCCGCGCCGGCGCCCGGAATCGAGCCGAGCGGTTTCCCTGGTCTGCGACGGTGGCCGGGTTTCTGAGCGCGCACAAACTGCTGCTCTCGGCACCGTCGATGATCCCCGCCAACCCAATCGAGCAAGCATCCGGAGCACAGAGGTCAGGATGAGCGTCACGGTGGTGGCATTGGGCGACAGCTTCAGCTGCGGCGAAGGCGTCGGTTTGGCCATCCGCCCCGAGCAGACCTGGACCGCCCTGCTCTGCGATGCACTGCCCGGCGCGAGGCTGGTCAACCTGTCCACGGCCGGTGCCCGCGTGCGCGATGTCCGGCGTCATCAGCTACCGGCTGCCCTCTCGGCGTGCCCGCAGGTGGCCACGATCATGGTCGGACTCAATGACGTGATCCGCAGCGGCTTGACCGCCGAACAGGTCGCCGCTGACCTCCAGGTGCTGGTACGCCGGCTGTCCGACGGCGGCTCGACGGTACTGATCGCCCGGTGGCACGACCCGGGCGCCGTACTGCGGTTGCCGTCCGGTCTGCGTGGCGCCCTGGCCCTCCGGTTGGCCTGGGTCAACCAGGCTGTCGATGCGGCGGTCGATGCCGCGGCCGCCAGCACGACACCCAGCCGGACCCGGGAAGGACGGGGCCATCGGGACGTGCTGACCCTGGATCTCGACCGCATTCCGGAATTGACCGACCCCGGGGCCTGGGCGGTGGACGGGATTCATCCCTCGTCGGCCGGTCATCGAGCTATCGCGCTGAGCGCCAGCCGGATCCTTGCTGACTCCGGCCTACCTGGACTGCGGATCCGGGCGGTAACAGATCTGCTGCCGATGCCACCCGGGCCGAGCAGTGCGCGCCGAGCCGGGTGGTTGCTCTCCCGCGGACTGCCGTGGTTGCTGCAGCACTCCGCGCGGGTCGTTCCCGCGGTCCTGTCGATGGCCATCCAGGCGATCCGGGAACACCCGCCGCCCTCCCCAGCTCCGGTCCTAGCGGTCTCGAGCCGTACGACCGCCGAGCTCCAATGCCTCGGAGTTACGAGCGGCTAGTCCGGTGCTCAATCGCTGCCGGGTCGCGGCATGACCGGCGTCGGCAAGGACGCGCGCGCTTCGGAAGTCGCGCGGACCGCTCGGCAGCTCATCAAGTAGGCCAGCCACGTACGCGTCCGCGACGTGCGGCATGACCAAGACGCGCGGATCGCTGACCGAGTCGGCGATCTCCACCCGGTTGGCCACCGATCGCGCCGCCGTGAACGCCCGCAACACGACATCGACCAGACCGCGACCCTGTTCGACCGGGGCCACGTACCGGCGGCTGGGCAACACCGGGGTCAGCCCGCAGGCCTCGCTCACCAGGTTGGCGACTTCCCCCGGTACGGCGGCGCCGGGGATGACATCCGCCGGTACCGCGGCGGCACAGCGGCCCTGGGTCCAGGTCACCGGCGCCAGGCCGCAGTCGAACACGATGATCCGGTCACCCGGTCCCGCGTCTGCGAGGGCAGCGGTCAGCGGCACGCCACAGAGCACCCCACCGTCGACGTGCAGGTGGGTGGTGCGGCAGCCGTTGCCATCTCGCCCGGCGGGCAACCGAACCGGGGGGAACAGGCCGGGCAGCGCACTGCTGGCAAGCAGGGTCTCGGCCATCGGCCCGTGTGAGTGATGCCGTGGAGCCGAACAGTCAAGACACGTGGTGGTGATCGTCAGCGGGATCTGCAGTTCACTCAGCTCGTGCGCCGGGACGTGTTCCTCGATGATCCGGCGCAGCGGACCGGGATCGAGCAGGGAGCGGGCACCCGCCGCAATGGAGCGGGCCATCCCCCGAACCCGGGACCAGCCGGACGGCGCCAACAGATGCTGGGTACGGGGATCCAGCCACCAGGCACGCAGCTGTTCGGCCCGGTCCACTGTTGGTTCGGTCGCCAGGAAGGCCGCGTTCAGCGCGCCGGCCGAGCAGCCGAACATCGCGTCAGGAACCACGCCGGTCTCGAGGAGGGCGAGCAGACCACCCGCCTGATAGGCACCCAGCGCGCCACCACCACCCAGAACGAGCACCGTGCGGCCGGGGACCGCTGAGCCGTACGCAGGCTCGCGTCGTACGGCGTCGAGCACGATGAACCTCCGGACAACTCGGGGCGAACCTCGGACTCTAGCCCCGAGACCAACCCGTGCGTGATCTTGACCTTATTGCGGCGACACGCCGTAATCGGAGACCGAAAACCACCACAAGGTCAAGATCACGGCAGCTTCGGCCGGTTCAGCTCGCGGCCCTTCTGTGAACAGCCGTAAGCCGCGCGTTGAGCACCTGCGAGACGGTCTCCGCTGGGTGAGCCAGGACATCCGACCCGCTGAATCGCAGAATCGTCCAGCCAGCCGCGATGAGTTGGTTCTGCCTCCGCAAGTCAGCTATGAACACGTCGGACTCCCGGTGAATCGCGCCGTCGTACTCGATCGCGATCATCAGTTCCGGGTACGCGAGGTCCACGCGGGCGATGAACTGACCAGCGGCATCGACGATCACATGCTGCAGTTCCGGTACCGGCAGTCCGCCCTCGATGAGCACCCATCGGAGCACCGATTCCATCCGCGACTCGGCGCGCGAATCCCCGTAGCGCAGTGCTCGTCGAGCGCTCACCGCACCGCGGTCGCCGGTGTGCTCGGACAGCATCCGCTGGAGAAGCACCCGCGGGGTCCAGGACCGCAACATCTGATCGGTCACTGCGAGAAGGTCTGCCGGCGCGAGGATGGTTGCGAGGTCCCACCATGTCCGCGCCGGGGACGTTACGGCTACGCCCTCGACCATGTCGGCGTCGGCTGGGCCCAGGCGTACAGCCTCGTGAACGACACGGTCGGCACGGTGCTTGGGACGCGATGCTCTTGGCGCGACGACATGAACCAGCTCGGACTCCGCCGCCCGAGGCAGGTCGACTCCCCAGATTCGGGCGGCGCTGTCATGACTGATCAGCGACCCTGGCGGCATCGTGAGCAAGACGCCGCGGGCGCGAGTCATCAGATCGTGGTTGTCGCCCGGCGGAAGGTAGGTATCCCGCGCCGCATGTACCAATTCACCGCTGCGCACCTGCCATGGCGACCAGCCCCGCTCGATGGCTTGGGCACGGGTGAGCGGCAGCGGTGCCGGCGGGCTCTGCTGTCGAGGTAAGGGGTAGAGCTGCGACGGCGGCTCAGGGGTTCGTCGCGACTCAGGTCCCTGCTCGGGACTCGGATTGGCGTGGGCGTTCGGCGGCATCTGCATCTGCAAACTCTTGACTCCACCGGCGGCTCAGCGCTGCCGATATCCACATCACGCCTGCCGTTCCATGGTGATCTTGACCTTATGGTGGTTTCCAGCGGTCTTTTCCGGCGTGTCGCCGCAACAAGGTCAAGATCACCGGGGAACAGAAGCGGTCAGCGAGAAGGCGTGGCGGGTACGAGGGCGGCGCCGGTCAGCAACTCGTACGCGGCGAGATAGCGGTCCCGGGTGCCGGCCACCACCTGACCCGGCAGCTCCGGCGGCGGCGATCCAGAGGCACGATCCCAGCCGGACTCCCCGGTCAGCCAGTCGCGGACGTACTGCTTGTCGTACGAGGCCTGCGGCCGGCCCGGTGACCATTCGGCGGCCGACCAGTACCGAGACGAGTCGGGGGTGAGCACCTCGTCGCCGAGGACCAAGCTCCCGTCTCCGAAGATACCGAACTCGAGCTTGGTGTCAGCAAGGATCAGCCCACGCCTCGCCGCGATGTCGGCGGCCCCCTTGTAGATGGCCAGGCTGCGGTCGCGCAGCGCCTCGGCGAGGTCTACGCCGACCGTTGCGACGACGTCGTCGAAGGTCATCGGCCGGTCGTGGTGGCCAACTGCGGCCTTGGTCGTCGGCGTGAAGACCGGAGTCGAAAGCTGTTCTCCCTCAGTTTTTTCCGGACCAACCGCCGACCCGGCTACGTATCCACGGACGACACATTCCACCGGGACCATCTGCAGACGTCGGACCAGCATCGCCCGCCCAGCGACCTGCGGCGGTACGGGTGGGGAGTCGACGGAGACCAGGTGGTTGGCCACCACATCGGCGAGCCGGCCGAACCACCACGCCGACAGCGCGGTCAACACGCGCCCCTTGTCCGGGATCTCGGTGGGCAGGACCCAGTCGTAGGCCGAGATCCGGTCACTGGCGACCAGGAGCAGATGCTCGTCGTCGACTGCGTACAGGGTCCGTACCTTGCCGCTGCCCACCATGGGAAGTTCCACCGTCACTGCCCCATCTTCACCCACCACTACGCTCGGATGTAGTCAGGTTCCTACGTCCGGACGGTGAGCCCGTGGTGTCATTGATGAAGCGCCGTGTCCGCCAGGCCGAGTCCGAGCGACGCAGGACCCTCGCCGAGCGAATGCGCGCCGCCAGCCAAACCCAAGACCCCCGCGGGCTCATGGCGCCGCGGGCAGACCACGCCATGGCCGATGACGTCGACGAGTCCGGGGAAGCGGCCGTACCGGACGGGATCCGCACCGCGGCTGCCTGGTCGTGGCGGTTCCTGTTGATCATCGCTGCCCTCGCGGCCGGCCTCTACCTGTTGGTGCAGCTCTCGGTCGTCGTCATCCCGGTCGTCGTGGCGCTGCTGCTGGCCGCGCTCCTGCAGCCGGCAGCGGCCTGGCTCGTGGCGCGCGGCTGGCCGCGGGCGCTGTCCGCAGCGGTGGTCCTGGTCGGCGGGATTGCGGTGGTGTCCGGCATCATCTGGCTCGTTGTCGCGCAGATCTCGGACAGTTTTGAGGTCCTGTCCACCCAGGTGGGTGACGGCATCGACTCGGTGCGGGACTGGCTGGTCAACGGACCGCTGTCACTGAGCCAGACCCAGCTCGAAGACGCAGCCGCAAGCGCTGAGGACGCCCTGTCGAACAACCAGGACGTACTGACCACCGGTGCCCTCACGACCGCGGCGACGGTGGGAGAATTGCTGACCGGGATGGCGCTGGCCCTGTTCACGCTGTTCTTCTTCCTCAAGGACGGCCGCGCTATCTGGAGCTGGATCAACCGGTTGTTCCCGACTCCGGCAAGGGCTGGCATCGACGAGGCGGCCAGCCGGTCCTGGCGGACGCTGATTTCCTACGTACGCGCGACCGCTGCGGTCGCGCTGTTCGACGCGGTAATCATCGGCATCGGATTGCTCGTCCTCCGAGTCCCGCTGGCGATTCCGCTGGCCGCGCTCGTCTTCCTCGGCGCGTTCATCCCGATCATCGGGTCCTTCCTCGCCGGCCTGGTCGCTGTACTCATCGCCCTGGTCTCTAACGGTTTCGTGGTCGCCCTGATCGTGCTGGGCGTGATCATCGTGGTCATGCAGTTCGAGGGCCATGTCCTGCAACCACTGCTGCTCGGACGCGCCGTACAGGTGCACCCGCTGGCCGTCGTCCTGGCGATCGCGGCCGGCCTGCTGCTGGCCGGGATCTTCGGGGCACTCATCGCCGTCCCAATCGTGGCCTGCACCAACGTCGCCACCGCTTACCTGATGCGGCGCAGTCATCTGCATGCCGATTCGGCCGCGGCAACTCCCGACCCGGCAGTGGACGAGAACGGCGTGTTAGCGACCCCCGACCCCAGCACCACGGGCCTGGTCAGCCCGGATGATGCGGGGACCGACGCCCCACAGCGCACTGTGGGACGGTGATCCGGCCTTCGACTGCAGCCAGCGCGATGTCCCTGCGGTACTGCCCTCCCTCGAGCTCGATCGTGCGTACGGCGTCATAGGCGCGGGCGCGAGCGGCGCCAAGGTCTGCCCCCATCCCGACGACCGACAGGACCCGTCCTCCGGTTGCCACGACCTGTCCGTCGGCTGCGATGGCGGTGCCGGCGTGTCGTACGGCCCTGCCCTCCGCGCCGTAGACGACCTGTCCCGTGCGCGGAGCCTGAGGATAGCCGGGCGCGGCCAGGACGACAGTGACGGCTGCTCCTGAATTCCATTGCAGCGGTGGGTGATCGGCCAGTCGATCAGTCGCCGCCGCGTGCAGGAGCCCGGCCAGAGGGGTGGACAGCAGCGGCAAAACGACCTGGGTCTCCGGATCCCCGAACCGTGCGTTGAACTCGACCACCCGGACCCCTCGGGAAGTCAACGCCAACCCGGCGTAGAGCAGTCCGGTGAAAGGAGTTCCGCGTCGTCGCAACTCGTCGACGGTCGGTTGCAGTATCGCAGCCAGCACCTCGGACACCAGTTCCCTTGGTGCCCAAGGCAAGGGAGAGTAGGCCCCCATGCCACCGGTGTTGGGACCGGTGTCCCCGTCGCCGATCCGTTTGAAGTCCTGCGCCGGTTGAAGCGCAAGCACGGTGGTGCCGTCGGTGACACCGAAAAGGGATACCTCTGGGCCGTCGAGAAACTCTTCGACTACGACGCGTTGACCGGCGCCCAGAATCGTGACACCGTGCGCGATCGCGGCGTCGCGGTCCTCCGTGACGAGCACGCCCTTTCCGGCTGCCAGCCCGTCGTCCTTAACGACGTAGGGCGCACCGAACTGGCGCAGCGCGGCCTCGAGTTCGGTTGCGGTGGTGGCGGTTGCGGCTTCAGCCGTCGGTACGCCCGCGGCCCTCATCACAGCTTTGGCGAAAGTCTTCGACCCTTCGAGGGCGGCGGCTTCCCGCGACGGTCCGAAGCAGGCGATGCCGGCGGACCGCACGGCGTCGGCGGCACCCGCGACCAGCGGGCCCTCCGGGCCGATGACCACCAGGTCGGCCGCCCAGGCCAGGGCCGTCGCAGCGATCTGCTCAGGCGAATCCACTTGGGGCTGAATCTCATTTGCTGAAGTCGAGTCGCCCGCCGACGTTGGTACTCCCCGGAGAATTGGAGGTGGAGCGAGGGTTGCGGTGCCGGCATTCCCTGGGGCGCAGGACAGCGCCGTCACCGCGGCGTCGTCGGCCAGCGCGAGACACAGAGCGTGTTCGCGTCCTCCGGACCCGATGACCAGGACTCGCACGGGCACCGAGCCTAGCGAGCCGCAGGCGGATCCGTAGCCTGGAGCGCTGAGTCGCTAGCGAGCGCGTCGATCCTGAGTAGGGTCCCGGACCGCCGCCCGATAGGAGCGCTGTCGTGCCCGTAAAGCCGCGCCGGCCCGCGCCCGCTCCCAACCGGCCCGGCGATCCTGCACCCGAGCGACCTCACGCTGCAACTTCACCCAGGAGGCGAATCTGGCCGGATCCAGGTCGCCCGCGTCGATGGCGGCCGCGACAGCGCACCCCGGCTCGGTGCGATGCGAGCAGTCCCGGAACTGGCATAGCTTTTCGAGGTCGAGGACATCGGCGTACGCGCGGTCCAGTCCTTCCGCACTCGCCCAGAGGCCGACCTCACGCAGTCCCGGCGTGTCGATCAACAGCGCGCCGGACGGCAGCCGGTGCAGTTCTCGGTAGGTGGTGGTGTGTCGTCCCTTGCCGTCTGACCGGATGTCCTGGGTAACGACTGTGGCCTCACCGCGCAAGGCGTTGACCAGACTGGACTTTCCCACTCCAGACGGGCCGATGAGGACGGCCGTGCGGCCGGGCACGAGGTGCTCGGCCAGTCGGTCCAAACCGACGCCGGTACGTGCACTGACAGCGTGCACCTCGACTCCTAAGGAGATCACCCGAGCGTGCTCCACGACGCTGTCCGGGTCAGCGGTTGCGTCAGCCTTGTTCAACAGGACCACGGGTAGAGCGCCGCTCTCCCAGGCCAGCGCCAGGTAGCGCTCGATCCGGCGACTCTTGGGCGGCTGACTGGCATCATCGACCACGAAGACCACATCGACATTGGCCGCCACCACCTGAGCGCGGGTTCGTTCGCCGGCGACATTGCGAGTCACGGCGCTCGTACGGGATACGACCCGATCGATCTCGTCTCCAGCCAACACCACCCAGTCCCCGACCGTCGGGACCTGGTCGGCGTCCTGGGAGGCCAGCAGGCGCTGCGGAATCCGGGCTCGGATGGTGCCGCCGGACGTCAACACCGACGCAGCGCCGCGGTCGACCCGCGACACCCTGCCCAACGCAGCCTCTACCGAGAGCTGCCCGTCAGGGAGCTGGTCCGGCGCGCCGTCCAGCGACCGGAGCGCATCGGAGCGCTGCTGATTCCAGCCGAAGTCGGTGAGGGAGTGCACGCGCGCAACCTACGTCCCTGGTGGGCGCCCCGTCGCCTCATATATTCGGATGCCGGCACATCCCAGGTTTGCTGCAAGCACCGACAGACCGGCCACCTCGATCACGGACGCGGCTCAGACCACCAGTTGTGGCGGTTCTCGCGATACGCTCCTGCACGGCCTGGGCCGGCGGCAGGGGCAGCTTCTAAGCTTGGGCGAGGGCGATGGTGGCGTTGCGGAGCGAGGACGAGCATGACGCGCTCCCCGAGTTGAGTTCACTTGAAGACCACTGGGCATCGACCGAGGTGCAGGCTGGATCATTGGACGCGCTCGCCGCTCTGGCGAGTGAATTGACCGGTATGGCGATGGCCGCAGTCACCATTTCTGAAGGTGGCCGCCAAGGCGTCGTCGGAGCAAAGGGATTGCCAGTAGGCGCGATCCAACGGGAAAACCCCTTCTGCGCCGTCCTCCTCGAAACTCCCGACCAACCGCTCGTCATACCCGACACCCTCGCCGATCCGCGATTTTCGACCGTCCCCGTGGTCACTGACCAGCCGCACATTCGGTCCTACGTCGGCGTCGCCCTCGTGACCGGCGATGGCATTCCATTGGGCGCGATCTGTGTCATGGACTCTCAGCTTCGTCAGCTCAGCGATCGCCAGCTGACCGGATTGCACTCGCTTTCGCAGCTGGCCACCGAACTGCTCCAGGCCCAGCGGACGGCCACCCTGTCGGCGACCTCCAACGCTGCGCTTCGGCGGGCCCAAGCTGCCCAGCGGAAGACCCGAGATGAGTTTCAGACCGTTTTCGATCACGCGACGTTGGGGATGTCCCTGCTCGACGAGCATGGAACCTATCTGCGGGTCAATTCCGCCTTTGCGCTCATGCTGGACCTGCCCGCCGACGAGATCATCGGCCAGTCGTTCGCGAAGTTCACCGCAAACGACACCGAGGACGACGCACGGGTAGTGCGCGACCTGATCGAACGCAACGGTGGCTCCAGTATTCGCGAGAAGCTCTACCAGCGAGCCGACGGCACCACATTCCCCGCTCTGGTGACCACATCTGCAGTCCGTCCCTCCGAAGGGGACGACTGGTTGCTCCTCAGCCAGATCGAATCCCTGGCCGAACGCCGTACCGCCGAGTCGAGCCTGTTGGAGGTTCAGTCAGCGATCGACGGCATCATCACCATCAACGGCGCCGGGCGGGTCGCGTCATGGAATCTCGGAGCCGAACGCCTGCTCGGCTACCCAGCGAGTTCGATGCTCGGGCAGACGCTGGACGGCATCTTGGCCGACGATCTGCGCCTGTTCCCGTACCGCTCCGGTGTGGACGAGGACGACCGGGAGTCTCCCTTGCTCAGTGGGACGACCGAGGTCCGCGCCGTACGAGCCGACGGTCAGCATTTACTGGTCGAGCTCACAGTGTCCAGGTGGGAGCAGGACGGCTCGTCTCGGTACACCGCCGTCCTTCGGGACATCACGGCTCGCCGGCGCACCCAGGCACTACTCGATCTCGTCGCCCAGGCCGCGCGCGCCGCCAACGAGGCCCAATCGCTGGCCGAAGCCGCACCGGCAGTGATCGGGGCGTTCTGCTCCTTCCTGGGCTGGACCGCAGGACGGGCATGGTCGGGGCAGGAAGCCCGCGCCAGCTGGTACGTCGCGAGGCACCGTCATCCGACCGACCAGCCGTGCGCACTGGAGCACCTGGCCGCAATTGGGTCGCGCCCTGACCCGACCGATCTTCCCTTCGATCACCTGACCCGCGTGACGCCGGATCACAAGAACCTGATCGCCGGTGACATCGAGGGTGCCTTGGTGACCTGCGACATCGAATCGGCCGTTGCGGTACCGGTCCTTGCCGGCGCCGACACCGGCGGAGTCCTGGCGATGTACCTACCTGCGGGCGCCGGACCACCCGATCCGGAGAGCATCGCCGCCCTCGAACAGGTCGGAGTCGTCCTGGGACGATTGCTGGAACGCGAGCGGACGGCGGCGATCACGCGACATCAAGCCAGCCACGACCCGTTGACCGATCTGGCCAACCGCCGAGCCCTGTTCGAAGCGATTGCCGACACGCAGGCAGGGCTGGCCGCGGGGAAGCCAGCCGGCAAACATGCCCTGCTTATGCTCGATCTGGACCGCTTCAAGCTGGTCAATGACTCTCTGGGCCACCAAGCCGGCGACAGCATGTTGCAAGACGTGGCACGCCGGATCACCGAATGCCTTCGTCCCGGAGACCTCGCGGCACGGCTCGGCGGGGACGAATTCGCCATCCTCACCCACGGGCACCGCGACGAGAGCTCCATCGCCGCTTACGCCGAGCGGGTGCTTACTGCGCTCACCGGCACGGTCAACATCGCCAAGAATGTGCTTCCCCTCCATGCCAGTATCGGCGTCTGCGTCATCGTCTCGGAGCACGGCGCTCTGGCTCATGACTCAACAGCCCTACTGAGTGATGCCGATGCCGCACTGCGCCACGCCAAGCGACGGGGGAAGGGCCGGGTCGAGATTTTCGACGGGGCGCTGCGCAACGACGCCGTCCAACGGCTGCGCGACGAAACCGAACTCGAACGAGCGGTCGCCAGCGGCCAGCTACTGGTCCACTACCAGCCGCTGATCAACCTGACCACCAGAGCACCGCTGGGTGCCGAAGCCTTGGGGCGCTGGCAGCGTCCAGGCCGCGGGTTGATCTTGCCCGCATACTTCATCCCGCTTGCCGAAGAGTCCGGCCTGATCCGCGAGCTCGGCCGCTGGGTCCTGCGTACCGCATGCGCCGACGCGGCTGGATGGGACCGATCGGTTCCCGTATTGTCCGGCGCCGCGGTCAGCGTCAACGTATCTCCCCGCCAGCTCATTCACCCGGGCTACACCGATGACGTCGACGCCGCCCTGAGCGAGTCTGGCTTGCCAGCCAATCGACTCATCCTCGAGATCACCGAGACTCTGCTGTTCGACGAGAACGATTCGGCCATTCCCATGCTGACGGACCTGCGCTCCAAGGGTGTCCGGATCGCCCTGGACGATTTCGGTACCGGTTACAGCTCCCTGAGCTACATGCAGCGCCTCATAGTGGACATCCTCAAGATCGACAAGTCCTTCATAGATCCGATCCAGGGCCCCGGGGACGGCACTGCGCTCGCCGAGGTGGTTCTCAAACTCGCTCAGGCGTTGCAGCTACGCAGCGTCGCCGAGGGCATCGAGGACATCCGGCAGATCACCGCACTACGTGAGATGGGTTGTGACTGGGCTCAGGGTCATGGGCTGTCCGTGCCGGTCCCGATCGCGGATCTTGCGGCCGCCTGTGCCGCCGCAACGGAGGCTGTCCTGGGGGCAGGCAACCGGCGCTCGGCCGCGGCTCAGGACAACAGATCGCGGCGGATGACGTTCTGATCGCGTCCCGGGCCGACGCCGATCACGCTGACGTACGCGCCGGAGAGCTTCTCGAGCCGGAGGATGTACGCCTGCGCGTTGGCCGGCAGCCCCTCGAACGAACGGCAGTGCCCGATGTCCTCGAACCAGCCGGGCAGCTCCTCGTACACCGGCTTGGCGTGGTGGAACGCGGTCTGGGTCATCGGCATCTCGTCGTGCCGTACGCCGTCGACCTCGTACGCCACACAGATCGGCACCGTCTCCAGCCCGGAAAGGACGTCGAGCTTGGTGAGGAAGAAGTCGGTGATCCCGTTGACCCGGGTGGCATACCGGGCGATCACCGCGTCGAACCACCCGCACCGGCGATCCCGGCCGGTGGTCACGCCCACCTCGGCGCCGTGCTTGCGCAGGTACTCACCCCACTGGTCGTGCAGCTCGGTGGGGAACGGCCCGGACCCGACCCGGGTCGTGTACGCCTTGAGGATCCCGACGACCTTCGTGATCCGGGTCGGCCCGATCCCGGAACCGGCAGCTGCCCCACCGGCTGTCGGCGAGGACGAGGTCACGAACGGGTAGGTGCCGTGGTCGATGTCGAGCAACGTGCCCTGCGACCCTTCCAGCAGCACCCATTCGTCCCGGTCCAGGGCGTCAGCCAGCAGCAGCCGAGTGTCGGCAATCCGCGGCGCGAGCACATCGGCGTAGCCGAGGTACTCCTCGTAGGTCTCCCGAACGTCGATGGCCTTGCGGTTGTAGACCTTGACCAGGATCTGGTTACGTTCGCGGAGTACGGCGTCGATCTTGGCTCGCAGGATGCCCGGATCCAGCAGGTCCTGGATCCGGATGCCCACCCTGGCCACCTTGTCGCCGTACGCCGGACCGATGCCGCGACCGGTCGTACCTACCTTGGACTTGCCGAGGTAGCGCTCGGTCACCCGGTCCAGCGCCCGGTGGTGCGGCATGATCAGGTGCGCGTCGGCGGAGATCACCAGCCTCGAGGTGTCGACCCCGCGCTCCTCCAGGCCGGTGAGTTCGTGCAGCAGCACACCCGGGTCGACCACCACCCCGTTGCCGATCACCGGCGTACAGCCGGGCGTCAGGATGCCGGACGGGATCAGATGCAGCGCGTAGCGCTCGCCGTCCGGAGTGACCACGGTGTGCCCGGCATTGTTTCCGCCCTGGTAGCGCACCACGTACGGGACCCGTCCCCCGAGCAGATCGGTGGCCTTTCCCTTGCCCTCGTCGCCCCATTGGGCACCGATCAGCACGATCGCTGGCATGTGTGAGAAGACTCCCGATGACGCGGTCGCCCCCGAGTCAACTCCCCGGGCTGGTGGCGATGAATCCTAACCGTCGGGCAACTTTGATCATGTTGCTGTCGTAAGTGATCAGCTCTGCGATCATCCCGCGCTGCTGCTGATCGAGATACAGAGCGGTGCCCAGGTGGATTGCGTCCAAGGTCTTGACGTGGTGCGCGATTCCGGCGGCAAGACGGAGCACAGCGTCTGCAACCGACACCAGCGAGATGTTGCCGATCACCCGGTCGACCTTCGTTGCGTCGATCTGTTCCCTGACGCCCAGCCGGTGCAACTCGACGTGCAGGAGACTCGAGGACAGTAACCGAGCGCCGCTGGACAGACGTTGCCGAAGATAGTCGTCCAGCAGATCGGACTCGCTCTCCTCGATCAACCGCTTGCCCATCGCTGAGGCATCGACGTAGACGTTGCTCAGGTCGAGTCCCGGTTGATCTCGGCCAGGATCTCGGCCACGCTGCGAGTGGATCGAGTTCGTGGCACCGTCGCGAGTTGTCCGTCGCCGGCCACGATGAGCCCGCCGTCCACCAGCTCGGCAAAGACGTCGGCGCGCACCGGCTGGATGATCGCTATGCGCCGACCACGATCGGTGATGGCGACGCTGCGACCGGTGTCGTGCACCATCCGGAGGATCTTGCTCGTCTGCTGATTCAATTCGCGCACACCGACTTCGTCCATACCGGTAGCCTAGCCCCGCAATGTAGAACAATTCTATCCTTGCGCTAGCCGCGGCATTCTGCGCACAGTCCGAAGATCTCCAGGGTGTGGCTGACCTCGGTGAAGCCGTGCTCGTCGGCCATAGCGTCCGCCCAGCTCTCGACGGCGGGCCCGGCGACCTCGATCGTGTGCCCGCACTCGCGGCAGACGAGGTGGTGATGGTGGACGTCGCTGCATTTTCGGTAGACCGATTCGCCGTCCGCGTTCTGGATGACGTCGACCTCGCCGGCCTCGGCAAGGGCCTGCAGCGTGCGATAGACCGTGGACAGCCCGATGCCGTCTCCCCGGGTGCGGAGCAAATGGTGGATGTCCTGCGCGCTGCGGAACTCGCTCAGCCCGTCGAGGCATTCGGCAACCGCCGTTCGCTGCCGCGTGGCCCGTACGGCGTTCGTACTCACGATCCGGCCATGTCAGGTGGCAGCTGCGGTCGCGCTCCGCCGGCGCAGGACTGCACTGACCAGTGCCCGCACCAGAGCGAAGACGGCGAATACCCCGATGGCCAGCAGCACGATCGTGCCGCCCGACGGGGTGTCGGCATAGAAGGACACGGCGACCCCGGACACCGAGACCACGACTCCGATCCCCACCCCGACCGCCACCGTCTGCCGGAAGCTGGTGGCGACCAGTTGAGCCGAAGCGATCGGCAGGATCATCAGCGCGCTGATCAACAGCAGCCCGATGACCCGCATCGAGACCACGACGGTCATCGCGGTGACGACCACGAGCAGCAGGTTCAGCCGGAGGACCGGGAGCCCGGACGCGACGGCGTACTCCTCGTCGTTACTGACCGCGAACAGGTAACGCGACAAGCCGAGGGTTACCGCAAGGACCAGCCCGCAGAGCACGGCGAAGACGGCGACATCGGCGCCGGTGGTGGTCGTGATCGCCCCGAAGAGAAAGGCGTTGAGGTTGCCCGGCGTCCCGCCTGGCGCCTGCGAGATGATGACGACGCCCCCGGCGATGCCGCCGTAGAACATGATGGCCAGGGCAACGTCACCGCTGGTTCGCCCACGCGATCGGACGAGTTCGAGAGCCAGGGCCCCCAGGACGGCGAGGATGAGCGCAGTGAACACCGGGGCGTGGCTGGTCAGCACTCCGATCGCCACCCCGGCGAGCGCGACATGGCCCAGCCCGTCGCCGATCAGGGCAAGCCGGCGCTGCACCAGATAGACCCCGACCGTCGGCGCGGTCAGACCGACCAGGAAGGCAGCAACCAGGGCCCGAAGCATGAAGTCGTATGAGAGCAGGTCCACGGTCAGCTCGCCTCGCGGCCGGTGGACAGCCGCAGTCCGGAGAACGACTCCGGGCGGTGGCCGTGCGGGTCCAGATGTTCGCAGTCGGCAGGCCCCAGCGCACCGACCGACCCGTGCCCCAGCTCGGGCAACGGCGGCCCGTCATAGCTGATCCGGCCGCGTTCTACGACCACCGTACGGGTGATGACTGGGACCATCTCGCCCAGTTCGTGGGTGACGAACAGGATCGTCGTACCTTCGTCGACGAGCCGAGCGAGGGCCTGCGCCAACACGGTGCGGGTCTCGGCGTCCACACCGGCCGTTGGTTCGTCGAGGACGAGCAGCTCGGGTTGCCCGGCCAGCGCACGTGCGATGAGGACCCGGCGCTGCTGTCCACCGGACAGGGTTCCCACCGGATGCCGGGTCTGGGCAGACAAGCCGACGGTATCGATCGCCGCTTCGACAGCGGCACGGTCAGCTGCGGAGAACGGGCGGGAAATCCGCTTGCGCGCCAGCCGACCTGAGGTGACGACCTCGCATACGGTGGATGGGATCCCGCCGCCCACTGTATGGCTCTGCGGCACGTATCCCAGCCGATGCCAAGCTCGAAAGGTCGTACGCGGAGTGCCGAACAGCTCTACCGCGCCGGCCTGAACGTCCGCGAGCCCGAGAATCGCCCGGATGAGGGTCGATTTGCCCGCCCCATTGGGGCCCAGCACGGCCACAGCCTCACCGGCGTCGAGCCGGAAGTCGATCTCACGAAGTACGGGCTGCTCTTCGTACCCCACGTCGGCGCGACGGATGTCGACCAGCGGTATGGCTGCGCTGGATGGAACTCCGGAGACGGCACCGGCCGCAGCCGGTTGCGTCGGGGTACGCCCTAGTCGCACGGCTGTCCCGCGCGCAGGCTGTCCAGATTGGATCGCATCACCTCGAGGTAATCCGACCCACTCGACTCATCGGTCAAGCCCTCCAACGGATCGAGCACCGCTGTCTGTGCGCCGGTCTCGCTGGCCACCGCATCGGCGATTGCCGAGCTGATCAGCGTCTCGTAGTAGATCGTGCGCACGTCGTTCTCCTCGACGAAGTCGGCCACCTCGGCCAGATCGGCGGCAGAGGGTTCCTCCTCGGGGGTCAGGCCGGTGATCCCGACCTGGGTCAGACCGTACGCCTGTGCCAGGTAGCCGAAGGCATTGTGGCTGGTCACCAGGTCGGTGTTGTCGCATGCGGCCAGGCCCTCGGTGAACTCGTTGTCGAGTCCTTCCAGCGAGGACCGCAGTTGGGCTGCGTTGCCGTTGAACTGCTCGGCATTGTCTGGGTCGAGCTCGCCGAGTCGTTCGGCCACGGCGTCGGCGACATCGGCCAACCGCATCGGATCCAGCCAGAAATGCGGATCGGTGGCACCGGCCTCATCGGTGGCCTCTTCGCCTTCCTCGATCGGTGTGTAGGTCAGTTCCAGGCTGCCGTAGGCGGCTGCGTCCAACGCCGTGCCCGATGCCTCCTGGTCGATGGCCTCGTCAACGGCGGGCTGGAAATCGGCGAGGTAGACGACGAGATCGGCCTCGCCCAGTGCCGCCACATCCCGCGGAGTCAGCTCGAGGTCATGCGGCTCCGCTCCGGGTGGGGTGAGGCTGGCGACGCTCACCGCATCTGCGCCGACCTGCTCGGCTATCCACTGCAGCGGATAGAACGAGGCCTGGACATCGACTCTGGAACCGCTCTCGTTGCCGCTGCCGCCCGCACCGCAGGCACTGAGCAGGGTCAGCAGGACCGCGAGGGCGGGGGCGCATCTCGGAGGTGGCGCTGTCATGTGCCGATCATGGGCCCAGATGACCATGATTGTCAAAACCAATTACATCCGGTCGGCGCCCGCGTTTCGACAGAGGTGGTTGGGCGGCCATTCGTTGCCCCTCAGACGAGCGGCAGGCGGGCGTGCTGGACGGAGCTGCCAGAATCGGTTTCCGGTTATGAGTGCTCCTGTGGAAGGTGGGCCGACGCGCATGGTCGAGCTCGATTTCTCCGATCTCGCACCGGACACCGCTCCGGACCAGGACCGGGTGAAGCGGGCGGTCGCCGAGGCGGACCGCATCTCGGTGGCGGGGCCGGTGTGCGCCATAGGCGCGGTGCTGGCTGCGCTACGCCGGCAGGACCGTCTGGACGTCGGAGTCTCATGGCTACCGTCCGGCGACCCCCTCGCGTCAGGTCTGTCTCGGACCTGGGGCGTGGATGCCGGTGGGCGACTGTCCGGGGAATCCTCCCGAACCCTCGCGGTGGTCTGTGACGATCGAGGTGGTGTTCTGCTGGCCCGCGGGCGGATCACAGCGGCGCAGCCCGGGGCGGTGGCGCTGAGCGGCGGCCGTACCGGCTCTAGGTTCGGCGCCCAGATCTATCACGACGAGAAGCGGGTGGCCGACGGCCAGATCATGCGGGTCGACGTACGCCCGGACTGGACGGCGGAGGACTCGCTCAAGGTCAACGTGCACAAGCAGCTCTGGCGCCGAGGAGAGATCACCCGTGGTCGGGCGATCCAGGTCGCCTGCGATGAGGCCCAGATCGAGATCGACGGAGTGCCGCTCCCCCGGCCCATGACGAAGTGGACCTGGTACGCCGACCCGCGGCTGCGCTGGACCCTGATCAGCGCCTGACTGAACCATCCGCAGCTCTCAGCTCCCTGATCGGACTGCACTCGGTTCAGTCGAGCGGACCTCGGCGCGCCTGGGCCTCGGCCGCTTCGGGGATGAGAACGGCGTACGGCGTAGATCCGTCAGCGGTGACGACCCGGCGCAGGACCGTGCGTCCGGCCCAGAACAGGACCGCCGCGATCAGCAGTGCGACCGCGCCCAGGACCAGGATCGGGATGCCGGTACGCAGCGAGTCGCCGGCCGCCAGCGCCACGATCGTCGGTACGGCGAAGCCGAAGTAGACGACGAGATAGAACACCGAGACCAGTCCGCCGCGGCGATCGGACGGGGCAAGGAGATCCGAGACGGTGATCCCCGACGTCATCGCCAGGCCTTCCGAGACCCCGATCAGCAGCGACGCCGGAAGGACCAACGGCCAACCGTCCGGTTGTACGGCGAGATAACCGCAAACGCACCCCGCGGCAGCGAGCAGAGCCGCGGTCCATCCGCAGGTGCTCGGGCCCCACCGACGCGCGAGGGGTGTGGCGCCAGCCGCCGATCCCTGGACGAGTAGGGCGCTGACGCCGATGAGGGCGAAGACCACACCGAATCCCTGGGCGGCCACCAACAGCGGGAAGACGGTGAGCGACAGGACGGCGTAGGTGTAGACAAGCAGCCCGACCGGCAGGAGGTAGGCCGCGAAGCCGGCGCCTGCTCCGGGCGGGATCCCGATCTGCAACCGTCCCGGTCGGTGCTCGGTCATCGTCTCCGGGATTCCCCGCGTCAGCCCAAATGCCAGGACCACCAAGAGAACTGGGAGTGCAAAGGGCAAGAGTTCCGGCAGCGGCGCCCACTGCACGAGCAGGCCGGAGGTCAACGGGCCGATGGCGAATCCCGAGGCCATCGCCGCACTGGCCCGCATCGCGGCACCAGCGGCCCCCTCGGGTCCGGCCAGTTCGCGCATCCAGACGACGCCGACGGTGAACACCGCGCCGCTGGTCAGTCCTTGCAGCAGGCGACCGACGTAGATCATCGGTTCGCCGAGAAATGTCGTGCAGGACAGGACGATCAGCGCGCCGAGGCAGAGCAGGGTGAACGGAACGACGACCCGCTTGCGCCCGTGCCGGTCGGAGTACGGCCCCCCGAGCAGCAACGACGGAACCAGACCGAGGGCGTAGATGGTGAAGAAGATCGTCAGCGACAGGGCGCTCAGACCCAGCTCATCGGTGTAGTACAGCAGGACCGGCGAGGGCGCCTGGGTCGAGAACGCGATGCCGAACAGCGCCAGCATCAATCGTCGCTGGATGCGCCGGCTTCCCAGGGCTGTCGCGCTGCCATCCGGGTCGGTCATCGGTCGCCCACGCCCCGTCGGGTCAGCCCCCCGCCTTCGGGTTGAACGAGGGGTCACACTCGTGCAGCAGGTCCACCAGCCGCCTGGCCTCGTCGTCCTCGCCGATCTCGGCCGCGGCATCAGCGAGCACGGCGACGCAGGTCAGGAAGCCGGCGTTGCCACGATGGTCGGCGGGGACCGGGCCGTAGCCCTTCCAGCCGTTCTTGCGCAGCGAGTCCAGGCCACGGTGGTAGCCGGTACGGCCGTACGCGTAGGCCTCCATCGTCCGACCGGCGGTCGCCGCTTCCAGAGCCAGGGCCGCCCACGCGGCTGGATAGGACGGGTGAGCAGCGGCGATGGCGCTCGCGGACTCGCCGCGGGCGGCCGCAGCGTCGGCGTCTGGGTTGGAAGGCAGTCGCACGGGTGGTGGGCCGGGGAGCAGATTGCCAGGCATGGTCATATCTGGACCGTAGGTCATACCCGCAAGCAGTGCCCGCCGCCCGGTGGATCGACTGCCTCGTCCGGTGGCCGAGAGTGCACGATCGGGGCGCGATCGTCGCGAGAGATGATGTGTTGGTGTTCCGAATCGCGGCCGGACTGCTCGCTGCCCTGAGCGCCGCTACGACGGGTTTGGCCCGCTTCTTCGTCCACCGGATCCTCAGCGTGGCGCGCGTGAAGGACTACGACGTTGCGATCCTCGGTGTGGAGGACGGCGCCGTTCGGCTCGGCTCGACCGACAACTCGTTGCTCCCTGGTACCTACGGGCTGTCCTGGCTGGAGGGCTCGGGCCAGCCGGGTGGCCAGGCCATCGTCGGGCGGATCATGACCATCGAGGGCCAGCGAGCGGGCCGGGTGAAACCGGGGCGGGCGGCGCGCGGGGCAGTGGGCGAGGCGATCGTCCGGGAGCTCGTCGAAGTACGTGAGGGCCAACTCCGGGTCGGGTTGACGGCGACCTGGGAGCAGTACGCCTACCTCGGTGACCCGGGTTCTGCGCACGGGCTGGACTTCACCGAGATCGACCTGCCCGGCGAGCTGGGCGGCTTTCCGACCTGGCTGCTCCCCGGCGACGGCGGGTCGCGATGGGTCATCGCCGTACACGGGCGTGGTGGCAGTCGCGGGGAGACCATGCGGATCCTGCCGACCCTGGCCGCGCTCGGCCTGCCGACGCTCGTCCCGTCGTACCGCAACGATGTCGGCGCCCCGGCCACGCCGGACAGCTACTACCACCTCGGCGAGACCGAGTGGCGCGAGATCGACGCGGCGATGGCGTACGCGCTCGAGCACGGTGCGACCGAACTCGTGCTCTACGGCTGGTCGATGGGCGGTGCGATCGTGCTGCAGGCCGCGGTGCGCTCCTCGTGTGCCGACTCGGTGATCGCGATGATCCTCGACTCCCCGGTGATCGACTGGCGAGACACGTTGCGCGCCAATGCCCGAGTCAATCGACTGCCCCGAGCGGCCGCCGAACTCGGACTGCTCATGGTGCAGCGGCGACTAGCTCTGAAGCTCGACGACTATGACTGGGTCCGCCGAGCCGACGAGCTGACCCGACCGATGCTGATCTTCCACGGGCCCGAGGATGCCTTCGTACCGTGGGAGCGCGGTCTCGCCCTTGCCAAGGCCCGGCCGGATCTGATCTCGATGGTGACCTACGAGGGCGCGGCGCACACGAAGTCCTGGAACGTCGACCCGAGCGGCTACCAAGCCCAGGTCCGCGACTTCCTGCTCGCCCTCGGCTGACTGCGAAGTTTCCGCCCTTATCGCGATAACTGCTTCTCTGAGCGACGTATTCGCGCAGTTATCGCGATAACCGCTGTTATTCGGGACGGGCCCGGGTCAGCGGCCGAGCGAGGTGCCGGCCGAGAGCAGGTTCTCGCAGGCCTCGACGGTGCGAGCGGCCATCGACGATTCGGCGGCCTTGAGGTAGGAGCGCGGGTCGTACAGCTTCTTGTTGCCAACCTCGCCGTCGATCTTGAGCACCCCCTCGTAGTTGGACAGCATGTGCCCGGCGATCGGACGGGTGAACGCGTACTGCATGTCGGTGTCCACGTTCATCTTCACCACGCCGTAACTCAGCGCCTCGCGAATCTCCTCCAGCGAGGAGCCCGAGCCTCCGTGGAAGA
>JAABUR0100002602.1_pt1 | contig 27081 bp, 29 predicted proteins | sample 5560091 | NCBI WGS metagenome assembly JAABUR01 (sample SAMN10711879, study PRJNA513375) | rock metagenome | isolation source: Antarctica rocks | place: Antarctica: Victoria Land, University Valley sud
GACCGCCCCGCCGGCTCGGCGCGGTGCGAATCGGTGCTTCATTCGGCCATCACCGGGTTGCCCTCGCAAGCGGCCGGCGGCTGTTCCTGGCGCACCTCGCCGTCGACGATCGCCACGCGAGTGACGGCTGCCCCGTCCGCGCCGGGGACGTGGCCGAGATCGGTCGTCGTGATGAAGCACTGACCCACCGACGCGACCCGCGCGACGAGCAGCTCGCACCGGTCGGCGTCGAGCTCGCTCATGACGTCGTCGAGCAGCAGGAGCGGGGGCGCCCCGCGCTCCTCGGCGAGCGCCTCACGCTCCGCGAGCAAGAGCGCGAGCAGCCCGAGCCGCTGCTCCCCCTGGGAGCCGTAGACCCGCAGCTCCCGCCCGTCGCGCAGCAGCGCGAGGTCATCGCGGTGCGGTCCGTGCTGGGTGAAGCCACGCTCCACGTCGGAGTCCAACCGCTCGGCGAGCTCGGCGGCGAAGCCCTCCGCCGACTCCGCCGACGTGCGCGGCCGATAGCGCAGCTGCGCCCGGCCCTCGAGCCCGAGCTCCGCGCCCACATCGACGAAGCGGTCGGCCACGACCGCAACCGCCCGCGCCCGATCGTCACGCAGCGCGATCCCATGCCGGGCGAGCTCGAGGTCCCACGCACCGATCGAAGCTCGCGAGGCACCACCCCGAAGCCGCCCGAGCAGCGCGTTGCGCTGGCCCAGGGCGGCGGAGTACTGGCGCCGCGTCTGCGCGCGAGCCGGCCACAGCCCGGTCACGAGGGCGTCGACGTGCGAGCGCCGCAGGGCGGGCGGCCCCTTGACGAGCTCGAGGCGCTCGGGGAGGAAGACGCTCACGAGCGGCCGGCCCGGCACATCGAGCAGCCGTTCGACCGGCGCTCCGTCGACCCGGATCCGCTTGTCCTGCCCCGGCTGGAAGCCCACGAACAGCTCGTGCTCGTACCCCCCGTCGTCGGTCGTGGACACCTCGACCCGCGACGCCTCGGCGCCGAACCGCACCACCTCGCGCTCGTTCGACGTCCGGCACGAGCGCGCGGTGCAGCCGAAGTACAACGCCTCGAGGAGATTCGTCTTCCCCGCGCCGTTGCGCCCGTGCACGACGGTGACGCCGGGCCCGAGGCACACGTCGGCCGCCGCGTAGCTGCGGAAGTCGCGCACGCGGAGCCGGCGAACAAGCATCGCGGGAGCGGATCTAGACGTTCAGCCGGATGGGCATGATGAGGTAGAGGAAGCCCGAGCCGTCGCCGGATTCGATCAGCCCCGGCCGCAGCGGCGAGATCAGCTTGAGGACGACGTCGCCGGATTCGACGGACTCCAAGCCGTCACGGAGGAAGTCCGGGTTGAAGCCGATCTCGAACGGCTCGCCGGAGAACGGAACCGGCAGCGGCTCGGATGCCTCCCCGACGTCGGGGGTCTGCGCCGAGATCGTCAGCTCTCCCTCGGCGAAGGAGAGCCGCAGCGGCGCGTTCTTCTGCGCCATGAGCGAGATGCGGCGCACGACGCCGACGAGCTCATCGCCTGCCACGTGAAGCTCGTGCTCGTAGGTCTCGGGCAGCAGCTGGCGGTAGTTCGGAAACTGGCCGTCGATGAGCCGCGAGCTCAGGACGACGTCCCCGGCGCGGAAGACGACCTGGTTGGTGCGGACGCCGATCTCGATCTTCTCGGTCTCCGGACCGGAGGAGACGATCCGCTCGAGCTCTTGGAGCGCGCGGGCGGGGACGTTGGCCTCGAAGCCACCGTCGACCGGAACCTCCAGGCGCGTCTCCTTGACCGACAGGCGATAGGAGTCCGTGGCGACCATGCGCAGCTCGGTCCCGCTCGCGCTCACGAGGATTCCGGTGAGGATCGGGCGCGTCTCGTCACGGGATGCCGAGCGTGCGACCTTCGCGATGGTCTCCGTGAAGGCCTTCGCCGGGAGATGGACGACCTGGTCGCCGCCGGGCTCGGGCAACGGCGGGAAGTCCTCGGTGCGCAGGGTGCGCAGATGGAACCGCGCGGGGCCGCAGACGATCTCGACGTCCTGCTCGACCGGACGCAGCTCGACCGTCAGCGACCCGCTGGGAAGCTGGCGAGCGACGTCGAGCAGCAGCCGCGCCGGCAATACGACGGTGCCCTCACTCTCGACCTGGGCGATCAGCGGCACGCGGAGCCCGACCTCCATATCGGTCGCGCGGAGCTCCACAACGCCGTCGACCGCATGGATCTGCACGCCGGAGAGCGCCTGCACCGCACTGCGGGTCGACGCGACGCGGGAGGCGGTCTGCAGCTGCGCGAGCAGCTCAGAGCTCGTGGTGGACAACTTCACGATGGGCACCTCTTGATGAAGGAAGAAGAAGTCATAGGGGATGTCGGTCTGTGCACAAGGCGCTGGTTTGAGCGCAACGTGCGGGCGAACGACGCACGATGACGGTCGCGACGCTCGGTGGAGATCCTGTCAGGAGCGGCGGTCTGATCCGGAGGCCGTCAATCGGACGGAGATCTCGCGCACAGCCGCGGAGGCCTCCGGATCGGTTGCGACGCGCTCCGCGGTTCGCCTGATCGCGTGGATCACGGTCGTGTGATTGCGTCCGCCGAAGGATCGGCCGATCGAGGGCAGTGACTCCTGTGTGTGCTCCCGCGAAAGGTACATCGCGATCTGACGGGGCCATGCGACACGCGCGACACGGCTGCTCGACAAAAGCTCCTCGTGCGAGAGGGCGAAGGCCTCGCAGACCAGCGACTGCACGCGCGCGACGGTGACGTCGGGGAGGCCGTAGCCCACCGTCGGACGTGCCGCGCCGCCGCGTCTGGCCGTCTTGTGACCGTAGAGTCCGTCGAGCACCTCTGCGGCGAGGTCGGCGGTGAGGGCCCGGCCCGTCAGGGAGCCGAAGGCCACGACGCGGATGAGGGCGCCTTCGAGCGCGCGGATGTTCGTCGGGATGCGCTCCGCGATGGCCACGATCGTCTCGGGGTCGTCCAGCTCGATGCCGTCGTGCTGCACGCGCTTGCGCAGGACCGTCATGCGCGTGGCCAGATCCGGCGCCTGGACGTCGGTCACCAGGCCGGACTCGAACCGCTCTCGCATGCGGTCCTCGAGCGCTTCGAGGTCGCGCGGCAGCCTATCCGAGGTGAGAACGAGCTGTGATCCAGTGTCGTAAAGCGCGTTGAACGTATGGAAGAACTCCTCCTCGGTCTTCGCCTTGGAGGCGAGGAACTGAACGTCGTCGATGAGCAGGACGTCGTTGCGCCGGTAGCGCTCCTTGAAGCGCTCCTTCGCGGCTGAGCCGGTCTGCAACGAGGTGAGGAACTCGTTCGTGAAGCGCTCGGTCGTCGTGTAGCGGACGGTGAGCCCGTTGCCGTACTCCCTGACGTAGTTGCCGATCGAGTGCAGCAGGTGCGTCTTGCCGACACCGGGAGGGCCGTAGACGAACAGCGGGTTGTAGGCGTGACCGGGGAGCTCGGCGACCGCGAGCGCCGCCGCGTGGGCGAGGCGGTTCGCGTCGCCGATGACGAACTGGGCGAAGCAGAACTTCGGGTTGAGCTCGGCTTCGGCGGAGAGCACGTCCTCGGAGTCCGGCGATGTGCGATCGGCCGCGGGCTGTGCCCCGCGGATCGAGCCGGCTTCAACGACCTCGACGCGGGCGCCCGGACCGAGGACCTCGACGGCCGCACGCGCGAGCGGGCGCTCGAAGCGCCCGGCCACCCATTCGTGGATCTCGGGTGGGGCACCCACGACGAGCGTCGCGCCTTCGATGTTGACGGGGCGCAGCGGCGCGAGCCACACATCGAAGGTCGAGACGCTCACGCTGCGCCGCAGCACCTCCTGTACGGCGGTCCAGATGTGCGCGGGGTCCTGGGTCACAGCAGCGGGAAGCAACTCCTTGCGGAATGCGTTGCGTCGATCTGGGCGAGGAACGGTCCACTCGGGGCCGTTGAGATCCGGCAACCTAGCAGAGCCCCCTCCGGCGAAACGGGGCACGGAGCCGGCCATCGTGGTCCCCGGCAGGGCGAGCGTGCAAATCGCGGAGGAAACCCTCCTGCGGGCTGTTCTGAGATACAGTGGCCTCTTCACCGTCCCCCGACGGTCACCGACCCGAGCCTCCTGCCATGAAGCGCACCTATCAGCCGAAGAAGCGCAAGCGCGCCCGTACCCACGGGTTCCGCGAGCGCATGTCGACCCGTGCGGGTCGCGCGGTGCTCAAGCGTCGCCGGGACAAGGGGCGCAAACGACTGTCCGTCTCGGACGGGTAGTGGACGAGGCCGCGCGGCCCGTCGGCGCGCCGCGCCCGAAGGCCAAGCGCGGTCGGCTGTCGCGGTCGGCAGAGTTCGAACGCGTGTACCGGCAGGGCCGATCGCATGGCAACCGCTTCCTCGTCTTGCACGTCTTCCCTCGCGGTGGGCAGACCGACGTTCCCGAGCTCGACGCTGGCCCCCGGCTGGGGCTCTCCGTCTCGCGCAAGGTCGGCGGAGCCGTCGAGCGCAACCTCGTCAAGCGTCTGCTTCGCGAGGCCTTCGCCACGGAGTCCCTACGACTTCCTGGTGGACAGGACGTCGTCGTGGTGGCCCGTCCCGCCGCCCGCGAGCTTGCCGAGCGTGACGGGCTCGCCGGTGTGCGGAGTGCATTGGTCGAGCTCGTCGCAAGGGTCGCGGGCGCCGATGTGACCGCGCTGCCCGCGCGCGAGCCGCGCGGGCAGGGCGATTGGTCGTGAGCCGCTCCGGCCGCGTGCTGGCGGCGCCGATCCGTCTCTACCAGCGCGTTCTCTCCCCCGTCCTTCCGCGACGCTGCAAGTACGCGCCGAGCTGCTCGTCGTATGCGTCGCAGGCCCTGCAGCGGTACGGCATACTTCGCGGCCTCGTCCTCGCGGGTTGGCGGCTGCTGCGCTGCAACCCCTGGAGTCACGGCGGGTACGATCCTGTCGAGGCGCAGACCCTGTTTCGGCGAACCGCCCCCGGCCGTCCTCCAGTCTGAGCTCTCCTCATCATGCCCCTCGTCCTCGCGAACGTCCTCCAACCGCTCATCGACGTGTTCGAGCAGGTGCTCCTGTTCTTCCACGAGAACGTGCATGTCGGATGGGGTCTGTCGATCATCATGCTGACCGTCACGGTGCGCGCGGTCCTCCTGCCGCTCACCTTCAAGCAGTTCAAGTCGATGGCGGCGCTGCAGAAGCTCGCGCCGGAGATGAAGGTGCTGCAGGCGAAGTACAAGGACGATCGTCAGCGCCTCAATCAGGAGATGATGAAGTTCTACCAGGAGCACAAGGTCAATCCGTTTGCCTCGTGTCTCCCGCTCGCTGCGCAGATGCCGGTGTTCATCTCGCTGTTCTACATGCTGCGCAAAGATCTGAAGGAGGACATCTGCGGCCCGTTCAGCGCCGGGACGAACATCGCGCAGACGTTCTGCGAGAACGTCCGGCCGGATTCCGCCAGGTTCCTGTTCATCCCGGACATCACCGCCCCCGGCAAGGGTGCGGTGCTCGCGGTGCTCATCGTGCTCTACGTCGGCTCGCAGCTGCTCTCCAGCGTGCTCATGTCGACGTCCGTGGACAAGAACCAGAAGCGCATCATGCTGGCGCTGCCGTTCGTGTTCGTCTTCTTCATCTTGAACTTCCCGGCCGGGTTGATCGTGTACTGGATCACGACGAACTTCTGGACGGTGGGGCAGCAGTACTTCGTCCGGCGCTCGGTCGGCATGTCGGTGCCCGGCCGTCCCGGGTCGCTCCCGCCCCCCGAGCCCCTCTCCTTCGACAAGCTCCTGGGCAAGAAGGACGAGAAGCAGGACGACAAGGGCGGCGGGAAGGGGGCTGCCGGCGTTGCGGGCAACGGTGCGAGCGCGAAGGGCGCCAACGGGGCGAAGAGTGCGCCCCGCACCACACCGCGACCGCCTCCGCGCAAGAAGAAGAAGAAGACCGGACGGCGGCGCTGATGGCTCAGACCACCGAGGCGGAGCTGCTCGAAGCGCTGCTCGAGGAGCTCTCCGAGAGGTTGGCGCTCGAGGCCACCGTTGAGGTCGCCGAACGCGACGGAGAGCTTCGCGGGACGCTGCACGGAGAGGATCTCGGGCTCTTCATCGGGCGCCACGGGCAGACGATCGACGCGGTGCAGCATCTCGCGCAGCGGGCGGTCGCAACCCTCGTGGGCGAGCAGCGCCGTGTGGTGGTCGACGCGGAGGGCTACCGCGGGCGCCGTCAGGAGGCGCTCGAGCGCCAGGCCGAAGAGGCCGCGGGCGAGGTGATTCGCTTCGGCCGTCCGGTGGCCCTCGACACGATGACCGCCGGCGAGCGACGGCTCGTGCACGAGTTCCTCCGGGAGCGTGGTGGCGTCGACACGCACTCCGAGGGCGAAGAGCCGGATCGCCACCTCGTCGTCTCGCCCGCTGGCGCGTAGCGACGTTTCACGTGTGTCGGCCGCCCAGCCTGACGAGTGAGGTTTCACGTGGAACGCGCGCGAGTTGCGGTTCTGGGAGCGCCTGAGGGCGCGGGTGAGCGTGCTGCGCCAGCGCATCACGCAGCTCGTAACCGAGTTCGGGCTGCCCGAAGGCTCGGGGCGGCAGCTGCGCGCCCTCCTCGACATCGTGGAACGTGACCCGACGGCCCCCACCACCGTCGTCGACCCCGTGCGGGGCGTGGAGGTGCATGTCGCCGATTGCCTCGAAGGTCTGCGCGTTCCCGCCGTGCGTGAGGCGAGTTCGCTCGCCGACGTGGGTGCGGGTGCGGGATTCCCCGGGCTGGTCCTCGCCACGGCGCTGCCGCACGCGCGGGTGAGCCTCGTCGAGAGCGCGGGCAGGAAGTGCGACTTCATGCGCCGGGCCACCGTGGCTGCGCAGCTCACGGCCGTCGAGGTGGTCCACGCGCGCGCCGAGGACTGGGCCGAGGGCATCGAGCGTCACGAGGTCGTGACGGCGCGCGCCGTGGCCCCGCTCGGCGTCCTGGTCGAGTACGCGGCGCCGCTCCTCGCGCTCGACGGTCGGCTCGTCGCCTGGAAGGGCGCGACCGACCCGATCGAGGAGGCCGACGGGCGGGCGGCCGCGGCCGCGACGGGCCTCGAGCACGTCGAGACGATTACGGTTCCGCCGCGCCCCGGCGCCGAGCATCGCCGGCTCCACGTCTACGCGAAGGTCAGCCTGACGCCGGCGAAGTTTCCTCGCCGCCCGGGAATGGCTCGCAAACGCCCGATCTCGGCGCGGGACTGAGCGTTTGCGGTCCTCCGGGGATAAGGGCGCCGCGCCCTTCGACCGCGTCGCGCCGTACCCTGGCGGGCGATGGGGACGATCTACGCCGTTGCGAATCAGAAGGGCGGGGTGGGCAAGACCACGACGGCGGTGAACGTCGCGGCATGCATCGCGGAGGCGGGGTACGAGACGCTTCTCGTGGACATCGACCCGCAGGCCAACGCCACGGTGGGCTTCGGGCTCCCGAAGGATTCGAAGCCCAACGTGTACTCCGTCCTCGTCGGCGAGGTGGCCGCAGAGGAGGCGCTCCTGGCGACGGCGATCGAGCGCCTCAAGGTCCTTCCCTCCCATCCGGACCTCGCCGGCGCGAACGTCGAGCTGCCGCGCCAGGCCGGATCGGAGAACCTGCTGCGGGACGCGCTGGCCGCGGTGCGGGATCGCTTCGCGTTCATCATCCTCGACTGCCCGCCGTCCCTCGGCCCGCTGACCGTCAACGCGCTGGTGGCGGCCGACCGCGTCATCGTCCCGGTGCAGACCGAGTACTTCGCGCTCGAGGGTCTTGCCGGCCTGCTCGATACTCTCGCGCTCATCCAGCGCGAGCTCAACCCGCGCCTCACCGTGGCCGGGATGCTCCTGACGATGCACGATGCCCGCACCCGTCTCGGGCGTGACGTCGAGCAGGAGGTGCGCCGGCACTTTCCCACCCTCGTCTTCGACACGGTCATCCCGCGGAACGTCCGCATCGGCGAGGCGCCCTCCTACGGCGTGCCCGTCATCCACCACGACCCGCACTGCCTCGGCGCTGACGCGTATTTCGAGCTGGCCAAGGAGGTCGCCGCGCGTGGCTAAGTCGACCGGCATGGGCCGCGGTCTCGGTGCGATCCTCGCGGTCTCCGCGCCGGTCGAAGGTCCGGAGCGCGACGATCTGCGCGAGCTGCCCGTCGAGCTCGTGGTGCCCAACCCGAACCAGCCGCGCAAGCGGTTCGATCCCGACGCGCTGCGGGCGCTTGCCGACTCCCTCGGGGAGAAGGGCGTCCTGCAGCCCGTCCTCGTGCGGCCCATCGCCGGCGGCACCTACGAGCTGGTCGCGGGCGAGCGACGCTGGCGCGCCGCGCAGCTGGTCGGACTCGAGACGCTTCCCGCGCTCGTGCGCGAGCGCGACGACGCGCAGACGCTCGAGGCCGCGCTCGTCGAGAACATGGCCCGGGAGGACCTCAACCCCATCGAGGAGGCGCGTGCGGTTGCCGCTCTCGTGGAGGAGCTCGGGCTCACCCGCGAGCAGGTCGGCAGGCGGATCGGGCGCTCGCGCGTGGCCGTCTCGAACCTCCTGCGGCTGCTCGACCTGCCCGACGAGGCGATCACCCTCGTCGAGGACGGCGCACTCACCGAAGGTCACGGCCGCGCCCTGCTGCTCGCGCCCGACCACGCCGACCGTCGCCGCCTCGCGCGCGAGGCCACCACGCAGGGCTGGTCGGTGCGCGTCACCGAGGCGCGCGCTCGTGGAACGGGCGACACGAGCAGCCGTCCGGCGACGAAGGGTCGTGCCGCCGTCCACCCCGATCAGCAGGCCGCGATCGAGGAGATCGCCGCCGCGCTCGGCGCCGCGCTGGCCGTCGAGGTGCGCGTCCGCCCGCGCGGGACCGGCTACAAGGTCGAGCTCGCCTTCGACTCGCCCGACGCGGCACTCGCGCTGGCCCGTCGCGTTGCCGCCGGCTGAGCCCGGCGGCAGGCCTCGAGGCGCCTGGGCCTCGCTACAATCGCCGATCCCCGGGCGATTAGCTCAGTCGGTTAGAGCGCTTCTCTGATAAGGAAGAGGTCCCAGGTTCGAATCCTGGATCGCCCATCTCCGTTCCCCTGCACCGTCCCCCCGACCGCGGATCGGCTGAAGCGCCATTGGCGACACTCACGGGGTCACGGGTGGTGCGACGTTAAGTTGTGGGATGCAGACGGCCTGCGCCGCGCGCGGGCAACGCCCGCTGGCGATGTCGTGCTGATGCTGGGCCGAGGGTGCTCGGAACGCGACTCGGTCTGTCCGAGCCACGAGGCTGGGCCGCTCCTCGAGCCTGAACGCATGATCACGACCCTCCGCCCCAACCGCCGGGGAGCCGCCGGCGGCTATGACGTGAGATATGACCACAGTGATGCCGGCCGTTGGATCGCGCGTCCCGCCTGGCCGTCGTTTGCGATGGCGTCAATAGCGTCTCCCCGATGCCCGAGCAATGAATTATTGCGCCCCAAAGCCTGAATAGCTTGCGGAGTCTCCCTCCGCTATTTACGGCGCCGTCGACAGCGCCCAGGCTGCGGGGGAACTATTTACGGTCGGCGCCTAGAGCTAAAATAGCGATATGGCCTTTGCAACGGCGTCGAATCGCGCTGGACGCTTCGTTTCCCAGTCGAGCGGCTACCGGGCGTTCCTTCCGGCACCCCTTCCGCCGGACCCGCCGGTCTCAGTAGACGGCGACATGCTGTCTCTGCTCTCCGAAGCTGATATCGCGCTCGGTCGACTCGACGGCATCGTGAAAGTCGTTCCGGACCCTGACTTCTTCGTGGGCATGTACGTCCGCCGAGAAGCCGTCCTCAGCTCGCAGATCGAAGGGACGCAGAGCACGCTGGAGGACTTGCTTGAAGTTGAGCTCGAACCGGAGCGCCAGGATCGCTTCACCGATGTCGGAGACATCGTCAACTACGTCCGCGCGATGAACTACGGGTTGAACTGCGTCCAGGAGCTTCCGCTGTCTCTGCGGCTCATCCGTGAGATCCACGACGAGCTTCTCCGGGGCGGTCGAGGCGTGCGGGCCACGCCCGGCGAGTTCAGGACCACGCAGAACTGGATCGGTCCCGCTGGCGCGACGCTGGTGACTGCCTCCTTCGTCCCACCGCCCGTTCCCGAGATGATGGACGCGCTCGGTGATCTCGAGCCATTTTTCCACCGCCAGGCCAACGTTCCGGTCCTCTTCGACGTTGGTCTCAGCCACGCGCAGTTCGAGACGATCCATTCCTTCTTGGACGGGAATGGACGTGTCGGGCGCCTGCTCATCACGTTCCAGCTGGTGCACGCAGGAGTGCTTCGTCGCCCGCTGCTCTACCTGAGCTCCTTCCTCAAGCTCCATCGGGCTGAGTACTACGATCGGCTCATGGCCGTCCGTACGAACGGGGATTGGGAGGGATGGCTCCGCTTCTTCTTTCGTGGAGTGGCGACGACCGCCAACGAGGCGACCACCACGGCGGAGCGTATCTTCGAGCTTCGAGAACGCCATCGAGCGCAGGTCCTCGACGCGGCTGGTCCTGGTCAGAGCGGTCTCAGGCTCTTGGCCCTGCTGTTTCAGCGCCCGCTCGTCAACGTCAACCTGGTGAAGGACCGGCTCGAAATCGCATTCCCCACGGCAAATCGCCTGGTTGCGCGCTTTGAGGAGGAGGGTCTCTTGGTTGAGACGACGGGGCAGAGACGGTCCCGCGTGTTTCGCTACGAGCCGTGCCTCAGCCTCTTCGAAGAGCTTGCGCCCGAGGCGGGTCAACGCGCGGAGGCGCGGATCACCGAAGCTCCCACGGATTCGGATCGAACCTGAGCCAGTCGGGAACAGACGCCTCTCCTGCGTCCTCAGGCCGCCCCGGTGCGGCGTCTACACTCCGGACACATGCAGGAGATGGTCATCTACGGCGTGAGCTTCGACATGGTCGGCAAGCAGCCCATCGTGCTGCTCAAGGCGGTCGACTCGAACAAGTTCCTGCCGATCTGGATCGGGCACCCCGAGGCTGCGGCGATCCTGATGAAGCTGCAGGGGACCACGACCCCGCGCCCGATGACGCACGACCTCATCGTCGACGTGCTCGGCGAGCTCGAGGTCAAGTGCACCCAGGTCTCGGTGACCGAGCTGCGCGACAACACGTTCTTCGCGTCGATCACGCTGCAGGTCGCCGGGCGCGACATCGAGATCGACTCGCGCCCGAGCGACGCGCTCGCGCTCGCCGTCCGCTCCGGCGCCTCGATCTTCGCCGCCGAAGAGGTCATCGTCGAGTCGGCGATCGAGTTCGAGCACGAGGTCGAGGACACCGAGGAGGTCGTCGACCGTTTCAAGGAGTTCCTCGACCAGGTCACGCCGGAGGACTTCGCCGGCGAGGACGATCCGCAGGAGCGGTAGCTGTCAGCCCGCCAGCGCGAGGATCCGGCCGACGAGCTCGTCGAAGCCGATCCCGGCCGCGTCGGCGGCCTGGGGGAGCAGGCTCGTCTCGGTCAGGCCGGGGATCGCGTTGGCCTCGAGGACCCAGAGCTGCCCCGTCTCGTCGTCGCGCATGAGGTCCACGCGTGAGAAGCCGCGGCAGCGCAGGACGTCATGGGTGGCGAGCGCCAGCTCCTGCGCGCGCGCTGCGGCGTCGGCGGGCAGCTCGGCGGGGCAGACGAAGCGGGTGCGACCGATCGTGTACCGCGCGGCGAAGTCGTAGAAGTCGGCGCCCTCGACCGGCACCGCCTCGACGACGGGCAGCGCCACGCCGTCGAGGATCGAGACCGCGAGGTCCTGACCACGGACGTAGCGCTCGAGCAGGACCTTCGCGGAGTACGAGAACGCGGCGACGAGCGCGGCGGGGACGTCGGCGGCGATGGCGGCGAACTTGATGCCGAGCGCGGAGCCCTGGTCGGCCGGCTTGACCACGAGCGGGAAGCCGAGGCGCTCTTCGATCGCCCCGAGCGCGTCGGCGGCGCCGAGCTCCTTGAACGCCGTCTCGTTGAAGCTGAGCGAGTCCGGGGTGGGGATCTGGGCGTCGCGCATCTCGTGCTTGGCGAGCACCTTGTCCGACGACCGTGCGCACGCGCTCACGCCCGAGCCGGTGTAGGGGATCCCGAGCACCTCGAGCAGCTCCTGGACGGTGCCATCCTCGCCGTCGCGGCCGTGCAGCGCGACGAACGCCACATCAGGACCGATCGCGCGCAGCCGTCGCACGAGATCGTGGTCGACGTCGATCCCCACGACCTCGTGTCCGAGGCGTTCGAGCGCGTCCTCCACCCGCGCGCCGCTCTGCAGCGACACCTGGCGCTCGAGCGAGCGTCCGCCCTTGAGAACCGCCACGACGCTCACGACGACGAGGTCCCGCGGCGGTCCGGCGCGTCCTCGCGGCGCGGGAGCTCGAGCACCTCGGCGAGCGCCGGGTCGGGCGCCGGCACGTGAGATCTCGCGGGTGCGGAGGGCGAGTCGGAGGGTCGCCGGCCGGTCAAGCGGTCCAGCAGCTCGATCTGCTCGCGCACCACCGCGCCGATCCGTCGCACGCCCTCGCGGATGTCGTCCTCACCGACGCCGGAGAAGTTCAGCCGCAGCGACGCGCCGCCGCGCCCGTCGAGGTAGGCCGCACGGCCCGGGACGAAGGCGACGTCGCGCGAGAGCGCCTTGGCCAGCAGATCGGTCGTGTCCAAGCCGTCGGGGAGCGTCACCCAGACGAAGAGCCCGCCCTCGGGCCGCGTCCAGCTCGCGCCGGGGGGGAAGTGCGCTTCGAGCGCCTCGAGCATCACGTCGCGGCGCGCGCGGTACAGCGCGCACTGCTTGTCCAGGTAGCCGCGCCAGTCGCCGTCGCGGAAGAACGTCGCGACGAACAGCTGGGTCAGCGCGCTCGAGTTCAGATCGCTCGCCGCCTTGCCGATGTTCATCTTCGCGAGCACGGGGTGCGGCGCGACGGCCCAGCCCAGCCGCAGTCCGGGGGAGAGGATCTTCGAGAACGTGCCGAGCGAGATGACGAACTCGCCCCCGTCGAGCGAGCGGAGCGTGGGCAGCGGGACGCCCTCGAAGCGGAGCAGCCCGTACGGGTTGTCCTCGAGGATCAGCAGCTCCCGCTCGCGGGCGACCTCCACGAGGCGCCGGCGCCGCGGCAGCGACAGGGTCACGCCGGCGGGGTTCTGGAAGTTCGGGATCGTGTAGATGAACTTCGGCGCGCGGCCCTCCGCGGCCAGCGCGTCGAGGGTCTCCTCCAGCACGTCGACGCGCAGCCCGTCGGCGTCCATCGCGACCTGCACGACGTCGGCCTGATAGGCGGCGAAGGCCGGAACCGCGCCGGGGTACGTCGGCGCCTCGGCGACCACCACGTCACCCGGGTCCACCAGGGTCTTGCAGACGAGGTCGATGACCTGCTGGCCACCCGTGGTGACCAGGACGTCGTCCGGGTCGGCGTCGTCGCCCTCGGCCCGCAGCACCTCGCGGATCGCTTCCTTGACCTCCGCCAGCCCCTCGGTCGGGGCGTACTGGAGCGCCCGCGCGCTGCCCTCGGCGGCCACGACGGAGAGGTGCTTGGCGAGGTCCTCGGCGGGGAAGAGCGACGTGTCCGGCAGTCCGCCGGCCAGGGAGATGACCTCGGGCCGCTGGGTGAGCGCCATGAGGTCGCGCATCGCCGAGGACTTCATGTTCTGCGTGCGTGCCGCGAAGAGCCCCGCGTAGCGCTCGAGGTCGCGGTGGGCCGCGCGGGGACGCTGCCGGTCGAGAGGCCGGGGCCGGTCGCCGGGGTCGTCTACAGTCATGGCGCCGTCCACCGTAGCCCACCGCCTGGAGGGCTCCCTCCCACCGTGAACTTCCTCCTGGACCTCCTCCAAGGCGCCGGCCTGGCCGCCGCGAACGGGATCCGCCCGTTCCTCCCGGCGCTGCTCGCCGGCCTGCTGGCGTCAGCCGACCTCGGCCTGGACTTCGACGATACGAGCTTCGCCTTCCTCGAGCACCCGATCTTCCTCGGGGTGCTCGTGGGCGCCACCATCGGCGTCGTCGCCGGTCGCAGGGCCTTCGAGACTGAGCGGGGAACGCTCGTGCTCGGCGTCGTCGGCGTGGTTCTCGGCGTGCTCCTGGCCGCGGCCTCGCTCGACGACCGCTCCTCGACGTGGTGGCCGGCGCTCCCGGTCGGCGCGCTCTGCGCTGCGCTGGGCTTCGTCGTCGTGCGCTCGCTGCTCGCGCGGGTGCGCGGCCGTCTCGACGCCGGCGCCGCCGCGGCGCTGCCGCTCTACGCCGAGGTGATCGCGCTCGCCGTCGCGGGCCTGAGCATCCTCTTCCCGCCCCTGGCGCTCGTCGCTCTCGGCCTGCTCGTCCGCCTGCAGCTCGGCGGGAAGCGGCGCGCGGGCGAGAAGTACGCCGGTCTGCGGATCTTGAGGTAGCCACCATCCCTCGCAAGCTCGTCCTCGCCGTCATCGACGGCATGAAGCCCGCCGCGCTGGAGAAGGCGATCGAGAGCGGGCGCGCTCCCGTCCTGAAGGCGATCCGCGACCGCGGCACCTACGTCCCGGAGTGCGCTGCGATGTTCCCGTCGGTCACGCCGGTCTGCGCGACCGCGATCGCGACCGGCGTGCGCCAGGACGAGCATCACATCCCCGCGATGTGCTGGTACGACCGCCAGGAGGGTCGCTACGTCGACTACGGCTCGAGCTTCGCGTCCTCGCGGCGCCTGGGCTTCTCGCGCCAGCTCAAGGACCTCATCTACAACATGAACGCCGAGCATCTTCCCGCCGACGTCCTGACGGTCTTCGAGCAGCTCGACGACGCCGGAGTGCGCACCGCCGGAACGACGTACCTCATCTACCGTGGCCGCCACGAGCACCGTCCCGCCCGCGACTCGCCGCTCTCGCGCCTGGCGAGCGCCGTCATCCGCCGGCCCGTCATGGGCCCGCAGGAGCTCTTCTACGCCGACGTGTTCTCCAGCCGCGAGACGGGCTGCTCCGCGACGCTCGGGCTGCCGGGCGCGCGCGATCAGCACACGGGCTGCGTCGGCTCCCACCTGCTCGAGCGCGATCTCTGCGACTTCCTGCTCTTCTCGCTGCCGGACAACGACACCAACTCGCACCGGAACGGTCCCGGCGCGCAGGTCGCCTCGATCGCCGAGGCCGACCGGCAGCTCGAGCGCCTGGCGCACGCCGCCGGGGGCGTGAAGGCCTTCCTCGACGCGTGGGGCGTGATCGTGGTCGCCGACCACTCCCACGCGGCGATCGAGCAGACCATCGAGCTCGAGGAGGCGGTGAGCGCGCGCTTTACCATGCTCATCCCGAGTGGTCGCCGCGCCGCCGAGGCGGAGGTCGCGCTGTGCCCCTCGCAGCGCGCCGCTCAGCTCTACGCGCTCGGGGAGGATCGTGCGCCCGTCGTCGCACGGCTCGTGGAGACGGCGCTGGAGCTCGACGGGGTGGACGTCGCCTGCTTCCGCGCCGCGGACGGGGACGGGGTCATCGCGCGCGCGGGCGGCGAGGAGCTGCGCTTCGCGCCCGGCACGAGCGTCGAGGATCCCCGCGGCGGCCGCTGGCGCGTCCACGGCGATCTCGACGTGCTCGGCGCCGCGCTCGACGGCGAGGCGTTCTCGAGCCCCGACTACCCCGACGCGCTGGCGCGGGTCTGGGCCGCGCTGACCTGCCCGACATCGGGCGACGTCGTGCTGAGCGCCGCGCCGGGCGCGGAGTTCCCCGACTGGGGCGGCGTGCACCATGTCGGCGGTGGCTCGCACGGCTCGCTGCACGCGAGCGACTCGCTCGGGGCGCTGGTCTTCTGCGGCGTCGAGGCGCCCGCGGAGCGCTCCGAGCGCGGCCACTGGTCCATCCGGGACATCGCGCCGATGGCCGTGGGCCACTTCGTCGGGCCGGACGGCGAACGACTACCGTGACGCGCACGATGTCCGAGGACGCCGCCGTCGCCGAGGCGCCCGTCACGCCCGCGATCGCGCTCCGCCGTCGCGTCCGCGCCGGCCTGCGGGTGAGCGGGAACTGGTTCCAGCTCGTCCGCTTCGGCCTCGTCGGAGGTTCGGGCTTCGTCGTCAACCTCGTCGTCTTCTGGGTCCTCGTGCAACCCGCCGGCCAGGACTACCGGCTGGCGAGCATCGCGGCCTACCTCGTGGCGGTGACGAACAACTTCGCCTGGAACCGCTTCTGGACCTTTCGCGACGACGCGACGGGCGGGCACGCGGGCTTCCAGGCCGCGCGCTTCTTCTTCGTCTCGCTCGCGGCCCAGCTCCTCGCGCTCGGCATCCTCGAGGCCCTGGTGGTCGGCACCGAAGCGCCGAAGCTCGTGGCGCAGGCGGTGGCGGTCATCGCCGCGACCCCGCTGAACTTCCTCGGGAACAAGCTCTGGAGCTTCTCCCGGTGAGGCGCCTGGCGGCGGGGCTGGCCGCCATCCTGATGCTCGGCCTCTTCGCTGCGGCCGGTGCCGCGGCGCAGGAGAAGGGCTCGACCTCGAGCGCCGCCACGGTGTCGACGCCGCCGACGGCCGCCACCACGCGGGACCCCAACGCTCCGGTGCTCGTGAACGAGCTCGATCAGTCCCGGCCCGGCCGCCGGCTCAAGGGCCGCCAGGTCCTCGAGATCGCCAACCGCACCGCCGCGGTGAAGCGCATCGTGCGCGAGGCGAAGGGCGCCTACCCCGGTGTGTACACGAAGGGCTCCGATCGCTGGCAGGTCTCCTACTTCTCGCGCGACACGCCGCCGAAGGAGGTCGCGCAGCTCTACGTCGACGACGCGACCGGTCGGGTCACCGAGGCCTACACGGGCTACAAGGTCGCCTGGACCATGGCGCGCGGCTACGACGGCGCCTTCGGCCGCAAGGTGAACTCCCCGTGGATCTGGATCGGGCTGACGGTCCTCTTCCTCGCGCCGTTCGTCCGCGTGCGCGGCGTCCGCCTCGACCTCGCGGTCCTCGCCGCGTTCGGGATCTCCCTGGCGTACTTCAACGACGCGCAGGTCGACACCTCGGTGCCGCTCGTCTACCCGCTGCTGGCCTACCTCCTCCTGCGCGCCCTGTGGATCGGGCTGCGCCGGCGCGACGCCGGCCGCGCGCGCGGGCCGCTGCGTCTGCTCGTCCCCGCCTCGGTGCTCGGCATCGCCGTCGTGTTCCTGCTCGGCTTCCGCGTCGGGCTGAACGTCACGAGCTCGAACGTCATCGACGTCGGCTACGCCGGGGTCATCGGGGCCGACAAGCTCGTGGACGGGGAGCCGCTCTACGGCGCCTTCCCGAAGGACAACGAGCACGGCGACACCTACGGGCCGGTGACCTACGCCGCGTACGTGCCCTTCGTCGCGGCCTTGGGCTGGGGCGGGACGTGGGACCCGGACCTGCCCGCTGCCCACGGGGCTGCGATCGCGTTCGACCTGCTCGCCTGCCTGCTGCTGTTCCTCATCGGCCGGCGGCTGCGCGGGCCGACGCTCGGCGTCGTGCTCGCCTACCTGTGGGCGGCGTTTCCCTTCTCACTCTACGTGCTGATGTCGAACGCGAACGACACGCTCGTGGCGGTCTTCGTGCTGCTGGCGATCTACGTGGCGGCCAGCGCGCCGGCCCGGGCGGCGGCCGTCGCGCTCGGCGGGCTGACGAAGTTCGCGACGCTCGCGCTCGGGCCCCTGTTCGCCACCCATGCCTTCGGGAGGACGCGCACGCGCGGGCTCCTCGCCTTCTCCCTGAGCTTCGCCGTGGTCGCGGCGATCGCGATGGCGCCCGTGGTGCTGCAGGGCGAGTCGCTCAGCACGGTCTACGACCGCACGCTCGGCTTCCAGGCCGCGCGCGGCTCACCGTTCAGCGTCTGGGGCCTCTACGAGCTGGCCGGCCTCCAGCAGGTCTGGCAGGGCCTGAGCGTCCTGCTCGCCGTCGTCCTCGCGCTCGTGCCCCGGCGCCGCGACGTCGTCGGCCTCGCCGCCTGCGCCGCCGCGGTGGTCATCGCGGTGCAGGCCGGCGTGACCCACTGGTTCTACCTCTACGTCGTCTGGTTCTTCCCGCTGCTGTCGATCGCCCTCTTCGCGCGCTACGAGGAGGAGGACGAGCCCGCGCCGACGACGGAGGCCGCGGTTGTCGAGCCGTCCCACGCGACGAGCAGCGGCTCGATCGCCGTCGCCTGATTGCGCGTGGCCGAGCAGGTGATGAGGACCGCCATGAGCCACGGATCGTCCTCGCTGGTCTCGAAGGGGGTCCGCATGTGCGTGCGCATGGTGTGGATCGCCTGCTCCTTCTTGACCCCGATCACGCCACCGCGCGGCCCCGTCATCCCGACGTCGGTGATGTAGGCCGTCCCCCGCGGGAGCACCCGTGCGTCGTTCGTGGGGACGTGGGTGTGCGTGCCGACCACGGCGGTCACCTGACCGTCGAGGTACCAACCCAGGCCGACCTTCTCGCTCGTGGCCTCTGCGTGCATGTCGACGAGGATCTGGTCGCATGTCCCCTCGAGGCGGCCGAGCACGCTGTCGGCCTCGAGGAACGCGGGGCGCCCGGCCTGGAGGAAGACGTTGCCGCTGAGGTTGAGCACGCCGAGGCGCACCCCGTCGCGCGCGACGACGGTGTGGCCGTGGCCGGGCTGGGCAGCGAGATAGTTCGCCGGACGCAGGATGTGCTCGTGCGCGTCGAGGTAGGGGAGGATCTCGCGCCGGTGGTAGGTGTGGTTGCCGAGCGTGATGACGTCGACCCCGGCCGCGAAGAGCTCGTCGGCGATCTTCGGCGTGATCCCGAGTCCGCCCGCCGCGTTCTCGCCGTTGACCACGACGAACGTGGGGTCGTGCTCGGCGCGCAGACGCGGGAGGAGCGCCAGGAGGGTGCGGCGTCCGAGGCCCCCGACGAGGTCCCCGACGAAGAGGATGGTGCTCACCGCGTCAGCCATCGGCCCACTGTGGCAGCCTTGGCCGCTTGCGGGCAGAGGCCGTCTCCAAGTCCTACGGGCAGCGCGAGGCGCTCAAGGGCGTCTCATTCACGGCCGACCCCGGTGAGGTCGTCGCGCTCATCGGCCCCAACGGGGCGGGGAAGACGACGCTGCTGTCGATCCTCGCGGGACTGCAGGACGCGAGCTCGGGCTCGGTCGACGTCGGGCGCGGTGAGACGGGGTGGGTCCCGCAGCAGCCCGCGGTCTACTCCAAGCTCTCCGTCGGCGAGAACCTCCGGCTCTTCGCACGGCTGGAACGGGTCGCCGACCGGGACGCCGCGGTAAAGCGCATGCTCGCGCTCACGGGCCTCGCGGAGCGCGTCGGCGACGAGCTCGGCACGCTCTCCGGCGGCAACCAACAGCGGGTGAACATCGCGATCGGCCTGCTCGCCGACCCGCCCGTGCTGCTGCTCGACGAGCCGAGCTCAGCGCTGGACCCGCGCCAGCGCGCGCGGCTCTGGGAGCTGATCGCGGGCTTCGCGCGCGACCGCGGGACCACGGTCGTGTTCTCCACGCACGACGTGGGAGAGGCCGAGCGCTACGCCGACCGGGTGCTCGTCCTCGCCGACGGCGAGCTGCTCTTCGAGGGCTCGCCCGGCGCGCTGGAGGAGGCGGTCGGCGCGCGAGAGCGCGACTTCGAGGCCGCGTTCGTCCGCTTCCTCCGCGAGCGGGGGCACTAGTGCGCTGGCTGCTGGTCAAGGACCTCCAGATCCTGCGCCGCTCGCCGCTGCTGCTCGCGCTCCTGGTCGCCTACGCCGTGGTCATCGGGCTGCCCGTGGGCTACGGGATCTCCGCTCCGCCGTCCAAGCCGAAGGTGGCCTTCTACAACGGCGTCCCCGCCGCGAAGAACACCTTCGCCCTCGGCGAGCGCAGGGTCGACGCCTCGCAGTACGCCGACAAGCTCTTCGAGGACATCGACCCGATCAGGGTGACCTCGCGCGAGCAGGCGATCGCGAAGGTCGAGGACGGGGAGGCGCTCGGCGCGCTCGTCGTCCCCGAGGACATCACCCGGCAGCTCCAGAATGCGACGGAGCTTCCCGGGGTCTCCGAGCCGCCCACGCTCGAGATCTTCTACAACGCCGACAACCCGCTCAAGCGTCGCTACGTCGAGCAGACCGTCAAGGCCCGGCTGGCCGACGCCAACCTCGCGCTCTCCGGCGAGGTGACCAAGGTCGCGGCCAACGCGCTCGACGTGCTCCTGGCCGGCGGGCCCTTCGGGCTGCCGACCGGCACGATCGACGTCCTCGGCCTGCGGCGCGCGAGGACCATCCTGCAGGGCGCGCAGCGCGGGCTGCCGGAGGGCGATCCGCAGCGCGCGGCGATCCAGCAGGTCGTCGACTTCGCCGACGTCGCGATCACGAGCCTGAACTTCGCGAATCCGGTGCTCGGCGCGATCGCGGCGCCCATCCGCGTCGAGACGACCGAGGTCAAGGGCGGCAACGGGTCGCTCGAGGGCTTCGCGGTGGCGGCCGCGGCGACGATCGCGCTCATGTTCGTGGCGGTGCTGCTCGGGGCGGGCATGCTCGCGCTCGAGCGCGAGGAGCACGCGTTCGGCCGGCTCGTCCGCGGCCTCGTGCGGCCCACGGCGCTGCTGGTCGAGAAGGTGCTCCTGGGCGCGCTGTGCGCCTTCCTCGTCGGCGCGGGCCTGCTCGGGGTGCTCGCGCTCTTCGAGCCGGTGGCGCTGGGGCGCGCGCCGCAGTGGCTCGCGGCGCTCGCGCTCGGCGCCACGGGCTTCGCGGCGCTCGGGGTGGCCGTGGGCGCCCTGACGCGCGACGTGCGCGCGGCCTCGCTGCTGAGCTTCCTGCTGTCGCTGCCGGTCGCGGCCCTCGCGCTCGTCCCGAGTGGCACGGTGGGCGACCTCGCTGCCGACGGCATCCGCATCGTCTCGGCGCTCTTCCCGTTCAAGCCGACGCTCTCGGCGCTCGACGCAGGGCTCAACGCGACGGGCGGCCTGGCCCTCCCGCTGGCGCACCTCACGCTGCTCGCGGTCGCCTACGTCGCGCTCGCGCGCCTAGCACTGCGACGCTTCGGCGCCCGATGAGCCCGACCGTCCCCCGCCTGCGCATCGAGCGCGAGAGGACCGCGATCCGCCCGTTCGTCCGCGGAGACCTCGACGGGCTGCTCGCGCTCCGGCTCTCCAACCGCGACTTCATGGCCTCCTACGAGGCCGACCGCTCCGACGCGTTCTTCACCCGGGCGGGCCAGGCGCGCGAGATCGCGCTCGACACGGAGGCGTGGGCGGTGGGCGCCGGCTATGCGTTCGCGATCGTCGACCGGTTCGCCGACGACGGGCTGATCGGCCGCGTCGCGCTCAGCAACGTCGTTCGCGGGCCGTGGCAGAACGGGACGATGGGCTACTGGATCGATCTCGCCGCCAACGGCCGCGGTCACGCGACCGACGCGGTGCACCTCGCCTGCCGGTTCGCCTTCGAGCACGCCGGCCTGCACCGCGTCCAGCCCGCGATCATGCCGCGTAACGCGCGGTCGCGGCGCGTGGTGGAGAAGGTCGGCTTCCGCCACGAGGGCACCGCGATGCGGTACCTGAAGATCGCGGGGGTCTGGGAGGACCACGACATCTTCGCCCTCACGAACGAGGACTGGGAAGGGCGAACCTGAGCAGGTAAACGCATGCTACTGTCTGAGCATGTTGAACCGTCGACTCCAGGTGCTGATCGACGATGACCGCTGGGAACGGCTGCAGCGCCGCTCGGCCGAGACGGGAGCGTCGGTCGGCGAGCTCGTGCGCCGAGCCATCGACGACGGGCTCCCGGTGAGCGACCAGGAACGGGAGGCCGCGGCGGCCAGCTTCCTCGCCGCCGTGCCGATGCCCGTCGAGGACTGGGAGGAGATGAAGCGGGAGATGCTCGACAACATGGGCCCGATTCCGGAATGACCCGGGTGGTGCTCGACACCGCGATCTTCGTGTACGCGGTCGGAGGGGAGCACCCCTACCGTGAGCCCTGCCGGGCGATCGTCGAGCAGGCGGGACGCGGTGAGCTGTCGTGTGTCGCGAGCGCCGATCTGCTCCAGGAGTTCGTCCACCAGCGGACGCGGCGCACGGGTGATCGCGCGGAGGCGGTGCGCCAAGCGCAGAAAATCCCGGCGTTCTGCCGCGTGCTCGATCTCACCCTCGCCGACGCCCGGACCGCGCTCGACCTGTTCGCAGTGCACGAGCGGCTGCACGCCCGGGACGCCGTCTTCGCCGCCGTCGCGCTCGAGCGCGACATCGGCCACATCCTCTCGCCGGACCGCGCGTTCGACGTCGTGCCCGGGCTCGTGCGCGTCGATCCGCTGGACGCTGACGCGGTGGAGGCACTGACCGGCTGAGCGCGCGCAGCGCAAGCGTAGAGGACGTGCGCCGCCGGCACCCGTGCGCCTCGAGGCCTGGTGCTGCCCGCGCTGAACCCTCCCGGGCGGCCGGTGTGCTCCCCAATCCCTCCATGACAGCGATCGGGGAACACACCGCGGAAGCTTCCGATGGCGACGAGGCGGCGCAGGACCGCCACACACCCGCCCTACGCTGTCGGGTGCATGGCCTTTCCCGCCACCCGCATGCGCCGCCTGCGCGCCACGCCCGTCCTGCGCGACCTCGTGCGCGAGACGCGGCTGTCGCCGGCCGACCTCGTCATGCCGCTGTTCGTGCACACCGAGCCCGGCCGCCGAAGCATCGCCGCCATGCCCGGGGTCGAGCGGCTCTCGATCGACGAGCTCGTGCGCGAGGCGGGCGAGATCGGCGCGCTCGGCATCTCCGCGGTGCTCCTGTTCGGCATCCCCGCGGAGAAGGACGCCGAGGGCTCGGGCGCCTGGGATCCCGACGGCGTCGTGCAGCTCGCCACCCGGGCGATCAAGGCCGCGCACCCCGACCTGCTGATCATCACCGACCTCTGCCTCTGCGAGTACTCAGACCACGGCCACTGCGGGCTGCTCACCGACGACAACCGCGTGGACAACGACGCCTCGCTCGAGCTGCTTGCGCGCGCGGCTGTCGCGCAGGCGCGCGCGGGCGCGGACGTCATCGCGCCGAGCGACATGATGGACGGGCGCGTGGGCGCGATCCGTGCGGCCCTCGACGAGGAGGGCTTCGCCGACGTGCCGATCATGGCCTATTCGGCGAAGTTCGCCTCGGCCTATTACGGCCCGTTCCGCGAAGCCGCGGGGTCGACCCCCGCCTTCGGCGACCGCCGCGGCTACCAGATGGATCCCGGCAACGGCGACGAGGCGCTGCGCGAGGCCGCGCTCGACGTGCAGGAGGGCGCCGACGTCCTCATGGTCAAGCCCGCGCTCGCCTACCTCGACGTGGTGTGGCGCATCAAGCAGCAGTCGCGGATGCCCGTCGCCGCGTACAACGTGAGCGGCGAGTATGCGATGGTCAAGGCGGCTGCCGCAGCCGGGTACCTCGACGAGCGGAGCACCGTGCTGGAGACGCTGACCTCCATCCGCCGCGCCGGCGCCGACATCGTCATTACCTACCACGCGAAGGACGCCGCCCGATGGCTCCGACTGACACCCTGAAGACCGACGGCACCGTCGACGGCACCGCGAAGGTCCGGGCGCGCAACGAGGGCGCTGCCGTCCGGCTCTCCGAGCGCGACAAGCAGCTGCTCGACCTCATGCAGGGCTCGTTCCCCATCCAGCTGCGTCCCTACGCTGCGGTGGCCGCGGCGCTCGGCACGAGCGAGGACGAGGTGCTGGCCGACGTGCGGCGCCTGCTCAAGGACCGCATCATCCGCCAGGTCACGCCGATCTACGACACGCGCGCCTTCGGCTACGGCTCGATGCTCGTCGCCGCGAAGGTCGATCCAGAGCATCCGTGGCGCGCGGCGAAGGTCGTCAACTCGCACCCGGGCGTCTCGCACAACTACCTGCGTAACCACGACTTCAACATGTGGTTCACCCTCGCCGTCGAGGAGGACTCCGAGCTCGGGCTGCAGGGAACGCTCGACCGCCTGCAGGAGCTCACGGGAGCGGAGTCGATCCGTCAGCTGCCGACTCTCAAGCTCTTCAAGATCCGTATGGACTTGAAGATGTCGGGCACGACGACCGACCTCGCCAAGATGGCGACCGTCGAGCAGCCCGTGGAGCTCGCCAAGCAGGTCTACGACGAGTGGGACCGCGAGGTCGTCCGCGCCACCCAGGGCGACCTGCCCGTCGAGGCCGCGCCGTACCGCGAGGCCGCAGCTGCGCTCGGCGTCACCGAGGAGGCACTCGTCGCCCACCTCGAGGGCATGCGGGAGCGCGGGCTGCTGCGCCGCGTCGCCGCGATCCTCTTCCACCGCCGCGCCGGCTTCTCGGCCAACGGCATGGGCGTCTGGAAGGTCCCGGAGGAGCAGATCGCCGAGCTCGGGCCGCGCATGGCCGCCTACCGCGGGATCTCGCACTGCTACGAGCGCCCGACCTACAAGGACTGGCCGTACTCCGTCTTCACCATGGCCCACGGCCGCTCGAAGGAGGAGTGCGACTCGATCCTCGACGCGATCGCTTCGGAGACCGGCGTCACCGAGCGCGCGACGCTCTACTCCTCCACGGAGTTCAAGAAGATCCGCCTGCTCTACTTCACCGAGGACTTCCGCGACTGGGAACGGGAGCACGCGGGCGTCTGATGCCCGTCTCGCTGTCGGACGCGAAGTCCGCCGAGCTCTACTCCCGCGCCGTCCAGCGCCTGCCCGGCGGCGTCAACTCGCCCGTGCGCGCGATGCGCGCGATCGGCCGCGACCCGATCTTCGTCGACCGTGCCGAGGGAGCGGAGATCGTGGACGTCGACGGCAACCGCTACGTCGACTTCGTCTGCTCCTGGGGCCCGCTCATCCACGGGCACGCGCACCCGGAGATCCTCGAGGCGGTGCGCGTCGCGGCCGCGCGCGGCACGACGTTCGGCGCCCCCACCCAGGGCGAGGTCGAGCTCGCCGAGGAGGTCGCCCGCCGCGTCGGGTCGGTGCAGATGCTCCGCATGACCTCCAGCGGGACCGAGGCCGCGATGAGCGTCGTCCGCCTCGCGCGCGCGACGACGGGCCGCGAGAAGCTCCTGAAGTTCTCCGGCGCCTACCACGGCCATCTCGACGGGCTGCTCGCCGAGGCGGGCTCGGGCCTGGCCACGGCCGCGATGCCCTCCTCGCCCGGGGTCCCGGCAGCCGCGACACAGAATACCGTCGTCGTCCCGTGGAACGACGGGGAGGCCGTCGTGGCCGCGTGCGCACAGCACGACTTCGCGGCGCTCCTCGCGGAGCCGTACCCGGCCAACATGGGCCTCGTCCCGCCGCACGAGGGCTTCCTCGAGCTCCTGCGCAACCAGGCGACCGCAAACGGCGCGCTGCTGGTCTTCGACGAGGTCATCACGGGCTTCCGCGTCGGGCCGGGCGGGGCCCAGGAGCGCTCGGGCATCGCGCCGGACCTCACGGTGATGGGCAAGGTCCTCGGCGGCGGCCTTCCCGCCGCGGCCTACGGCGGATCCGTCACGCTGATGAACCGGATCGCCCCGGCGGGCGACGTCTACCAGGCCGGCACGCTCAGCGGGAACCCGCTCGCGGTCGCCGCGGGGCTCCAGACGCTGCGGATGCTCGACGAGCAGGCATACCTGCGCCTCGGGACCACGACCGAGGCGATGGCCGCGGGGTTGCGCGACGCGGCCGGGCTCGCCGGGGTTCCGGTGCATGTCGCGAGCGTCCCCGGGCTGCTCACGGTCTTCTTCTCCGAGGAGCCCGTGCACGACTACGCGGACGCGCAGGCGTGTGACCTGACAGCCTACGCGGACTGGTGCCGGGCGCTGCTGGCGCGCGGCGTCTTCCCGCCCGCCTCGCAGTTCGAGGCGTGGTTCCCTTCCCTGGCCCACACCCCGGCGCACCTCGACCGGGCGCTCGCCGCCGCGGCGGCCGCGTTCGCCGAGATCGCATGAGCGCTGCGCTGGCGCGGCTGGCGGATGCGCTCCGCGAGGAGGGCGGGCTGCTGGCCGGCGCGCTGCTGGCGAAGGCCGAGGGGCCGACGCCGCACGGCGAGCTCGCCGCCCGCGGTCCGCTCGCGGCCGGGCGCGAGGAGGAGGTCGCGCTCGTGGTCGAGATGGTGCGCGAGGGCTACCTCCTGCACTACGGCGTCGCCCGGGTGGTCGACGGCTCCGACCTCGACCTCGCGCTGCTGGCCGGCGACCGCCTCTACGCCCTCGGCCTGGCCAAGCTCGCCGACGCGGGCGACCTGGCCTCCGTCCGCGAGCTCGCCGACGTCATCGCGCTGTCGGCCGTGGCGCACGCGGGCGAGGACGCAGAGCTCGCCGACGCGGTCTGGCTGGCGGGCGCGGGCGCGGTCGGTTGGGGGGCGGCGCCCGCGCTCGCGAGCGCCAAAGCCGCCGCACGGGCACAGGAGCCCGATGCCGCCGGCGCGCTGCGAGCCGCGGCGCGCCAGCTTGCCGGAGACATGGCGCGGTGACGTGCGCAGATCACAGTGCCTCGCGGACGGCGCCTCTATCCTTCATCCGGCGCTAAGGTTCCAGCCCCGAGCCGGAGCCCTTCTTCGTCCGAGGAGCCACCAGGAGTCCCGCATCAGTGCCTGATCGTCACGAGACCGAGAGCGAGTACACGACCGACCGGCGGATCCCGGGCGCCTTCGAGGGCGAGACCGTCACCCGCCGCCGGTTCATGACGGCCTCGGCGCACACCTATGGAGGCCTCGCGGTGATGGCCTTCACGCTCCCCTCGCTGGCCTTCGCACTCGGCCCGATCTTCGAGGCGCACGACCAGCCCTGGCAGGACGTGGGCGCCGCCGAGGAGTTTGACGACAAGAGCTACGTGCCCAAGACGATCATGATCGCCTCCGGGGTCGGCGAGGCCGGCAAGTCGACGGTCTACATGCGCCGCAACGACCCCAAGGTCGATCTGGAGCCGAAGGACGAGTACAACGAGTTCATCGCGGTCTCCACGCGGTGCGCGCACCTCGGCTGCCCCGTCCGCTACGTCCCGGCGGCCGAGCGCTTCATCTGCCCGTGCCACGGCGGCGTCTACACCTTCCGCGGCGAAGTGGACGGCGGCCCGCCCGTCCGTCCCCTGGACCGGTTCTACACACGCAAGCGCGGCGACCGCGTGGAGATCGGCCCGCGCTTCTCCGTCAACCGCGAGATCAAGCGGTTCTCCCCGCGCGATCCCGGTCAGGCCCTCGATGGCATCGGCCAGTACATGTACCCGGCGCGGCCTTCAATCCGGAAGCTCCCGAACACCTAGGCGACTGACTGATGCCGAAGCTCAAGCTCCCCTCCGCGCCGATCCCGGCCCGGCTCAAGCCGCCTCCCAAGCGCCCCGGCACGGAGACCAAGCCTCTCGGCGCCATCGCCGAGACGGGCATCTCCGCCCT
>JAABUR0100002603.1_pt1 | contig 27071 bp, 27 predicted proteins | sample 5560091 | NCBI WGS metagenome assembly JAABUR01 (sample SAMN10711879, study PRJNA513375) | rock metagenome | isolation source: Antarctica rocks | place: Antarctica: Victoria Land, University Valley sud
GATCTGCAAGCGCTGCCTCAATTGAAGCCATATTGAATTTGTAATTGATTTTTGAAGAAAGATGAAAGTAGTAAAGTGGGGTGTGCACGGGACCGGAACGTGCATCGGGCCGGGAATACTCCTATCTGACAGTTGTCGGAAAACAGGGAACAGTGCTGCTACCTCTGCGGTTAGAAATCTTCGCTCGGGCGCCCTGTAGGGTTGGGGCTAGGGAATTCGGAGTTTTCCATCTCCTTTAACCACTCAAGATACTCCATCTGACCCCCATATCTCAATGTCAACGCGATCTGACATGAATACTTAATATAGGGTACCCCTAAAAGTACACCATCGACGGGGCAACCAGCCTGCTTCAGGCTCTGACAGATTACCGCATAGGAACACCTACTGGACAGCCGCATTCCAGAATGATGGGTCTGTACCTGATCAGATTCTTAACATTTTTACAAACGCGATCGAGCTTCTGAAGACTATTGCCAACATCTTTCCCGGTTTGCTCCTTTCAACTTCTACCGACAAATCAACAGGTCCCGAGAAACGGCAAAATGGCTCTCGGAATCTCTCCTACTGACGAACTTTCATCTGTAATCAGTCCATCCCAACTGCTCTGGAGCGTCATCGCTTCTGCCAGGGACGGAGGTATTCTAAACTTATGTTAGTGCTCGCCATTACCTGCCACTGGAGCTCTGCCTATCATGAGACGCGCATTCGCCAAGCAGCTCGCAATATCATTGATAGATCCGTTGCATTGGCCAAGTCTAGAAGCTTGACCATTCTTTCACATATCAAAACTACGTGGCATCCTTCAAGGATGTATTCGGTTGTATGGCGCCAAGGTTAAGGTACGATTTCTAAAGGTGCAGAGGCATATGACTCTCAGATAATATTTGCTAACCCTCAGCCCGGATACTTCAAGTAAAAGTCTAGTGAACAGCCACTACGATTTCAATGAATGCTTATTGCAGATTCTGAGGATGGTGCTCGAGGACTATTCTTGACATGATTCATAAATAAGACGCTTTCGCCGCTTAAGCAAGTAAGGGCGGTTAAGATCAAACGAGTGTGGTCTAATTGTAATCAGTTGAAACAACTTTCACTAACAATGTCGCCCGTTTCCCGGCCATCCTAGAGTGGCGCTAGAGACCTCAAGATATCGAAAGCCTTCAGTAACAGGACTCCCATTCCGATCAAAATCCCTTGTGTCCGTCACTTCTGGGCATACTCATTGGTATCGATACTGCTTTGCATCATTTCAATGCAGCGGCAACCATTATACCTGGACAAAGTTCCAGATGCATCTGGTCGAGCGATAATGGCGTACCGTTCCGAGGGGCCCTCTGCAAGATATCGATCCATCGGACCCAATCCGTGGCTGGAGCGAGAATTCATGAGACGCTCTTGGAACATGGGGCCGTGATACGGGCACGTATATGCTTCGTCCACACGTGCCGGGCGAGACTCGTATTGTGCATTGCCTGTTTGGAATTGCGAACCCACACCCAGAAGCTTATGCTCTTCTCTGTTGGATCGGTATGTAGAGAGAATGTCTGCTGATGGTCGCTGAGGCTCTAGGCCGACAGTTTCTTCGGCACCATATTGCGTGTACGCAGTAGTGCCGGCGAAAAAGGTGGGGTTTCCATAACCTCTCTGCTGATATGGAGTCTCTCTTTCGAATGTCGGGCCAGAAGTGGATGAATGAAGTATCGGGTCCATCTGTCTTTGATTCTGAGTGTCCCGTGTGGGCTCGTTCCTGCAAGAAGCTGTCAGTCTCCTTTCGTCATTTAATCTTCAATAAGGGAATGGACGTGTTCGAACTCAGAGAGTTCGTCACCTTTTCGGCTTCGGAGCGCTTCTTTGTGAAGCCATTGATGTTGATTTGCCGAGAAGATGATTGGACTTCGCCGCTCAACTGTCAAGGAGAATAGGTAGGGGTGGGGCTTGATTTCTTCAGAGTTGTTGGTAATCCTCTTACCTGGGGACTGGCTCAAGGTTTGGAATATCTTCTACATTCTGGCAATTTGACTGACATTATATAGTATTCTACACTGCACAGACGAGGGGTTGCAAAGTCCGCCGCACAGGAAAGGCAAATATGCTCCACAGATACTGGTATGAAGGATGCGCCCTCTTAGATTGGGCCATTCCCGCTGTTTGGATCAAGGCATGGCCATTTATGGGCACATGGTCAATCAATGCTTGCAGTTGTTCAAGCTAGCGCAACAGTGATGACCAGGTGGTCCCAGTGTCAGCGAGACTTGCAAGGCAAAGGATGTTGCGGTCACGTCTTCAGTTACAGAAGGGGGTTTCCGTGTCTCTGCCGCCGGCATTATCTCCTTGCCATTGGCTGGTATCCTTTTGTTCACCTTGACAATCATCAGACACCAATGGCAGTAACGCACTGTTGGGTTGGCGTGCGTAAGCTACATTTTCTCCTTCTCGTACCATTGAGCGGTCTCCTTGTGTCCACCTCGAAGGTCAGGGGGTATAGCAGCATTCAATTCCATTGTCCTGATACTTTCCTCCGGTCATTTGCCTGACACCGATCCAGAAATCATCGAGGCTCCCCCAGAGTCCGATAATTGGCCAGTCTGCTTTTGTTTGCTCTTGCGTTCATGTATTAAGTTAGCCGACGGGTCAGCAGTGTGCAGCAGCATGCAGGCAGAGCAGCAAGCATCTTACCTGGATGAGGGTTAGCCTAATTGTGGACACTGGCTGTAGTTGCCTTCTTTGCTGCCTAGTTATTTATGCCTGTGATTGGACAGTATACTTTTGTTCGACGTTAGCTTGCATCCACTGCGTCGGGTGTCCCTAAGTATACTACGATCGTCTCCCGGACACTTCCTCTGAATCCAGGGACATGAAAGAGTGTCGGAGTATTGCGCCCGCGTACCATCTATGTGGTGGTTGCCTAATAAGGCAGCCTCACCGATAGAACACGATGTTCTGCTTCCCAGCCTTCTGGGCATACTCGGCCCTTTCTCTCAATCTCAAGCCTACAAATAGTCGGATATTCCTATTTTCTTTCTCTTCCTTAATAAGGGTTCCCATATTTCACAAGCTTAATCGTATCGACCTCGATTTAACTAGTCGCTACTGACTATGGAGGCATCCTTTCCACAAGCTCTTTCCCCTTCGCTTCTCGATGTCCCGTTCGACCAGAAATGGGAGCCTCTCAAACCTATTATTGAGCGTCTATACATTTACGAGAACCGGAAGCTTTCCGATGTCATTAAAAGCATCAAAGACCAGTATGGGTTTGACGCTGCGTAAGTCTGACCTGCATACATCCTATCTACTGACCGCACGTTGTCCGAAGAGGGCTAATGCTGACCAATCTCTTCTCTGACTAGTGAGTCTCAGTATAAGTATCACATCAAGAAGTGGAAGTTGAGCAAGAACACTTCAACTCCGAAAAAAGCGGCGTTGTGCCAAATCATCGGCACAAGAGCACAGTTGGGCAAATCGTCGGTCATCACACGCAAAGGGCAGATTTTTGATACCAAAAATCTGAGGAGATATCTCAAGACCGAAGCAAGGAGGGAGATCACATTACAACCGGTGGCAGGAGGGGCAGCCAAAGATGCAAATTCGTTGTCTGGGCATATCTCTCTGTTTGGGAACAGGATGTAAGGCCTCTCGAGCTCAGCAGCAGCAGCTTCTTACTCACTCATGATTGGCCAGATTCATGAACTGGAATATGCCCTACGGGGCTATGAGATCTTCAGCATCCGGAGCAGCGGATTACGCCTCACCGCTCAATGACATTGAGGTCACTACTCCATCATCCCCACATGCAGCGCCATCTCCTATGACTGTGGCCGTTAGAGCAATGACGCCCATTGACAGAGCTCGTCTCTTCGTTGAAGGGCGACATAATGACTTGCTCAAATCAATGGAAAACAAACAAAGGGTGTGAGTATCTCAATCAATAGTAATGTCGGCGCTCCTGACAGCGTATGTAGTACGATGTCGACGTGGATGTATCAATTTTGGCTCTTCTCCTTTAAAACAGCAAAGCATTGGGGCCGCGGCCCGCAAGACTGGACTGCTATCATTCTTGGCTTGGATGATTACCGGCAGTGTACGACAATCTCAATCTCTTCACCGAGCACTCCGGGGATGAGTGTGGATATTCCAGCGTCCCAAACCACTCCGAGAGAGGATGAAGTGATTGATGCCACCACGTCAAGTGCTAAGAAGAGGCCATCGTCCTTATGTCAATGGAGCACTCACGTAGGTTACACAGACTATGAGAGCCTTCCTTCCCCACCACGTTCCCCACCAGGCTATCTCAACCTCGAAGACGAGGAAAGCTGGCCAACGTGGCCTGCCTCTCATGACTCCAAGGAATTCACGGAAAAGCTCAGTGACGGCCTAGAAAGCAACAGTTTTAGCAACGTTGGAATCAGTGATTTGCCGATAGCAGTCGATCAGATAGTCAAAGCTGCACGACGCTCACCTTATGAGCTTCTTGAAGAGGCTCTTGGCTTCAGCATCATGAGCCGAAATGTGGAACTAACGTCACAGCTGCTCGAACAACTTGAAGGCAACCTCGGCGGGCTGTACCCGTTTCATCTCGCGGTTACTTACCTAGACGGCTCAAAGACATGCTGTAACGTTCTGGACACTCTTGAGGATATAAGCCTACTCTCTCTCCGTAAGCTATATATCAATAATCTTGGCCATACAATTCTCGATCATCTCATGATTGCCATTCTCAAGGCTCATACGTCTTGTTTACCTAGTGTAGTAGATGTCATCTTTAAGAAGGAGAAACGTTTTGAAGGGGAAGACGTGGATATCTGTGGGCGATGGGACGCTGATTCTGACTGCATTCGCGCGCTCTTAGCGAACGGTACGTCAGGCATACCATTTGAATGGAAGCACATGTTCTGCCACACATCGGTTCAGACCATTTGTCATTGCATAGGGACCATCTTCTGGCCTCGTTGGGGACCAAATATCAACACACTAAGTGGATTATTCATAAGACATTGCTTGAACTGTGGAGTAAAGCTGCAGATCTTACCGCTACATACCTTAGTTTTGGTTGGACTTCATCTTTCTCAGTCTGGGTGCAAAGACGAAACCTTGTTTGGCATACTCGCCTGTTTGCTCTGTCTCTTGAGCTATGGAGCAAATCCCTTACTTAAAGCAGACATCTCGTTGCAGGCCCTCCTGGGCAGTGAAGAGGTTAACGAATGCAGCCACGAGGAACTGGACCCCGCTGAGCTTGCAGAGAAGGTACCGGCTAGCTTAAAATCAACGTGGTCTAGGGAGCTTAGGACAGGTTGGCAAGTGGTGTGCAACGTGCTCAAGCACTCACAAGCAGAATGGAAAGTCAGACACTCCCAGCGACGGTCCACCTCAAAAGAACGGGAACATGAGGATGAGTTCAACACTTTCATTGAATACAGCGAAGACGAAATGAGCATCGATGAAGAAGCAAGCTGTGACACGCATCTTCCTGCTCGATGTCCGGACAACGAAGACCATGAGAATTTTTTCGGGGGGAGCAAAGTTCTCCCCTCTCTTTGGGCCGCTGTACAGACGGAGCTACTGACGTACAGGCGTCTCGAAGAGGGAGATGCATGGATTTCACAGAACTTCAACATGGATGCCCTAAACGGGAGTCTCCAAAGTGGGGGTAAGGTTGCTATTGCACTTGTGCAGAACGAGATGATGAAACCGTTCTGCCGCTGTGGCGAATTTCCAGCAGCTGTTCCAGCCTGCACGCTTGTCGACGAGGCGGCGGCGTATTATTTCTCAAATTTGGAGGATTGGAATCGAACCACTTATATTCACACTTCCAAAAATCGTGAGGAACAGTGGGACTACTTTGACTAGAGGTCTGCTTGGTTTGCGACACGAAGCATTAAGACTATCCAACATACATTTGAGTTGCGGTACAATGCACACATGATATACACTTCTGACCTACCAGTCAGCCACTGAAAGATGCTCATTGCATCGCAGGACGCAGTACGTCTTGTACACTTTGCACGAAGGGAGAATAGTAGATTCTTTTAGGGCCTACTTTACTTTTTACATGTTTGGAAACGAGGTCATATGGGGCATTTAGTATATGGGGTTGAAGCTGCTAGGAGGCTATCTACGGAGTAGGAGATGGAAGGTGAAAACTCTACTAGCGGGCCCCAGCCCTACCAGCCCTATGAAGCGGAGGTTACCAACTCCCCTATTTCCAACATTACATACGCAACTCCCCCCACCGAGCAGGCGAGCTGGGGCTTCGTAACCTCATCGACTCACACTCTCTACACTATAACCCACCTTCCCTTCCCTTCCCTTCCCTTCACTCCCCCTCGTCCATCAATCGCCGTCGCGCCTCGAGCCCCACCACCACTCGAAAGATTACCATCACGTATCGCCGAATCCCAGCCAGCAATAATTCCCCAGACGAGGGGCTGCGAGGGCAGTGGGCGCAGTGATTCACCACGCCTTTTTCATGGCAGATGAAAAGCTCACACCATATCTAAGCTAACTGCGAACCTTTTTCGTAGGTAAAAAGGAAAGTGACGGGGGAGCAAAGTATGGTGGAAAACCATCAAGGATGTTTTCAGATATCGAAAAGGTTTTTTGGTTAGCTGTTTATATAGATACGTGTGGCTTTTTGGTGTTGCGAGCTGGGGGGATGATGATATGGTGGCTGATGGTTTAATAATTCATTTTTGTTATTATGAACTTTTGATTTTTCGATTTGTTGATGGGGGGGGGCCTATTGATTTGCAACATGTCAGTTTTTCTTCAAATTTTATTTAGAAAGGGGGAGGGGGTTAGGGCCGTGGATGTACTGTAGATATCTGCTCGTACTAGAGTAACTAACGGCTGCTAAAAAAGGGGGGTTTCAAACACCGTGTTGCTGTTGCTGTTTCTATTTCTATTAAATCTGTCATATTATGACTAGAATTTCTTTTTACAAGTAAACAGTTTAAGAGAATGTGTAGTCGAATGATTGGAGTATAGGAACACACACACACACACACTCGCGGCCGATTTGAAACGATGAAAGTCTTATTGAAGTCATCCGGTCTGAGCAAGAACAAGAGCAAGAGCGAAACTAACATTACATTACGTCTACATATGCCCCAGATAACCAAACCCCACGAAAACGATGCCGCTGCGGGGGGAGAGAGGACAAAGCGATATTTCACAGAGAGACAACGACCTTCTTGGCGGACACACCCTTCTTGTTCATGTCCATGGCTTCCTGGACGTACTCGAGGCCCTTGCCCACCACCAGCGGCTCGGGCGCGGCAATGTACTTGCCTTGGGCGAGGGCAGCCGGCAAGTAGTCTTCGTAGATGGCGCGGCCGACCTCGTTCGCCATGAGGTCGCTGCCGAAGATGAACTTTGTGTCCACACGGTTCACCCTGGATTTGACCGCCATGGACATGTTCGACCATCCCATGGAAAGCCCGGTTGAGACCCATCCCATTGTGCTTGATGGCATCTCGGCAGGTATGTCGACGCTAGCCTGGGCGACGAATTTCCTTCCCTTGGACGCCGCAAGGATTCGATGCAGGGCTTTAACGATCCATTGCCGATAGAAATTGCGCCAGCGGATTGTCTGTTCCGGAATGCCTCGATGATGTCTTTGATAACCGTCGTGCTGCGGTAGTCAAAGACCTCAACAGCACCGAGACTCCTGACGTAGTTGAAATTCTTAGGCGAGGCCGTCGTGATGACATCGTGGCCGGCCGCGACGGCAAGCTGGATGGCATTGCTCCCGACGCTTGAGGAGCCGGCCCAGACGAGAACGGTCTTCCCGTTCGGCTTTGCCGACACGGTCGGATACGGCAACGCAAGGAAGTCTTTCTGGAATAGCGCACAGGCGGCGGTCGACAGGCCGAGGGGCAGGACACACGCGTTCTCATAGGGCATGGAGCTGGGGATAGGCGAGGCCATGTTAACCCTGATCACGGTGTATTCCTGGAATGCGCCTTCGGCCGACTTGTTGCTCTTTGGGTCCATGCCGACTGCATGGCCTACGACACGGTCGCCAACCTTGAAGCGCGTGACGCCCTTTCCCACCTCGACGACCTCGCCGGCGAGATCGCTGCCCATGACGAAGGGATATTTGATCCAGGAAAACATTATATTGCCGGCGGCCTGTTTGAACCAGTCGAGCGGGTTGATGGCGACCGCGCCGTTCTTGACGACAATCTCGTTCTCGCCCGGTGGTGTGTAAGTGGCAGGTTTGACATCGAGGGGTGTGACCGATTTGGCGGATAAAAATGCCGCGTGGTTGGAAGGCATGATGCTTTGGCGGAGGCGGCAAGATAACTAAAAAGCAGCAAGACAGGGAGATTCGAGAGGAGGATCTAATCGTTGTTGCTGACGAAGAAGGACGACGGACACAGTAAAGGCTTTCTACTCTCTGCATTTCGGACAAAGAGTCCATGGCGGTGCAACTGATAGCCCGACTGCAAGCGAGCGAGCATCATCCTCTTCATAAAGCCTTCTCTGCTACTCATCGAGTCTGTTGTTCTATCATCCTTCAACTGGGATAGCTGAAATCAAAGGGAATGGACTAAGATATCGGACGAATTGTTGACCCGAAAGTTAAACCTGCAGGCGCACGCAGAATAAATGGAACTTTTTAGCGAGATTTTAGGGGAACCTCACTGAAGATTTCTATACATCTTTCCAACTTCAGCAATTCATCATATATAAGTATTTCCTAGTTTGATTAGTTGCTCTGGTTCATGGTTGTTCTTAAACCCACCCAAAGAATAATGGACCGGGGGGGAGGCTCGGTTAGTTCTATTGGTTGGTTCCAGATGATCGGGCGCCTTCGCTTCAGAAAAAGCAGGCAGGCAGTTAGACATACAGCCCTATTTTCCCCCAGCGATTTGCTACCACCAAAAACTCACTGCGTACTCGTACTAAACTCATTTAAAATTCAACATTCTCTCCTAACAAAAAAAACCGAAAACTTCTAAAACCAAAATGGAATGTACAGTACACCAACCCATCATTCCCACCCCACGGACTTCTGTCAGCCTTCCTCATACTCCGTACATATCTGACATACCACATACCACATCCTCCGTACCGTAACCAAGCCCCTTGACTACCTTACCTAAGGGGGCTAGCTACCTATCCTCACACCTTACCTACTCTTCCCAATCATTCCCTATTCTATCGTCACCAGTTCCCTAGTTATTGTCTTCATACCCCGTACCCCATACCCCATACCCCATACCTCCACCACACCAACCCCTGCCCCCCCCGGGCGGAACTCGCCGAAACCAAACCCCCTCGAATCGGACCGATCCGTCGGTTTACCAATCCCTGTCTCCTCGGCTCGCCCGCCTAGGTATGGGCGGTACGTACCCAAGGAGTAACTTTTTTACTTTTCAAGCGTTCCGACTATGTAAGTGATTCCGTGGCACTGGTAATGGGGCGGGAGGAAGGGGAGATCTTGTTTGTTGGGTTGGGATTGGGGTTGGGATTGGGTTGGAATTAGAATGAAACCCGGCTGAGAGGCGGGGAAAGCTTGGCTATGGGAATGGGAATGGGAATCGGACATGGGTCCAGTGGTTTTTTTTGTTTTTTGGTAAAATCGTATGGTTGGATTTGTATTGAACAGAAGTAAAGGAGAGTGAGGCAGACATGACACGTTAACCTAGATTTCTTTTTCCAAAGCTCTTCTATTCATTATATTCCAAAGCCCGTTCCTCTCGCCGTCGCAAAAGCTACTCCGCTCAATCGTACCGTCGTTGAAAGGAAAGTCGTAAGACATAGGAAACGCCTGCGCAGCTACAGTAATGACTCTCTTCTCGTAGTATCGGATCAGGTGGCCGAAGCCTGGGGAGAAAGGTCCATCTCTTTCATCCGCTTCTCAATGCGCTCGACCGCGGTGGGATCGAGGGCCGTCTCCTTCGGCGGGGGCTGGCGGGTACATTCGTTGCATCGTTCGTGACCGCATTTGCCGCATGTCTTCTCATGATCTTTGAACATCGTAGAGCATTTGTCGCATGTCCAGCGCACGTGGACTCTAACATCCCGATGGTGTCGTATTGCCAAGGGGAATGTCTCCTCTTTGTCGCCTGGGTAGCCTCCGGCATACTTTTCGGACTTGGCCCTGGGTACTGTTAGCTGGTGAATAAATGAATGGAACAGCCGAGCTTACGGTTCCCGGGGACATGAAGGACAACGCTCGTGTCCGCAACCCTCGCATTGAATGGCTCGGCCGACGAAGAGAGTGTCACACTTGTGGCAGGTTCGGCGTACCCTCTGCGACGGGTTCTTGCGCGCCAACTCTTTGCCAGTCACACGTGAAGGCATGGTCAGAATCTTGGACTTTCCCTTGGTGGCATCTTCGCCAGAAATCGCTCCAGCTCCGAGCCCTTTGCCCTTGGACTTGGTTTTTCTGATAGGGAATTTGGGGCATTTCTTGCAACGATTATGGTCACAGTTGGTGCACACCTTTTCAGGACCAAAAGTGACTTGGCAGCGGTGACAAGTACGATGGACACGCATGCGGATCTTCTTCTCAACCCGTTCGCCATCGCCTTTGGTTGGCGCCGTCCATTCACCAGGTTCCAAGGTTATGCCATACTTTGCAAAGAGAATGCGAGCCTTTTCTTCCTGGATTGTGTTGCTCTGAGCGGCAGTCGTAGCGAATCTTGCGTTCGTCGGCTTGGTGCTCGGTTTGGTGTCCCGAATGGACTGCGAGATTGCGGCAGGAACTGAGGGCGCTGGGGTGGCCTCTTCCTGGATTGGCTTGCCGGTGATATTGGAAGACCCAACTGCTGAAGGATCGAAACCAAGAGGAGCTATGATAGGAGCGCTGTGATTGATTAGTTGATGACACTGAGGCGTGTAGAATAGATGTCTGAGAACATACCTCCCTAATGGTGCTGGGCTTGATTCAGCCTGTCCGGTACGACGAGACGCTGATTGAGTCCCAGAGACGGTAGGTACAGAGTCTTTGCTGGAGCTTCCCCTCTTCAAGACTTTGCTAGCCCGTCTCATGAATTTGGAAAAGCTTTGGGACCTTTCGCCGGAGCCCGGTCCACCTGGTGCTGAAGAACTCATTGTGGTGTCAAGTGAGAGGCTGAGCAGAGTCAAGTGGAAGTCGTGAGTTTATAGATAAGTTTCCGATCGAGCTATTCACAACAATGGGTAATTGAATGTGTCGATGTTGGAGGCTGTGTAACCCACGTGAATTACGTGTGCGCTGTCGGTCCGACGCAGATAAGGACGATTGGAAGAGAAGAGGTGGATGTACTTGTACTACTACCCTGAGGCAATCAAGGTAAGTTGTACGCCGTACTAAAGCAGAGAAGTGATGGTCGATTGATGTATTTTTCCTCTGGGGTGTACAGGTGGTGACAGTGATTATTGGTCCACAATCGAGCGCGAGAATAATCCGATCAATCACTTCAGAACGAAAGACGTCAGTAGGCCGGTGCGCCCATGGTATAGAAATTGCAACCTATCGTCGCGCCTTGTCACGGTGACTGTGAGAGGTGAGAGGTGTGTAAGAAGGGCGGAGGTTGGAAGGAAGTACAAGAGTGATAAGTGGAGGAAGGAGGGAGGGAGGAGGTGGGAGGTGGGAGACGACCAGGGTCTTTTGTTAGGGACCTTAGGGTATTCAAGTCCCTCGGTATAAAATTGAAGGTTAATACCAAGGCAGTCGTAGTGGGAGTGTCTAGCAGGGTTTAATATTGCTCGGGACCGCTTAAAGACTTGCATTGGACGCTTGTGGACTCTGTTTCCGCTTTTTTCCCCCCTGCAAGCTGAAGCCTGCAGTGGAGATGGCGGAACAGCGCGGAATTCTCTCGGAGTTCTGTTCGTAGCGGGGTAGAAGTACTAGTACTAATAGTACTTCACACCCTACGGAGTACGGTACCACGGGTGGGTACCTATGGTACGGAGAGCAGGTAGATCACTACCGTACCCACCACCGTCTCTGTCATTATCATGCCCGGTGGAGACACCCTGTCCTTGGCATGGAAGAATTAAGATACACTTTGCACCTACAGCATATATGATATATGATATGCTCAATCGAAGAGTGCGAATCAATATTCATGTGTTGGTGATGTACGATTAATCCCTAGTCACCCACTCGCACTTCATGACTCGGCGTGGGATAGTCGCAGCACATGGGTGTCATGCATGATGCATCCAAACTCCAAAGCTCACCAGACTCTCGTAGTGGCCGTCTTACTGCAAAGCCCTGGTCTTTGGGAAACCCGAGGAAGCAGATGCGACAGCCGTTATTGTGATGTACAGATACATACATACATACATAGATGCCTGCGCTTGCATTGGCTCTTTCCACATCTTTATTCCTGTTGCCGATTGGATCATCTTCGCTCACCATTCTGCGACAACCAAGTCAGGACTGCAGCCTGCATGAACGTCGTACCAGATCCACATAGCTTGCTCCATCAACCTTCGTCCAAAAAAGACACCGCTTCTGATTCGTCGCGTGTCGATTTTGCGATATTTCCATGTTTGGGAGATGCGTCGATGCTACCGAGGTAGAATACTCAATGTCGTTGTTGTCTGAGATCTCAAGTCGCCAAGGCGCACATAGACGATGTCTCACCCGCCAGTTGTTTCGCCATGGACCTGGATACGCGAAACAGAAGATCTACTTCTTCAAAAACTAATCTATTTTTACATGCTCAGTCCAGTTCGTCTGAAAGAATAAATGCTGCCTATGGGATTGTTACTATGTACCTCCTACGGTAGCCGTGATAGCAGCCCGTCGTAACTTTAGTAGTAGGTCAACAAATATGACTTCCTTTCGTGTTATTCGAGAGTCAGAAAGCGCCAGGGCTCTGCGCCGGGGAAGAGAAGAGGCTGAACACAACGCCCGTTATTCCAACTTGCGGGATACATTTCATCTTCCCTTCCCTGCATCGGCAACCGAATACGTGGAAAGGCATGGGTCCCGACAAAACAAGTCTTCCTTGTGCGACGAGAAGAATAATGACAGTCTATCGAAATTGCCCCGCGAGATATCAGATCTCATTCTTTCGAAGCTGTCGCCGGCTGCCCTTGTCGCTGCTCGGACTACCTGTCGAGCATGGTGGACAATGATCATGAGCAACACGTGGATCCTGGCTTCCGTCCTAGGCTTCGAGCATCCGCTAGCTGTGAGGGTTGACCTGAGAAGTGGAAACGATGAGATTAATCTCCGGCGTTTGCAAAAGGCCTTAGATCGCCAAAGGACCATATACTCAGACGACGAGCACCCGGGTATTTGGCCCTTGCACTTTCGACGACGGGTCATGGACTTCTCGATTCCACAAGTCTGCAAGCATATGCACCAAAAGTGCTCAATATCAGGATTCGAATTTGGCTCTGCGGATTTCAGTGTTATTGGGAGATTCATGGTACTTCTCGTAAACAGCGCGGTTGAAACAGCGGCAACCCCTCAGCAAGCCCACAGCGTTGTCTTTTATCAAATTGCCTTGTCCGGCGAACCGCTCTATGTCGGTTCCTTGCCATGTCCTAAACGCAACGGCCCATTGAGCGTTGTCCGGGGCGTCGAAAACCGACAAAACAAGTCTTGGAGCATCACAATTGATATTGATGGCACCACAAGGTCATACTCAATCGCTACCCGTGGAGCCTATGCGAAGAGTGATGCGCCTTTTGTTCTCGCACAACTAGAAACAGAAAATGCTCCTTTCGCAGATGCTCAGGAATCCAACCTTGTCACGGAATCATCGAATGACTTTGCGACACCACAAAAGCCATGGCAGATCTTGACGATCTTGACGTATTTACCATATACAACGGTAAGGATAGTGAACATATCGTACCCTGTTCGGATCTTAGTTACAGGCACAAGACTGATTTGTTCGATCTTAGGGTGAGGGCACTGGGAGCGTTAGAAAGATCGCGTTAGCCAAGCACATGTTATCTGGAACTCTTTGGGTTGTCAGGTTGGGGCCTCCACTGGAAATGTCAGACTCGACAGATAATGATCAGAAGATCAAGGATTCACAGCACCATGAAGTGGGCCATTGTGATGGCGTTGGAATCGTCACAGCCGTTGCACTAATCGTCCCTCCAAAAGATAAATGGATCTACAGAAATGTATCAGTAGCTTCATTTGCAGGTCCTGCTCGAGTTGCCGTCATCTGGCAAGAGAATGTGGATAACCATCAACACACAGAAATGTATTTTCATGACATTCCAATCATGATTCTTTACAGGACGAAAGAAGAAGGTACCGCTGAGCAGCGGTATGCCTATCTGCATCGCTTGACAGAGCCAGAGTCATCGCCATTACCAGAAAATCTGGGGCCATCCGGTATGTTTGTCAACGTCCATGGTAGACGCGTCCAGTCACTGGGCTGGCAAATGGGTGGGATCCACGCTTCCAGCCCTATCTGGAATCTTTCTACTGCGAAAAATTCCAGGCATTCTCTTGATGTTCAACAGGCGCTCGGAGGCTTGCAAGCAACCCGGGGCGCCAAAGTGCTACGCGATGAATTCGTTGACAACCGAATGTGTTTCGTCTGGGGTCCCGCCGCGTCAGATAGGCATCATATCTCGCTCGCCGTCTTTAATTTTAGGTATGAGGGTTCCGCGAAACCGAACCCAATACGGAATGCGTATCCTGCGTGGCAGGCCAGCCTAGTAAACCCGCCCGACTTCTACTTTACACGCTGCGCTTGTGCTTTTCATGACGATGGCTACACCATCGTCTTACCCGACACCGCCTGCGCTGCCTTGATTGCAAGTACAGGATCGAGCCCAAAAGATCAACCACGCAATCCGACCTCTACGAATCCACCAATCGAGCATTTCGAAGCCTGTGCGCCCTACGGAAGCGAAGAATATAAGCTCAAAGAACAACTCCTCAGAAAGCGATTCACCACTCTCTTCCCAAAAACCCACCCCAGCTTCCTGCGCTCGTTCTGGCCAAACCCTACACCTCCAATTCCAACCCCCGTACCTGGATCCATCCAGCACTACGACCCGCCCGCCAGGAAAGAAGCGCTGGAGAGGCGCGACGAGGAATTGCGGGCGCACATTAGGGAATGGAAACGCGAAGGGCGGTCGGACTTTGATATTGCGCAGGCGTGGCTCCACTCCAGGTGGTCGGGTTGGGGTGCAGTTCCGAAGCCGGAGGGGTGGCGGGACTTGTAGGTGGTGTGGTTTTGATCTGTGCGAGGGTTTTACGTAGTGATACTTCTGGCGCCAGATGAATCTGTCTGAGACCATTCAAAGACTAGGTGAAACGAGCTTGCTCTATCTCAGAAACAAAGTTATTGTTTGTCATCAAAGGTCACACGTACTTCGATGCTGCAAAGGCAGGTTGTTCATTTGCCATCCAATATGCCCTGTTTTCATGTTTTTGGCATGAAGGAGGAGGTTTCCCGGGTTGGGACGGAGGCTATGAAGTAAAATTCGCTACAAGTAGGCGGGCATGCGAATACTGGATCGCTAGTGTTGGGTGGTTTGGAATACACCTGCAATGGGGTTGTTCATTACTTTGAATACAGAAACACATTGTACCCACTACCGTCCGTCCCTCAAAATCACTTTTTGTTGCTCACATCAGCAAAAAGCTCGCGCGCCCGATCTCAAATGGCAATAGATATCGATATAGATTGATGTCTAGTTCTGTTTCTATTGCGTGGGTAACTGCTGCCCCGTGCTATCCTGGAAGAGAATGATGAGTTCTAGTGCAAGGCGAGGTTTTCCCACTGGGGCCAGAGCCGCGGTGGCAGTGCTGAGGGTCGGTGTGGCCTGGGTGAGTTAGGGCTGGCGAGAGGGGGTTTTATAACAAGGCATTCAAGTGGTGGGCATGCAACAGAAGCATCAAGGGAGAGAATAGAGAAAGCACAGAAAGTAGAAACATAGGCCACTTATGCTTGTATGGTGGAAGCAAACTGCACATAGTCCTGGCCTTCGTTCAACTGCACAAATATGGGACGGGGAGAAGCCTGCATGGGCCTGTTGATGAAACCTACAATTGAGTAATGCAAGTTACGAGGGGGTTTGAGGGCCAGAGGACAAACTTATCGAATCCTGATCGCTAGGGCTAAGCGAGGATGACTAATGTATCCATTTGAGGACAAGCGTAGGGTCTTGTTTGTTTACTTTCCATGATCACAATCGCAACCGCAAATCGCAATATCTTTGCAGATGCGACATTGAACTATCCATGAGAAAAGGCTTCTCCAGCTTAGGTCTCTCTAAACATTACTTTGACTAATGGATTTTAATGCTCGAATGAGCCAGCAATTTCGCTCACAAAATGCCGGCAACGGAGGGCGAGGTAAGCAACAGCATAACGATAGCGATGCCTTCATGCGCCTGGTAAGTCGGCACCTAAACCCGGATCTAAGGCGATTCAAATCGGCTGACTCGTGCAAAACAGCCCGATCGTGAGATTGCAGGATGCATCAGCGACATTGGCGTACAGTTCTCACCCGAAGACCTCCAAAAGCCCAATCCACAGCAAATACAAAAGGTCTTTGAATGGTTTGCAGAGCTATTGATGAATGCGACGCGCGAGACGGTCGAGCCCGCAATGCGCGCTGCGGCTGAGGATGTCTGTGGGGAATATATGGACATTGTGCCAGCAGATACGAGGAATTTGATGGGCTTCTATGTCTCGTTACGAAAGCTGCTGATTGAAGTAACATAAGCCCCTCTTTAGTGATGAATTGAGCATTACTGACATAGTGTATCTAGTGTGGTATCACCGACTTCTCGTTCAACGACTTACTAAAACCTACGCACGACCGCCTCGTCAAAATCTTTTCATACATTATTAACTTCGTGCGATTCCGCGAGTCGCAGACTGCTACTATAGATGAGCATTTCAACAAAGCTGAGACTACAAAAGCTCGTATTGAGACTCTATACATGGAGAATCAGGACATGGAAGCAAGACTCGACGAGATGAAGGCCCAACGCAAGTCCATGGACGTGCTAGTGAAAGAGAAGACAGAGCGCAACGATGAGCTTAAGGTGCGGCTAAAAGAGCTGAAAGCCAAGCAAGAGCCAGTTGTCGATTGGCTAGAGAAATGCAAAGGAGAGAAGGTGAGGTTGGCAGGCGCGCTGGAGACCAAGACCGAGAAATGTTTAGGGGTGCGGCAAGAGTCGGAAAAGCTCCGACCATATGTATTGCAGTCACCCGTCGCGCTACAAGCGAACTTAACAGAGCTCTCAGACAATCTTACCAGAGACCGAGGACAAATCGACAGTCTCGAGAAACGAACAAGAGCGCTGCAGACGAGCTCCGACACCTTCGGCGTAGTCACCAACGACGTCTCATCCTGCATCAAAGTCCTCGAAGAAGTCTCAAACGAACTACACAAAGAGGACGAAGAAAACCTCAAAGCCGCCAAGCGCCGCGACGCCCTGTCCGAACGGGGAAACAACGTGCGGGAAATCGAACGCACAGAAGCCCTGCTGCAGCGGCAGCTCAAGCGATGGCTGGACCGCACAGAGCAAGTGCGGAGCGGCAGCAAAGACAAAGCGCAAGCCGCAAAGTCGAAGATGGAGGATCTGCGAGGCGTGCATCGGCAGTTGACGGAGGAGAGGGGGGAGAAGGGGCGCGAGATGGAGAGGAGGAGGGTTCGGATCGAGCAGACGGAGAAGAAGGTATATCTCCCATCTAGCCTTCCCACGCATAATCTGGCGGGAATTTTTTTTCTTTTTTTTTTTGGAAAAGCGTTGCCAAAACTGATTTGCGCACTAGATGGCCGACCTGAAAGAAAACATCGAAACCGAGATCCACTCCGCGCACGACGAGTACTTGAAAATGGACTCGCATATCAAGCTCTACATTACCGAGATGGAGCAATCGATCTACACATCGTAGCGCTTCGCGAATGGGTGCAGGGGGGTTTCTATGGTGTTGGGCACGGCTGGAGGTTATGATTGGATGGGATGGCGTTTATGTAGATAAGATACCGTTTGGATTTCGAGCCCGTTGGAAGGATTAGCGCGATGTGTATACCAGGTCCTCCGTTGTCTCGAAGGAAGTTCCTACTATAGTCATTGATTGCTGCAGGCGGTGGGAGGTGACAATGTCACGGAGGGGTTTTTCCCAACGGTGTCCATTGCCCTCCCCCCCGTCGTCCTCCCCAATGCCAAGAAATACCCTTCTACTCTAACATCCTACCCGCCTCCGTGATTCTTCTCTCCCTCCCCTCCCCTCCCCTAACCCTAATGCAACCTTCTCAACCCCTCCACCACCCCCCTCACCGCCTCCACATCCCCAACCCCCTTCCCCAACCCCTTCACAACCTCCTCCTGCACCGCAGGCGACAGATCCAAAAACGCGTCCACCAGCTCCCCATCTACGAACCGGAACGGCTCCTCCGCCTGCCGCGCCTGGTTCCTGAATGCGCGGTAGCTGTTGAACGGGATGTTGCCGGGGGAGCGGACGAGGTAGGCGAGGGCGGATTGCAGGCGCATGAGGGTGTCGAGGTAGGCGGGGGCGATGAGGCCGATGAGGTAGATGGAGCCTTCGACCTGCGCGGCGGGGAGGGGTTAGTGGAGGTGGGGGGAGATGGGGGAAGGAAAAGAGGGCTTACGGTTCCGATGAAGGCCGTTGGGGTGACGATTGCGTTTGGGTTGGCGGATACGTCGAAGCTGCGGATGCGGTTTACCATCTCACCTAGTCTTATCTCGCTGATGACTTCCAGCCGGCGGCGGTCATCGGCCGTGATGCCGTTGGTGTTTTGCTGTAAGACCATTAGATTGCCCTCGGCGTCGCTTTCGAGGAATGCGGCGTCTTTCCCGACCTGCGCGACTGCTGTAGCCCACACTGTCTGGAAATGGCGTGCTACTTCCTCGAGCGTGTCGGGGAGGCCGGCGGTGCCGCGCTTGTACTCGACGATGGAGACGCTTTTCATGAGGTCGGCTACAGCGATTATGTTGCCTGTTATGGCGATGTCGATGGGGGCAGTGGAAGTACGGAAGCTGGCTTGTTTTTGTAGTGTTCTATCGGATAGGGAGTAAACAACCACCTGGGCACTGTGTTACTTGATTTGCCAAACAGGGGTTAAGAACATACTGTTTTGACTAGCGCTGCGACGATGTTTCCATCTACCACTCCCACAGCTCGACAAGCTCCCTTGACCGGCATCTTTGCCACAACTCTAAGTTTTCGGTGTTCGCCCACTGCAAAGACGAGGATTCTTCCTCGGATTGCTTCATCGTGATCGTCCGTGTATGTGGTGCCAACGATGAACCTTTCAACTATGGCACCCGACTCCTCACGAAGATCCGCCCTGCAAACACTCTCAACAAGCTCTTCCTCATTCAATTCGTATGTATCAAGTTCTTTGAATAGAACCTCATCGGCCAGCTTGAAATGGCTCTGCACAACTTCATTGCCAGCTCTCAATGTTCGCTGGATTGTGCCTAGTCCGAAGGCTTTTAGACTGGGTGAGTACTGTACTCTTCGGACCGTCTCATGCACCGGCAGCGTCTGCACATGTGTGATGCGCTCAGTGTCGACTAGAGCAATCTTGAGATCTTTCGCGGTAGAAATAGCTATCGCTCCTGGGTACGCTTCAGAATCAAAAGGACACACACATGATGCTTCTTCAGCAGTGATTGCGGAGTATATGATACGGTTTTCAAAGCCGTATATCAGGCTTGGATGTTCGCAGGTTGCAAAGACACTGAAGATTCCATCGCCTTTAGGTAGGGCCTTGAAGTTGGCCTGCTCAGTTCCGAGAACTATAGCCTTTTTCGCTGACAGGCTAGAGCGAGCGGTATCGTAAGAGAACGTGACGACCTCGCCGTTGGTCATGGCGATGAACAGGGTGGGCCGCTGCTCCGAGAGGACTTGAGTAAGGAGGATCGAACGTGGTACAGAGATACCATCGTCGCTCATTGTAACGCTTCGGATGGTTTCCAATGTATCTATCTTAAAAATTGAAACTGCCGCGCTTTGCCAAAAACCAGCGAAACATACGTCGGTTGGACCCATAGGTATGTGTATGCAGGCAATCTGGCCCTCGTGTGTGAAGTTTCTGCGCGCCTTGATTGAAAGGTCCCCATAGAGGTCGAGAATGAGAGCCTCGATACCTCCTATTGATAACGCAAGTCTGGTGTCATTCGCCGATGCTGCCGTTATGCCTTGTCCATCAGGAGATGACCATTCTGATGTTAGCATTCCATTCTCGGCATCAACTATGCGGGCTGATGAACCTGTGACTTGAAGGAGACGGTTATTTGGAACATTGACTGCAAGAACCGTGCTTTCTGATAATGACAGACTCTTGTATTCGGCTGCCTCCTCGATCTCTCCGTCTGCTGCAAATTGAAATACCCTGGTTTCGTCTACAAACGAAGCAAGAAGTAGATCCATGTATTGGCTCTCGCTCGTGGATCGTAATCCAAACAGATCGGTAATGTGATCCATCTCCCCCAACAGCCCCTGCTCTTCCAGGCCAACTCCGCTTCGAATACTACGAAGGCTGCCGTCTCGAAAAGCTCCCGAGCCAGCGACTATCCTTGCTTGTCCAGAAGAAAATTCGCTAGTCTGTGATTCGCCTGCTCGGTTTCCCATATCCATGATCGTGAAGTCCAAAATGGGTGCAATGTTCGGAAGTGTTTGTACTACTTCAATCTTCTTTTCTAGCAATCTAATAACTTGTGAATCCCCTTGATGAGATCCTATAAACACATGACCGTTATCCAAATATACTAGTACCGATGCTCGAGAAGTATGACCGATCAAATCTAGTTTCCAACCAGTAACCTGATCATTGTCCCCCAGTAGCAGCATCAGGAAGTACAGTTTTCCGTAGTCATCGGCTAGAAGCCAGCGCTGTGCATCAACTTGTTCCCAAGCAACAAACAGAGATGCTTCCTTTAGCGGCTCAGTCAGACTCTCACCAGAAGCTTCGTTGATGTACGTAATCGAGGTCTCTGCAAGTATGAGAAGGCCGTCTATAGTCGTAAGCACATGGTCAGACGTGGCTAGGCGATTTATACATACAGGCTGGTGCTGATACTGGTATTAGATGGCTGGCCCCAAGTTCCAGATCATCACGGGTTTCGATGACCTCCTCGAGGGTGACGTTCCCTTGCTCTCCACTGCCCCCAGGAGAATGGTCCAGGACTCTGATACTGAGGCAAGCCTTCCTATGGTTATCTTCATACAGGAAAGCAAGCTTGATCTGTCTACTGTCCTTGCCGCCGCGTGAGTGTACGAATGCCGAAGACCGGACGAAGAGATCGGATATTCTGGCAGCAACTGGCTCACCAAGAGTTCCAGCCTCCGGTATTCCTTTCCTCTTGCCCAATTGAGCTATTGGAATGACGGTAACGATCCCATCGTAGATCTGCAGAGCCATGAACTGCTTCGTAGGGTCAATCAAACACCGATCATGAGTCTGCGAATCCCTGGAAGTCTTATCTGCCACGTCAGTATACTGTGACTCCGTACGTAATTGATGTGAGTGACCATCCCAAGAAACTGTAAAATATTTGAACTGGTCGGTACCAACGAAGAGGTGTTCGGTGGATGAATTAGCGGGTTGCAGTTTCTCAAGCATTAGAATTTTGCCATAGATAGATCGGGTATGCGACAAGAGGAGGCCATCCGTAGTCTGAGCATATATCTCAAGCCGGTTGGCTTTCCTGTATGCTATGTTACACGTCCGAGCATACACAGCTAGAAAATAGGTGCTGACTCACGCTACAACCAAGCATTCCTCATCGGGACTGAGGAATCTCAGCTTGATTGCCTGTCGGATACTGCTAGGCCAATGTATAGGAGCTAAGTATGCCATCTCAGGCCTTCTATAATGTTTCTGTGGCGGCTCTTGTAGTGGTTATGCGGACGCTGAAGCTATCAAGAACGCTTGCGGTGACGCGGTTAAAGTTTAGCAAGTCGTCAGCCATGCAGTAAAGTAGCAGTTCCAGAAGATGATTGCTTAAGTGGAGAAGTAACCTAACCAGGAGGACATCCCAAAAGCAGGTTACGATTTCCACAGTGAACACCTGGAAATGTAGTCCAATTGGACGAGCACTAGAATGAGACGGCGACAATTAATCCACTTCGACGGTCAGTCAAACTGTAACCCAGCAAGGTCTTGAAGCCCAATAGGATTCTAGTTTAGTTTACAGTCAAACGAAAACCGGGTTCAAAAGCTTGAGAATTCATGTGAGGAATCTCTTGGTTCAATCGATACGAAAAGGTAGATATCTAGATGTCATACAGCCCTATCAGCCTTATCCAGCGATTTGCTTCCGGCGCTAGCGGCGCCAAATTTAAAGTTTTACGGGAAAATGCAATATGACACAATATCGTTTTTTATTTCGCGAAATTCGGTTGATCTTACTTTCAGATCAACAACACCACCTACGCAACGCAACCCCATCTTCAAGTAGTTACTTCTTTGTAAGACCTTCTTCAAAATTATTCGTGCAACTGCTATTTGTCTAGTGATATAGGTAGCAGTTTCCACAATGCCGCGTACTAAAGGAGCCCCTAAGGCGGTCAATATCATTGTAGACCGAGAAGCTCGAGAAGAAGCTCGGGCTTCGCGGGACGCGCCCGAACCACGCTCCCCAAAGTCCGTCGCCGAGGTGAAGAAGAGATCTCTGGATGAGAAGCGGACGTGGGTGCATACCCAGCTCACCCCGCTTACTTCGGACAATGTGGACGATTTTCCTTTCGGATGGTCAGAGATGACCAATAACCCGCTTGCCTACCATGGCAGTGTAAAAGATAACGATGAGGAGATCATCGCCGAATACGATATGTACATCAATGTACCTACCAAGAAGATTCTGATCTTCCAATATCCCAATCGTGATCCCGGCCAGCAGTACTGTGACGCAAGCGGGCAGAAACCTCTCGAACTACGCATCAAGCCTAAATGTGGTCTTGTTGAGGTTGATATTCCTATGAATATTCATGATAACTTCAACAAGGAAAAAGGTGTTATCTATGGAGAGGCGATGCGTAAGAGTCGCGTTTTGCAAGAAGGTGGGTCTTACGGCATGGCAGGCGGTTTTGGCATTGGTTCGAAACCTCGACCTACTGCAAGTGGCAGCCAGGCATCTACTGCAGGGGAACCATCGCACGAATCTCTTCTAGCAAACTTTGACGACGCGAACAACAAGGGGCATGTCATGAACAAGATCACTTTGGGCGGACAGATTGTACCTTTCAAGCCTGGTAATGATCCGAACTACTACATTGGCGTTTTCAAAGGAAGTGAGTCGTTTTCTGAATCAATTTTAAGGGCATGTGATGCTTATTACTTATATAGAGAACCTATACCTCAACAAGGTCGATGCCATCGTGCAGCTACGTCCTCAATTCGCCCATCTTGACGCTCTCGTGGATCTCGAGAGACCAGCACGTGCTCAGCGCGCTGCCGAGAACGCCGAGGAAGAACCCGAAGCTAAACCTGTGAACATGTCTGTGAAATCAACCGAAGCCGAAGAAACAGAAATGGCTAGCGGAGTAAGTGAAATTAGTAAACTTCTACAAGCTATGCGCGAAGAGGAATGGCAGCGAATGACATGGATCGACCAAGATGTAAGAGACTGCTCCCAATGTATCTGAAGCAAGCACACTAATAGAGACCAGGATCAACGAGCATACGACGCGTATGATGAGCAACTCACTATCGCCCCCGGCAAAAACGTACCAGATCTTATTTCCACCATGACCGGCAAGGAGTGGTTGGATGCTATGAGTGCCCCTCGCATCGATCCTACAAATCCCGGTCTGAGGCACATGTCCATGCCCGGGGACATCGAGCCAACTGACTCTGAGGATACTGAGGACACCAATGATGAAGGCAATGACGAAGATGGAAGCGAGTGGGAGACGGACTGGGAGTCTATTGATGAAGAAGAGGGGGCGCATTCAGGAGATGAGTTGAGTACAAGAGACAAGCTATGAGCGAGTGTCGCGCAACGCAATCAAGACGGAGCTCGAACGATTCATTGAGGAGTTTGGCAGATCTGAGGTCGGAGTTTCTACAGCAAGGCGAAAGGTGTAAAGGAATCCTTAGAGATACCCCACATAGCAGGTCGGAAATAGTCTAATTCTATCAGAAAGCACATTAAGTACTCTACGCACGAGTGTCGAGCATGTTACCATGGCTCCTATGAGCTTTTACAACTTGGCCTTTGGAAAAGACCAGTGTGTACTCTTGTAGCATGAACTTGCAAAGCAAAAATTTAGTTCGTAGAGGTTTCGACTGATCTGCCCCTGGTTGTGGTACGCCCGGAGAGATGTTCTGAATAGCTTAGGTACAAAGTCATACCAGATTCCACTATGCGGCGGCTTGTTGCCCCTTTGAAATATTTACGGCGGTTTATTAGTAGAAGACCCATAGCCAAAATCTGAACTAGTGTCTCCTCACTGAAAACCAACCTGAGTAAGCTTGGTGTGTTGTGTGGATACTGAGTGTTGAAGGAGATGCTTATCGCGAGGATCTGATAAGTTACAAAGGCTGAACCAAAGCAGGTCATGAACATGAAAAAAAGTAAAATGAGTTCGGACAGAATTGAACCCCTGTTTAATCCAAAAAAAGAAAAAAAGGAAACTCAGTTGGGAATTGAACCCAACAGTTAGGGCTTGGACCCAACTGGTGGGAATTGGACCCACTCAGAGCAGATCGACGTCACAATAGGAATCGAACCTAACGGTGGGAATCGAACCCACACCCACTGATATTTAGAACGCAGCTCCGAACTTGAAGGGGGGTCGCACCTCCGGAGAAGTGGGCCCATTGAGCCATGGTGAGCCATGACCCATCGCAACAGAGTTGCTTCACTGTACTCCAAGAACTTAACCACTGCACCACGGGACGAGATAGGGAATGACCATCTTATATGAAATATATAGAACAAAATCAGCAATACCACTAGTATCTTCATCAGAAGCAGATCAAGAACAACTGCCACCAAAATTCTTAGCAACCAGAGAACACTTTCAATCAAAGATGCATACCTTTACATGTAGTGCTCGACACAACACCAACAACATCACATCGTAATTAAATATTAATGCAAAGCAATACCTCAGTACGGACCGCATCAACTGGATCACTCAGGCATGCATCCCAGTTACGCAAACCCAAGAAGACTTAATACAGCCTTTTTTACGTGTAATAAGCACCAGAGAAGAAGAGCAGCACATTGAACTTGAGACATGCTTACCCTCCACCCGTGAGATTCGTACGCATTTACATAAACGTCCTACAATTCACGCTCGATCAAGCAGTACACAAGAGAGAAGTCGTTCTGGGAAGTCTAAATAAGCATTTTCGCTAATGCATCCTTCCTGTCGTACACAACTCGCTTCTCCAGCCATTATGACGCGCAGGACCGGGATTCTGTAGGGCTGATGGACGGGCGAGACTTTGCAAGGCTACCGACCGACGAGGCCATCACGATGTCACTACCAGGTCTTCAAATCTCAGCGCCAGCAGAGATTGAAGCTACCCCCACCATTCATGAGCTCAAGGAAGGGACCGAATGGCGATTTGAGGTGGCTTTTGGTTCAAAAGTAGAGGTCAAAGTACGTTAGATCTCCGTTTCCGTAGAATGGGAAGGTATGGAGCTGTCAATCTCTTCGAACAGCGCACCAAAATGGTGCCTGGCATATCTCCTGCAATATTGATATGCTAAGGCTTGAGCTGTCCACTGGCGTGCATGGAGACCTCCTGTAGCTCTATTTATTGATCGAATAAATCTACCTTACAATGAGGCAGATTAATCTCGATTTTGCTGACGATACCAATAGCTTCTTTCCGGCAATGCAGAGCTGTTTGGTACTGAGCTGGCCATAAAGCAACCATATACATTCATCGGCACCAAGGCAGCAATATTCACTTGGCATGGCTGTCGCCTCGAGGTCGTCGGAGACTGCCAGGTGGAATACCTTGCTGAAGAGACGCCCATGATTAGCTATGTGAACCTCCATTTCGCACTAGAGAGAATAAGAGACGATAATGCTATGAACGGTGGAGATGGTCCCCGAGTACTGGTGGTTGGACCGGAGAATGCAGGGAAGACGAGCCTTGTCAAGCTCCTTACAGCGTATACCACCAGGTCAGGTCGACAACCTGTTACTGTGAATTTGGATACAAAAGAGGGCATGCTATCCATTCCGGGAAGCTTGTCAGCAGCTGTATTTTCCTCCATCATTGACACGGAGGAAGGATGGGGAAGCAGCCCAACCAATGGGCCGAGCCAAGTTCCTGTCAAACTACCACTAGTCTACTATTACGGTCAAGTAAACCCAGAGGATAATACACAAGTCTTCAAACCGATTACCACGAGACTCGCGCTTTCTGTGATGAGCAGGCTACAAGAGGATGGAGAAGCAAAAGAGGCAGGATGTATTGTGGATACGCCTGGCGTTGTCAGTCAGGGAAAAAGGGGATATGAGATTATTCAGCATGTAGTCTCTGAATTTTCAAGTAAGTCCAGGACAGTATCCCATCACAGTCGCAATTACTGACTATAACTGTCAGTCACTGTCTTGATAATTCTTGGCTCCGAGCGATTATATAGCGATATGGCGCGACGTTTCAGCGGCCAGAAGATAGGCACAGGCGAGAATATACTTGTTATCAAATTGGACAAGTCAGGCGGCTGCGTTGACCGAGATGAAGAATATCTACGACAATATCGCCAGGCTCAAGTTCGAGAGTACTTTTTTGGCGACAGCAAAAGTACCCTCAGCCCTCATACACAACAAGTGGACTTCAATCAATTAAGTATTTATAAGATCGCTGAATGCATGGCAACCTACCTTCATCTTCTCTAAAGTTCATCACTGACAGTTTATCTCATAGCGTCCGACCTCCTCAACTCGCTACTTCCTGGCGGCGAAGCGGAAGATGCGTCTTCTAAGATATTCGACCGAGTGCAACCCTCGCCACAAATGCAAAACTCAATTCTAGCCATTGTGCACGCAGATCCCAATGATACGCAGGAGAACATTCGCGATGCAAGCGTGATTGGATTTGTTTACGTCGCAGAAGTCGATGAGAAGAGGAAGAAGTTGAAGATCTTAGCGCCTTTGAGCGGAAGACTGCCGAACAGGGCAATGATATGGG